>Ga0111539_10005890_pt1 | contig 15836 bp, 12 predicted proteins | sample RhiMethybrSRZTD1_FD_79667 | JGI IMG/M metagenome (GOLD analysis project Ga0111539, IMG submission 79667) | Populus rhizosphere microbial communities from Tennessee, USA - Rhizosphere MetaG P. TD hybrid SRZTD1 (version 2) (version 2) | ecosystem: Host-associated > Plants > Roots > Rhizosphere >... | reverse complement strand
CTATGCGAACTATTGAACGAGAAAAACGCACCATCTCACATCTGTCCTCGTCAACTTGTAAAAAAACTGTCGAAGGAAGCAAATGACCTTGGGTTCAGCGCGATATTCTCACAGGAATTTGAATGGTTCAACTTTGCGGAAACTCCTCACACGGCCAATCAAAAAAATTTCCGCAACCTGACACCATTAACGCCAGGTATGTTCGGTTATTCGATCCTTCGCAGCACCTTACAAAATCCTTTCTTCACGGATCTTTTTGAATACCTGCGAAAATTCAATGTGCCCCTTGAAGGACTACACACTGAAACCGGGCCAGGAGTGCTCGAAGCAGCTATTGAATACGGTCCTCTTGTTGAATCGGCCGACCGCGCAGTTCTTTTCAAATCAGCGGTAAAAGAAATTGCATATAAGCACGGCATCATGGCCACGTTTATGGCAAAAATACACGAGAGCCTTCCGGGATGCGGAGGTCATATTCATCAGAGCTTGTGGGACAATGGACAAAAGAAAAATTTGTTCTACAGCAATTCCGATAAGAGACATATGAGCGACGAAATGAAGTCGTATGTAGCAGGACAATTGTATTGTTTGCCGCATGTCCTTCCGATGTACGCACCCACTATCAATAGTTACAAAAGACTAGTTGAAGGAGCATGGGCGCCGACAACGCTAACGTGGGCGCTGGATAACAGAACAGTTGCGTTACGGGTCTTATCCGGCGGATCAAAATCGTGCAGACTCGAAACAAGAGTGGTGGGTTCTGACGCTAATCCATACCTCGCTATGGCCGCCGCATTGGCATCAGGCCTATATGGAATTCGAAAGAAAATGAAACTGAAACAACCGGAGACGGTAGGGAACGGCTACCGTGACAATTCGAAGGGAACTCTACCTGCAAACCTTTCTGATGCAACTCAGCAAATGAAAGAATCTGAAGTGGCTAAGGAAATATTGGGAGAAAAGTTTGTGGAACATTTCGTCCAAACCCGTGAATGGGAATGGCGACAACATCTCAAAGCGGTCACAGATTGGGAGTACCGACGCTATTTTGAAATTATTTAGATCAATCAGTTCGAACATCAGTAGTTTACTAGTGCTATTGTTAAGGTCGAAATGACGTTTGACTCAGACTATAAACTTCTTCGAAGAGGCTTCTGAACAAAGAAATGCATTTTAACGTAGAGGTAAATGCATCAGCAGCAGGACTTATTCGTGGGAAGCACGGAGAGACTTATTTGCATGACCCTGATAGGGCATCTCAGACGCTGAGGGCGCTGAGAGCAGTGCTGATCGGACGCAGTCGCGCAAGCTTGGTAATAGAATATCAGAACCTTGTGGAAAAAGAAAGAAAAGTTCCGACACTTTAAGTCCAAGCAAAGCGCGACTACTCCCTATGCGACCTGAGCTTTGCGTCCTTAGCGTATCAGGTACGTTATCAAGTTTCGATGAACTAACCTCCCTGTGCCAGGACCGAAGAGTCGCAGTGACGCATAATTTCTTTGCATGAACAATGTATTTTGTATTGGACCATAGACAAGCAACCTCCAACTTGCGGCGAAACATTCAAGTTTATCGGACAAAATAGACTTAACTTAACATCAGTATGACTTTTGATAAAATATATCAATTCAATTTTCCAACGATCATCCGGTTCGGAAGGGATGCCAGCAAAGAGCTTGACGGTTACCTGACGGCCAACAACCTCTCAAAACCTTTGGTAGTTACTGATGGCACAGTCGCGCAGTTGGACTTCTTCAAGACAATGATAAGCAGACTGAAGAAAAAGAATTTATCTATCGAAGTGTTCAGTGACATTCACAAGAATCCGGTAAAGTCGGACGTTTATAAGGGCACTGATGTTTATGACGGAACTCAGCGCGATTCGATCATTGGTATTGGTGGTGGTGCGGCCTTGGATGTTGCAAGAGCTATCGTTTTGCGTGTGCATCATCGGGAAGACCTTTTCAAATACGACGACCTCATCGGGGGCGATGTTTACGTCACGAATGATGTACCACATTTCATTACAATACCCACTACGGCAGGGACTGGCAGCGAGGTTGGACGAAGTGCCATCATTTCCGATGATGTCACTCATCAAAAGAAGATCCTCTTTGCTCCCAAGCTTATAGCAAAAATAGTCTTTGCTGACCCAATGCTCACCATGGAATTGCCGCCACCTATCACTGCAGCGACGGGAATGGACGCATTGACACATAACATGGAAGCCTATCTGGCCAAGATGCCGCATCCAATGTGTGAAGGCATCGCTTTACAGGGAATATCTCTTATCAGCAGATCATTGGAAAAGGCTGTCAACAAACCAGATCTTGAATCGCGAACTAACATGCTGATGGCATCGCTGATGGGAGCTGTTGCATTCCAGAAAGGATTGGGTGTAGTTCATTCGCTTGCTCACCCATTATCATCGCTTCTGGATACACATCACGGACTCGCAAATGCGGTAAATATCCCGTATGGAATGGAGTTCAACATCGAAGGATTTGAAGAGAAGTTCAGACAGATCGCCCGGACCCTTGAATTGAAAGAGGAAAATGGCAAAGCTGTCGTCAATTATCTTTTCGATCTCAATTCACGAATTAATATTCCTCACCACCTCAGTGCGATAGGTGTAAAGAAAGAGCATATTGAAACACTTGCTGACCTGGCGATTGCGGATTTTGCCCATCCCAATAATCCTAAACCTGTGTCACGAAAAGATTTTAAGTCGCTGTACGAAAAAGCACTTTAGCCATGAACAGGATCGTCATAGGAATAACTGATGGACGATTGTACGAGAACTATGCGGACTGGATTGCCGAAGGCCCCGGCAACGTAGAGCTCTTACGTCTCGGATATCGGTATGATAATGCTGGGGAGATCAACCGTTGCGACGGACTCTTTATGACTGGAGGTGAAGATGTGCACCCAAAATATTACCACAAGAATGAATATGTCGGGCAATACGGTCTAACCGACTTCGACGAAAAGCGAGATGAATTCGAAATGAGTCTCCTCAAAAGCTGGCAGTCTTCGAAAATGCCTCTGCTTGGAGTCTGCAGGGGATTGCAGCTTGTTAATGTATTCCTGGGCGGGACCTTGATCCCCGACCTCCCCTCCTTCGGGAAATTCAATCACTCGAAAAAATTAAAAGATCCACGGTACCATCTTATCGAAGTCGATCCCAACAGTCAGCTTTGTTCAGTGGTAAAAACTTCTTCTGGTGAGGTCACAAGTGTTCATCATCAAAGTATTGACAGGATTGCCCCGGGGCTCGTAACCAACGCGATAACCAGAGACGGTGTTATCGAAGGCGTTGAGTGGCTGAATCCTCAGGGAAAGGCTCCTATGGTTCTTGTGCAATGGCATCCTGAAGCTTTAGCGGATAAGCAAAGTCCATTTGCAAAAAACATCCGCGAACATTATTTAGAAATGATTAACCATAACTCATAAGCTATGCGCATTATTAATCCAGCAACGGAAGAGCTTATTAAAGACCTGATCGAAGATACCGAGAACACTCTTCAGCTGAAGTATAAGTCACTGCGTTCATCGCTTTCCCACTGGCAAAAACAACCACTCAAGGAAAGGATCAAATGTATGGTTACGTTTTCAGAACTACTCAATAAGAACATAGAACCGTTATCGCAGGTGTTAACGTCCGAGGTGGGCAAACCCCTGCAGCAGTCACGCAACGAGATCAATGGTGCCAGGACAAGAATAAGCTGGCTAACTGCAAATGCCGAAAAATATCTATCGGATGAAATAATGAATGCCGATGAAAAAATGATTGAACGGATCACATATGAGCCGTTAGGGGTGATTTGCAATATTTCGGCCTGGAATTATCCATACCTCGTCGGTCTTAATGTATTTGTTCCTGCTCTGATTGCCGGCAATACTGTAATGTATAAACCTTCGGAACATTCAACATTGACCGGATTAGAAATCCAGAAGCTCTTGTATGAGTCCGGTGTTCCGCCGGATGTCTTTCAAATAGCTATTGGAGCAAAAGAAGTAGGAGAATTTCTGCTTGATATGCCCTTCGATGGATACTTTTTTACCGGATCTTACAAGACAGGCAGACACATTTATAGCAGGGTGTCAACGAAGATGGTACCCTGCCAACTCGAGCTCGGCGGCAAAGATCCATTATATGTATGCGATGACAACGCTGATGTTAAGTCAGTAGCGGCTGCGACAGCAGACGGCGCTTTCTACAACAACGGACAGAGCTGTTGTGCTGTTGAGCGCATCTACGTTCACGAGAAAGTTTACGACAACTATGTAGATGAATTTGTGAAAGAAGTAAAGTCCTATAAAGTAGGACAACCCACAGAAGAAGGGGTTTACATCGGACCATTGTGCAGAAAAGACCAGGTGGAATTTCTTCAGGGTCAGGTGAATGATGCAGTGAAGAAGGGAGGAGTACTTGTTACAGGCGGTCATCCTCTGAAGGGCAAAGGGTATTTTTTCGAACCAACGGTGATCCTAAACGCAACACACAGCATGAATGTTATTCGCGACGAGTCGTTTGGTCCGATCATATCAATCGTCAAGGTGAAGGATGACGAAGAAGCCGTGACATTGATGCAGGACACTGAATACGGTCTGACCGCGGCAGTATACAGTTCGAGCCAGCAACGAGCTGAAGGAATACTAAAACGCATTAATGCCGGCACAGGGTATTGGAATTGTTGCGACCGCGTGAGTGCGGCTTTGCCCTGGAGCGGACGGAACCACTCGGGCTTTGGGTCTACCCTTTCACATGCAGGCCTGAGAGCATTCACCAGACCGAAAGCATACCATCTTAAAAAATGAAGTCCACGATGACGGCCAAATCAACGCTATATATGATCATTGCATTTATGGCACTTTTTCCGTCGCTGGCATCTGGCCAAGAAGTCGCGAGGGATACGGTCATTTATTACTCATCCTCAACAATCGATTCGTTGTTGACGACTTCAGAAGCATCGCCTCGACTCATCGCAAAACTTTTGGGCCGGAGTGGAGATGGTGAAAATTATCTTGTCGGCGTCAGAACAAAACCAGGTGATGTTGAAATCCATGAACAATTTGATGACGTTGCGATCATTAGATCCGGTCACGGTGTATTACGAACTGGAAAGAAAGTAAGCGGACAAAAGGAAAGCGGACAAGCTGGCGCACGCGAATGGATCGGTGGAGTAATAGACAATGCCCATGAGCGCGATCTTTCTCCCGGCGACTTTATCGTTGTCCCTGCAATGCTAGCGCACCAATACGTTCCAAAACCAGGCGAGGCGTTAACCTACTGGCTGATCAAAATAAAGGATCCAGGACCTTCAAACCGATAATAAACCGATAAGAAGTCCGGTGTCAGATAAAAGTCTTTTGCTATTTTCAACCCCCAAACAATTCTACATCAGACTATGAAAACGATCGTTTTGCTCACCTTGCTTACCCTTGTGTCCCTAACTATTGAGGCACAGCTTCGAATGCCCGCAGTGTTTAGCGATCACATGGTCATACAGCAAAAAGCGACGGTGCCGATCTGGGGTTGGTCAGAATCGACGCAGGACGTGAAGATCAACGTGAGCTGGGATACCACCACAATCAGGACCCAATCGAACAATACCGCGTTCTGGAAGGCGACGCTTCAAAGTCCGTCTGCCGGTGGGCCACACTCTATCACTATTAAGGCCGGAGACGAGACAATAACTATTCAAGATGTGCTTGCAGGAGAAGTGTGGCTTTGTTCCGGCCAGTCGAACATGGAATGGAGTATGACAGCTTCCGGTGACGGCAAACAAATCATGGACAAAGTGAATGATGCGACTATTCGATTATTTAATATACCCAATTCCTCAGCCGACCAGTTACAAACGAGAGGTGAAGGTAGCTGGCAAGTCTGTAACGCGGAAAGTGTACGCGGTTTTAGCGCTGTGGGTTATTTCTTTGGAAAGAAGATCAATGAGGAACTAAAAATTCCAGTCGGTATGATTAATGCGAGCTGGGGAGGAACGCCGGCTGAGGCATGGCTTCCGAGTGAAAAAGTAGCGGCCGACGCGGCGTTAAGATCTTCGGCCGAAAAGCTGGTGGATGATAAACCATGGTGTCCGTCCAAGCCGGGCGTTGTGTACAATTCAATGATCAATCCACTCATTCCCTTTCGCTTAGCCGGTGCGTTATGGTACCAGGGCGAAACGAACACTGTTGCTCCGTTTACCTATAAAAAATTAATGGAGACCCTGATACTGGACTGGCGTGAGAAATTCTTATCTGAGCTTCCATTCTATTATGTACAGATCGCACCATTCACGTATGGCGATGTTGAAAGAGGGACTCTTATTCGCGAACAGGAAGTGAAAATGCTTGAGATTCCAAAGACCGGTATGGTTGTGATCTCGGACCACGTCGATAATGTTCAAGACATTCATCCTCAATTCAAGAAACCTGTGGGTGAACGATTGGCTAATATCGCGCTGGCGGAGACATATGGGAAGTCAGGCATCGTTTATAAGAACCCGTTATATCAGTCAATGAAAGTTGAAAAGGGAAAGATTAGGATCCAGTTTCAAAACGTGCCTGGCGGGTTGGTCGCGCGTGGTGGCGAGCCCACTGAATTTGTGATTGCTGGAGAAGATCAAAAATTCTATCAAGCGAAAGCAAAAATCGATGGTGGCACCGTGGTGGTTTCTGCCAAGGAAGTGAAAGTACCGGTAGCTGTTCGTTTTGGCTGGAAGAATGAATCCATCCCGAATCTATTTAGCAAGGAAGGTCTTCCTGTTTCAAGTTTCAGGACCGACAATTGGCCCATTGAAGTGAAGTAAATGGTTGTTAAGTCTTTGCGTGAAATGCATTTGACGATTAGTGGACTCTGCTTCGGAGAGTTTACGGTACACTGATATTGAATTAACCGCAATGACGCGACGACACAAAGTTTCGCGAAGGTTGACCGCAAGGACGGTAAAGAGTAACGACTACAGTGGGCCCTTGGACTAGCGACCGTCGAATATGAACTCCTCTCCTAACTAACATCCTTTAGCTTTAAGTCAATTCTTTGATAAAAGCAAACAAAGAATTTCACTTATTTTTCCACATAACTATATTTGCGCGCTTATTAAAACCAGAGCAATATGATCGTATTAAAATTTGGAGGAACATCGGTAGGGAAACCCGAGCGTATGAAAAAGATCGCCGAACTCGTGTTAGGTACGCCCGGCAAAAAGTTTGTGGTTCTTTCAGCGTTATCAGGAACAACGAATACACTCGTTGCTATCGGTGATCATTTATTGGCTGGACAAAAAGCAAAAGCTGAAGAAGAGATCCAGGGACTGGAAAAACACTATCAAGCCTTCATCAAGGAACTGTATTCCAGCGACTCATTCCTCGCTATAGGTCAGGAAACCGTAAGCCGCTTTTTCATTTTTATGAGATTGCTTGCTGCGGGTCAGTTTGATAACAAGGGTTATAGAGAACTTCTTGCTCAGGGCGAACTAATCTCAACTGAGTTATTTTATCAGCATTTGCAGGAGCGCAAGATCAATGCGCGATTGTTGCCAGCACTTTATTTCATGTCAATAGATGAGAATGAAGAACCGGAGCTTGAAAAGATCTCCGAAAGGTTGAAGCCTTTAGTGGGCTCACTAAGCAACATAGACATCATCATCACGCAAGGATACATCTGCCGTAATCATCGGAACGAAATTGACAACCTTAGGCGCGGAGGAAGTGACTATACCGCGTCTCTGATAGGGGCAGCGATTCGTGCAGAAGAAATTCAGATCTGGACTGATATCGATGGAATGCACAATAACGATCCACGTATTGTGAAAAAGACGGTACCAATTTCAGAGCTTACATTTGATGAAGCATCAGAGCTTGCTTATTTCGGAGCGAAGATCCTTCATCCTTCGACGATTGTACCGGCGCAGAAGTACAACGTGCCAGTGCGTTTGAAGAACACAATGGATGAAAAAGCACCCGGAACAATAATTACCAGCAAAGGAACCGAGGGGTCATTTAAAGCAATCGCCGCGAAGGACGGCATCACTGCAATAAATATTCGTTCCTCCCGGATGCTGATGGCTTATGGATTTTTGAGACGGGTCTTCGAGGTGTTCGAAAATCACAAAACTTCAATCGACATGATCACTACATCGGAAGTAGCGGTGTCGATCACTATAGACAATCATGCGCAGCTACCCTCAATCGAGACAGAACTCAAAAAATTCGGAACGATTAGCGTGGATAAGGATCAGACCATTATCTGTATCGTTGGTCAAAAAATAACGGAGCAACAAGACGTCTTCAACAAGATATTTAATGCATTGGCTGAAGTGCCCATTCGTATGGTCTCTTGTGGAGGAAGCACGAACAACGTTTCTGTTCTCGTTGATAAGAAATATAAAGACAAAGCTCTCAACGTCTTGAATGAAGGACTGTTCGGTCTTAAATAAATTTAACTTGTTGTTTTCTTAAATTTTTCAAAGCTGCGAATGGCCCAACCGTTCATCAGGTAAATTGTCATATATTTATAATGACGATTACGCAACGGTGCTTGGGGTTTTTTAAATAAGACAAAAAGCATAATATTTCCACTTCAGCCTGAACCGATGGAAATAGTGGTCATTATAATCTTTGTTATTGGCTATTTGCTAATAGCACTAGAGCATCCGATCAAAGTAAATAAGGCGGCAACTGCCATTATCACTGGCGTTCTATGCTGGACCGTTTATGCGCTAATGGATTCTGAATCCATTAAACACATTGGGGAACAACTCGGTCATCACTTAAGTGAAATAGCTGCTATTCTTTTCTTTCTGATGGGAGCTATGACCATCGTTGAACTTATCGATGCTTATCATGGCTTCAGAATAATTACTGATCGAATAACCACAAAAAACGCAAAGACCTTATTGTGGGTAATATGTTGGGTGACGTTCTTCCTGTCCGCCATATTGGATAACCTTACAACCGCCATTGTCATGGTTTCACTTACAAGGAAACTTGTTCCGGATAAAGACATGCGACTTTTTTTCTGTGGTATGATCGTGATCGGAGCAAATGCAGGCGGCGCATGGTCTCCAATAGGTGATGTTACGACGACGATGTTATGGATCGGAGGACAGATATCGTCAGTTAACATTATTAAAACATTGCTGCTCCCCAGTATCGTTTGTATGGTGATACCGTTGATTTACCTGCAGTTTACGCTGAAGGGGAACCTCGGTCATGATAAACAAGCCGCCGAAACAGGTGATTATCAAAAAACTCACTTCCGCGGATCTAACCTGATGTTTATCGTCGGAATTTGCGGATTGATTTCAGTTCCAGTATTCAAGACACTTACTCATTTGCCACCTTATCTTGGAATGTTGTTGGCGCTTGGTGTTCTCTGGGTCATATCTGAGCTAATTAACCCCGAGATGGATGAATCCGAGAAGAAGCCATACACAGCCTCTCATGCGCTTACCCGCATCGATGTACCCAGCGTACTGTTCTTTCTTGGAATTCTACTGGCAGTGAGTTGCCTTCAATCGATGGAGATTCTCAGTCATTTTGCAGCCTATCTGGACAATACGATCGGTGATAATCGTATCATCATTACACTGATTGGAATTCTCTCAGCCATAGTTGACAATGTCCCGCTCGTTGCGGCAAGCATGGGAATGTACAGCCTTGAAGCCTATCATATGGATCATATGATTTGGGAATATCTCGCGTATTGTGCAGGAACAGGCGGAAGCATTCTTATCATTGGATCAGCAGCGGGCGTTGCGGTTATGGGAATGGAAAAGATCGACTTTATCTGGTATTTAAAGCGAATTTCTCTATTGGCAACTCTCGGTTATTTCGCCGGCGCTGTCGTGTACCTCATTATTTATCCGTACCTGGCTGTACATCCTCCGGTCAATTAATAAGTTGTATGTCTATTCCTTCTCAATCAAAAATTATCCATATTTAAGTAATAACGTAGCCCCCTATGGAAACCATTATCATCATAGTCTTTGTGATAGGCTATTTCTGCATAGCTCTTGAACACCCAATAAAAATCAATAAAACTGCCTCGGCTATCCTAACCGGGGTCCTATGCTGGACACTATACGCGCTATCCTCTCCAACGGAGTCGCTGACCAACAGCGTGCAATTCAACGATTTCCTGGAGCAATTGAAACTTCAGCTCGGTGATAAGTTTGCTGCATTGGGACAGCAGGAGCTATTCCGCAGTTTTGTGGTTTCTGAGTTATCTCATCACCTTGCCAGCATTTCCGAAATACTTTTCTTCCTGATGGGTGCTATGACGATTGTAGAACTTGTGGACGCTCATCATGGATTCCGTTATATAACGGACAGGATAAGCACAAAGAATCCCAAGACGTTGTTATGGATCATTTGTTGGGTAACGTTCTTCCTTTCTTCCGTGCTGGATAACCTTACAACAGCCATTGTCATGGTTTCGCTCATTCGAAAATTGATACCTAATAAGGATATGCGATTGTTCTTTGCCGGAATGATCGTAATTGCCGCTAATGCCGGTGGCGCATGGACTCCTATAGGTGACGTTACAACAACGATGTTGTGGATCGGCGGGCAAATATCTACTGTAAGCATTATGAAAGTAATGTTCCTGCCAAGCGTAATTTGCATGCTTACGCCATTGCTATTCCTAAGCTTTACGCTGAAGGGCGAACTTGGAGAAACACAGGAGCATCACGTGAAGCATGAGGCAGATATGGTCAAGGGTGGTAAGCTCATGCTTATTCTGGGTATCGGCGCGCTGGTATCGGTGCCAATTTTCAAAACATTGACCCACCTTCCACCATATATCGGCATGCTTGCCGGTCTTGGTATTCTCTGGGTAGTTTCTGAAATGATTCATCCCGAGCTTGATGACGCTGTTAAAAAGAACTACACTGCTGCTGGAGCGCTTTCAAGAATAGATGTCCCCAGTGTGTTGTTCTTCCTCGGAATATTGTTGGCAGTTGGGGCGCTTGAATCAATGCTTACTCTTCATCACTTTGCCGAATACCTTGCTCATACCATTGGTGATAACCGAATCATCATAACATTGATCGGATTACTTTCTGCTATTGTCGATAATGTTCCTCTTGTAGCTGCAAGCATGGGCATGTACAGTCTTGATGTTTATCCGATGGATCACCTGATTTGGGAATACCTTGCTTATTGCGCAGGAACCGGTGGAAGTATCCTTATTATTGGTTCTGCGGCTGGTGTCGCCGTGATGGGGATGGAGAAAGTTGATTTTATCTGGTATGCAAGAAAGATCAGCTTTGTAGCCATGATCGGATACTTCGCAGGTGCAGCTTGTTATTTGTTGCTCGAGCCCTTTCTTGGTTCAGGCGTCCACTAACAATACTTAGAACCCCACGGTAGACCCGGAGCAGGAATCACGACTTGCTCCGGTTACACTTTTCAAACAATTTACTTCTCCACGAATCTTAAGCACTCCAAGGAATGCAAATACAATTGCTTCCTTAAACTTAATGACATCCGAACTCGGAATTATCAACGTAATGTTGTCTCCACATTGATCCAACAACTGCGAAATAAAAAATGAATTAAATGCCCCGCCACCGGTGCACAGCACATTACACCTACTCTTTTGAGAACTAAGAGCAAGTGCAATTTCTCTCGCAGACGATAGGGTCATCGTTCTAAGTCTGGAACTCAATTCAATGCCTGGGTCATCGAGTATGGGCTTGATACTTTCTTCAAACATTTCACGACCTAAGGATGGTCTGCGCTTCCGCACGCCTGAATAGACAGCCTGCAGTTTCTTGAGCATGCCCTGATCAACTTCACCATCCGCCGACATTGCTCCATCTTTGTCAAATTCTTTTCCAATCGAAGCCATGAGATAGTTGAGCCCCATATTGTTGAAGCAGATGTCATAAGCGACACGCTTACCCTTAATGTCGTTTGAAAGGTTTGCAATTCCTCCAAGATTCAGACATACATCATACTCGCCAAATAAGAATTTATCACCGGCTGGAACGAGGGGTGCGCCTTCTCCGCCAAGCATTACGTCAAGGCTCCTGAAATCATATACAACGGGAACGCCACATGCAGCGTGCAGCGCAGCGCCCTTGCCAAGTTGGTACGTGAAACTTTTCTGAGGTTGGTGAAAAATGGTATGACCATGTGATGCAATGAAATCAACTTTGAGTTTATTGCGGCGAATGAAATCATTACATGCCTTTCCAAGGAATTGTCCGTACTGCGAATCGATTCGCACTAGTTGCTCTCCCGTCAGGTGTTGGGCTGTAGATAGTTCATTCATCCACGCCTACAAATATTTGATGGTCGTCGCATTCTTCAGTGAGAACGACCACCGTCCCTTATTTTTCCTGAAATGACAATAAGCGATATCCAACCCATCCAATGAAGTACCAGACATCAATCCGATAACTTTAAAGTTGTTCTTTGAATCCATATTTTTGGGACGTTAGAGACAAGTTAATGGTAGATGCAAATTAACGGACATCCAGTAAATAGCAAGACACCCGTCAAAGTCGGGTCAGAGTCAGGAAGCGGTACTTCCTCTCATTCATAATCAATCATTGACTAAAGCACAAACAGAATCACGAAAAGGGCACAGCCATGAATATTGTCGTTGACTACGGAAACTCTTCTGCCAAGGTGGGCATCTTTGATGGGAATAACCTCACTGCACAACACAATTTTCTCACTACTGAAGAGTTGAAAAAATTTCTGCAAAACTTTTCTGCAGACAATTTCATCATTAGCTCAGTCACCAAAGATTCGGACCAAGTTTCGGACTGGGCGACTCAGGTTAAGCAAAAATATATTTTAAATCCTCAGCTACCGCTGCCAGTGAAGATCAGATACGCAACGCCCGAAACACTTGGTGTAGATCGAATTGCAGGAGTATGCGGTGCGCAACACATGTTTCCCAATACAAATACACTCGTTGTAGATGCCGGCACCTGCATTACCTTTGATTTCCTTGACAAACACGGGAATTTTCTCGGCGGCGGCATATCTCCTGGTTTGATGATGCGGTTCCAGGCAGTTCATAATTTCACCGCCAGGCTGCCGTTAGCACCCTCGATTGATGAACCCCCTCTAGTCGGAGATAGTACGGAAAAGTGCATTCAAAGCGGTGTAATCAACGGAATCACAGCAGAACTTAATGGCATTATCAGCCTCTACAAGCAGAAATTTGAAGAATTGACTGTGATTTTAAGTGGTGGGGATGCTCGATTTTTTGAAAACAAATTGAAAGGGTCCATATTTGCGGTCCCTGAACTAGTACTCAGCGGATTAAACAGCATTTTGATTCATAATGGCGGTCGTTAAAAAGTGGTATTTGGTTTTTGCTGTTGTGATTTCCGCAGCAAAAGTGTGGGGTCAGGCGGCACCATCGCCGTTTACAACCTATGGTGTTGGTGAGCCTTATGGCAACGGCCTCGTGCATAATCAGGGCAATGGACTTGGGTTAAGCCAACCGCAATACTGGTATATCAACAATCAAAACCCCGCGCTGCTTGTTTATAATAACTTCTCAGTTTTTCAGGTTGGCATTGTAGGTGAATCAAGAACGATAAAAGGTGACACCACCAATGAAAAGAACATCGGGGGTAATTTGAACTACATCGTGATGGCTTTTCCTATCAAGGCAAACAAGTGGACCTCGTCCCTCGGATTGATGCCTTATACCGATGTAAACTTTAGCTTTCAATATCCTGATTATGTTAAAGATCCTTCAGGTGCCGTCGTCGATACGCTCACAACTTCCGAGAGTGGAAGTGGTGGCCTGACACAGGTGTATTGGTCGAACGGAGTTAAATTGACACAAGAAATAGCGGTAGGGCTAAAGGTAGCTTACCTATTCGGGCCAGTCTCAAATCTATACTCCAATCTCCTCTCTAGTGATCCAACCGTAGGAGATCAATATGTCGTAAGTATCGAAGAAAAGACTAACAATCACGGATTTAATTTTGGAGTTGGATTTTCGTTTAGCAGAGATTCATTAGGGCGTAGGCAAGATCGGAGATTCAGCGTGGGTGCTGTCTATAATCTTGCTTCGAATCTTAAAGCTACCAGCAACAGTAAGATCTTTCGCACGACCTTGGGTGGTGATACCGTCGAGCGTTATAACATCGAAAGTGAGCAGGGTACCTTGCATTTGCCTCAAGGAATTTCGGTAGGGATATCTTATGGAAAAGGTGTAAATTGGTCAGTTGGTACGGAATTCGCCTACCAAGATTGGGGCTCTTTCAAAGACGTTAGAACGGATGATGGGGGGCTGGGAAAATTCTGGCGTACAACGGTCGGTGGCGAGTTCACCATGGACCCACTTGCCTTAGAGAACTATTTGAAGCGTATCACATTCCGAACGGGTGTAAGTTATGAGCAGTATCCTTTTTTGGCGAACGGTAATCAGGTAAAGGATTTTGGCATTAATTTTGGCTTCTCTCTTCCGGCAGGCCGTTCAAGCATGGATTTGGCCCTAAAAGTAGGAAAGAGAGGAAATAAGGCAGAAAATATTTTAGAAGAATCCTATTTTAAATTATACTTCGGGATAACCTTTAACGATCAGTGGTTCATTAAAAGAAAGTTTGATTAAGAAATGAAAAAAAATATGAGAATCAATGTTTTGACCGGCGCCTTTTCACTGGCTATGCTTTTCGGATCAATTGGATCTTTCGCTCAATGTAAAGAGGTTAAATGGCCTGAAGATGGCACCTTAAGAGCAAAGGCAGAGGAAAGCAAAGTATTGTATGAAGATAATCTAAAGGCAAACCAGCCTAAGGCCGCGGAAGTGCCGCTGAACTGGTTGCTTGCAAATGCACCACAACTACACTCCAGTATCTATATCAACGGCGCGGAGGTATTTGATAAGCTTGCTGCTGCGGAAAAAGATCCTGCCCGTAGAAAAGTTTATATCGACTCGTTGATGCTCGTTTACGACTTGCGTATCAAGAATTGCGGTGAAGAAGCGTCTGTTACAAACAGAAAGGCACTTTCATTTGTGAAGTATAACGTCAATGACAAGCCTGCTGAAGCACTTGAAATATTGGAGAAATCAATAACATTGAATGGCAATAACGTACTCGATGGTACACTTGTTCCTTACTTTCAGACAGTAAGATTGAACGTAACTAAATTCAAGACCATCACTGAGGATCAGATTTTGGAGAAATATGATAAAGTGATGAACATTATCGATTCGAAGATCAAGACTGCACAAAGCAAAGGGCAGCCAATCGATAAGTACAAAAAGATGAAAGATGACGTCGATGCAATTCTCATCAGCATGGTGAAAGTTGATTGCGCCTTTGTGAAGAAAAATCTGGAGCCTAAGTTCAAGCAAAATCCTAACGACGTTGTGCTTGCCAAGAAGATCTTTGGATTCATGTTACAGGGTAAATGTACTGACGATCCGCTGTGGCTCCAGGCTGGTGAATCAATTCACAAGAACAACCCCGAAAAAGATTTGGGTCTTGTGAAGAACCTCGGGTTGAAATATTATTCACTCGACAACATCGAAAAAGCAGAACAGTTGTTAAAAGAGGCATTGCCCCTGGCGACAACTCCTGACGACAAGGCTGAAATTATGATCTATCTTGGACAAATCAAGGCAAAGACTGATAAGCCGGGCGCTCGTGCGATGTTCCGTCAGGCCCTTGAGGTCAATCCTGGAAACAAGCTTGCATACGAAAAGATCGGCGACCTTTATTACAACAGTTTTGAGGGCTGCGCTAAGAAAGTAAACCAGGCAGATGACCGACTTGTCTACCTCCTTGCAGCCGATTACTATCAGAGAGCCGGAGATGGAAAGAAAGTTGCAATGGCTCGTGAAGCTT
>Ga0111539_10005889_pt1 | contig 15836 bp, 15 predicted proteins | sample RhiMethybrSRZTD1_FD_79667 | JGI IMG/M metagenome (GOLD analysis project Ga0111539, IMG submission 79667) | Populus rhizosphere microbial communities from Tennessee, USA - Rhizosphere MetaG P. TD hybrid SRZTD1 (version 2) (version 2) | ecosystem: Host-associated > Plants > Roots > Rhizosphere >... | reverse complement strand
GCCGCGTAGAACACGCTGATTCCCTCGTAGTCGGCAAGGCCCTCGACCGGCAGCCTGCGGTACTGCGCGCCGGTGGCAAGGATGACGGAGCGAGCGACGATCACGTGGTCCTCTTCCAGCCGGACGATGTGGTGTCCGTTCCCGGCCTCGAGCGAGGTCACCCGATACGGCGTCGCCGTCCGCGCGTTGAACTTCCGCGCCTGGGTGACCGCACGGCTCGTGAGCTCGGCGCCGCTGATACCCGCGGGAAATCCGAGGTAGTTCTCGATCCTGCGCGACGAGCCGGCCTGCCCGCCCAATGCGGTGCTTTCTACGACCAGCGTTTCGAGGCCCTCTGACGCGCCGTAGACCGCTGCCCCGAGACCCGCCGGCCCTCCACCGACCACGAGCAGGTCGACCTCCTCTCGCGGACCGAGCTCGAGGCCGACACCGAGCGCGCGCATGACCTCGCCGGTCGAAGGCGCGTGCATCTCCGTACCGCCAGGCAGTCGCACCACCGGGGCGGCCTCGCCGGGCGCGGCAGACTGGTTCCATGTGAAGGGAAGGCGGTTGGCCCGTGCGAAGTCGACCATGCGTATGGTCGCCTCGGACGAATGCGGGCCGGCGATCTCGAGGCCAACGCCCTCCACCCGCTGCAGCGCCTCACGCCGGGCCATGAACGTCGAGAGAAGAAGGTCGCTGAGCGGGCCATCGTCGAAGAGCAGCGGTCGCAGCGCCTCCCGCTCGACGGCTATGTAGCGGAGGGGCTCGGTGACGAGCGCGGTCAGGAAGACCGTCTGCCCGGTCAGAAGGTTCATCTCGCCCAGGAACTTCGACTCGCCGTGCCGGACGATCTCGTTGCCCGCAGCATCGAGGATCGCTACTTCGCCCTCGAGAATCGCGATCAAGGGATAGCTCTGATCGCCGACGCGATACAGCACGTCGCCGACGCCTGCGATTCGCTCCTGCCCACGCTCGGCGAGCGTCGCCAACTGCGACGGAGACAACAACGGGCTGGCAGGCGCTTCCACTGAGTCGAGCTTAGTCACAACGCATAGGGGTGCCCGGCGCCCGTGCGGACCTCGGCAACAACCCGCGCCCGTGGTGGGCCCCACCAAAAATGGCACCACCGAAGACGCCCGCCGTCTCTACAGAACAACAAAAACGCCGCTGAACGGGGCTTTCGCGAAGCGGACGACGGGGTTCGAACCCGCGACCCTCAGCTTGGGAAGCTGATGCTCTACCAACTGAGCTACGTCCGCGTCCCGAAAAGGGTACCGCACCCTCGCTCCAACAGGGGATAGCGAAAAAACGGCTTCAGGCCGACGATTTGACCGTGAGAACTCTTCTCGAATTGCATCGCGTAGACGGTCAGACGATGGCCGAGTACTCGATCATCCTCGCGGTGATCACCCCGGCGATCGTCCTCACCATCTCGCTTCTCTCCGACCGCATCGCGGGCCTCTTCACCGCGCTCCCGAGCCTCATCCCCTAACGCGGCGGAAAGACCGAGGGACGGCCGCCGCAGCGCCGCCCCTCAAGCGCGCCATGCTACTAGTTTCGTGCTCCTGAGGGAAGATATCCTCGAGACGATTTCGAGGAAGGAGCCGAACATGGCCGAGCACGAGCTCGAGACGATCGCCCGAGCGCTGGTCGCTCCGGGCAAGGGGATTCTCGCCGCCGACGAAAGCGACGGCACGATCAAGAAGCGCTTCGACTCGATCGACGTCGAGTCGACCGAGGAGAGCCGGCGCGCGTACCGCGACCTGCTCTTCACCACGCCCGGCGCGGAGGACCACATCAGCGGCGTGATCCTCTTCGACGAGACGATCCGCCAGAGCTCCGCGGACGGCACACCGTTCCCGGCACTTCTGGAGAGCAAGGGCGTCATTCCGGGGATCAAGGTCGACAAAGGTGCGAAGCCGCTCGCCCTCGCCGAGGGGGAGACGATCACCGAGGGCCTCGACGGCCTGCGCGACCGGCTGAACGAGTACCGGGAGCTGGGCGCGAAGTTCGCCAAATGGCGCGCGACGTACTCGATCTCCGAGAGTCTCCCGAGCGAGTACTGCGTCTGGACGAATGCCCACGCGCTCGCGCGGTATGCGGCGCTCTGCCAGGAGGCCGGGATCGTCCCGATCGTCGAGCCGGAAGTGCTCCAGGACGGGACGCATACGATCGAGGAGAGCGCGAAGGCGACCGGCCGCGTGCTCCAGGCTGTCTACACCGAGCTGCACGACCAGCGCGTCGAGCTGCCCGGGACCCTACTCAAGCCGAACATGGTGCTCTCCGGCTACGAGGCATCGAACCGAGCCGGTGCCGACGAGGTCGCCGACAGGACCCTCGAGGTTCTGTACAAGCACGTGCCCGCATCGGTCCCCGGCATCGTCTTCCTCTCAGGTGGACAGACGGACGAGGACTCGACCGCGCACCTGAACGCGATGAACGAGCGCGGTCCGCATCCGTGGGAGCTCTCCTTCTCGTACGGGCGGGCGCTCCAGGCGCCGGCGCTGAAGGCATGGCGCGGCGACGAGGCGAACGTGGGCGCCGGCCAGGAGGCCTACGCGCACCGCGCGAAGATGAACGGCCTCGCACGCTCGGGCGAGTACTCGTCCGAGAAGGAAAAGGAGTTCGCCGGGGTCGCCTAACGGCGCCTAGCCGAGTCCGAGCTTCTCGCGGAGCCAGGCGAGCCGGTCGGCTCGCGCCTTGTCGTCCAGCTCGTGCCCGCCGTCGTAGTCGCCCTCTTCGGCGCCGGGCGCGGCCTCCACGAACTTGTCCGCGATGTAGCCCGGCACGTACGGGTCCGACTTGGCGAACTGGAAGAACACCGGCGCGGCCCCGGCTTCGCCGACGTAGTTGACGGGATCGAGGGGCGCGAACGCAGCCTGGTACTCGCTCGCGCTCCCTCGCCCGCCGAGGAGGTACTTCACGAACCAGTTGGCGAATGTCGCGTCGGGCGCCATGAGGACGTAGGCGTCGGGCCGGCCGTCGGCGACGAGGAGCGACCCGAACATCGCCCCGTAGTCGTGTCCCACGAAGCCGATCGCAACGTCGCCGGCTTCCTTCTGCAGCACGTCCAGCCCGGCGCGCAGGGCGACCACCTGGTCGATGGCATTCTGCTTGTCCTCGTCCACTTCGCCGCTCAGCCCGCCGCCCCAGGGGAAACTGCCCTGCGGAAGAAGTGACAGCACGCCCTCCTTCGCAAGCGCGGCCGCGTCGGGGAGGAACTCGGTGCGGTTCGTGTTCGGCTCCTCGCCGAACCAGTGCAGCCAGAGGACGACTGCGCGCGGCTTCCCGTCCGGCCTCACCAGGTACGCCTGGACGTTTCCGGCCGGGGCGCTGTACGTGACGTCTTCGACGTCGGCGCCGTGCTCCGTCTGCTTCCCCTTCACGCTGACCTTCGGCGTCGAGGCATCGTAGGCGAAGAGCTGGGCGCGCTCCTCGAGCAACGGGATCTCGGCCGCGGTCGCCGTCGGCTCTGAAGCGGCAGCCGTCTCGGCGGCGGTGGAGGCGGATCCACCACCGCCGCAGGCGGCGAGCGGCAGGGAAAGAGGAAGGAGCAGCAACAGCACCGTCAGTCTCATAACGTCTTTTACTACTGACGGCGGGAGCGGCGCGAAGTTAGCGGTACTCGCGGCCTGAAAACCGCGTGAGCTTCTCGAGGTGGTGGTACGCCTCGATGCGGCGCACCGTGCCGGAGCGCGAGCGCATGACGATCGAGTCCGTGACCGCACCGTCGCGAGAGAGGCGAACGCCGTTGAGGAGCGCGCCGTCGGTGACGCCGGTCGCCGCGACGAAGACATCGTCCCCGGCGACGAGGTCGTCGGTGGTCAGCACCTTGTCGAGGTCGAAGCCGTCGTCGAGCAGCGACTGCCGCTCCTCGTCGGTTCGTGGCCAGAGCTTCCCCTGCACCGCGCCGCCGAGGCACTTGACCGCCGCAGCCGCGATCACGCCCTCAGGCGTGCCGCCGATCCCCATCATCAGGTCGACGACCGAGCCCTGTCGCGCGGCGGCGATCGCGGGAGCGACGTCGCCGTCGGTGATCAGGTTGACCTTGGCGCCCGCGTCGCGCAGGCCGGAGATGAGATCGGCATTCCGCTCGCAGTCGAGGACGACGACGGTGATGTCGGTCGGCTTGACGCCCTTCGCCTCGGCCGCGCGCGCGACGTTCTCCTGAGGCGTGGCGGTGATGTCGATCACGTCCGCGACCTCGGCTCCGGCCGCGATCTTGTCCATGTACACAGCGGCGCCCGGAAAGAACATCGTCCCGCGCTCCGCGACGGCGATGACCGCAATCGCATTTGGCTGTCCCACGGATGTGAGGCGGGTGCCCTCGAGTGGGTCGACCGCCACGTCCACTTCCGGCGGATTGCCGTTCCCGACCTCCTCGCCGTTGAAGAGCATCGGCGCCTCGTCCTTCTCGCCCTCGCCGATGACGACGACGCCCTTCATGGCCACCGTGTCGAGCATCGCGCGCATGGCGTCGACCGCGGCCTGGTCGGCAGCCTCCTTGTCGCCGCGCCCGACCCAGCGGGCGCAGCTGAGCGCGCCAGCCTCGGTCACGCGCACGAGCTCGAGCGCGAGATTCCGGTCCGGTGCCACTTTCCCGCCGGCCATGGCGGGGAATCTACATCCGCTCGGGTGCTTCGACCCCCATGAGGTCGAGCGCGCGGGCGATCACGGATGCGGTTGCGTTGCAGAGTGCGAGGCGGAACGGCTCCTCGTCACTCTCGAGCACGCGGTGGTCGTGGTAGAAGCGATGGAAGTCGTCGGCGACGCGGATGGCGTACGTCGGGAGGGCGTGCGGGCCGCGCCGCTCGGTCGCTTCGGCGACGACCGCGGGGAACTCGGCGAGACGCTTGACCAACTCGCGCTCCGCCGGCGCGACCTGGCCGACGGGCTCCGGCGAGAACGGTCTCACCTCCGCGTTGCGCAGGATGCCCGCGATTCGGGCGTGCGCGTACTGCACGTAGTAGACCGGGTTCTTCTCGGTGCGCTCGCGCGCTAGGTCGACGTCGATGTCCATCGCCTGCTCGTGGCCACGCGAAAGCAGGTGCCAGCGGGCCGCGTCGACGCCGATCTCGTCGAGGAGCTCGTCGAGGAAGACGACGTCCCCCCGTCGCTTCGAGACCTTGCGCGCCTGGCCGCCTTCGGTCACGTTGACGAGCTGGTAGATGAGGATCTCGACCTGCTCCGGGTCGCGCCCGAGAGCCCCCGCGATAGCCTTCAGCCTCGCGATGTAGCCGTGGTGATCGGCTCCGAGCACGTAGATGATCCGCTCGTGCCCCCGGTTCCACTTGAGCCGCATATGCGGGACGTCGACCGCGAAATACGTGGGCCGCCCGTCGGAGCGGAGGACCACGCGGTCTTTGTCGTCCCCCCACCCGGTCGTCGCGAGCCAGCGCGCTCCTTCCTTCTCGTAGAGCTCGATCTCGGCGAGCGCCTCCTCGACGAGCGGCTCCATCTCGCTCTGGTGCACCCAGAGATCCATGTGCACGCGGAAGCGCTCGAGCGTTTCGCGAATGCGTTCCTCCATCACCTTCACCGGGTCGGTGTCGAGCTCGGCCAGCTCGCCCACGTAATCCCCCTGGTAGCCGTCGGGCGGCGGCTCCTCCCCCCTGCGCCTCGCGTCGACCGACTGGTGGAAGAGGTCGATCTGGGCGCCGCCGTCGTTGACGTAGAACTCCCGCTCGACCGTGTTGCCCGCGAAGTCGAGCAAGCGGGCGACGGAATCTCCGTAGGCCGCGTTCCGCGCTGAGGCGACCGTCAGCGGCCCCGTGGGGTTCGCCGAGACGAACTCCACCTGCACCTTCTCGGGCTCGGCGGCGGAGCCCGCACCGTAGTCGGCCCCTGCGGCGAGGATCTCCCCGAGAGCCTCCCCGTACCAGACCGGGTCGAGCTGAAGGTTGACGAAGCCGGGCGGAGCGACGGCGGCGTCTTTCACCCCCGGCAGAGCGCTTGCCACGACACGGAGCTCTTCAGCGATCTCCATCGGCGACTTGCGCTTCATCGGTGCGGCGCGCATGGCCGCGTTCGTCGCGTAGTCGCCATGCTCGGGGTTCGACGGGCGCTCGAGCGCCACGGGGACCCCGAGCTCGTCCTCGAGCCCGCGTTCGAGCCTTGCGATCGCCTTGGCCGTCATGCGGCTATATCGTAGAGCCGTGGACGAGGAGTCCCAGGAGCGTCAGCTCAACATTCACCTCGACCCGGAGAACCTGGCAGGTGTCTACGCGAACTTCGCCAACGTCAGCTTCTCCGACTATGAGTTCACGCTCACGTTCGCCCGCATCGACCACGAGGTCGAGGAGGGCGACGTGCCCGGCGTCGTCGTCGCCCGCATCAACATGTCTCCGCGCTTCATGCGCGAGCTGATCGACGCGATGAACGACAGCTGGTCGAAGTGGTCGACGCGCGAGGGAATCAGGAACCTGCCGGAGCAGGGCTCTCCCGAGTCCTGAACGCGTCAGCCATCCCGATGCGCTTCATCGGGGTGGGATGCGTCCCGAAGAGGACGTTCGACCAGGCGGGCGGGTCTGGGTCGCCGAGCGACGTGACGGTCAGCTTCTTCTCGAGGCCGATGAAGCTCTCGGGGTCGTTCGTCGCGGTGAGCGCCATCCAGTCGGCCTCGGCTTCGTAGCGGCGGGAGACGAGGTTCCCGAACGGAGAGACGAGGAGCGAGTAGACGACTGCGACCGCGATCGCGAGCGGCACGAGGCCGGGGTCCGGTAGGCCGCCGCGCCGCTCGGTGAACCACCAGACGAGGAAGACCCCGGGGATCGCGATGAGAGCGAACCAGCCCAACCCTTTCCAGATATGGCTCCTGGCCACATGGCCGAGCTCGTGCGCGGCAACGGACTCGAGCTCGGGCTGTGAGAAGCGGCCGTCCAGCATCGTGTCGTAGAAAACGACGCGCTTCGTCGGCCCGAGGCCGGAGACGTATGCGTTCGCGGTCGTCGTCCTCCGGCTCGCATCCGCGACGAGCACCTTGTCCACGGTCACGCCCTCCTTTGCGCCGAGCTCCTTGATCTCCGCGGTCAGCCGTTGGTCTCCCAGCGGGTGGAACCTGTTGAACAGCGGCTGGATCACGAGCGGCTGGGCGATGAAGTAGAGGACACCTGCGAGGACGAAGAGCGGCGCAGCGGCGAGCCACCACGAACGGCCGAGCCAGGCAGCAAGACCGAGTGTGACCGCCGCCGCCGCGGCGACCAGCAGGCATTCCACGCCTACGGCGACCGCCTGGTCGCGCAGCCAGCCGGCCGCGCTCTGAGTCGAGAGCCCGTAACGGCGGCGCCACCACAGCGAAACCGCTCCGAGCGGAAGCGTCGCCAGCCACAGCCCGACCACGACGGCAGCCGAGACGAGGACTCCCGTGCGGATCCGCCCGCGGCCGATCCCTCCCAGCGCGTCGGCGAGCGGCCGCGCCTTCCAGACGAGCACGGCCATGACGACGAGCTGGACCGCGAGTGAACCGAGCAGGAGCGCGCGGCTCACACGCCGGTACTCGTCGGCCTTCGCGAGCTCCGCAGCGCTGAAGTAGTCCCGGGGATCGAGGTCGGGGATGTCGAGGCGCGGCACGCTCGTCCTCCAGAGGAAGAACCCCGAGACGACCCAGACCAGCGCGAGGGCGATCAGGCCCGCGCGCTTCGCTAACGTCCGGCTGCCGTGCGAGTGGCCGTCATCTCCGACATTCACGGGAATCTCCATGCGCTCGAGTCGGTGCTTCGCTCCATCGACGCCGAGTCGCCCGACGAGCTCTGGTGCCTGGGCGACCTCGTCGGCTACGGGCCCCGCCCGAACCGCTGCTGCACGGTTGTGGCCGAACGCGCCGACGTCTGCCTGATAGGAAACCACGACCTCGGCGTCCTCGGTCGCATCGACCTCGAGGACTTCTCGCCGGACGCGGCGGAAAGCGCACGCTGGACGGCAGAGGTGCTGGAGGACGAGCCGCGCCGTTACCTCGAGTCGCTCTCGCCCTCAGCGGTGCTCGACCGCGCGGAGCTCTACCACGCGAGCCCCCGTGATCCGGTCTGGGAGTACGTGCTCGCGCCCGAGGTCGCGTTCCTCTCGCTCGAGGCAACCGAGAAGCCGCTCGTGCTCGTTGGGCACAGTCACGTCGCGCTCCACTTCGGCGGCGAAAATCTGACGCTCGCCCTGGGAGAGGAAGGCTCCGAGGTCGACCTCGCCCGCGAGCGCTGGCTTCTCAACCCCGGCTCGGTCGGCCAACCGCGTGACGGGAACCCGCGTGCCGCCTGGCTCCTGCTGGACTTCGACGCGCAGACGGCCGTCTACCGCCGCATCGAGTACCCCGTCGAGACAACGCAAGCTGAGATCCGCGAGCGCGGCCTGCCAGAGCCTCTGGCGCTGCGGCTGGAATCGGGCGTCTAGGACGAAGCGGCGCGCTCGGCGTCGAACTCGACGGTCACGCCCTCGCGGGCGAGCGCAAGTTGTACCTCTTCGCGGGCCTTGAAGATCCGCCACTTGACGGTGGCGAGCGTGATCTCGAGGGAGTCGGCGATCTCCGTGTACGAGAGGCCGACGATGTCGCGCAAGAGAAGCGCCATCTTGAGGTCGGGGTTGAGCGCGGCGATCGCGCGCCAGACTGCGTCGATGGTCTCCACCCGTTCGGGCGGCGCGTCGACGACCTCGAGCGGCGGCATGTCGTCCAGGGTCAGGAAGCTCTGCGGCTTACGCTCACGAGCGCGGAGCTCGTCGAGCACGCGGTTCTTGGCGACCTGGAAGAGCCACGTCGTGAAGCGGCAGCGGAGCGAAAAACCGGCGAGGCCCTGGTAGATCCGCAGGAAGATCTCCTGCGTGAGGTCTTCCGCGAGCGCGCGGTCGCCCACCATGCGAAGGACGTAGTTGAAGACCGGCGTCTCGTAGGTCTCGACGATGATCCGAAACGCCCGCTCGTCGCCACGCTGCGCTTTGCGCAGGAGGTCGAAGTCGGGCTGTGACAGAGGCACTGAAAGGTGTCCGGATGGCCGCTGAGTGGGCCGGAGTATACCGGCCCCTTTACACGTTAGTAACGAGATCCCTCCCGGTCATTCCCGCGCTTGGGGGAATTCCGAGCAGATTGAGGCAGGTTGGCACGAGATCGGAGAGCGTCCCACCGTCCGCCAGCTTGGCGCCGTCCATCGTGAGGAAAAGCGGCACCGGGTTGGTCGTGTGCGCGGTGTGCGGGCTCGTCCCGTCCGGCTCGAGCATCTGCTCGGCGTTGCCGTGGTCGGCGGTGACGAGGCAGACACCGCCGAGCTGCTCGACCGCAGCGACGACGCGGCCGAGGCAGCTGTCCACGGTCTCGACCGCTCGGATGACCGCCGGGATCACGCCGGTGTGCCCGACCATGTCCGGGTTCGCGAAGTTGACGATCGCGAAGCGATAGCCGTCGCCGATCTCCTCCTCGAAGCGGCGTGTGACTTCGGCCGCCGACATCTCCGGCTTCTGGTCATACGTGGCGACGTCCTTCGGCGACGGGACGAGGATGCGCGTCTCCCCCTCCCACTCGTCCTCGCGGCCGCCGTTGAAGAAGTACGTGACGTGGGCGTACTTCTCGGTCTCGGCGAGGTGGAGCTGCCGGATGCCATGTCCCGCGAGCACCTCCGCGAGGGTGTCCGCGACCTCATGCTCCTCGAAGGCAACCGGGCAGTCGAAATCGTCCCGATAGCGGGTCATCGTCGTGAGGTCGTACTGACGTTCGAGCAGGAGCTGGGTGAGCTGCCGGGCGCGGTCCGGGCGGAAGTTGAAGAAGATCGCCGCGTCCCCCGGGCCGAGCCTGGGCCCCGGGAGAACGACGGGCTCGACGAACTCGTCCGTAATGCCGGCCTCGTAGCTCGCTTCGACCGCGGCCACAGCATCCTCGGCCGGGGTCCCCTCGCCGTCGACGATGGCACCCAGCGCGCGGTGAGTGCGGTCCCAGCGCTGGTCGCGGTCCATCGCGTAGTAGCGCCCGCTGACCGTGACGACGCGGATGCCCGCGCTGACGAGCTCGGCCAGGTCGCTCTGCGCGGAGTGCGGCGAGACGTCGCGCCCGTCCGTGAAGGCGTGGACGAAGGTGCGCTCGGCCATTCCCTCGCGTCTGGCGAGCTCGACCAACGCGCGGAGGTGGTCGATGTGGCTGTGCACGCCGCCGTAGGAGACGAGCCCGAGCAGGTGGACGTTCGTCCCACGCTCCTTCGCCCGCTGGAATGCATCCCCGAGCGCCCGGTTCTCGAAGAAGTCGCCGCCCTCGATCGAGCGGTTGATCCGCATGAAGTCCTGGTCGACCACGCGGCCGGAGCCGATCGTGAGATGGCCGACCTCGGAGTTCCCCATCTGCCCGCGCGGGAGGCCGACCGCCTCGCCGGAGGCTTCGAGCGTCGTGTGCGGGTAGCGGCGCCAAAGCTCGTCGAAGACAGGTGTGTCCGCAAGCTCGACGGCGTTCCCGGGCCCCGGCGGCGCGCAGCCCCAGCCGTCGAGGATGACGAGCGCTACGAGCGGATACGGGCTGCCGACTGGCAAATCGCCGTGAAGGACTCGACTTCGAGAGACGCGCCGCCGACGAGCGCGCCGTCGACGTCGGCCTGGGACAGGAGCTCGTCCGCATTCTCCGGCTTGACGGAGCCGCCGTAGAGCACCGGCACCTCGACGAGGCCCTTGATGAACGCGTGGGCCTCCTGCGCCTGGTCCGGCGTCGCCGTCTTGCCTGTGCCGATCGCCCACACGGGCTCGTAGGCGATGACCAGCCGCTCGTGCGGGCCGACAGCGTCGCGGATCGATTCGACCTGGAGTCGAAGGACGAGCTCGGTCTGGCCGGCTTCCCGCTCCTCCTCGGACTCCCCGACGCAGGCGATCACGCCGAGCCCGTGCTCGAGGGCGGCGATCGTGCGGCGCGCGACCGTTTCGTCCGTCTCGCAGAAGAGCCGGCGGCGCTCCGAGTGGCCGACGATGGCGCCCTGCACGCCGAGCTCGTTGAGCATGGGCGCCGACGCCTCGCCGGTGAACGCTCCCTCGGGCGCCCAGTGGACGTTCTGGGCGTAGGCGCTGAGGCCGGCATCGACCGCGGCGGCGAGGGACGGGAAAGGCGGACAGAGGACGACGTCGACGCCGTCCGGCGGCTCGAAGGCATCGGCGAAGGCCCGCGTCTCCGAGGGCCCCTTGAACATCTTCCAGTTCCCCGCAATCAGCATTTTCGCCGGGGCCGCCGCGGGCCTCCCTCCAGTTTCAGCCTATTCGGAAAAGGCGCGCGTGTGTGAAACGGGGCTGAGGCGAAAGTGTGCAAATCAGGCCTCCGGGATGGCGACGACCCCCGGGAGTTCCTTGCCCTCCAGGAACTCGAGCGAGGCTCCGCCGCCCGTCGACACCCAGTCGATCCGCTCCGCCAGCCCCAGCTCCTGCACGGCACGAACCGAGTCGCCGCCTCCGACCACCGTGTGCCCGTCCGCGGCAGCCACGGCCCGCGCGACCGCCGCCGTCCCCTCCGCGAACCGCGGCCACTCGAAGACTCCCATCGGCCCGTTCCAGAACACGGTTCCCGCCCCCGCGATCTTCGCGGCGAACGCCTCGCGCGTGTTCGGGCCCACGTCCAGCCCGAGCCAGCCGTCGGGAACCGCATCGGCCGCCACGACCTTCGCGTCCGCGTCCGCCTCGAAGGCCGAAGCGGCGACCACGTCCACCGGAAGCAGGACCTTGTCGCGGGGCTCGACCTCCTCCGCCATCTTCCCGCCGACGAGCACGGCGTCCGCCCTCTCGGCGAGCGATTCGAGGACTCCGATCTTGTCCGCCACCTTCGCCCCGCCGAGCACGGCGACGAACGGCCGCGAAGGGTCCTCCAGGAGCGAGCCCAGCTCCTCCAGCTCGCGCTCCAGCAGCAAGCCGGCATACGCCGGGAGCAGATGCGCGACCGCCTCCGTGGATGCATGTGCGCGATGCGCGGAGCCGAACGCGTCGTCGACGTAGAGGTCGCATCCGTCGGCCAGCTCGCGCGCGAACTGAGGGTCGTTCTTCGTCTCGCCCGGATGGAAGCGGGTGTTCTCGAGAACGGCGATGCGCGGATCGTCGACGAGCGCGCGCAGATGCTCTTCGACAGGCTGCAACGAGAACGCCGGATCCTCGCCCTTCGGCCGGCCCAGGTGCGAGCAGAGGCGGAGCTTCTGCACGCCGCCGTCAAGGATCAGCTGGATCGTCGGCAGCGCCGCGCGGATCCGCGTGTCGTCGGCGACCCGCCCGTTCTCCAGCGGGACGTTGAAGTCCACCCGTGCCAGGACGTTCTTGCCGGAGACATCGGCGTCCCGAACGGAGCGGGGCCGGCGCACGGCTACAGAAGGCGCTGCGAGAGGTCCACGAGCCGGCAGCTGTAGCCCCACTCGTTGTCGTACCACGCGAACACCTTGACCTCGTCGCCGTTCGTCATCGTCAGGTCGCTGTCGAAGATAGATGAGTAGGAGCTGCCGATGATGTCGGTCGAGACGAGCGGCTCGTCCGAGTAGCTCAGGATCCCCTCGAAGGAGCCCTTGTCGGCCATCTCCAGAAAGCGGCCGTTGACCTCCTCGACGCTGACCCCCTGGCCGAGGTGCGCGGTCAGGTCGACGATCGAGCCGTCCGGGACCGGAGCGCGGATCGAGATGCCGTCCACCTTGCCTTGCAGCTCGGGGATGACGAGGCCGATCGCCTTCGCGGCGCCGGTCGACGTAGGGATCAGGTTGATGGCCGCCGAGCGCGCGCGCCTGAGATCGGAGTGCGGGAGGTCGAGGATGCGCTGATCGTTCGTGTACGCGTGGATCGTCGTCATGAATCCACTCTCGATCCCGAAAGAGTCGTTCAGCACCTTCGCGAGCGGCGCCACGCAGTTCGTGGTGCACGAAGCGTTGGAGACGATCCGATGGTTCTCCTTGTCGTAGGCGTCGTCGTTGACGCCCAGCACGAGGGTCACGTCCGGGTCGGTCGCGGGGGCAGAGATGATCACCTTCTCCGCGCCGGCATCGAGATGCTTCTGGGCGTCCTCACGCTTCGTGAAGAGCCCCGTGGACTCGATGACGACCTGGACGCCGAGGTCGCCCCAGGGAAGGGCGGCGGGATCCCGCTCGGTGAGGAGCTTGAACTCCTTGCCGTCGACGCCGATCGCCCCGTCCGAGTCCTCCACCTCGGCATCGAGCGCGCCGAGCACCGAGTCGTGCTTCAAGAGGTGCGCCATCGTCTTGGCGTCCCCGATGTCGTTCACGGCCACGATCTCCAGGTCGGCGTCACGCGCCCTGGCGGCGCGGAAGAAGTTCCGCCCGATTCGCCCGAAACCGTTGATTCCTACGCGCAGCGGCATCTACACACTCCAGTTCGCTCTCCCCCAGCGCCGGCGATTCTAAGCGAGCGGGCCGGAGGGGAAGCTCCGAGGACGACCTCCCCCTCCGTTGAACCACACTCAGGACCGTGATGCCGGACGGGGTCTGAATCCGACACCCGACGAGCGCGGACCCGCTCCGCTCCAACATAGACGCGGAAGTGAGCCGAAGGCAACCCCGACCCATCCAGAAATTGCCAGACAAGTGTCAGCGCTCGGCCAGCTTCTGGAGCCTGGCCAGCCGTCGGTGCGCGGCAGCCTTCGTCGCGGGCGGCTTCAGGCGCCGCGCCAGCTCCTTGAGGGACAGCGTCGGGTTCCTGGCCCGCAGCGCGGCGATCTCACGCAGCTGGGGAGAGAGATGCTCGAGCCGCCCGTCCGACTCGAGCCGACGGATGGCGCGAAGCTGCGTCTCCGCGGCGCGACTCGCGCGGACGATGTTCGCGTGGTCCGCGTTGGCGAGCCGGTTCGCCCGCGCGCGGGTCGAGGCGACGACGGCGCTCTCCTCGAGGTCGAGCGCGGCCCGGTGGGCGCCGAGGAACGCGAGAAGCTCGGCAATCGTGTCTGTGGACTTCGCATAGGCAACGGCGTGCCGGCCGCGGTCGTGTACACCGAGGCGGAATCCCTCGGCGTCGGCCAGCGAGGCGAGGAGCTCGGCGCCCTCGACATTCGAGCTTCGAAGCTCGAGGTGGGCATTCCGCGGCCCGCTCACGGACCCGGAGGCGAGGAGCGCGCCCCGCAGGTATGCGGCGCGGCAGCACGACCGGCCCACGACCCGCGCGGGCGGCCGCTCCAGCGGCGCGAGGCGCGAGTCGAGCACGCCTGCCTCGTTGAGCACCTGGAGGGCGCGGGCGTCGTCGTCGATGTGGATCTGAAAGCGTGTCGCGTGTTCGAACGCCTGGCTCTTGAAAGTGCGAATCTCACCGGGCACGTCGTATGACCGCAAAAGCGCGAAGGCGCGCCGCGCGACGGCCGGGCTCGCCACTTCCAGGTGAAGGGAAATCCGCCCACCTCCCCTGAAGTGGACGCTGCCCGCCGTGCGGACGAGCGCTGAGAGCTCAGCGAGGCGGCAGCAGGCCTTGCGCGGGTCGATCCCGGCCAGCTCTGCACGGACGTCTTCAGAGAGCATGCTCAGACAGCATCCTCGAGCTCGAGGAGGCGCCGCTTGTACTCGCCGCCGAGCGATCCGTATCCGCCAAGCCCGCCGGCGGACACCACGCGGTGGCAGGGCACGACGAGTGGGAAGCGGTTGCCGGCGCAGAACGTGCCCGCGGCGCGCTGGGCGTTGGGATGCCCGGCCAGTGCGGCGAGCTCGCCGTATGTGACCGTCTCGCCGTAGGGCACCTCCCGCAAGACCTGGGCGACGGCGACCTGGAACTCCGTGCCCCAGGAGAGGTCGACCTCGACGTCCTCGAACGAGACGCGCTCTCCGGCGAAATACCGGCGCACGCGATCGGCCAGCGGGTGCTCCTTCGCCTCCGCGCGCGTCTCCCGAGCAGAAGGGAGCTCGTGGTAGAGAAGCCGCTCTGCGTCGAGGTAGAGCTCACCCACCCCCCAGCCCGGAACGTCGTATGAGAGCACCTGCACGCCCATACAATGCCCGCTCGGCCCCACGTGGCGGTTGGCTCAGCGCCCCTCTCGCCAGGCACCCCAGGCCGCAGGTGCGCATAATCCCCTCCATGAGCGCACCAGGAATCTTCAAGCCCGTTCCGCCGGTCAACGAGCCGATTCGCACCTACGCACCCGGATCGCCCGAGCGCGCGAGCCTCCAGCTCCGCCTCGAGCAGATGAAGCGCGAGCAGCCCGAGGTCCCGTGCATCATCGGCGGCAAGGAGGTCAAGACCGGGACCTTCAAGACGGCGGTCATGCCGCATGACAAGGAGCACGTCCTCGCCAATGTCCACCAGGGCGGCGCGAACGAAGTGGAACAGGCGATCGAGGCCGCCGGCGAGGCATGGCAGGACTGGCACCGGCTCCCGTGGGAGGAGCGCGCCGCGGTCTTCTACCGCGCCGCCGAGCTCCTCGCCGGCCCCTGGCGCGACACGCTCAACGCGGCCACGATGCTCGGCCAGTCGAAGACCGCGCACCAGGCCGAGATCGACGCCGCCTGCGAGCTCATCGACTTCTGGCGCTTCAACCCCTTCTTCATGAACCGGGTCTACGAGGAGCAGCCCTTCTCGGGCCCGGGGTCCTGGAACCGGATGGAGTACCGCCCGCTCGAGGGCTTCGTCTTCGCCGTCACGCCGTTCAACTTCACGGCGATCGGCGGGAACCTGCCGACCGCCCCGGCGCTCATGGGCAACACGTCGGTCTGGAAGCCGGCCGGTACGGCGATGCTCTCCGCCTACTACACGATGAAGCTCCTCCAGGAGGCCGGGCTCCCCGATGGCGTGGTCAACCTCGTCTACGGCTCCGGCAAGGAGATCGGCGACGCCGCACTCGCGAGCCCTGAGCTCGCAGGCGTCCACTTCACCGGCTCGACCCCGGTCTTCCAGTCGATGTGGAAGACCATCGGCGCGAACATCGCCGATTACCGCAACTACCCGCGCATCGT
>Ga0111539_10005886_pt1 | contig 15840 bp, 7 predicted proteins | sample RhiMethybrSRZTD1_FD_79667 | JGI IMG/M metagenome (GOLD analysis project Ga0111539, IMG submission 79667) | Populus rhizosphere microbial communities from Tennessee, USA - Rhizosphere MetaG P. TD hybrid SRZTD1 (version 2) (version 2) | ecosystem: Host-associated > Plants > Roots > Rhizosphere >... | reverse complement strand
TTCGCGGCGATCGCATCGTGGTGGTGGGGACCGATGCGGAGGTCCTGAAGCTGGCGACGCCCGCCACGCGCAGGATCGACCTTCGTGGGCGCGCGGTCATCCCTGGACTCATCGACAACCACATGCACCTGCTCCGCGCCGGGACGACGTGGCAGTGGGAGGTGCGATGGGACGGCATCGGCTCGCGAGCCGTCGCGCTCGAGAAGCTGCGCGCACGCGCCAAGTCGGTTGCACCCGGCGAATGGATCTACAACCTCGGCGGGTGGGCGATCGAACAGTTCGCCGACGATCCGCGCCCGTTCACGCGGGAGGAACTGGACAGAGTCGTCCCGGACAATCCAGTGTTTCTCCAAGCCTCCTATTACGAGGCCTATCTCAATAGCCGCGCGCTCCAGCAGCTCAAGATCGACGACAAGTCGCCCGAATGGGCGATTCGCGATGCCAAGGGTCAGCCCACCGGCCGAATCACCGAGGCGGGCTTCCGCGGTCTGGTCGGCAGACTCCCGAGCGCCTCGCCGGCAGACGTCGAGAAGAGCACGCTGGCCATGATCAAGGATCTCAATCGCGCTGGCCTCACGACGTTTGGTGTGGCCGGCTGCGACGCTGATCTGATCGGCACGTATCGCAAGTGGGCCGCCGAGGACAAACTGAATGTCCGGACGTTCTGCATCGACGGCGTTGGCGTCGGCAACTCCGCCGAGCAGATCGAGCGTGCGCTTCCCCGGATCGCCGAGATCAAGCTGTTCCAGGGCAACAACTGGGTTGACAAGATCTTCTACGGTGAGAGCGTCTACGGGCCGTTGCATGACCCGATGTTCATACCCAAGTCCGATCCGCGACCCGAGCAGTTGGCGCTGTGGCGAAAAATCGCGACCGAGATCGCCAAGGACCGCCTGCCGCTGCACGTGCACGCCAACCTCACGAACACGATCGATGGGTTCCTCGATCAGATCGAGGCGATCAACAAGGAGTACTCGATCAAGAACCTGCGCTGGGTGCTCGCGCACGTGAACCAGCTGAACGCCTCGCAGCTTGCGCGGATGCGAGAGCTGGGCATGTATGCCGCGGTTCATCCATGGGCGGTCATCAACGGCGGCATCAACCAGCGCGTGTTCGGCGACGCCGCCTACGACATGGCGCCGCTCAACACGATTCAGAAGAGCGGCGTCCTCTGGGGGTTCGGCAGTGACGGGAGCCGGGCCAATCAGATCCTGCCGTTTACGACGCTGTGGTGGGCGGTGACCGGCAAGATGGTCGGTGGGACGAAGGCGCTTCGACCGACGCAAACGATCAGCCGCGAGGATGCGCTCATCGCGCACACGCGCAGAAATGCCTTCCTTGTGTTCCAGGAAAACAACCTCGGGTCACTTCAAGCAGGGCGACTCGCCGACCTGGTCGTGCTGGACCGTGACTACCTCACGATTCCCGCGGACCAGATCAAGGACATCTCGCCGGTGATGACAATGGTTGGCGGACGCATCGTGTACGAGGGGAAGTAGTGCCCGCGTACTGGGTGGCTCGCGCGAAGATCACCGATCCGGTTCAGTACAAGAAGTACACGGACCTCGTGCCGGCGATCATCGCGCGTCACGGAGGCAGGATTCTGGCGCGCGGCGGCCGGTACAAGATCAACGAGGGACCGCACGAGTTCCACCGGTTCGTCGTGATCGAGTTCCCGACGCTCGAGCAAGGGGTCGCGTGCTTCGAGTCACCCGAATACCAGCACGCCGCGTCGTTCAGACGCAATGGGGGCGGGGTCGTCGAGAACGTCATGGTCGACGGCGGCGACCCGACGCAGTAGGCAGAGGGCAGCTGGCAGTAGGCAGCTGGCAGAGGGCAGCTGGCAGAGGGCAGCTGGCAGAGGGCAGTGGCACGACGTTGGCATTCGCCGGCCTCGTGTCAGCGAAAAACTATCAGGACCTCATCGCGTGGAAGAGAGCGATGGATTTGGTCGAGACAGTGTACCGCGAGTCTGTCGTCATGCCCGCCGACGAACGCTTCGGCCTCACGGCGCAGATGCGACGAGCCGCTGTTTCGGTTCCAGCAAACATCGCGGAAGGTCAGGGGCGCAGGACCCGCGGAGAGTTTCTCAACCACCTATCGGCGGCGCATGGATCGGTCCGGGAACTCGAGACTCACACCATCCTCGCAGGCCGGCTCGCGTTTCTCAATCAATCAGCTGTCACTGCCATTCTCGCCGGTGCAGCAGAAGTCGGGCGACTCATAACCGGACTCGCGAATGCGCTAAACCGGCAAAGCAGCAATCAGTGCGTGTAAACCGCAGTTGTCAGTTTCGCGATCGCTGTCGGAGACCCGTGGTGCCCTCTGCCTACTGCCCTCTGCCCTCTGCCCTCTGCCTACTGTTCGCCCTCACGGAAGGCTCAGCGCTACAAATTCGGCCGGATGCTCCCGCGATCCGATGGCCACGACCACGTACTGTTTGCCCCCGAACATGTACGTCATTGGCGCGCCGGTCGTGCCGGCGGGAAACTCCGTCTCCCACAGCACCTGACCCGTGGCCTTGTCGAACGCTCGGAACTTACGTCCACCGGCGCCTGGTGCCTGCGAGAGCGGCATGCTCTTGGGAGTGCGTTCCGGACTGGCCATGATCGGATCGCCTTCGCCGACGAACAGTAATGTCTTCGTCGCAAGCGGAGCGCTTCGGCCCGGGTTCCCGAGCGGAGGTAATTTGAGGGGTTTGAGCAGCGGATGGTCACGCGGTCCATCGCCGTTGGCCACCGTCCACGCGATCTCGCCTTTGTTGAGATCGATAGCCGTGATCCGGCCGTACGGCGGCTTCAGCAGCGGAAGCCCGAGCGGTGCCGGCGGATATTCGCGCGTGCCTCGTGTGAACGTGAGATTCGTCTCCCTTGGATTACCAGCAACGATGTCGGCAACAAACGGACCGGTGATCGACTGCACGTAGAGCAGACCCGTGTCCGGGTCGAACGCGCCGCCCTGCCAGTCGGCGCCGCCGACAGAGCCAGGGAGTTGAATCGTGCCCTTGGTGTCGTTCGGTGCGCTGCCCTTGATCGATGGCGGAGTGAACATCGGGCCGATGACGTACTGCTTCACGATCTCGAGCGCGGCGGCGCGAAGCTCCGGTGTGAAATCGATCAGATCGTCGATCGTGACGCCTTGTCGATCGAACGCTGGAGGCTTCGTCGGGAAGGGTTGCGTCGCCGCTGTCTGTTCACCGGGTGTCTTCGATTGCGGCACTGGGCGGTCTTCGATCGGCCAAACTGGTCGCCCGGTGACGCGGTCGAACACGAAGGCGAACGCCTGCTTCGTGAGCTGCACGACCGATCTGATTCGCCTGCCATCGACTGTGATGTCCGCCAGGATCGGCGCCGCTGGCAGATCGTAGTCCCACAGGTCGTGGCGCACGAGCTGGTAATGCCAGATGCGTTTGCCAGTCTGGCACTCGACGCTCACCAGGGTGTCCGAGAACAGGTTGTCGCCGGGGCGGTGTCCGCCGTACATGTCGCTCGTCGGGCTGGTGAGCGGCAGATACGCGTAGCCGAGTTGCTCGTCGACGCTGATGAGCGCCCAAAGGTTCGCGTGTCCCGTGTACCGCCAGGAGTCGTCCTTCCACGTCTCGACGCCGAGCTCTCCGGCCCGCGGAACCACGTGGAAGGTCCAGCGCAGTTTCCCGGTGTGAACGTCGTAGCCCCTGACGTCGCCCGGGGCTGCCTCCTTGCGTGGTGGCGAGTCGCTCATCGAGGCTCCGACGATGACGACGTCTCGGCACACTCTTGGTGCACCGCTCCACGAGTAAGGCTCATTGGCTGAACCCAGACGCAGGTTGACGACGCCGTCGATACCAAACGTGGAATAGGGCTGACCTGTCTTCGCATTGAGAGCGATCAGTGTCTCGCCTCGCTGCACGAAGATGCGTTCGTCGCCGCCGTCACGCCAGTACGCGACGCCTCGAGTGCTGGTACCGCGCAGCGCCTCCGGGCCACGCGGAGGCTCCTGAATCCAAATCGTCTTGCCGGTGCCGGGGTGAAACGCCTCCACGAGGCCAACCCCGTTCGGGCTGTAGAGGACGCCGCCGATCATCAGGGGCGTGGCCCGAAAATTGTTAGGGACCTGCAGTTTTGGATCCTTGCCGCTCAGCAGCGGGTCGACGGCCGGGCGACGCCAGGCGATCCGCAGGTTCTTCACGTTGGTGCGGTTGATCTGATCGAGCGGCGCATATTTCGTGCTGCCGGGATCGCCGCCGTAGCTGCGCCATTCGCCGTTCACGGTCTGCGCTCCGGCGCCGGTCACCAGACAGACGCTCGTCGCGAGGCACATCGATACCGTTCGAAGGTGTTTCATCGCACCACCTCCCTGTCCAACCTGTTCATGTACTCCCACGCGCGCGCCGATCTTAGACGCAAAACCGGATGCTTTTCGCGGGCGTTCACATGGGCTCATCACGGAGGACTTACGTTGACATCGCGGTTGTGGCGGCTCAGTATGTCGGGCACGGGCAGGGTCGCCGACTCTGTCCGCCTCCGGTCCGTCGAGGAGGTTTCGATGAAGACGCTCGTCGCCGTCGCTCTCCTGGCTGTTGGCGCCACGGTCGCCGTCTCGGGAGGCCAGCAGACCTCGCCGCCGACACCACGCCAGCCGCAGGTCACCTTCACGAAGGACGTCGCGCCCATTCTTCAGCGCAACTGCCAGCAGTGTCATCGTCCAGGGTCGATTGCCCCGATGTCGCTTCTGACGTATCAGGATGCACGACCGTGGGCGCGGTCCATCAAGCAGAAGGTCGTCGCGCGAGAGATGCCGCCCTGGCACATCGATCGAAACATCGGCATCACGAAGTTCAAAGACGATCCGTCGTTGAGCGACTCAGACATCGCGACGATCGCGGCGTGGGTCGACGCAGGAGCGCCGATGGGCAACCCGGCTGACATGCCGCAGCCTCGCCAGTTCAGCGATCTCGACTCCTGGTTCATCGGTAAGCCCGACATCGTGGTGACGATGGACACGCCCTATGTGCTTCGGCCTGACGGACCGGACAACATCGTGGACGTGCTGGTCGACCCCGGGTTCAAGGAAGACATGTACGTCATGGCGATCGAGAGCAAGCCTGCCGACCCGCGGAGCTTCAAGGTCGTCCATCACTTCACGACGAACCTCGTCGAGGATCCGGAGGAGGATCCCGTCGGGTTGTTCCTCAACGAGTACGCGCTTGGCAAGAACGGCGACGTCTTTCCCCCTGACTCCGGACGCCTGATCAAGGCGGGGACGAAGATCAACTTCAACCTGCACCTCAACCCGCGCGGCGAACAGACACCCGTTTCCGTCAAGCTCGGACTGAAGGTCTTCCCGAAAGGGCGAGTGCCAACGTACGTGGCGTTCACACAGCATATGGGTGATGCGTCGGACATCGACATTCCGGCGGGACAACTCTCGCGCCACGACGGCTATTTCCGCCTGTCGAAGCCGGCGCTCCTGGCGTCGTTCCAACCCCACATGCACAACCGTGGCAAGGCGCAGTGCATCGAAGCAATCTACCCCGACCTGCGTGCCGATTCCGCCCGCCCGGGCCCGGCGCGCGTCGAAACGATCTCGTGCGTCAGCAACTACCAATTCGGCTGGCACATCACGTATCCGTACGCAGACGAGGTCGCGCCGCTGCTTCCCGCCGGCACCATCGTCCATGTGATCTCCTGGCACGACAACACAGCGGCCAACAGATGGAACCCGAATCCCAAGAACTGGGTGGGCTACGGGCAGCGGTCGATCGACGAGATGAGCTTCGCGTGGGTCACGCTGACCTACCTCGAGCCAGATGACTTCGATCGGCGAGTGGCCGCACGCCGCGTAGAGAGATGAATCGCAAAATCGGGATTCGGGATTCGGGATTCGCGATTCGGGCCGGGGCAGGCCTTCTCACTGCCTGTGCTCTCGTCTCGATGACCCATGCGCAGAGTTCTCCCGCAAAGCTTCCTACCGAGCTGTCGAACATTCATTTCAACTCGGGACAGAGTGTCGTTCCGTATTTCGAGGGGTGGATCAGGAATCCTGACGGGACGTTCGACCTGGTCTTCGGGTACTTCAATCGGAACTGGCAGCAGGAGCTCACGATTCCAGCGGGGCTCGACAACAACGTGGAGCTCGGCGGGCCCGACAGCGGTCAGCCTACGTACTTCCTTCCGAGACGACAGCGATTCGTCTTTCGCGTTCGTGTGCCGAAGGACTTTGGGAAGAAAGAAGTCGTCTGGTCGATCACGGCCAACGGGCGAACCGAGAATGGCTACGGCAGTCTCCTGCCGCAGCAGGAGATCACGGAGCGCGTGGTGATGACGAACGGCGGCTATGATCCTGGCCTCACGGATCCGAACAAGCCGCCATCTGTCACTGTCGCCCCGATTCAGTCTCCAGTCGCAGGAAGTCCGGTCATGTTGAGCGTGTCGGTTGTCGACGATGGGCTGCCCAAGCCACGAGCTGCGCCGGCTGCTCAGACAACTACAAGCAACTCGTTTGGAGGACAGGTGAATTCATCCACGGGCGGAGGACGCCCGGCCGGGCTGACGGTGAGCTGGATGCAGTACGGCGGCCCCGCGAAAGTGACCTTCGAGCGTGCGGGCGCGATCCCGGTGACGAACGGTCAAGCCGTGACGACAGTTCGATTCGCGCAGCCCGGGACGTATCTGCTCGTCGCTTCGGCGAGCGACCGCGCCATGACGACGAGAGTACCCGTGACAGTCACGGTGCGCGCAGGCGCCAAGTAAGGGTCGGCAGAACATGGAGTTCATGAGTCGACTGACGCGTACGGGATTGTGCCCACTGATCGTGGCGAGCCTCATCCTGGCTGCGCATTTGACTCGGCTCGATGGCCAGGCTGACGTGACCGTGTTCGAGGGCGCGCGGCTGATCACCGGCGACGGGAACGCACCGATCGAGAACTCCGCGTTCATCGTGCAGGACGGCCAGTTCACGGGCGTCGGCCGCCGGGGCCAGCTGCAGGTTCCGGCCGGCGCGGCGCACATCGATCTGACGGGCAAGACCGTCATGCCGACGAAGGTCGATCTTCACGGCCACGTCGGGTACCAGCACGACTGGGATGGGACGATGGCGAAGGAGTATTTCACTCGCGACAATCTCATCGATCACCTGCAGCGTCTGGCCTACTACGGAATCAGCGCCACCATCGGCATTGGCGACCTGGTCGATCGGTCGGATCTCCATGGCGGGAGGACGAACTGGGGAGACGTGCCGCTGCGGGTGCGAAACGAGATCATTCCAGGTGCGGCGCTGTTTCGAACGGCCGGACCAGGAATAGCGTGGCCAGGATCGGGCGCGAACGGCCATCCGTCGCGAACCGACGTGCCCTACCCGGTTACCACGGTGGAAGAGGCGAGGCTGGCGACGCGCGACTACGTGCGTATGAAGCCGGAGTTCATCAAGATCTGGGTCGACGACAGAGGCGGACGAACGAAGAAGCTGACGCCGCCGCTTTATCTCGCGATCATCGAAGAGGCCCACAAGGCCAACGTACCTGTCGCCGCGCACAACATCACGCTGGCGGATGCCAAGCTGCTGATGCGCGCCGGCGTCGAGGGCTGGCTGCATCTTCCCGTTCGCAACGGTGAAGTGCCTGACGATGAATTCATCGCGATGATCAAAGAACGCATCGTGAAGAAGGATCGACCGAACATGTGGTTCAATCCCGGCGCTGGCACCGCTGCGTCGAGCCGCGAAGACTGGAATGACCCGCTGCTGCGGGAGACGATGTCTCCACAACAGATCGAGGCTCAGGTCGGCGAGCAACTGAAGAACATGACGCCCGAGTCGACCGCGCAGGCGCGTCAGAGGCTCAAGGAGATGGGCGCCACCAATGCGCTGAAGCTGAGAGCGGCGGGGATGAAGATCACGCTTGGAGGCGACACCGGACAAACGCGCTTCTTCATCGGTTGGAGTCAGCAGCTGGAATTCGAGAATTGGGTGTGGATGGGACTGACGCCGTCGGAGGCGATCGTCGCGGCCACGCGCGATTCGGCCGCCGCTGGTGGCTTCAATACCGGCATGGTCGCGGTGGGGAAGAACGGCGATTTCATCGTCCTCGACGCGAGCCCGCTCGAGAACATCGCCAACTCACGACGGATCAACAAGGTCTATCTGAGAGGACGTGAAGTCGACCGCGCCGGTCTGCGAGCCAAGTGGCAGGCGAAATGGGCGGGGGCGGCGAAAGAGTGACGCATCATCAACGTGCGTGGACACGCTCCGCGGCTCTCTCGCTCGCGCTCTTGATGTGTGCGATGGTAGGTACCGCGCAACAGACGGGGAGCGGCCAGCAGCCCTCGGTCACATTCAGGGCCGAGACGAATTTCGTCGAGGTTCACGCCATCGTCACCGATCAGGCCGGCGCGTTCGTGCGGAACCTGACGAAGGACGACTTCGAGATCCTCGAGGACGGCAAGCCGCAGACGCCTTCAGCGTTTTCGCTGATCGATCTCCCGATCGAGCGACCGTTTACTCCGGCCGGTGCGACCGAGCCGATCGAATCGGACGTGCACGCAACCACTCGTACTTTCGACGGTCGCATCTATGTGTTCCTCCTCGACGATTTACACACCGCCTTCACACGCACGCAGGGCGTGCGGGACGCAGCCACACGGTTCATTCAGCAGTACCTGGGCGCCCGCGATCTGGCCGCAGTGGTCTACACGAGCGGACGGCAGGAGTCAGGGCAGGAGCTGACGAGCAGCCCTCGGCTCCTGCGGGCTGCCATTGACAGGTTTCAAGGACAGAAGCTCCCCTCGGCCGGTGCCGAGAAGCTGGCGATCCACATTCGACAGACGGACACCGACACCGTCCTCGCTGATGAGACCGCGCCGACTCGCAGCCGCGAGGCGCTCGAGAAGGCGGAATCCATCAAGGACCCGTACGACGCGGAGCGAGCGCTCAACGCACGCCGCGCGCTGCAGGCGGTCGAGAACGTCGCAAACTGGTTGCGCGACGTCCAGGGACGTCGCAAGGCGCTGCTGCTCTTCAGCGAAGGGCTCGACTACGACATCTACCAGCCGTTCAACCTGACCCAATCGGCGTCGGCGATCGTCACCGAGGCGCGGGAAGCCGCCGCCGCCGCGCAGCGTGCGAATGTGAACGTGTATGGAATCGATCCGCGCGGGTTGAGTCAGTTTGGCGAGCTCATCGACATCAGCGCGCGGTCTGACTACCCGCAGCTCGAGTACGGAACCTTCCGCGGCGCGCTTCACGAGCTGCGCCTCTCGCAGGAGAGTTTGATTGCCTTGTCCGAGGAGACCGGTGGTCTGGCCGTCGTCAATGCCGGCGATGTGGTCGGTGGCCTCGGCCGGATCGTGCTCGATAACAGTCGGTACTACCTTCTGGGGTACTACAGCGACTCGACGAAGTGGTCGCGCAAGTTCTTGAAGATCGACGTCCGAGTCAAACGGCCCGGCCTGAGCGTGCGCGCCCGCCGTGGTTTCCTGCCGCCCGATCCGCGCGCAACGGCGAAAGCTCTCGAGGCCGACGTCAAGGCGGGCACCTCGCCCGCCCTCAAGGCCGCCCTCAGCAAGCCCGTGCCGGTTGGCGATCTCCCGGTCCGTGTGTTCGCGGCTGCGTTCAAGGGCGACGGCGTGAACGGTTCGTTGTTCCTGGCTGTCGAGATCGACGGCGGCTCCCTGAAGTTCCAGGAGCGCGACGGTCGCTTCAACGAAAAGATTGAAGTGTCGATCGTCGCCGCGGACCAGCGCGCCAAGGTGCAGGGCGGCGACCGGCAGGAGTTCAACCTGAGACTCCAGCCGCAAACCCGCGAGCGTATCGCTCGCACTGGTATCCGCCTTCTGTCGCGACTGGCCCTGCCACCGGGGCGGTATCAGATCCACGTCGGGGCGCATGAATCCAGCGGTGCCGCAATTGGCACCGTGCCATACGACATCGAGATTCCGGACTATGCGAAGTCGGCCTTCGAGTTGAGCGGAGTCCTTCTCACCTCGTCCAACGCCGACTCGTTCGTGACATCCAATGCGGATCCGTTGTTGAAGGACGCTCTCCCGGCCCCACCCGTGGCGACGCGCTCGTTCAGCCAAGCCGAGACGCTGACCACGTACGCGGAGTTGTACGCGGCCTCCGGCCCCGCGCGGGCCGTGACGCTGATCACGTCTGTGCAGGACGCGCGAGATGGGCGGACGGTGTTCCAGGCTCAGGATCGCCGCGCCATCGACGCGTCCGCTCGTTCGCTCACTCACGGATTCAGTACTGAAGTGCCATTGAAGGATCTGTCACGAGGGACCTACATCCTGCGCGTGGCAGCTCAATCGAGCGTCGGCGGACAGGCGGCGGAGCACAGCGTGCCCTTCGAGGTGCGGTAATCAGCGGGTCAAAACCGCGAGGTCGTTCCGCGCCAACTCGTTGGTTGGATCGAGTTCGACCGAGCGGCGCAGGTGTTCGAGCGCCTCCTGACGCGCGCCGTCACCCGCCAGCGCGGCACCGAGGTGCCAGTGTGTCACCGCCGAATCGGGCTCGAGGCGGAGAGCCTCGCGGAATTGGCCGATCGCATCGTCGATTGCGCCTCGTGACGCCCGAGCGATACCGAGGAGATTGTGCACATCGGCCGTCTCTGGGACGACCGCACCGAGGTACTCGCTGCCGTCAATGACGCGCGGCGGCGGGCCGGCGAGACGCCGTACGCGCGCCAGCTCCGATGGCGACGCGTTGTAGGCCAGGTCGAGGAGCGCGAGATACGTGTCGAGCCCGTCGACGATGGGTGCGGGCGCGCCATCGACGAAGCACCGCGGGCACCACGAAGCGACCTGACTCAAGTCGACAACAGAAGCCGGTACCGCCTCGCCCAGATTCAGCAGCGATCGCACGTCGTATTCCTGCATCGGATGGTCGTCGCTGGTCGCGGTCGCGTCTCTGGTCGCCTCGTGCAGCGTGTGTGATGAGGCGATGAACGTGCCGACGATTTCGCGAACGCTTCCGAGGTCGAGCCGCCGCAGGTCGGCCTCGACCGCCGGCGCACGCGAGAGCGCCGCCGCCATGCGCGCCGGATCGATCTCGATCCTCGAGTCGTTCACTCCGAGCAGCAGCAGGTCGGCTTCAGCGCCCGAGACCAGCACCGCCTGTGGGAAGACATCGATGAATGCCCGAATCATCGCCAAGGCCGTTCGGGATGGCACTTGGTACGCCGGCAGCCACTGGCTCACATAACCTCCAACCTTCAAGCGGCTGCGAACCAGCTCGTAGAACTCTCTCGAGTACAGCGCGGCCACGCCCGCATACCCGATCGGTGGCGGCTCGAGGGTGACGAGGTCGTACGAGAGCTGGGGCCGCATCTGCAGGTGCTGCCGACCGTCGTTGACGTAGACGGCCACACGAGGGTCGCCGAGCACACGCTGGTTGACGCTTGCGAAATAGTCGGCATGCGCCAGGATGCCGCGAGAGAGATCAGCGACCTCGACACGCTGGATCGAAGGATGCAGCGTGGCGGCATGCGTGGTGTTGCCCACGCCGAACCCGATCACCAGAACGGTTTGCGGGTTCGCGATCGCGAGGAGCGGGATGTGCGCGAGCCCGCGCATGTATCGCTGCGACAGGCGCGATGTCGAAGACATCGGATGTCCGTTGGTCAGGAGCCGTCGACCCTGGTCTGCCACTTCCGTCACGGCGATGATTTCGGTCAGCCCTTCGTCGACCGCCAGTAGCCGCTCCTGCCCCGACACGCGGTGAAGGGCCCGTGTGTTGACATGATTCGACGGTAACAGCATCCACACCACGAGCGCCGCAGCGGCAACGAGCACCGACGCCCCGGCGACTCGAGAACGCCGATCCCTGATCCCTGATCCCTGATCCCCGATCCCCGAGAAATAGAGAGGAACCACGGCGAGCGCCGCGAGGGTGGCCAGTACCGTTGCGCTCGCCTGTATTCCAAACGACGGCAGCAGCAGAAAGCCGGCCACCAGAGAACCGCCCACGCCTCCAAGCGTGTTCGCGAGATACAGGGCGCCGGCACGCCTGCCGACCGACCCCTCCGTGCGTTGGATGATGGCGTTCGCAAGTGGAAAGCTGAATCCCATCAGCAATGCAGGTATGCCGACCTCCAGCAGGATCGGCCTCGCGTTGAACCACAGTTCGATCAGTGCCCTGGCTGCACCGGACGTCGTGTTCGATGCGGCTCCAGCGAAACCGATGGCTCCACTGACGGTCGGATCGAACGCGGCTGCCGACTCGATTGGTCGAGCATCCGCCATCGCGAGCCCGAGTAGCGTGGCCACGACAAAGAGCCCTTGCGCAGCCATGAACCATTCGGCCGCTCGTGGTAACCGTCGATGGAGGATGCCTCCGATGAGCGAGCCCACGACAATCCCGAGGAGGATCACCGTCAGCAGGAGTGAGAACACCGCGCGAAAGGCGCCCAGCAGGATGGAGAAATGACGAAACCAGAGGATCTCCATACCCATCGCGGCAAATCCAGCCATCGCAAGCGCAAGGCTGGTGAGAATGACGGGCCGCAGGTCCGGAGACGACTGACCACGGTCCGGCTGAAGCCGGACACTACGTACGGCACGTGCGGCTTTGCGTTTCGTAGGGTCCGGCTTTCCTGGGCGCCGAAGCGCGGAGCGCGAAGGCGGCAGCCGGACCACCCTGGCGCGCGACGCGAGATAGAGCGCTCCTACGCCTGCCACGACGTTGAAGCCCACGGCCACGATTTGCGTTCGCTGCAGGCCGACGGCCGGTACCAGCGTGAAGTCCGTCAGGAAGCAACCGAGCGCTGCCCCCGCCGTGTTGACGGCGTACAACACCGCAATTCGCCACCCGCTTACCGACAGATCGCTCCGGACCAGATGGCGAATGAGCAGCGTGAGCGTCCCGCCCATCAGGAGCGTGATCGGCGTGAGCAAGACGATCGCGATGGCGGCGCGCGCGAGATACGACGTCGCCGAGAGCGCGAACCAACCAGCAGGTTCACGCGAGTAGGAAGAGACCAACGCCGAGACTTGGCCGAGGTGCGGCAGGAATGCTGAGATGCCCAGCCCCATCAGCGCGATGAGCAGCTCTACATACGCGTAGGTGCGCAACAACGACTCAGGTCGCGTCGCATACCGGCGATCCGACCACGCTCCGACGAGGTAACTGCCCGCGCCAAGCCCCGCCATGAACACAGCGACGACCAGCGAGACCGAGTAGATCGTGTTGCCGAACACGTTGCCGAACGACCGGACCCAGACGACCTGGTAGATCAGACCGCTGACGCCCGAGCAGAAGAAGAGCAGGTGCAGCAAGGCACTACTTATAAGTCATTCGCGCCGGGCAACGGATTTGCCCGGCGTGACGAGGAGCGGCAAGTAGCGCCTCGAGCGATCTAGAACGTCAACCGGAAACCGAGTTGCACCTCGCGGTACTGGCCCGACGTCCGCTGACCGAAGTTCGCGCTGCTCTCTTGCGTCGTGATCCCCCAGTTCGGCCGGTTGAACACGTTGAACGCATCCGCCAGGAGGTCAATCGACCTGCGACCGCCGAGTGGAATCCTCTGCTGGACCCGCACGTCGGTCTTGTTCTGGGCGGGCTGGATGAAGTCGTTGCGCGGAACGATCGTGCCCCCCAAATTCGCCGGCCGCAGCCGCGCGCTGCCGCCCGCACCGACACTGCGCACATCGCCGCCGTAGTTCGTTGCACTGCGAATGCCGGCGCCGAGGTAGTGCAGTCCGCTCACCTGGAAGCCACGACCCACTTCCCAAATGCCGCTCAACACGGCGCGGTGACGCTGATCGGTGTCCGCATAGGAGTACTCATTGCCTAGATCGGGCGCGACCGTGAACGGAACGAGAATGAGCCCGCTGAACGGCTGGTTCTGAGCGTCCTTGAAGTACGACAACGTATACGTGGCCGAGGCTTGCCAGTGCTGACTCATCCGCTTGGTGAGACTGGTCAGCAGCCCGTGGTAACCCGACCGCGTGTTGTGCGGGATCATCGAGAGGATGCCGTACTGCGGATAGGGCAACGTGGCTCGATTGGTGTACGGAAGGTTAGCGCCGGTCGCTTCGACGTAGGTCAGATTGACGTTGTCGATCGTGTCCTTTTCCCTGCGCCCCTGCGAGTACACGTAGTCCGCCTCTACGGCCAACGTGCGGCCAAACTGCCGCTGGACGCCTAGCGATGTCTGCCAGGTTCGCGCCTGCTTCATGTACTGGTCCGGCGCGGGCATTTCCTGATAGGCGTTCAGCAGACACGGCTGGGGAGCCGCGAAGTTCCTCGCTTGCCACGCCGCGAAGTTGGCTGACTGGGCGGCGGAATCGCAGAACAGTCCCTGCGCCTGCGCGAGCGTTGGCAACGGCTGCCCGTTGAGCGGGTTCGCCGCAAAGTCTGCCCGCCCGTCGTTGTTGAATTGGATGCGCGCGATTTGCGCGTTGTAGTACGGCCAGAAGGCGTCGATCGTCAAGGCATCGGCGAAGTACAGCCCGGACCCGCCGCGTATCACCGTCCGGTCGTTCCATTGGTAGGCGAACCCAAGTCGCGGTTGAAGGTTGTTGACGTCGTTCGGGCGCCCTGGATTGTAGAACGGCGCCACGCCCACTTCATTCGCCCACGAGTTGAAACTCACGTCATAGCGCAGTCCGAGATTCAGCGTCAGATTTCCGCCGATGCGCCAGTCGTCCTGGAGCCACGCCGCAAACTTCGGCTGACCGTAACTGAGGGGGAACTCCCCGATGCCGATCGTGTAGGTCCGGGTGTAGGGAGAAAGCGCCGCGAGGTTCCAGGTATCGGTGTTGAACGGGTCTGGGAAGATCGCCTGAAGGACGTCGGGCGGAATGATGCCGTTATTGGCGACGATCGCTCCGCCGCAGTTATTGCAGTTCTCGCTGTCCTCGAAATGCCGGACGAATTCCCCACCGGCCTTCAAATCGTGGCGACCGCGCGCGTCGAAAGCGAACGTGAAATCATCGCGCAGGAACGACACTCGTTGGTCTCGATGGCGCGGATAGTTGGCGTTGCCGGCAATGCTGAAGCCCGTCAGGGTAATGCGTGGGTGACCGTTGGTCACACGGGGCGCCTGCCAGTGCTTCGACCACTCGGTCAGGAGCTCGTTCCTGAATCCGAAGTGGCTGTAGCCGCCTTTGACCTCGTTCAGAGCCCGATTGCTCAGCACTTGCGTGAACTGTCCGATGTATTCCTCATTCCGTTCGTCATTGGTACCTGTCTGCGCGGGATGGCTGCCCGACGCCCCCGGACCAAAGGGCTCGTACGTCTTGTGCCTGGAGAACTTCCCCATCACTCGCGTCTTCGGAGAAAGCTGATAGTCGAGGCGCAGCCCGCCCAGCTTCCGGGTCGTCGTCCCCTTCAACTCGATGTTGAAGAGGGGATAGGGCGTGTTCCAAATGCTGGTCAGCGGGTTGCGCTCGTACTCGAAGTTGCCGAAGTAGTGCAGCTTGTCCGTGACGATCGGGCCGCCGATCGCCGTGCTGTACTGCTGATTGCTCACAGGCACGACCAGGTTCAGGACAGGATTCTCCGAATTGAAGCTACTGTCGCGGAAGTTGGTTCGGAAAAGGCCCGAGAGCCGGTTTGAACCCGACTTCGTGATCGCGTTGACTTGCACGCCGGTCGACCGTCCCTGCGTCGCGTCGAACCGGTTCGAGATGAACTGAAACTCGGCGATCGAGTCGGCGCTGAAACGGGGTTGATTGCCTGCGCCCAGCTCGGACGAGATCTGCTGACCGTCCAGATTGAGCTGAAACTCGCGGGCTTCGCCACCGTTCCTGTCCGGCAACGGCGCGACGGGGTTGCCCGGAGCCGTTCGGCTCCCAGGGGCGAGGAGCGCGAGCCCCATCCAGTTTCGTCCCAGCGCGGGCAGTCCTTGCACCTGCTTCGGATCGA
>Ga0111539_10005882_pt1 | contig 15843 bp, 8 predicted proteins | sample RhiMethybrSRZTD1_FD_79667 | JGI IMG/M metagenome (GOLD analysis project Ga0111539, IMG submission 79667) | Populus rhizosphere microbial communities from Tennessee, USA - Rhizosphere MetaG P. TD hybrid SRZTD1 (version 2) (version 2) | ecosystem: Host-associated > Plants > Roots > Rhizosphere >... | reverse complement strand
TAGCGGGTTTCGATGCGCATCGATTCGCTCTCCCGCTCGAACAAATAAACCATTGATCTCTCTAGTGTACAACTACAGCTGAGGCACCTTAAATTGTGCCCGATGTTACAGAAAAACTGAAATCCAGTGTGATGCAATCACTGCGTACTCGTATGGACGTAAAGGATTGGCGGTTTCCAATGGCCTGTCCTGCTTGCACTGCGGCTGCCGGAATACCAGCTCGGGCCACTACGACGATTAGTGGACACGTCTCGCTCGATCTTCGCTGCAATAAGTGCTCGCACGAGTGGACGATTTCAGCGCCCTCCCCCGCAGTATTTTCGTTCCGGAAGAAGAACGATCGACGATCGTCCAGCACCTTAGCGAAGAAGGAGTAGCCTGCTAGGCTGCGGCCAGACGCTTGACGGCCTCGACAACAATGTCGGGCGGCGATGGCTTGCGGATCACGGCGGTGAAAAACTCGCTGATCTCAGGCTGGGGCACCCGCGCGGTGTAGGCGATCAGGCGGGTCTCGCGCAGCTGATCGATCGCCTTGATGAGGCGCGCCGCTTCGATGCCGTTGAGCACCGGCATCGCCACGTCCATCACGATGACGGCGGGCTGCAGCTCGTAGGCGGCGAGCACCGCCTCCAGGCCGTTGGTCGCGGTCCGAACCGTGAAGCCGGCGTTCTCGAGGAGCACCGAGAGCCAATCGCGGCTGTCCTCGTAATCATCGACCACGAGCACTGCGATGCCGAGCCCTCTCTCGATGCCGATCCGGCCTTCCGGACCGCACATATCGGTGGCGAGTCGCTCAGCGGCGAGCGTGTGCTCCCGCGCGCCGACGCAGAGCTGGCGCACCGCGGCGACATCGGTGGCGCTGCGCAACATCTGCGATTGAAGGACCTTCGACAGGTGATCGGCCGGCGAGCCCTCGTGATTGGTCCACGCGACTCGCGCGTGCTCGAAGGCCGATTCCGCGTCCGTGAGGAACTTCCGGACCGCCAGCTCGTGATGCGCGGCCTTCGTGGCGAGCCGGCGGGAGCCGTCGCGAACCCGCGCTATGTGCTCGATTGAAAAAGGTGCTGCCATAATATGCCCATCGTCCGACCGTCCATTAACTCGGAGGCTGACACAACGTCCCGGTGGGCGAAGCAGCAGTCTGAAACTAAATGTATCTTACAGCACAATGTAAGGTATCGTACGTTTGGACCGATTACCGGATGTTAATCTCATCCGTCGGTCCGCTTTCCCTGAGCTGCGCCTGGTAATCCTGCCAAGCCCTCCAGTCTCATCGAAGCTCCTGACGCGTTTGTCAGGATCGCTCGGAGGAGACTATGGCTACCACGCGCGCATCAGCTCGTCTTCTGCCCGACGGTTCACCGCTCCGTAATCGCCTGCTGGCCGCTCTGCCAACGGATCTCTACGCCAGGGTCGCGAGCGACATCCGCATGGTCAAGGTGGCCGTGGGTGACACGCTGCTCGAAAACGGCGTCGCCATCAGTCATGTGTACTTTCCGAATACCGGCGTCTACTCCGTCACGAATGAAATGCGCGACGGCGAGCTCGTCGAAGTCGCCACGGTGGGCTTCGAGGGCATGCTGGGCATCAACGTGTTTCTCGGCGACATGCTCGGCGCCGGTCGATCGCTGATGCAGGTGCCGGACGGCCCGCTGCCCAAGATGGCGGTCGGTCGATTCCTGAAGCTCACCGCGGAGCCCGGCCCGTTTCGTGCGGCGGTGAGCCGGTATGCGCAGGCGAACGTGCTGCAGCTGATGCAGGGTACCGCATGCAACGCGCTCCACTCGCTCGAACAGCGCTGCTGCCGGTGGCTGCTGCAAACCCACGATCGCTGCGGCGAGGATGAATTCCTGTTGAAGCACGAGTTCCTGGCGATCATGCTTGGCGCGACACGGCCGCGCGTCACCAAAGTCCTCGGCGTGCTCCAGCAGGCCGGAACCATCACGAGCCGCTACGGGCGCATCCGCGTGATCGATCGGAAGAAACTCGAAAAGACCTCGTGCGAATGCTACGAGGTGATCGCCGGGCACTTCGAGCGGATCGGCGCGTAACGCCGCCGCTCGCGGTTCGGTCTAAAAGTCGACCAGGCGCGTGTACTTGACGACGAACGAACGGCCCAGCGTCTCGAGGGGCGTCGACGACAGCGTGTCGCGGCGATCGTTGTAGACGACGAACAGGCCCGTGCCGCTGCGATTCAGCCACGCGAAGCGCACGTTCGACGAGAACTGCCCGACCTGCCCGTTGTACTGCACCAATGCCGACAAGTTGATGGACGTCGTGAACGACAGGTTGGCCTTGATCGGCACCAGGTTGTTGACGAAGCTGCCGACAGGCAAATCGATATCCTGCCGCTTCCAGCCGATGCTCGCGGTCGCCTTCGGCGTGATTCGATAGTCGCTGTTGAGCTCGACGCTCTTGAAGTCGCCGTCGTAATAATCGCCGATGCGTACCCGGATCGTGGCGGTGACGCGCGAGGCGGGGTTGTGGAAGTACTCGAACCCGTGCTGGCCCCATCCATACTTGCCCGCCGGAATCACCACGCGCTGGCCGTCGCGATTGAACACCGTGAACGGCGCCGTCGGGACATCCTGAAGGTAATCGAAGAACCATCCGAAGCGGCCGCCCTGGCGCGGCTGAATCTCGAACGCATGGAAGTGATAGTTCGAGCTTTGCAGCTGGTCGTCGAATCCATAGAACGAGGTGTAGTTGACGTGCGGCGAAAACCGGCGAATCCACGGCCAGCGTTTCGGCTGCGGCTGGAAGAACGCGCGGAATTCCGGGCGGCGATAGCCGCGGCGCGGCAGGAAGCCCACTTCGGGATTGAAGTTCTCGCCGACCTGCGAATAGCCGGTCGAGACCTGCCACAACTGGTTGGTGAAGTTGTAGAACCCGCGGCCCGAGTAGTCGCTGCCGCGCGGGCCCGACGTGCGCGTGGTCGGCGTATCGGTGCGGGCGATGAACGCCGAGAGACGCTGGTTCGTCGTCACCTGGTAGTTCAGGTCGAATCCGTAGGCGCGGTTCCAGTCATCCTGGATCGCCGCCTCGCCGAATCCCTGCCGGCTCACGTACACCGCGCCATAGCTCGAGCGGCCCACCTCGCGCTGCAGGCGCACGACGCTGAAGTTGTTCGCCGGCCCGATGATGTCGCCGGCGATGTTCTCGACATCATCGGCCTGGATGTTCAACACGCCGACGTTCCATCCCGCCACCTTGCCGCTGAGACGCGCGCCGCCACGAATGTCGATCGGCAATGCGGTCGGTGACAGGCCGATGCGGCGCGAGAAGAAGAGATCGATCTGCTGCGGATTGCCAAACTGGAACGTCGAGGCGTTCTCGAGGAAGAACGGACGCTTTTCCGGAAAGAACAAATCGAAGCGCGTCAGGTTGACCTGCTCTTCGTCGGCCTCGACCTGCGCAAAGTCGGTGTTGTAGGTCGCATCGAGCGTCAGGTTCGGGCGGATACCCCACTTCAAGTCGACACCGAAGTCGGCGTTCTTCGTCAGGTTCTCGCCGGCCACGGCATAGTCCTTGTTCAGTGAGCCAAGCGCGTAGGGAGTGATCTTGATGTCGCGGCGCGTCGGCAGATCGAGGCCGGTCATCTTCGCGGCGAGCGACACGCGATAGATGTCAAACCCGCGCGGAATCGGCGCCAGGTAGACCTGCTCGTTCTTGTGGCGGATGTTCCTCAGCAGGTTGAAGCCCCACGTCTGGTTCTCGCCGGTCTGGTAGCGCAGCGTCTTCAACGGAATCGCGAGCTCGGCTTCCCACCCTCGCTCGGTGATCTGGCTTTTGACCGTCCAGTCGCCGTCCCAGTTTGGATTGAAGGCGCTGATGCCGCCGCGCGCGGTGCCGGAGCTGTTGCCGCCACCGCCGCCGCCGACCTGCACGCCGCTGGTCTGCCCTTCGCGCGCGACCTGACCGTCGTATTCGATGCCGAGCGGGTTGGTGCCGAACACAAATGCGTTTTGCGTGTCGTTGAAGGTGTCGAACACCATCACCACCGAGTCGGTGTCGTTCAACGACGCATCGCGGCGCGCCTGCGAGACGATGATCTTCGACGGGTCGCTGTCGAAGGCGATGATGCCGATATAGATGGTGCCTTTGCCGACGACGATCCGGACCTCGGTCTTTTCCGACGCGGGCTCCCCTTCATTCGGGTCCTGCTGCGTAAAGTTCGTATACGGCTGCACGCCCTGCCAGGCGGCATCGTTCACCCGGCCGTCGATGGTCGGTCCCTCGGCCGATGGATCGAGCTTGCCTGCTGTGAAGGTCGGAACCTGGCGGGTTTGTGCGGAAAGCGCGGTCGGAACGAGTGCAGCCGTGAGGACAAGAGCCAGACAGCGAGCGCGACAACAGGTGAAATAGTTGCGATGCATTGGATTTGGATGATGGAGAATCTCACGAAGTGTACTTGAGGTACACGAGGCAGGACAAGGCCACCGAAGGCGCAGAAAGCACAGACCGGAAAGCGAGGAACCGATGAGCGTCCGAGCCGCAGCGGCGATTGTCACTACATGTCTCTGCGGCAGTGCCTTCGCGCAAACCGCCGCGCCCAACCTCACGCGCCCGCAACGCGATCTGCTGCAAGCCGTCGTCACCGCGGTTGATGCGGCCGCGGCTCAACCCGAGACGGCCGATCTGAAGTGGCAGCATCACATCCTGCGCGCCTCGGACGGATCGCACTACGTCGCATTCTCCGTCGAGCCGCCGGCGACCGCGTCGCTGCCGGCTGGACCGGCGCTGCTGTATCTGCGGCTCGCCACCGCGACTCCCGCGGGCGCGCAGAGCATCGTCGAGCGATCGGCGATTCGTGAGTGGCTGGCCGGGAGCCGGACCGACCCGCGATTACTGCCCAAGCGGAACATTGCCATCGGCGACATGCCAGCGTTTGGACCCGGCGCGATCGGAGTGCGGGGATCAACGGCATCGACAGGATCGAACGAGCTCAAGTTGATGGAACTGGAGCGTGAGCGCGCGCGTCAAGAGAAGGAAGATCAGGCTCGGGCCCGCCGCGAGACATTCGAAGGCCGCCAGGCCACGTCTCACGAGCTCCTGCCATTCGAGGATTTCGATCTCGCCTCCCGGTCGATGCGCCCCGACGGTACGCGCATGGTCACCCGTGCGTTCACCGCGGGGCCTGGCCAGTACGATCTCTATCTCGCCTGGGCGGATCCATCCGCTCCCACGCCGGCAAAAACAGTGCGCGTGGTCCGCAAGACGCTGACGCTCGAGCCGGCACGAACGTTAGGCATGATCACCAGCAGCGTGATCCTCGCCGACAGCGTGTCGGTGCGGCCAGCAGCGTACTCACCGGCGGAACAGGCGTCGCACCCGTACTCGATCGGATTGATGGAGATCGTGCCGGCGCGCACGAACCGTTACGGCCGGGAAAACAATCTCTCGCTCGCGTTCCAGATCATCAACGCACAGTCCAACGATGGCGGAATGCCGGACATCACCGTCAACTTCCGCGTCGTCAGGGTCAACGGCGATCGCGAAAGCGCAGTGGCATCACTCAACCCGCAGTCCTACAACGCGACGACCCTGCCGCCGGATTTCAATCTGCGACTCGGTCATCCGCTTTTCGCGGCGGTCACCGCGCCGCTCGCAACGCTGACTCGCGGTGAGTATCGATTGAAAATTGCCGTCAACGATCGGATCGCGAATACGGTCGCCAACGCCGAAACGGATTTCAGCGTGATCGGCACACCGGCGTCGCTATTGGCCGAGGCGCCGGCGCTCGGCCGCCCCTTCAAACGCGAGGCCCTGCTGGAGCCTGGCGTGCTGGGACCGGTCCTGGATGCGCTGGCGCCTGCCTCGCCGTCGCCGGCGCTGACGCGCGCGCTCGCCATCGCCAGGGCGGGGAAGTTCGTGGACCTTCTCGTTGAGGAACCAGTGCCGCCTGCGGAGGCCGGTGTACGAACGGCCCTGACGGGCCTGGCGCTCTTCTCGATCGGCGACGTGTCGTCGGCCGTGCAGTTCCAGCGGGCCCTGCAACAGGATTCGCCGCCGGCCCCGACCCAGTTCCTGCTTGGCGCCGCCAGGGCCTTGCAATCGCGCGATCCGGACGCCATTGCCGCGTGGCAGGCCGCGATCGCCACGAAAGCGGCGCCGGCAATCACTTCGCAGTTGCTGATCGAGGCTTATCTGCGGCGGAACGATTTGCCGCGCGCGACCGAGGTGGCTGCCATGGCGCCCCCGGCGAGCCCGGCCTGGACGCGATCGGTCGCCGCCACGCATATTGCCAGCCACCGCGATGCGGAAGCGATCGCGCTACTCGAGACACATCTACGGGCCACGCCCGACGACCAGGACGCGCGATGGCTGCTGCTGCACGCGTTCTACGATCAGTTTGTGAGGGGCGGAGGCAGGCCTCTGATGCCTTCGGACGCCGAGCGCTTTGGAAAGCAGGCGCAAGCGTACATTGATGCGAAGGGTGCGAACGCGGCGCTGGCCGCAGAATGGCTGAAGATTATTTCTTCGGTTTGAGCGGCGGCGGCGCCGGCGGTTTGCCCGGCGTTCTCAGCGAATACTCGGTGCGCGATGTCACGTTGACGTTGGCGCGGTCGGTCTTGACCTCGAGGCGCCGGGTCCGCTTCGCCGGATCGGGGTTCGTAGAGTAGAAGCCCAGGACGTAGTAATCGCTGGTCTCCGCGTCGACGCGCTTCAACTCACCGGCGAAGTCGTTGGTGTTGACGATCGGGAACCCACCCGTCGCCTCGGCAAGATAGCGCAGGCTGCTCGTCGTCTTCTGAATATAGGTGCGCCACTCGCTCTGATCCGCGAACGATCCCAGATCGACGACGCCCGCCAGTCCACGCGGATCGATCGTGTAGAGCGACGCATTCGCCCGGTTCGCGGACAGCGTCAACTCACGCATCAGCTTGTGCAAGTCGATGTCGGCCGTCACGTGGCTGAGAGAAAAATACGGATTGTCCTCCTGCTTCTCAGTGAGGAACCGCAGCGGATCTGAAAAACGTCCGCCCTGGATGCGATCCTTCCCGGCACGGCCTTCCGCAAACGGGTCGAAGTCGTAGCCGGTGCTGACGTAGATGACGGCCTTGCGCTTGTTGTTGACCTGTTCGAGGTCGCCGAGGATGGCGTACGCAGTATAGAACGCGATCTGCGCGCGCTGGCGAATGTCGGCTGGTCCCTGCGACGTCTCGAGCGACTTGAAGATCTCGGCGGGGATCAGACCGGTGCCGCGAATCTTCCCGATCGCCTCCATCACCGCCTTCTTGTCGTAGGTCGGGCCGATCTGCACATATGACGGCCCGCTGGAAACGACCGCAACCAGGTCACCGTCGTGGATCAGCGTGTCGCCGATCGTCTGCATCAACTTGCGGACGAGCGGCGTGAGTTCGGGCTCGAAGTGTAAATCGTCGATGAAGATCAACAACACTCGGCCGGCGGTGTCGTCGGTGCGCGGCCGTGCCGGCGGCAGCACTATTCCTTCGGGCGCGCGAGCCGGCGCCTCCGGAAGGAGGAGGTTGTAGGTGCGGCCGCCACGGACCATCGCGAATGACGAGATCGTTTGTAGCTGATCGTCCTCGAACAGCGTGAAGTTGTCCTTCGTGAGGTCTGCGACAAAGCGGCCGCTCTGGTCGCGCGCGATCACGTCGGTGCTGACCAGCGTCACCCCGGCGCGAAAGGTTGGCTGCTGCGCGGCCAAAAAGGCAAAAGGCAGAAGGCAAAAGGCAAAAGGCAATACCCACCGAACAGCTTTCATGGTTAGCCTCAGTATAATGGCGGCTGATGAATCCTTCACGCCGCCAAATCCTCGGGACGCTGGCAGCCGCTGGAGCGGCGACCTTGGTCGATCCGGGCGAGGTGCTCGCCAGGCTCGCCGCCGATGTACCTTGCGTTGCGGGCGGCCCGATTGGTGAGCTGCTCGGGACCTTGCCGCTGTTTCGTAATCGCGTGACGCCCGGTCAGTTCGGCGTCAAGTACGACGGCGTGGGACTGGACGCGCGCCTCGACACCGACCTGTCACTGCTCGAGCCCAACAACCTGATCACCCCGAACGAGCTCGCCTACATCCGCACCGAGATGCCGGCCGCCGCCGCCGAAGCCGCCGCGAAAGGTCCGTGGATACTCGAGGCCGGCGGTCTGATCGCGCAACCGGCGACGCTCAAGCTCGACGATCTGTCGAAGCAGTCCAGGAAGATGGGGCCGCATCTCTTCGAATGTTCGGGTAACGGATCCAACCGTCATTTCGGCCTGATGAGCGTTGCCGAATGGGACGGCGTGCCGCTCGCCGACGTGGTCGCGCGGCTGAAACCGTCGAAGGACGCGACCGGCGTGCTGGTCAGCGGTTTCGATCACATCGGCCAGAATTCGCAGCGCTCGATTGTCGGTGCGAGCTGGGTCTTCCCGCTCGCCGATCTCGACAAGCTCGGCGCGTTCCTCGCGGTCCGCATGAACGGAGTGCCCGTGCCCGCCGATCACGGCAAGCCGGTCCGGCTGGCGGTGCCAGGTTGGTACGGATGCTCGTGGATCAAGTGGGTCAACGAGATCCGTCTCGTCGGGCCGGACGAACCGGCGACCTCACAGATGGTGGAGTTCGCCGCGCGCACGCACCAGAGCGAACCGCACAAGTATGCGCGCGACTACGCGCCCGCCGACATTCAGACGGCCGCCACTCCGATCCGTATCGAGAAGCGCAAGGGTCCCAACGGGCTCGAATATCGCATCGTCGGCATCGTCTGGGGCGGGACCAAGCCGGTCGATCGGCTCCAGATCCGTTTTGGCAACGATCAGCCGTTCACGCCGTTCTCTGTCTGTCCCGTACCGAAGACCCACTCGATGTGGTCGTTGTGGGAATACCGCTGGAAGCCCGCGAAGCCCGGGGTTTACGACATCGCGTTGGAAGTGGCCGATCAATCGGTGCCGCAGCGGCGGCTCAAGTCCCTGTACTACATGCGCCAGGTCAGGATCGACGAGGTTTAACGCACCACCTCGCGCGCTTCGGTCACTTCCGGCAGGCCCGGATCGGCAAAACGATAGTTGGTGAGAAATCGTTTGTAGGCCGCGCGCGTGTTGGCAACATCGCCTGCATTTCGATACGCGCGTGCCAGACCCAGAACCGCGCGGCTGCGATTCGGCGTACGCGCAAGGGCGCGATCGAACCAGACGATCGCTTCCTTCGGCCGGTTAGCCTGCAGCAGGAGATCCCCGTATAACTCGTCAGCCCCCTTGATAGGAAACGGCCGGCCGATCGGCCTGGGCATACGCGCCTGCAAGGCCGCGGCGCGATCCATCATCGCAAATGCCTCGGGCTGGCGGCCTTGCGCGAAGAGATCGAGCGCTTGCATTTCCTGGAGCATCACCTCTGCCTGTTCCCGCAATTCTGCTCCCTGCGATGGCGCCGACGCCTTGCGCAGTTCCTCGATGGTCGCGCGAACCCGCGCGGCGTCGCCCATCGTCACGGCACTGAGCCCGATGACGAACAACTCCTCGATGTTGTCGAACGTGGTCTGCCCCTTCATCTCCTGCCAGCGCTCGCTTTCGACGATGTAGCGGGCACGCATCGAGCCGCGATCATTTCGAAGTGCGGCCTCGCTATTGCCGCGCCCGATCTCACTGCCCTCGCCGTAGCCGTGACCACCAGAGTGCAGTGGACTTCCGGCTCCCGGCTCCCGGCTCCCGGCTCCCGGTTTCATCGCATCATTCACGAAGGCGATCGCTTCCTTCGTCTTCGAGAATCTCCCCTGCTGCGTCCACTCGTACTGCAGCCACGCGAGGCTATGAAAATCCCGGCTGCTGATCGGCAAGCCCCGCCGCTTCGCCCAGGCGATCGACGCGTTCCACGATGCTTCGTCGGCGCTGGCGGCCTCATCCCAGAATCCCAGCTGCAAGAAGGTGTGCGCGGGCATGTGTAACGCGTGGCTGGCCTGCGGCGCGATCTTCGCGTAGGCGCGAGCGGCCGGGAGCGCCTTTGACGCCAGCGATCCATGATCGTAGGCGTGCAGGATGTAGTGCGCGGCTCCAGGGTGCCTGGGATTGCGCGCGAACACCTTTTCCGCGATCGCTCCGGCCTGCTGACGCAGCGGCAGGGCTGCGTCCCCTCGAGGCAGGGTCGCAAGCAGGGCCAGCGCATAGAACGTCTGCGCGTCATCGTCAGCGGGATTTTCTGCCGCGACCCTGGCCATTTCTTTCGCGTACGCCGAGGCGCGAGCGGGTTTGTCGCCTGGCCCGAAGAGCGCCTCGATCGCGCGCAGGTAGCCCTGCTCCCGCGGCGTCCTCGCCTTGCCGATTCGTGCCGCCGGCGTGGCGCCGAGCTTCGCGAGAGCGGCCTTCCCTTTCTCCACTTCTTCAAAGAACCACAGCGGCTGGCTGAAGCTCATGGCCTCGCCCCAGTGCGCCATCACGTCATTGGGATCGCGTTTCTGCGCCGCACGAAACGCATCAATCGCGTCTTCGTACATGAAGCTGTGCAGCCACGTCACGCCGCGATTGAATTCTGTTTGCGCGGTGGGCGTTTGCGCGCGGGGCGCCGCAAGCGCCAGACACACCAGAGTGAGAGCGAGAAGAAAGCGAGGCACGGTTTGATCCAGTACAACACAAGGGCGGCCCGTAAAGGCCGCCCTTGGCGTTTTTCGTAAGACCCTAGGACCCTAAGACCCTAAGACCCTCAGACCTTCCAGCATTAGAACGTGACGCGGAACGCGAGCTGCGTCAGGCGCATGAAGCCCGACTGCGCGCGGATCTGACCAAACGTTGCGCTGTTCAACGTGTGAATCGGGCCGCGGACCTTCACGGTGTTGGTGAGGTTCAGCACCTCGAAGCGAACCTCGGCGCGAACACGACCCGGGAACCGAATCGCCTTGTTCGCGACGAAGTCCCAGTTGTTGCGTGCCGGCGTGCGGACGCTGGCGTCGGTGCGCGGCGATGTGCCCAGAGTGAACGCTGCGGGCTGCGCGTACGCCGCGGCATTCAGCCAGAGGCCGGTGCCGCACTCCTGACCCGCGATGCACTCGGCACCGGGCGGCGGCGCGATGCGCTCGTAGTCGCTACCTGAGGTCGCCTGTTCGGAGCCCGTCAAATTCACTCGCTGCATGCGCGTGAAGATGTTGGTGTTGTTGGTCGTGGCGATCGACATCGGGAAGCCGGCCTCGATCGAAACGATCGACGAGAGCGTCCAGTCGCCGAGGATAGCGGCGCCGACGCCGCTCGTCGCCCACTTCTTGCCTTCACCGAACGGCAGCTCGATGATCGGCGAGATCGTGATCTTGTGCGGCACGTCGAGAATGCCGATGCCGTATTCCGCATCGAGATTGTTGGCGTCGAGCATCTCGGAGGTGTTGCGCGAGAAGAAGTTGGTCTCGCCGAACTGGTTGTCCTCGAGCTTGCTGTAGGTGTAGTTGACGCGGCCGCCCCAGCCGTTGCTCATGCGCTTCTCGAACTTGAGGACAGCGGCGTTGTACAGGCTCTTCCCGAACGTCGACTGGCGCATCAGGATGTCGTTGAACTGCGGGAACGGACGCAGGAGTTCGCGGCGCTGGATCGTGGCGCTGCCCGTGCTCTTGCCCACCGGGAGGCCGAAGAACGGGTTCGGCACCTGGTCGAGCAGCGACTGGCCGAGCGACAGGTACTGAATCGGAACCTGGTTGATATTGATCACGCCGTCGTTCGAGCCGCCGAGACCGAGGTCGGTACCCCTGGCGCCGACGTACTCGAAGCCCACCGCGATGTTGCCGGCGAGCTCGCGCGCGAGGTCAACCGAGTACTGCTGGATGTACGGAGAGCTCTTGTCCTGGTCGATGAACTCGATTTGCGAGCCGACGCCGGTGAGAGCGCCCTGCGAGCTGCCGATCGGCTGGCTGACGCCACCCGGGAAGGGATTGTCGACGGTCACGTTGGGGCGGAACTGACCCTGCTGGATGAAGGTGTTCTGGCTGAACCCGATCTGACCGTAGTTCGCGCTGCCGACACCCTGGTAGTTCCAGGGCGCCCAGTAGACGCCGTAGCCGGCTCGGATCACCGTCTTCGGGTTGAGCGAATACACCACCCCGACGCGCGGCGAAAACTTGATGCTCTTGGGGTTGCCTTGGTACTCGTTCGCGCCGTTCTGGCCCGCGTAGACCAGGCCGCCACGAACCGGTTGGCCATTGACGGTCAGCGCGCCGAGCGGGCCGCCCGGGTTGAGCGTCCGATCGAACGCCACGGTGAAGCCGTCGTTCTCTTCCATCAGCCCCGTCTCATGTTCGAGACGAACGCCGTAGTTGAGGGTCATCTTCGGGTTCACGCGCCAGTCGTCCTGGATGTAGCCGCCCATGTAGTGCACGAACGCGTTGAACGGGCTCGACACGCCCATGCGGCTCTGGTTGCCCGTGTCGCCAGACGGATAGCCAAGCAGCATGCTCGCGAGAGCATTCCCTGAAGGCGTGGCACCGTTCACGCCGTTCAAGAGCGGGTTCAGCGACGTGTAGTAGCGATCGAAGTTGAGAACGCCCGCGCCGCCTGAGAACGACTGGGTCTCGTTGCCGATCGTGCGGTAGTCGAAGCCGACTTTCATGGTGTGGCTGCCGAACAGCTTGGACATCGTGCCGTTCGCGCTCCACGAGTACCAGTTGCGCGGCGTCGGGTCGATGGCGCCCTGCGCGCCGTAATCGGTGACGTTGACGATCGGGTACTTCTTGACCTGCATCGAGTTCAGATACGACTGACTGAACCCGAGGGCCGTTGGGTCGTAGTCGACCGACAGCGTGTCGTCATCCAGGAACCGGGTGTACCCGTAGCGCAGTGTGAACACGGTGTTGTTACCCGGTATCCACGTGTTGTTCAACGCGAGCATCTGCACCCGGCGGGCCAGCAGGTAATCATTCGGGTCCATGGCGTTGTGCTCGCCGGGAGTCCAGAAGTTCGAGCACGGCTCGTCGGTCTTGTTATAGAGGTAGAAACCCGACAACGAGACCTTGTCGGTGAAGCGGTGATCGACCTTCGCGGTATACATCATCGCGAAGTCCTTCACCTGCGCATCGGTCCCGTAGTTGGCGTTGCCGTCGCTGACGTCCCTCTTCGGCGCGGGGTAGTTCGCGACGAGGTTGCGGCCAACCGCGTTGATGCGGTTCTGCGGAATCACATTGCCGGCGAACGGCGTGCGGTTGTTGCCGTTCGCGTCACCCGTCAACGGGTCGTAAATCACGACCAGGCGTCCGGCGCTGTCAAACGACTGTGAGAAGTCGCCGGCTTTTTCACGCGCGGTCGGGAAGCGCAGCGAGCCGTTGCGCGTCGTGGTGGACTGATAGCCTTCCTGTCCGTACCAGAAGAACGTGCGGTTCTTGATCACCGGGCCGCCGAAGCCGCCGCCGCCGAGCTGAAAGTTGACGTCGGGCAGAGGTGAACCGTTCAGCACCGAGTAGAAGCCGTTGGCGGCGCCCCACTTCGGACGCGTCTGATAGAAGCCGCTGCCATGCCACTCGTTGCCGCCGGACTTGGTGGCCACGTTGAACGTGCCGCCGCCGGTGCGGCCGGTCTCGGCGTCGTACTGGTGCACCTGCACGTTGACGCCTTCGAGGGATTCCATCGACGGATTCGCCGAGGCGCGGTTGCGCAAGTCGGTGACCGGCACGCCGTCAACCAGGTAGTTGTTCGCACGCCGCGCGCCGCCGCCAAGCGACAACAGCGACGCGTTGGTCTGATCCTGCTGGCGATTGAACTGCGCATCGCCCGAGGCCACGACCGTTGGAATCGTCACGGCGAACAGGAACGCCGAGCGACCGCCCGAAGGCAGCGATTCGAGCTGGCGCGAGTCGATCACGCCGCCGGTGGAGGCATTCGACGTGTCAATGAGCGGCGACTCGCCGGTGACCGTGATGGTCTCCTGCAGCTGGCCGACATCGAGCTTGATGTCCATCGTCACGAACTGCTGCGTGCCGACGCGGATGCCCTTGTTCTCGAAGGTCTTGAAGCCGGTCAATCCCGCCTTGATCGTATAGACGCCTGGAGGAACCGCGCTGAAGTCATACAGGCCACGCTCATTCGACACGGCCTCGCGACTGGCGCCGTTGGCTTCGTTGATGAGCGTCACCGTGACGCCGGGAACAACACCGCCGGAGTCGTTCACGACCCCGCGCACGCCACCGGTGAACGTCTGCGCCCACGCGGTACTGGTGGCTAATGGAACAAACAGCAGTGCCAGAACACACCACCGCGAAACAAGATTCCTCATACTCGCTTTCCTCCAAATCGAAGAGACCTGCTTCCCACCGCACTGGGTCGCGCAGGCACAACGCCGCCTAGGGACAAAACACAACAAATCTGCGAGAAAGCTGATGACACTCTATGACAGGTTGCCGGAGTTTACGCGGTACAGCTGAGCGTTTGCAAGCACAGTCCCGATGGATCGTGGGACTACGATTTTTTGGATTAGTCAGTGACTGCCCCATGACTGGCCGTGGAAACCAGCTTCGAGTACTTGGCGAGGACGCCGCGAACGTAACGCGGTTTACGCGGTTTCCACTTTCGGCGACGGACCGCCATCTCCTTCGCACTGATCTCCAGCGTCAACGTTCGACGCCGCGCGTCGATCGTGATCACGTCACCATTTTTCACAAGCGCCAGCGGCCCGCCGATGAATGCCTCGGGGGTGATGTGGCCGACGACAAAACCGTGGGTGCCCCCGCTGAAGCGTCCGTCGGTGATCAGCGCGACGTCGCTGCCCAGGCCGCGGCCCATGATCGCGGACGTCGGCGACAGCATCTCGCGCATGCCGGGACCTCCGCGCGGCCCTTCGTACCGAATGACGACGAGATCACCTTTCTTGATGCGGCCCGCAAGAATCGCCGCGAGCGCATCCTCTTCCTTGTCGAAGACACGCGCCTTGCCCGTGAACGACTCCCCTTCCTTGCCGGTGATCTTCGCGACCGCGCCGTCGGGCGCAAGGTTGCCGCCAAGCATCACGAGGTGACTGTCTTTCTTGATTGGATGATCGAGTGATTTGATGATTTGTTGATCTGCCGGATAGTCCTTCACGTCCCGCAGGTTTTCCGCGAGGGTCTTCCCCGTCACCGTCATCGTGTCGCCGTGCAGCAGGCCGCGATCGAGCAGGCGTTTCATGAGCGGCGTCAGGCCGCCAATCTTGACGAGCTCCGCCATCACGTATTTGCCGCTCGGCTTGAGATCGGCCACCACCGGCGCGCGCTTGCCGATGCGCGTGAAATCGTCCATCGACAGCTTGACGCCGGCCGCGTGCGCGATCGCCAGCAGGTGCAACACGGCGTTGGTCGATCCGCCGAGCGCGCTGATCGTGACGATGGCGTTTTCAAACGCTTTCTTCGTCAGGATGTCGCGCGGCCGGATGTTCTTCTCGATCAGGTTGGCGACCGCCGCGCCGGCACTCACGCAGTCGTGCTTCTTGTCGTCGGACACCGCGGCCTGCGCCGAGCTGTTCGGCAGGCTCAGGCCCAGCGCTTCGATCGCCGACGCCATCGTGTTGGCGGTGTACATCCCGCCGCACGATCCCGCACCGGGGCAGGCGTGTTGTTCGAGATCGGCAAGCGCGGCGTCGGACAACTTTCCCGCCGCGTGCTGGCCGACGGCTTCGAACACCGAGATGATGTCCACGGACTTGCCCTGAAAGACACCCGGAAGAATGGTGCCGCCGTACACGAACACGGCGGGGCGATTAAGGCGCGCCATCGCGATCACGCAGGCCGGCATGTTCTTGTCGCAGCCGCCGATGGCAACGAGGCCATCGAAGCCTTCGGCGCCCATCACCGTTTCGATCGAATCGGCGATCACTTCCCTCGAGACGAGCGAATACTTCATGCCCTCGGTGCCCATCGAGATCGCGTCGGACACCGTGATGGTGTTGAAGATCACCGGCTTGGCGCCGGCCTT
>Ga0111539_10005879_pt1 | contig 15845 bp, 10 predicted proteins | sample RhiMethybrSRZTD1_FD_79667 | JGI IMG/M metagenome (GOLD analysis project Ga0111539, IMG submission 79667) | Populus rhizosphere microbial communities from Tennessee, USA - Rhizosphere MetaG P. TD hybrid SRZTD1 (version 2) (version 2) | ecosystem: Host-associated > Plants > Roots > Rhizosphere >... | reverse complement strand
TACGCAGGCCCCACGTACGGCGTCAACCGAGAGATTTTCATTGACACTCGCGGGAGCCTCCGGGTAGCGTCCGCCCGTGCTGACGAGTGCCCGCGGCCGCGCCCGCGCTTCTGGCACTGGGCTCCTGCCGAGCATCGCGCTGCGACTGCTCGGCGGTCCCGACTTTCAGGTCGACACCACGACCGCCGGGGACCAGGTCTGCTGACGAGAGCCCACATCCGCCCCGCCCTCCTGGCGCTCGCCCTCCTGCCGAGCATCGCGGCGGCGCGTCTGCTCGGCGGCCGGGAGTTCCGAGTCAACACCACGACCGCCGGCGATCAGTACATCTCCGGCGTGGCCAGGCAGGGTGCGGCCGGCACGATCGTGACCTGGTACAACTCGGGACCGGGCACGGTGTTCGCACAGCGCTATGATGCCGACGGGCTTCCCATCGGCTCCGAGATCGACGTGTCGCCCGGCTACCAGGACCTCGCCGCCGCGGCCAGCGGGAATTTCGTCACCATGATCGTCGGCCTCAGTCCCGTCATGCGCTTCTTCGACGCGAGCGGCGTCCCCTTCGGTCCGGCGTTCTCGCCGGTGGCAGGGTTCACCAGCGGTGCGGACATCGCGAAAGTCGGCGCCGGCTACGTGTTCGTCTGGAGCGCCCAGAGCGACGGCGCCGGCTATGGCATCTTCGCGCGTCGCTACGACGACGCCGGGAACGCGCTCGGGTCGACGATCAGCGTCAACTCGTCCACCGCCGATGATCAGTTCGCTCCTGTCGTCGCCGGCGACGCCGCAGGCAACTTCACCGTCGTCTGGGACACGTACCCAGGGGTGTATCCAGGGTGGAACCTTGTGGCGCGCTCGTTCGACGCCAGCAACACCCCGCTCGGGCCCGACTACACCGTGGCGCCATACGGCCCCAGCCACGGCATCGGCAGCAACGACGCGGGCATGGTCGCGATCGTCTGGGACGACGCCAACCACCTCGTCGGGCGGCTCTACGGCGCCGGGACGCCGGTCACGGCCGCGTTCGACGTCAGCAACGACCCCGCGGACAATTCGTTCGGGCCCCAAGCCGCCGTCGATGCGGCGGGGAACGTGTTCTTCGTCTGGGAGAGGTTTTCCGGAGCCGTGCGCGGCCGATTCCACGAATCGAGCGGCGCTCCGCTGACGCCGGCCTTCGACCTGAGCTCGTATGCGCCCGGATTCGCCCAGAGCCCGTATGCCGCCGCGGGAGCCAACGGCAGCTTCTTCGTGGCCTGGTCGCAGGTCCCCAACGGCGGCCGTGGGCGCGACGGCGACGGGAGTGGCATCTTCGCGCGGCGCTTCGCGCACGAGATCGGCATCGGCGGCCGGCAGGTCCTGATACGCGACGACCCGGATATGACCAAGCGCAAGATCCGCTTCATCGCCAACGACACCGTCGTGTCGACCTCGCCGGCCGCCGGCGTCGATCCGGTTACCGACGGCGCCTACCTCCACGTGCACGGCAACGGCGCCACGACGGACAGCGCCTGCATGGCGCTCCCGGCTGGCGGATGGACGGCCAGCGGCGATCCGGCGGCGCCGACCTACGACTACCGCGATCCAGACTATGTGAACGGCCCGTGCGGCAGGGTCCGCGTACGCAGCCGCGTCATCACCGCCACCTGCCGCGCCAGCGCGATGCCGATCACCTACTCACTCGACGAGCCGGCGCAGGGCGCGGTCGGCGTGCAGTTCGTCAGCGGTGCGAGCCTCTACTGCGCGGCGCTCGGCGGGACGGTCGTGAAGGACACACAGAACTCGCAGTTCCGGGCGCGCGGCGCCGCGCCTCCGTCGATCTGTCCGACGCCCCCCGCGTCCTGTCCCTGAGGCAACCCGGCGTCAGTCCCGCAGCAGGCGTCGCGGGGTCTCGATCAACGCCCCGCGATGTAGTTCTGGAGCTGCTCGATCATGAACTCCTGCTCGGAGATGATCCCCTTGACGACGTCGCCGATCGAGATGACGCCGATCACGCGCTCGTCCTCCAGCACCGGCAGGTGGCGGACACGCTTGTCGGTCATGAGCGCCATGCAGTCCTCGATCGTCTGCTGCGGGCGGACGTAGAGGACGTGCGAGCTCATGATCTCGCGGACGGCCGTCTCCTTCGAGGACTTGCCGACGAGGATGATTTTCCGCGCGTAGTCGCGTTCGGAGAAGATGCCGACGAGGGTCTCCCCGTCGAGCACGAGCAGCGCGCCGACGTTTTTCTCCGCCATGAGCTGGAGCGCTCCGTAGACGGCGGTGTCCGGGGGGACGGACAGGACCCCGTGGGGCTTGGCTCGCAAGAGCTGGGCGACGGTCTTCATGGCCCGGTCTCCTCGTCCTGCGCCATAGCAGAGGGGCGGCGAGCCGAGAAGACCGACCAGAATCCTCAGCGTCTGTGGGGTACGAAGTCCGTGTCCCAGTCGACGATCGGGGTCTCGGGGCGGCCGCAGTCCGGCGCCACATGGAGCGCTCGCACGCAGCTGTTCCAGCGCAGGATCGGGTCGTCGTTGCCGGGGGGGCGAAGCCTTTCCGCCTCGGCGTAGTGGGCGAGGGCCTGGTCGAACAGGGTCCGGATCGACGCCAGGGGCAGGCGCGCGGCGAGCTGCGCCTTCGCCTGGCGCTCGCAGGCGAGGCCCCCGTAGAAGGCCCGCTCGTAGGGATCCTCGAGGCGCGCGAAGACCTCCTGCGCCTCGCCGAAGAGCGCGCCGCTCATGCCCTCGAAGCGGTCGGTCAGGGCGAGCCCGAGAATGCGGAGGGCCAGTTGGTGACCGGGGTGGATCGCCAGGACGTCGCGGCAGATGCTCTCGGCCTCGGCCGGCTGCGCCAGCTCGCGGTACTTGTCGGCCTTCTGGAGGGCCGCCTCGATGCCGTTCGGATGGATCTGCTTGATCGCGTAGTCCATGGGCACCTCCGGCGCCGTGGCGTCAGGACGAGTCGCCCCGCCCCGTGAGCCAGCGCCACACGCGGCGCACCGGATCGTAGAAGTCGTCCACGACGCGCTCCTTCAGCGGGATGATCGCGTTGTCGGTGATGTGGATCGACTCGGGACAGACCTCCGTGCAGCACTTCGTGATGTTGCAATAGCCGATGCCCGCGGCATCCTTCAGGTAGGCGGCGCGCGACACGACGTCCAGCGGGTGCATCTCGAGGCTCGCGACGCGCACCAGGAAGCGCGGGCCCGCGAAGCCGTCCTTGCGGTCGTGGTCGCGGAGCACGTGGCAGACGTCCTGGCAGAGGAAGCACTCGATGCACTTTCGGAACTCCTGCACGCGGTCGATGTCTTCCTGCTGCATGCGCCACGTGCCGTCCGGCTCCGGGGGCTTCGGCTTGAACGGCGGGATGCGCTTGTTCACCTCGTAGTTCCACGAGACGTCCGTCACCAGATCCTTGACGACCGGGAACGCCTTCATGGGGGAGACCGTGATCGGCTCGCCGGCGGGGAAGTGATCCATGCGCGTCATGCAGAGGAGCTTCGGCCTGCCGTTCACCTCGGCGCTGCACGAGCCGCAGCGCCCGGCCTTGCAGTTCCAGCGGCACGCAAGGTCGTGCGCCTGATGCGCCTGGATGTGATGGATGGCGTCGAGCACCACCATCCCCTCGTACAGCGGGACGCGGAAGTCGGTGAACCCGCCGCCCTCCCCGTTGCCGCGGTACACCCTGAGGAGCGCCTCTTCCATCGTCACGTCCCCTCGACGATCCGCCGGAGCTCGTCCGGCATCTGCGGCAGCGGCTCCTCGGCGACCACCATCCTGTCGTCCTGCCGTCGCACGATCACGTTCACCGACCCGAAGTGCGGGTCGAGCTGCGGATACTCGACGCGCGTGTGTGCGCCGCGGCTCTCGCGCCGCGCGAGCGCCGCCCGCGCCACCGCCTCGCTCACGGTGAGGAGGCAGTGGAGGTCGAGCGCCGTGTGCCAGCCGGGGTTGAACTGCCGGTTCCCCTCCGCCGCCGCGCGCGCGGCGCGCTCGCGGAGCTTCGCCAGCTCGCCGAGGGCGGTGTTCAGGTCCTCCTCGCTGCGGGCGATGCCGACGTACGTGCCCATCATGTCCTGCAGCGACTCCTGCACCGCGTAGGGGTTCTCGCCGCCCGTCCGGTCGAAGGGCCCGAGCAGCTCCTTGCCGAGCGCGTCGACGTCCTCGTTCCGCACGCGCGGCTCGCCGGGCTGGCCCTTCGCGTACTCGGCGGCGCCGAGCCCCGCGCGGCGCCCGAAGACGAGAAGATCGCTGAGCGAGTTCCCGCCCAGGCGGTTGGCCCCGTGGAGCCCGCCGGCCACCTCGCCCGCGGCGAAGAGGCCCGGAACCGTCGCCGCCTGCGTCTCGGGGTGCACCCGCACGCCGCCCATCATGTAGTGCGTCGTCGGCCCCACCTCCATCGGCGCCTTCGTGATGTCGACGTCGGCGAGCTCCATGAACTGCTGGTACATGCCCGGGAGCTTCCGGCGGATCTCCTCGGGCGTCCGCCTCGCGGCGAGGTCGAGGAACGCGCCGCCGTGTGGGCTTCCGCGCCCCTCGCGCACCTCCTGCGTGATGGCGCGCGCGACGACGTCGCGCGTGAGCAGCTCCGGCGGGCGACGCGCCGAGGCCTTCCGCCCGGCGATGACGTCGGCCACCCAGCGCTCGGCCTCGGCCTCGTCGGCGGCCACGTCCTTTTTGAAGGCCTCCGGGATGTAGCTGAACATGAAGCGCTCGCCCTTGGAGTTCTTGAGCATGCCGCCCTCGCCGCGCACGCCCTCGGTGACGAGGATGCCGCGCACGCTGAGCGGCCACACCATCCCGGTGGGATGGAACTGCACGAACTCCATGTCCACGAGATCCGCGCCGGCGTCGTAGGCGAGCACGTGGCCGTCGCCCGTGTACTCCCAGGAGTTGCTGTTGATCTTGTAGGCGCGGCCGATGCCGCCGGTCGCCAGTACGATGGCCTTCGCCCGGAAGACGATGAAGCGGCCCGTCTCGCGCCGGTATGCGAACGCGCCGCTGATGCGGTCGCCGTCCTTCAGGAGCCGGGCGACCGTGCACTCCATGAAGACGTCGACCTTCGCGTCGCCGACGCTCTTGTCCTGGAGCGTGCGGATCATCTCGAGCCCCGTGCGGTCGCCGACGTGCGCGAGGCGCGGGTACTGATGGCCGCCGAAGTTCCGCTGCAGGATGCGGCCGTCGGGCGTGCGGTCGAAGAGCGCGCCCCACGCCTCGAGCTCCTTCACGCGATCCGGCGCCTCGAGCGCCAGGAGCTGGGCCATGCGCCAGTGGTTCAGCATCTTCCCGCCGCGCATGGTGTCGCGGAAGTGGACCTGCCAGCTGTCGCGGTCGTCGGTGTTGGCGAGCGCCGCCGCCATGCCGCCCTCGGCCATGACGGTGTGGGCCTTCCCGAGAAGCGACTTGCAGACGAGGGCCACCCGCACGCCCTGTGCCGCCGCCTCGATGGCCGCGCGGAGCCCGGCTCCGCCGGCACCGACGACCAGGACGTCGTAGGTATGCGTCTCGAATCGGTCCATGGCGGCGCCGGCTACAGGAGCCGCAGGTCCGTGATGGTGCCCATGGCGACCAGCCGGACGTAGAGGTCCGCGCCGCAGACGGTGACGAAGCTCGTCCAGGCGAAGAGCATGTGGCGCTCGTTGAGGACGCTCGCCTTTTTCCAGGCCGCGTGCCGCGTCCGGTTGACGGCGCTGCACGAGAAGCAGTCGAGGTTCCCGCCGACGAGGTGGCGCGCGGAGTGGCAGGAGAAGCTGTAGAGCGTCAGCGCCGTCGCGTTGGCGAGGATCGCGAGCGTCCCGACGCCGATGCCGAACGAGCCGTCGAAGCGGGTGGCGTGGAAGAAGTCGAGCCAGAGGAACGGCAGGTAGAGGAGCGTCACGTAGAACGCGTAGCGATGGAGGTTCTGCAGCACGAACGGGAAGGCCGTCTCGCCGCGGTACCCCTTCCCTTTGTTCAACTCCGAGACCGCGCAGGCCGGCGGGTCGAGGAAGTACGAGCGGTAATACGCCTTCCGGTAGTAGTAGCAGGTGGCCCGGAAGAGGACGGGGGGCAGGAGGATCAGGAACGCGGGCGAGAACGGCAGCCCGGGGATGATGATCAGGGGGGAGTAAAGAGGCGAAAGGTAGTTGCCCACCTCGTAGTACTCGCCCTGGTACGCGGCCCAGTTGGCGTAGCAGATGAGGGTCGCGAGCATGAGCCCCTGCACGAGGGGCGCGACCCACCACGCATCGGTGCGTTCGGTCGCGGCGAAACCGGTTCTGCGAGCCTCAGCGGACACGGCCATGGGCGCGGACCCTCCCTGTCGAGCGCGCGGAGGATAGTGGGCGGCTGCGTACCGTGCAAGACTCGTGCGCGAGGCTTGCGGGACGAGCGACCGACTTCCTCTCGCCCGCGCTCGGCCCATAATGACCCCGCGATGAGTGCCGACCTCGAGCGCGAGGTGCAGGCGCTGGCGCGGCGCATCGCCGAGGCGGGAGGCGCCGAGCGGCCGCGACTCTTCGAGCTCGGCCGCTGGAGCGAGCGCGTGCTCGACTGGGCCCTCGTGCACCCGCGCTTCAAGACGCAGCTCTTCCGATTCGTCGACGTGTTCCCGGCGTGCCGCGACAGCGCAGACGTGCTGCGCCATCTCGAGGAGTACCTGGCCGGCGTCGAGGTTCCGCGCGTGCTCGGCCTCGGCCTGGAAGCCGCCGAGCTGCTGCCGTTCGGGGCGACGATCTCCGCCGCCGCCGCGCGCCGTAACATCATGCACATGGCGCGGCAGCTCATCGCTGGTCCGACGCCCGAGGCGGCAATGCCGCGGCTGGAGCACCTGTGGCGGGCCGGCGAGGCGGCAACGGTGGACCTGCTCGGCGAGCGCACGCTCACCGAGGCGGATGCCGATCGCTACGCGGCACGCGTCGCCGCGATGCTCGAGGCGCTCGTCGACGCCGCGCCCGCATGGCCGCCGCAGCCGCACCTCGAGCGCGATCCCTGGGGTCCCACACCGCGCGTCAATCTGTCGGTGAAGCCGACCGCGCTCTCTCCCCGCTTCGGGCCACTCACCTCGGCCGAGGGTCTCGCGGAAGCGCGGGCACGGCTCCGTCCGATCCTCCGCCGCGCGTGCGAGGCGGACGCCACCATCCATCTCGATACCGAGCACGACGAGGTGAAGGACCTCACGTTCGAGCTCGTGCGTGCGCTGGGCGAGGAGTTTCCCGACGGGCCACAGCTCGGAGCGGTGGTGCAGGCCTACCGCCTCGACGCGTTCGCCGATCTGCAGGATCTGGTCGCCTGGTCCACGCGGACGCTCCGCCGGCCGCTCATGATCCGGCTCGTGAAGGGCGCCTACTGGGACTTCGAGACGGCCGTGGCGCGTGCCGAGGGCTGGCCGGTCCCAGTCTTCGAGACGAAGGGCGCGACGGACGCCAACTACGAGCGCTGCGTCCGCTACCTCGTCGACCATGCGGGCGGCGTGCGCGTCGCCTCCGGCAGCCACAATGTGCGCAGCATCGCGTTCGCGGTCGCCGCCGCGCGTGCTCGCGGCCTCCCGGACACCGCGGTGGAGCACCAGCTCCTCTACGGGATGGCCGAGCCGGTGCACACGGCGCTCCGGCGCCTCGGCCTCCGCGTGCGCGTCTATGCGCCAGTCGGCGACCTCGTGGCCGGGATGGCGTATCTCGTGCGCCGGCTCCTCGAGAACACCTCGAACGAATCGTTCATCCGCCATCGTTGGGTCGAGGGACAGGCGCTCGACGCGCTCATCGCGCCGCCGGTAGCCGACGTCGCCAGGCAGCCGCTCGCGGCGACGCCGGAGCGTCCGCCGACCGACGCCACGGCACCGACGACATTCCGCAACGAGCCCCATGCGGAGCTGCGCCGGCCGATGGCCCGCGCGCGCCTGGCCGCGGCGGTGGCGGCGGCGCCCGGCTCCCTCGGCTTCGAGGCACCGGTCGTGATCGCGGGCGAGGAGATCGAGACCGCCGAGCACCTCGTGTCCGTCGACCCCGGCGACGTGAAGAGCGTCGTCTGCCGAAGCGGCCGCGCCACGCCTGCCGAGGCCGAGCGCGCGATCAAGGCCGCGCGGCGCGCGTGGTCGGCCTGGGCGGCGGCGCCCTGGCCGACGCGGGCCGGGGTCCTCTTCCGCGCCGCCGCGATCATGCGGCGCCGCCGCGACGAGCTCGCGGCGCTCGAGGTGTTCGAGGCGGGGAAGCCGCAGCCCGAGGCCGACGCCGACGTCTGCGAGGCGATCGACTTCTGTGAGTACTACGGCCGCGAGGCGCTGCGCCTCGGGGCCGGCGTGCCGCTCCTCCAGGTGCCGGGCGAGACCAACGCCTATCGCTACCGGCCGCGGGGCATCGGAGCGGTGATCGCGCCCTGGAACTTCCCGCTCGCCATCCCGACCGGGATGGTGACCGCCGCGCTCGTCACCGGTAACGCGGTGCTCTTCAAGCCCGCCGAGCAGACGCCAGGGATCGCGTTCCGACTCGTGCAGATACTCCTCGAGGCCGGCCTGCCGCCGGAGATGCTCGCGTTCCTGCCGGGTGTCGGCGAGGAGGTCGGCGCCCATATCGTGGACCATCCCGAGACCGCCTTCGTGGTGTTCACCGGCTCCCGTGACGTCGGCCTCTCGATCGTCGAGCGCGCGGCTCGCCATCGCTCGGGGCAGCGGCACGTGAAGCGCGTGGTCGCAGAGATGGGCGGCAAGAACGCCATCGTCGTCGACAGCGACGCCGACCTCGACGTGGCCGTGCCGGGGATCGTCACTAGCGCGTTCGGCTACGCGGGCCAGAAGTGCTCGGCGGCGGCGCGCCTGATCGTCCTGACCCCGATCTTCGACGAGCTCTTGGAGCGCCTCATCGGGGCGACGGCGATCGTGCCGGTCGCCCATGCACGCGAGCTCGGGACCGTAGTCGGGCCGCTCATCGACGAGGACGCGCTCCGGCGCGTCCGGCACTACCAAGAGATCGCGGGCACCGAGGGCGAGGTCGTCTATCGCCGCGACACCCTTCCCGCCGGCGGCTGGTACGTCGGACCGATGATCGTCACGACGGCGGATGTCCGCGCGCGCATCGCAACCCAGGAGATATTCGGCCCGCTCCTCACGGTGCTACGCGCCGACGATTTCGACCATGCGCTCGCGCTGGCGAACGACAGCGACTACGCGCTCACCGGCGGTCTCTACTCGCGCTCGCCGTCACACATTCGCCGCGCGGCGGAGGAGTTCCGGGCCGGCAACTTCTACGTCAACCGGCCGATCACCGGCGCGCGTGTGGGTCGGCAGCCCTTCGGCGGCTATGGGCTCTCGGGCGTCGGCTCGAAGGCGGGGGGGCCGGACTACCTGCTGCAGCTCGTGGAGCCGCGGGCGGTGACGGAGCATACGATGCGGCAGGGGTTCGTCGGCGAGGGGTAGACGCGCACGGGTGACCGCGGTAGCAGGAGCCGGAGGTGCCGCGAGATGAAGGATGCATTCTCGCGCCTGCGCTCGGAGCTGCACGGCAGCCTCGTCCTCCCCGAGGACGAGGACTACGAGAGCGCACGATCCGTCTGGAACGCCGCGATCGACCGGCGGCCGGCCGCCGTCACGCGCTGCGCCGATCCCGTCGACGTGATCCGGGCGGTCCATTTCGCGCGCGAGCACGGGCTCGCGGCCGCGGTGCGGGGCGGCGGACACGGCTTCGCCGGCAAGGCGACGTGTGACGGCGGCCTCGTGATCGACTGCTCGCCGATGCGGCGGATGGAAGTGAATCCCACCCGCCGCGTGGCGCGCGCGGGCGCCGGCTGCACGCTCGGGGACTTCGACGCGGCGACCCAGGCCCAGGGACTGGCGACGACGATGGGCACGGTGTCGCCGACCGGCATCGCGGGGCTCACCCTCGGTGGCGGTCTCGGCTGGCTCATGGGCCGCTTCGGACTCGCGTGCGACAACCTGATCGGCGCGGACCTCGTGACGGCCGACGGGCGCGCGCTCCGCGCGAGCGCCGTCGAGAATCCCGATCTCCTGTGGGGACTCCGGGGCGGAGGCGGTAACTTCGGCGTCGTGACGTCGTTCGAATACAGCCTGCATCCGGTAACGACGGTATACGGCGGCGCCGTCACCTACCCGCCCGCCCAGGCACGCGACGTGTTTCGGCTCTACCGGGACCTCACGAAGGACGCGCCCGACGAGCTCACGGCGTACGTCGGCGTGCAGCCGCTTGCGACCGGTCCCGCGTTCTCGATCGTCGCGTGCTGGTCCGGCGACGTGGCGAGCGGCGAGCGGGCGCTCGCCCCGCTCCGCCGCCTCGGAACGCCGCTCGCAGACACGCTGCGGGCCATGCCCTACCTGGAGATGCAGGCGTCGTTCGCCGTGCCGCCGGTCCGCGTCGGCAGCTACGCCCGGAGCAGCTTCCTCCAGGAGCTCGACGACGCCACCATCGACGCGCTCGTGGCGCGTACGATCGCGCCCGCCCCACCCTCGCTCTTCTTCCTCGAGCCCCTCCACGGACGCGCCACCACGGTCGGCCCGGACGAGTCGGCGTTCGGCCATCGTCGCGCGGCGTACAGCTTCGCCGCGGTCGCGCTCTGGTTCGAGCCGGGTGAGGAGGCCGCCGCCACCGCCTGGATCCGGGACTTCTTCGCCGAGATGACGCCGTTCCTCGCGAGCGGCGTCTACACCAACTATCTGGCCGGCGACGAGGGCGACGCCCGGGTCCGGGCCGCGTACGGCCGGTCGTGGGATCGCCTCGTCGCGCTCAAGCGGAAGTTCGACCCGGACAACTTCTTCCGCCTGAACCAGAACGTGAATCCGGCGGGGTGACGCCGATCAGTCGAGAAGTCCGCCGTTCGGCTCCTCGAGGAACGCGCCGCTCGTCGAAGCGCACGAGGCCGGCGGAGGCGCAATTCGGCGCTTCAGGCGGGTCGGCGAGTTGGCGACCGTCGCCCCACCGAAGCTCGCGCAGAACCGCGAGGCATTGCCGACCGTGAGAACGACGGCCATCTCGCCGCTGAAGGGCGGGGTCCAGTTGGGCCCCTGGCGTTGCACGATCGCCTTGACGACGCGGCCCTTGACCTGGACGACCCTGACCGGGTCGCTGAACACGGTCCGACGATAGCGAAATTCCCCCGGATGGCTCCCGGGGTCCCAGTTGGCCGCGGGCAGCCCGTAGGTGTGGTCGCCGCCGGCGCTCCCGGTGTCGAAGATGCGGAGACTCCCCCCGAGGACCGTGGGGTCGTCGCCGACGTCCGGAGGGTCGAACGGCATGCTGGACGACGGCGAGACGGAGACGAATTTCGCAAATCCCAAGGGACGGATGACACCGACTCTGCCCGGGAGGAGCTGATCCGTGGCGGAGGCGGTGCCCACGACGGAGAGGAAAGCGGCCGAGAGCAGGGCTGCGAGTGCCAGGTGGCGGTTCATCAGGCGTCCTCCTTGCGCGCGTGGCGTCGAGTGACCGGTGTCCCGGGTCCTGTGCGCCCTCTACGGCGACACATTGAAACCTGTCAAGCACGATCTTTCGTTACGCGCCTGGCTGGTCAGGCGACGCCGGAGCCGTCAGCGGCAGTCGGCCAGCGCGGCGAAGTCGTACGGGAAGTGGAACAGGCCCTTGACGATGCCTCGACGCCGGTGGTCGCATCGCCGCGATCGTCGTGGCCGAGGCAGAACCAGCCGTCCAGCAGATCGACGAGATCCGCGCCCTCGACCCCGCGGTTGTGGAACTTCGGCCCGCGGAGATAGCTGAACGCGGCGAAGACCGCGTCCGGGTTCGCGACCGTGTCGCCGGCCTCCTGGAGAAGATGATCGCTCAAGTCCCAGAGAACGCCCGAGACGAGGTCCTCCGAGACGTTCCCGGTGTCGGTCCCGTCGCTGGTTCCGATCGGTCGTTCCACCGGATCGATGTCGTCGATCGAGTAGACGCTCGACCTGCGCAGCGTCGGGGCCATATCGATGTAGAGGGACGAGTAGAGCACCGTCTGACCGAACCACGTCGCGGCCCCTTCGTTGAACGCGAGCGTCGGCAGGGTCTGGCTGCCGCTATGTGCGGGCACGCTGGGGCGATCGGCGCGGCTGTACAGCTTCAGCCAGAGATGCCCGAACTCGTGCAGCAGGACGGAGTCGTCCCACTCGTCGGGGTTCGCCTCCAACGACGTCACCGAGATCCGACGTGCCGTGCTCGTCTCGTCGAAGCACGTGGACCCTATGGGACATGCGCCGTTCTGCCCGGCGATCCACGACCACAGGAGCTCCTTGTCCTTGGGAATCGACGTGCCGTAGCGGGAGCGGATGAACATCGCGCCCTCGACGCCCTGGTCGAAGATGTTGAAGGCCGCGGCGTTGCCGTCGGCCACCTTCGCCTTCACCTCGACGTTCTCCTTGTCCGGCTCGACCGTCTCGTCGACGATGCCTTCCGAGCGCGCCGTATAGGTCTGGCCGCCCTCTCGAATCACGACCTGTCGCTGGAGGTCGTCGTCCTCCTCCGTCCCCACCTGGACGAAGTACCCCGGCTCGAACTCGTTCGAGAACGGCACGTCGAAGGTGCCGTCCTGTTTGGTCGTGCCCACCCCGAGCGTCAGCGTGTCCTCGGCATTGCGTACCTTGACCTTCGCGAATCGGATCGCTGGGGTCTTGGCGCTGAGGACGAGGCCGCTGGGTCGCGGAATCATGTCCTCGTACATCGCCCTGCCGCGGACGCGCCGGCAGCTCGTGTTGAAGCTGGCGACGCGGTCGCCCGAGCCCGCGCCGCCCTGATCGGAGGTGCCGGCCGCGAACCGGACCTCGGTGTCGTCCGACGAGCCGCAGACGCGGATCTTCACCGTGACGACGGCGGACTTCCCCGGCTCCGTATCCGTCGCACAGTCCGACCAGAAGTCGACCTTGACGACGTAGGCGCTTCCCTCGGGCGCCGCGGGCGGCAGCGTCGGATAGGTGATGTTCTCGGCGCGTTTCCCGTCGACGGAGCACCCGGCGTTCGAGTCGACGTTCAGGGTCCCGCCCGAAGGCGAGGTCGGGTTGCCGTACCAGATCTCCGTACCGTCGGGCTCGATGAGGTGGAGGTCGACGTCGGTGTCCGTGTCCCAGGAGATGCTCACCTGAACCGGGCCGGTGGTCACCCGTTGCGCCGTGAAGGTCTGCTTGATGCGGTTGCCGACCCTGCCCTGCTGGTTGACGAGCTGCACGTTGGCGTCGATGGTGCCCGGCTCGGCCTGCGCCGTGAGGAACGCGCTCGAGTCGAAATCGGCCGCCAGCGCCAGGTCGAGGACGACGGCGGCTCCGTCGAGCCGGACAGGGACCTCGAAGAAGCCGCCGTAGCCCCCCGCGCCGTCGAGCTGCACCTGCACGCTCCGGAGCGTCGACGCCTGCGCGGGGTCCGCGAGCTGCAGCCGGATCTGGGCCCCGCCCCCGTTGACCAGCGTACCCGGCGCATCGACCGCGGCGATGATCGGATCGTCGGGGCTTCCCGTCTGCGGCGGCAGGGCGCCGGGAAGGAATATCCCATTCCGGACCGTGAGCGCGGGGAGCGCGAGGTCTATCGGGATGACCGAGAAGTGGGCCTCGTACGTCTTCGGGGCCTCGCCGGGCCGCGCGGCGGTGGCGCCGAGATCGCAGCTGCCGAACACTCCGGCGGTCGCGCGCTGCGTGAGCGGACCGGTCACGCCCGCCACCGAGACGAGCGTCCCGCAACCGTCGCCATTCACCTCGAGGGACGTCACTGCGTCGGCGGGCGCGTCCAGCGTGACGATGACCTCGGTACCACCCGGCGGACGCGGCGGGTCCACGAGGAACGGCGGAATGTCGATCAGCGCCCGGCGGACGGGAGGCGGGCAGGTGTCCGTGCGCGGCTTGCACACGAGCGTCATCTTGTCGCGGTCGGCCTTGCCCCCACCGGACGCGAACGCCGCCAGGCCCACTTTGGCCTTCCCGGGCTTCGGCTTCTTCCCCTTGGGCTTCCGCGTAGTGACGGTGACCAATCCTCCGCACGCCGGCTCCGTCGCGGGAAGCGGCGGGAGCTCGAGCGCAGCGCCCTTCACCTTCTCGATGCGCTCGACGGTCTTCGGCGTCGCACACTGGTTCGCGCACACCTGCACCAGGAAGTCGCACGTGCCGTCGCACGTCCCGTCCGCGTCGCACGCCGGGTCGCCGTCCGTGCATTCGACGCGCGTGCCCTTGGTCGCGGTGATGCCCGGTCCGTCGAACTCGGCGTAGCAGTCGGTGGCTGCCGGACCGCCACCCGCGACGCGCGCCCCAGCAGGCGACGCGAGGGCGAGGACGGCGACCGCCGCGGTGAGCCACCGCATAGGTGCCGAACTATACTGTTAGCCCGAGCCGGCGCGCCACAGAATTCCGAGGGTGCGGTTTTCGCACCGCCGGGCAGAAAAGCCACGACCGGCGGACCCTACGGGCCTCGCCGGTCGTGTTTACCGAAGTATGACTTCTAGGACGGCTGACTAGTTACCCGGTTCCGGCGGCTGCTCGGTGATGGCCCGCTTCGCGAAGCACTCGACGTTGGCAGCGCGATGATTCTGCCCCTCGGACGCCAGATGCAGGGCGGGATCGAACGTCTGCAGGACGAAACCATCGCCATGGTTGAGGTGGGCTTTCAGGGCGGGGCCGATCGTCTTGAAGCCGATGATGATGCCCAGGAAGTGGTCCTCGGGGACGTTGAAGGTCTCACCGTCCTGGACGAACGAGCAGTTGCCGGTGCCATCGCAGTTGGCGCCCAACTCGCGCGGCCCGCCGATGTTGTGGCAGATCTCGAACTTGCAGGGGAGGCACTCGTCCTTCTCATCCTTGCCGCAATCGCACTCGTCGCAGGGCAGACACTTCCCATCCTTGTCCTCGCCGCACTCGCACTTCTCGGTCGCCACGCTGAGCGAGGGCTGCAGCGCGAACGCCCCCAGCAGCATGGCGGTGAACATCCCGAGCGCAAACATGAATCGCTTGACCGTCATCTCGATCTCCTTGAATTGAGTGTTTTCTACGTCTGAAACGGCGGAGCCTCGTCGGCGGCCGGCTCACGGCGGGCCGCGAGGCGAATCCACTTCCTCGTGGAGCATCGGGGGCGGAGGCTATACGCGGGGACGTCCGTCCGCGCAAGCTCTTTCTGCTGCGATGCTACGACGCTAACAAAAATGATTCAGAACGCATGCGTTCGTCCAGAGCAGCTGCGAGGGTGAACCCTCAGGCGACAAGGCGTCCGTCATCAGCGCTCGCGTGCATGCATGTCGAACTGAGCGGCGTGGGGCGCGGCCGCAACGCCGCGGGCCTGGCAGGCGATTCGTTCATGGAGCGCCATGTGCCCACGCTGGATGCCGTCGGTGACGAGCGCGCGGAGCGCGCCGAGGTTGGATGCGAGTCCGACCGCGGCGAACACCGCGGCCAGCTCGCGCGCGCCGACGACGTCGAGCACGCGGAGCGCGAAGGCCACGCCCGGGTGCGCGCGGGCGAGCGGCCCGACCGTCGATACCGCCATCGGCAGCTCGAGCGCGCCGGCGAGATGCCCCCCTTCGGTCGTCCACGTGCTGAGCGACCCGTAGCGTCCCGCGCGCGCTGCCCAGGCGTGCGCCCCCGCCTCGAGCGCGCGCCAGTCGTTGCCGGTCGCGACGGCCAGAGCGTCGATGCCGTTCATGATCCCCTTGTTGTGCGTCGCTGCCCGGTACGGATCGTTCGCCGCGAGCTCCGCGGCCGAGACGATCCGAGCGGCGACGGCGGCGCCTTCGATCCCGCCGGTCCCCAGTGCGGCGAACGGGATGCGTACCGTTGCGCGTGCGAGGCGCCGGTCGGCGAGGTTCGAGACGATGCGGAGACACGCCGTCCCACCCGCGATCTCGGCCACCAGCGGCGCGAGGCCCTCGACCAGCGTGTTGACGAGGTTCGCTCCCATCGCGTCCCCGGTGTCGAGGAGGACGTGCACGACGACCATCGCC
>Ga0111539_10005878_pt1 | contig 15845 bp, 16 predicted proteins | sample RhiMethybrSRZTD1_FD_79667 | JGI IMG/M metagenome (GOLD analysis project Ga0111539, IMG submission 79667) | Populus rhizosphere microbial communities from Tennessee, USA - Rhizosphere MetaG P. TD hybrid SRZTD1 (version 2) (version 2) | ecosystem: Host-associated > Plants > Roots > Rhizosphere >... | reverse complement strand
GGCCTGCTCGAGCTGCCGCGAGATCGCGGACGGCCGCAGCCTCGACGTGCAGGAGATCGACGGCGCCTCGAACACGGGCGTCGACAGCATCCGCGAGCTGCGGGAGATGACGCGCTTCAGCCCGGCGCGCGACCGCTACCGGATCTGGATCATCGACGAGGTGCACCAGATCTCGGGCGCGGCCTTCAACGCGCTGCTGAAGACGCTCGAGGAGCCGCCGCCCAGGGTGAAGTTCGTCTTCGCCACGACCGAGTACCACAAGATCCCCGAGACGATCCTGTCGCGCTGCCAGCAGTTCGACTTCCGCATGATCCCGGCGCGCGAGCTGCAACAGCACCTGCGTCACGTGGCCGACGCCGAGAAGATCCGGGTCTCGGACGCAGCGCTCGGCCTCGTGGCGCGCGCGGCCGAGGGCAGCGTGCGCGACGCGCTCTCGCTCTTCGACCAGGTGCTCGCCTTCTCCGGAGACGAGGTGAAGGACGAGGACGTCGGCGGCCTGCTCGGGCTGATCGACCGCGAGCTGCTGCACCGAGCGTCGCGCGCGATCGTCGAGGGCAGCAGCCTCGCGATGCTGGAGCTCGTCGAGAGCCTGGCGGACTACGGCGCCGACTACCGGAACTTCCTGCGCGAGCTGCTGCTGCACCTGCGCGAGATCCTGCTCGTGAAGCTCGCCCCTGCGGACAGCGCGCTCGTCGCGGGCGTGCTGCCGGAGGAGCTCGAGCGCCTGCGCGCGCTGGCGGAGGCGCTCTCGGAAGAGGAGCTGCTGCGGGGCCTCCACCTGCTGACGGAGGCCGAGACCGAGTTCAGGAACGTCACCGACCCGCGCGTCGCGCTCGACCTCGTGCTGCTGAAGCTCGTGCAGATGCGGCGGCTCGTGCCCTTCGCGGAGCTGGTGGCACGCGTGGAGCGGATGCTGGGCGGCGCGCCGCTGCCGGGTGGTCCGGCGCCCCCTGCTACGCGTGCCCTGCCCGAGAGCCGGCCGGCTTCACCGGCGCCGCCGGCAGCGGCGATCCGAGCCGCCGCGCCTTTGCCCCCGGCTCGCCCCGCATCGCCGCCCCCCGCCGAGCCGCCACGTGAGGAGCCGCCGGCGCGCGCCGCAGCCGCCGCCGGGTCGGCCGAGGCGCTGCTCCAGGCGATGCTCGAGCTCTGCCAGACGCGCCCGACGCTGGCGGCCACGCTACGCTCGGCCACCGTCCGTTTCCAGGGCGACACGCTCGTGCTCGAGCTGCCGCCGGACTTCGCGCTGCTCGCGAGCGCCCATGCCGACGACTACAAGACGCTCGCGAGCAAGGCGGCCGGCCGCAACGTGGCGCTCCAGTTCGCGTCGGTCGCCGCACCGGCCGAGACGCCGGCCGCGGCCTCGGCCGAGGTGGTCAAGAAGCAGCGGCTGCGCGAGGAGGCCGAGAAGGAACAGGCGGTGCAGGAAGCGCTCGACCTCTTCGACGGGCGGGTGGTCGACGTGCGCGAGGCGAAGCCCGGGAGGGAGGACGCGTGAACCCGTTCGGCGATCCGCGCAAGATGATGAAGCAGCTGCAGCAGGCGCAGGAGCGCCTGCAGGCCGAGATCGCGGCGATCGTGGTCGAGGCGAGCTCCGGCGGCGGCGCCGTCAAGGTCGAGATGGACGGGCAGAAGGTCCTGAAGAGCCTGACGATCGACCCCGAGGTCGTGAAGAGCGGCGACGTGGAGATGCTGCAGGACCTCGTGCTGACGGCCGTCAACGAAGCGGCGCGCAAGGTGGAGGCCACGGTCCAGGAGAAGGTGGGGGCGCTCACCGGCGGCCTGAAGCTGCCGGGGATGTGAGTGGACTACCCGGCCCCGGTCGAGCGGCTGATCGACGAGCTGCGCAAGCTTCCGGGCGTCGGGCCCAAGTCGGCCCAGCGCATCGCGTTCTACCTGCTGCGCGGGACGAAGGACGACGCCTCTCGACTCGCGGAGGCGATTGCGACCCTGCTCGACGGGATCCGGACCTGCGCGGAGTGCAACGCCGTCACCGACCGTGAGGTCTGCCAGCACTGCTCGGACCCCGGGCGCAGCCCCCGCACCATCTGCGTGGTGGAGGAGCCGCACGACGTCGTGGCGATCGAGAAGACCCGCGACTTCAAGGGCCGCTACCACGTCCTGCATGGCGCCCTGTCGCCCCTTTCGGGCGTGGGCCCCGACGAGCTGCGCGTGGCCGGGCTCGTCGAGCGGGTGCGGACGGGCGCCGTCGAGGAGGTGATCCTCGCCACGAGCCCCACCGTCGAGGGCGAGGCGACTGCCGTCTACCTCGCCCGGCTGCTCAAGCCGCTGGGGGTCCGCGTCACCCGCATCGCCATGGGCGTCCCCGTCGGCAGCGACCTCGAGTGGGCCGACGAGGTCACGATGGCGAAGGCGCTCGAGGGCCGGCGGGAGTACTGACCTTTCGCAGCGCCTGGACATAGCCGGTGAACTCGACGCGGTGCGTGCCGTCCCCGAAGAGCGCGAATAACTCCGCGCCCAGCCAGGCCCGAACGTCGGTCGCGCGCTCCGAGCCGTACTCGACGGCCGCGATCACGCTCGACTCCGTCATCAGGAACGCCGCGTACTCGGCGGCGTCGAACGGCCAGGAGGACGCGTAGCTCCGGGTCGCGGGCGGCGTGAAGCCGTTCGCCGACGCCTCCGCATCCGTGATCATCGGGTCGGCGGCAGGCGGCCGCGGGAAGCGACGCCGGAACACCTGGTGGTGCCAGCGCTCGAGACCCGGCAGCTCGGGAGCGCGGCAGCTGTCGCCGAAATCGAGCGCAACCAGGAAACCCCCGGCCGCGAGGATGGCGGCGGCCCGCGGCAGGAAGCGCGTGCGGTCGATCCAGTCGATCGAGCCACAGGCCACGATCAGGTCGAAGGCGCCGTCTCGAAACGGCAGCGCCTCACCGGTCGCGGCCGCGTAGCTCACGCCCGGCTCCTGGCGTGCGCTGCGCAGCATCTCGAGCGAGGCGTCCGCGCCCACGACGCGTCGCGCCACGGCGCGAAGCGCCCGCGACGAGAGCCCCGTCCCGCACCCGACGTCGAGCGCCCGGCCGAGCCGGCCCTGGACGCCGAGCTGCTCGCCGACCAGCGCGAAGATCTCGGGGTGGAGGTACGGGCGGGCGCTGGCATAGCCCTCCGCGACGCGCTGGTGCTGGAAGAGGCGGGCCGTCCCGGGTCCGTCGTCCTCGCGCACGGGCTCAGGATAGCGGCTCGGGAGCGAGCCCGGATCCCCCTTGCTCATGAAGAAGTTGCGGGCTACCCTATTGCGTTTCCCGGGGGGTCGTCCCGCCCGTTTCCGCCAGGCGCTGCGGTGCGGGGCTGCCCATGCGGGAGGAGGAATCACGGAATGGCCGCGCCCGACATCGTGATGTACGAAGAGGAGTTCAACCAGATCAAGGGGATCATCTCGAAGCTCCGCGTGGACGCCAATTCCAAGGTCGTGTTCCTCGTCGACAAGAACGGTCAGCAGATCGCCGCCCAGGGCGAGATCGAGAACCTGGACACCACGTCGCTCGCGTCGCTCACCGCCGGCAACGTCGCCGCCACCGACGGGCTCGCGCGCCTGATCGGCGAGAAGGAGTTCTCGATCCTCTTCCACGAGGGCGAGCGCGACAACATCCACATCTCGATCGTGGCCAGCCGCGTGATCCTGGTGGTGATCTTCGACGAGCGCAGCTCGCTCGGGCTCGTCCGTCTGCGCGTGAAGAAGGCCTCGGGCGAGCTCAACGACGTGTTCGCACGCATCATGAGCAAGGTCGAGAAGGAGCGCGCGGCCGCCGGCGCCGCGTTCGAGAGCCCCTTCGCAGAGATCACCGACGACGACATCGACAGCCTGTTCAGCGAGTAGGGCCGCGACCTCACGATGACGTTCATCAACTACGCCTCACGCGAGATCAACTGCAAGATCGTCTATTACGGGCCCGGGCTGTGCGGGAAGACGACCAACCTGCAGTGGATCTACGACAAGACCAACCCCAACGCGAAGGGCAAGCTGATCTCGCTCGCGACCGAGACCGACCGCACGCTGTTCTTCGACTTCCTGCCGCTCGAGCTCGGGACCGTGCGCGGCTTCAAGACCCGCTTCCACCTCTACACCGTCCCCGGCCAGGTCTTCTACGACGCGAGCCGCAAGCTGATCCTGAAGGGCGTCGACGGCGTGATCTTCGTGGCCGACAGCCAGCTCGAGCGCATGGACGCGAACGTCGAGGCGATCGAGAACCTGGAGACGAACCTGAAGGCCCAGGGCTACGACCTCAAGACGATCCCGTACGTGCTCCAGCTCAACAAGCGCGACCTGCCGAACGTGTCGCCGGCCGACGAGATGGTCAAGCTGATGCGCAAGAAGGGCGAGCCCGTCTTCGAGGCGGTCGCCGCCAAGGGCATCGGCGTCTTCGAGACCCTGAAGGGCGTCGCCAAGCTCGTGCTGCAGGAGCTGACGAAGACGGGCTGAGCCCGTCCCGCTCAACTCGTTCCGGAACGAGTTGGCTCAAGTAACTTCTCAACCAACTCGCCCCGGGGCGAGTTCAGCCGTTTGCGCCACACGAGGCCCGCTTCTATACTTGCGGTTTGCCGGTGCCGACGGCCCCGGCGGCAGTGACCGCCTGTTCCTCAGTAGCTCAGCGGTAGAGCATCCGGCTGTTAACCGGAGGGTCGTAGGTTCGAATCCTACCTGAGGAGCCAACCCCTCTCTGGTCGGTCATGGTATTCGGCGACGTTCGAGCCACATGAGCGACCGAACGCCCCATTCGCGAGGGCGAGTACCCTGCTACCTCCGCAGGTACTTGCTTGCACCGTGGCTCAACGCGAAGGCTACGGGCTTGCCGAGGAGACGCTGCAGCCGCGGGCCGATCGGGAAGGAACGTCCCGGCGAGAGTACCTCGTCGAGCTCGCCGCGGCCTTCCGTGATCATCTGGGCGACGTACTCTCCGAGGGCCGCGGCCCAGGGGAGTCCCGCCCCGGCCCCCGCGAAAAACACCGTGGGAAAGGCCGTGTGCCGCCCGACGACCGGGGCGAAGTCCTTGCTCACGCCGATGAGCCCCGGCCAGAAGTGAGTGAGCTCGATCGTCAGGGCTGGGAAGTTCTCGGCCAAATACGCGTACAACCGGCGCGCGACTCGCGGTGACGAACGACTCTCGTGTCGGGCGTACATGGAACCGAGCTGGGCTCCGCCCAGGAGCAAGCGCCCCTCGCCTGTGATCCGGAAGTACTGGTAGACGAGATCGGTGTCCCAGACCATGAGGTGATCGCCGGGAAAGATGACTCGTATCTCGCCGTCGCGCAGCGGCCGGGAAATCGCGAGGAACGTCTGTACGTGGTACACCGCCGGCGCGGCCAGACCGAGCGCGGGAAGGGCGCGGTCCGTGAGGACCGCGACCTTCGCCGCCGTCACCGTGCCGGAAGGCGTCTCGACGCCGCGTCCCGAGAGATGCACCACGGGCGTCCCCTCGTAGATCCGAACACCCTGGCGCTCGAGCTCGTCCCGGAGTCTCCGGCAGTACGCGTAGGAGTTGATGCCGAACGTGCCTGCGTATCGAACTCCACCGTGGTAGGCGCGGGATCCGATGATCGCGCCGAGGGAGGGGCGGTCGTAGAGGGTCGAGCGATAGCCGAGCGCGGCGTGGGTCCGGTGCTCGGGCTCGATGATTTTCCGGAACGCCCGCGCCGTGCGCGCCACGAAGAGCGAGTCCTGAACCTGATAATCGCAATCGATGGCGAGCTCCTCGATCGTCCGACGGATGCACTCGAGGCCGGCCCTGGCGAACTCCCAGAGCGCCTGGCCCCGCCTTTCGCCGTAGTTCGATACGAGGTCCGAGAGCTCGAGCTCCGAGTCCGGCGTGATGAAGCCCGAGGTCCGTCCGCTCGCTCCCGCGCCACAGAACGCCTGCTCGACGAGCGTCACCTCGACGCCGCGCGCGACGAGCGCCTGGGCGCAGGTGAGACCCGCCATGCCGCCGCCGACGACCACGACCTCGCTCTTTACGTCACCCCGGAGCGGCTCGACTCGCGGCGTCTGCCCGCCGTACCAATAGACCGACAGGTCCATGACACGGGATCTTGCCGCTCTTCAAGCAGGAACGTAAGTCAACCGAATCACATCCTCGCCAATCCGGTCATGGGTCATGAGCCGGAGCCGCGGCCGGGGTCCGGCGAAATAGGGCTTGCCTTGGCCAAGCACGACGGGGTGCAGGTAGATTCGATACTCGTCGATCAGGCCAAGTTCGGTGAGACTCTTCGCCAGGACCGGGCCAGCGACTTCGATCTCCCCGTCGCGCTCGGCCTTCAGCGCGCGGATCGCGCTCTCGAGTTCATCCTCGACGAGCCTGGCGTTGGGGCCGACCGACTTCAACGAGCGCGAGACGACCCATTTCGGCTGCTTCCGCCACGCCGCAGCGAAGGCGCGTTCCCCTGCAGCCCATTCGGGATGATCGTCGTCCCAGTAACGCATGATCTCGTACATCTGGCGGCCGTAGACACTCCCCGCCTGGTGTTGAGCCTCCTCGATGAAGTGGCGGAAGAGCGTGGGGCTTGGCGCAAACGCCATATGGTCGACGTAGCCGTCCAGGGACTGGTTCATTCCGAACACGAGCCTAGCCATACCCCTTCCTTACCTCACACGGCACGTCGGCGCCACCGCCCCCTAAGCGTGCGTAGCGGCAGCGCGTTCGGCAAGCACTGCGTCGAGTTGGGGCATCGCGGCGCGTAGCCCCTCTTCCATGGCCGGTACGGTTTGCTCCATGGCCTCGATGCTCTCGAACCACGTGACGCTGGTCAGCCGCGAGCCCGTCGGCGTGGTTTCGAAGGTGAACTTCATCGACGCCGGCATGGTCTCGTCCTCGGCGTTGTCTTCGCCGTCGCGCGCCTCGAACGAGCGGATCGGGTTCACCGCGGTGAACTTCCAGGAGCCGCTCCACTTCTTTCCGTCCGGCAGGCTCAGGAAGTACTCGGCGCGACCGCCCACCCTGAAGTCGTGACGCGTGAAGGTGGCGGGCGCGAAGGGAGGTCCCCAGAAGCGCTCGAGCTGGCGCGGGTCGGCGAAGGCGTCCCAGAGACGTTGTTGCGGAACGGGGTAGTCGCCCACGACGGTGAGGGTGAGCGTTGCGGCGTCTTTGGTGACCGAGGTCAGCGGCATGATCACTGTTCCTTTCAGCCGGCCTTCGCACAGTTGAGGATCCACGAGATGCCAAACGAGTCGTCGCACATGCCGAACCGTCCATGGGGCATGTCGCTCGGCGGAACAGTGACCTTGCCGCCTTTCGAGAGCGCTGTGACGAGCTTCTCGACCTCGCCGTTCGAGCTGCAGTCGATGAACACGGAAAAGTTGTTGCCCAGGCTGGACGTGTCCACGCCTGGTGGATAGTCGGACCCCATGAGCAGCGCGTGTCCGCCCTGGGCAATCCTGCTGTGCTGCACGGGCGCTTTCGGATCCGCATTCGGCTTGCCCGATGCATCGGGAAAGGCCGTGACCTCGAGCTCGCCACCGAAGCATTCGCGGTAGAAGGCCATGGCGCTGCGACAGTTGCCGTTGAAGTGCAGGTACGTGGTTGTGCTACGCGGCATGATCACTTTCCTTTCGCTCGAAGAACGTCGTCGAGCTGCGCCATGCGCTGGCGCCAGATGGACTCGAAGTAGTCGAGCAGCTCGCCGGCGCGCTGGAGCCGCGCGCGGTTGGTCGAGACCAGCTGCTCGCGGCCGTTTGCACGCTTCTGGATGAGACCCGCGCGCTCGAGCACGGCGACGTGCTTTTGCACGGCGGCGAAGCTCATCTCGTATCGCGCGGCGAGAGCGGACACCGACGGCGTTTCCGTGAGCGACCGCGCCAGGATGTCCCGTCGCGTGCCATCGGCCAGGGCACGGAAGAGCTGGTTGACTGCTTCTTCGCTCTCCCTTCTAAATACAACCATATGGTTGTACGTTAACCTCGCCCGCTCACTTTTGCAAGGCCTATTCGCTGGACGGCGTCATGCCTCAGGGGCTCGGTTCGACTAAGCTCGCCGCACAGGAGAAACGACCATGCAGAACAGGCGCGACTTCATCTGGGGCGCCGCGACGAGTGTCGGCGCCACGACGGTGCTGTCGTCAGTGACGGCGGAGGCGGCAAAGGAGCCGACGATGAGCCTGAACGTGCTCTATCCGAACCAGGATGGCGCGCGGTTCGACACCAGCTACTACCGGTCCACCCACATCCCGCTTGCGATGAAGGTGATGAAAGCCGCCAGCGTCATCCTGATCGAGGGCGTGCCGATGGGCAGCACTCCCGCACCGTTCGCGATGATTGCCCACTTCCAGTTCGCCTCGTCCGAGGCGCTGACGGCGGCTCTCGCCGATCCAGGGATGGCCGAGGTCCGGGCCGACGTCGCCAAGTTCACCGAGATCAAGCCGACGGTCATGCTCGGCAAGTCGGTGTAGCTGAATCCTCGCCCAGCGCGTACTCGATCATCTGCTCTGGACTGAGCCCCAGCCCGAAACGCCAGCATCGCTCGAACACCTGTGGTCCGAGCGCCTGGCGGACGGAAGCTACCGCGCCGTCGTAATCGCGTTTGTAGAACGCGAGGACCGGCGCGCCGACGGCTTCGCGAAGGCTCTCGGCCGCGCCGAAGAGCGAGGCCGACCGTTCATGATCCCCGGCCGTGGCGAGCACCTCCGCGAGCGTTTCGATACTCCTCGAGAGGAACCACTTCTCGCTCAGGTGTCGGAGCCCCCGCAGGCTCTCCTCGAGCAACTGTTGGGCTTCTTTGTACTCGCCACGGCGGCACGCGATGATCGCGAGATTGCGGAGCGGTAGCGCGATCGCCCAGGCATCACCAATCTGCCTGCCGCGCTCCACGCTTTCCCGCAGTGCGGCTGTAGCTTCGTCGTACTCCTCCAGCGCGAGTAGCACCACCCCATGACTTGCCAGCGTGATCGCGAGGCAGAACCCATCGTCCGCACGGCGCGCCTGACGAACCGCTGCCTCGGCGAGGGGCCGGCCGGCGGCGCCGTTGCCTTCGGCGAGGCGCACCATGGCGAGAAAGTGCAGGGCGTGCGCCGTCGCGCTCGCGTCCCGTAGCCTCTGGCCCAATGTGACGCACTCCTCGAGACGCGCCGCGGCTGCCGCGAGCGCGCCTTCAGCCCACGCCAGCACGCCATCACCGAGAAGCGCTCGCGCGCGAATCCGGCTCGGTGCGATCTCCCGTTCGAGCACGGCGCCGAGGAACTTGCGCCCCTCGCGCCAATGTCCACGGTGGAACCAGAACCAGAACAGCGCGGTCGCGATGCGCGCCGCCTCGCCGTCCTGGCCGGCATGCGTAGCTCGCTCGATCGCGCCGCGGAGGTTGCCATGCTCGCGCTCGAGCGCGTCGAGTCGTGCCTGCCGTTCGGCCGTGTTGATGCGAGGCTCCATGGCCTCGGCAAGCGTCCTGTAGTACTCGATGTAGCGTGCGCCGACGCCGGTCTCGTATTCAGCCGCTCGAAGCTTCTCGTGCGCGTACTGGCGGACCGTCTCGAGCAGCCTGTACCGCCACTCGGAGGACTCCGGACGCTCGGCGACGAACACCAGTGACTTGTCGATGAGACGGTTGATGACGTCGAAGCCTTCTCCGGGCTGCCGATCGGCGTGTCTGCCGACGTGCTCGGCCGCATCCAGCGTGAAGCGATCCGCGAAAACGGACAGTCGATCCAGCAGCTGTCGCTCGGCGTCCTCGAGCCGCTCGTAGCTCCAGTCGATGGCTGCACGCAGGGTGTGATGGCGCGCCGAGGCCGATCGGGTTCCGGACCCGAGCACGCGCAGGGAGTCACCGAGGCGCGCGGCGATCTCCTCGACCGGAATGGCAGCGACACGCGCCGCGGCAAGCTCGATGGCGAGCGGCAGTCCGTCCAATTGGCGACAGATGTCGACGACGGCCGGACTGTTCCGTTCCGAGATGACGAAGGTAGGCAGGGCAGCGCGTGCCCGTACCTCGAACAGCTTGACGGCTTGATACTCGAGCGCCTGGCTGGGCGTCAGGAGACTGGACGGCTCGGGAATCGACAGGGTAGGCACCCAGTAGAGCTGCTCGCCCTCCGTCTTCAGCGGCTCGCGGCTTGTCGTCAGGACTCGGAGTCGTGGCGCCGCCGGCAGCAGCTCCTGTATGAGCGAAGCCGTTCCCGAGAGCAGATGCTCGCAGTTGTCTGCCACCAGCAGGACCGCCCGCGTCGACAGATACCTCGCCAGCACCACCGGCAGCGGCTCACCGGGCTGATCCCGCAAGCCCAGCGTCACCGCAATCGCCTGCGGTACGAATCCTTCGTAGGTGACGGCCGCCAGATCCACCCACCAGACGCCGTCCTCGAACCTGTCGCGAAGAGATGCCGCCACTTCAAGGGCGAGCCGTGACTTTCCAGACCCACCCGCCCCTACCAGCGTCAACAGGCGACAGGACTCGAGCGCGCTGGAAATCTCCGCGATCTCGCGCTCGCGACCGACCAGGCTCGACACCGGAGCCGGAAGGTTCGTGACCGGGGCCTGGCCGATGAAACGGTAGCCGAGACGATGCGCCGTCTCGACGTAGCGCGGATCGTCGGGGTTGTCGCCCAGAGCATCCCTGATTTCGCGCACGCACACCTTCAACACCGCGTCGCTCACCGCGGTGTCGGGCCACACCGCTGCGAGGAGCTGCTCTTTTGTCACGAGCCGCCCAGGCCTGGTGGCGAGGTGCTCCAACACGGCGAAGGTCTTGGGCCGCAGGGGAATCACCGCCGCGCCACCGTGCAGCCGGCGCTCGGCGCTATCGAGCCGAAAGGGGCCAAACCTGAGCTGTGCCATGGCGATTCCGGGTGCGTCGAACCGAAATTGAACCGTACCTGAAGGACACTCGCGCCGTCCTGTCGCTATTTTCGATCCAGCTTCAACGCGTGGGCAACAAGCCCCTGTGAACGGAGAAACCATGGAGCGGACGAACGGGACCTCGATGCGATTCAGCGCAAGCCGCCGTCGGCTGCTCGCGCTTCTGGGCGGGAGCGGCGCGGTCGCCGCCTTGCGAACCACCGGACACGCCCAGTCGCGCGGCGATTCCGATCGCGAGGGTGCCGCGCGTCCTCACGTCTCGCTCAACACACGACTGACCCGCGAGTATGGCGTGCGCTATCCCTTCGTGAGCGCGGGCATGGGATTCGTGTCGTACCCGCCGCTGGTGACCGCCGTCTGCAACGCCGGCGGCATCGGCGTACTTGGCAACGGCGTCGAGCCGCCGCCGAGTACGCAGGCCCTGATCCGCCAGATCGCCCAGGGCACCTCCGGCCTCTTCGGGGTCGACCTGCTGCACGACACGACCGCGTTCGGACCGGCCACCACCGATGCGCACGTCGACGTGTGCGTCAGCGAAGGCGTCCGGCTCGTCGTCTTCTTCATGAACGTTCCGCCAAGGCAATGGATCGATCGACTCCATTCGGCAGGCTGCCGCGTGTGGCAGCAGTGCGCATCAGTGAAGCAGGCGATCGAGGCGGCCAATCTCGGCATCGACGCCGTGATCGCACAGGGACGCCAGGCCGGGGGTCACAACAGGAGCGTCGTCCGAACGGCGCCCTTGCTGCGGCGCGTGGTCAGGGCAGTCAAGCCGGTGATGGTCCTGGCCGCGGGGGGGATTGCCACCGGAACCGACGTGGCCGAGGCGCTCGCGGCCGGCGCCGACGGCGTGTGGGTCGGCACGCGGATGGTGGCCTCAACGGAGGCATTCGCGCACCCGGAATACAAGCGCCGGCTCCTCGGGGCGCATGGCCGCGCGACCGCGGTCACCACCGCATTTGGACCGGAGTACCCGAACGTCCCGTACCGCTTGCTCCGAACGGACCTGGTGCGCGAGGTCGCCGGGAGAGAGGATCAGATTCCGCCTCCGCAACCCGGCGACGCGCCCATCGGCAAGACGGTTCTGTTCCCGTTCACGTTGAAGGTGCCCTACACGATGCCGCCCTTCAGCGCCATCGTGCCGACGCCCGATACGACAGGACGCTTTGATCTCATGGGATTTCCTGCAGGCGAGGACAGCGTTCGGAAGATCAAGGCCGTGAGGCCGGCGGCCGAGATCGTCACCGAGATGATGGAGGAGGCGCACGAGATCCTCCGTGCCGAAGCGCTGAGCCGGACCGCCGAGTGAGGCGTGGCCCCAACTAGACCGACAGCTCGCCAGAAGGGCTAGACTCGACCATGGCCCGATTCCCGACCGTCAGGACGCTTTCCCTCGCTCTCGCACTCGGGGGCGCGACTCTCCCGGGCTTCACGGCGGAGCCGGCTCCCGCCCGCGACTACCCGATCCGGCCGGTACCCTTCGCGCAGACCGAGATCGCGGACGCCTTCTGGGCGCCGCGGATCGGCAAGAACCGCGACGTCACCATCCCCCACAATCTCGAGTACTGCGAGAAGACGGGACGGGTCCAGAACTTCGTCGTGGCCGCGAAGAAGGCCGACGGGGCGTTCCAGGGCGTCTTCGGCTTCGACGACTCGGACGTCTACAAGGTCATCGAAGGCGCCGCGTACTCCCTGGGCCTGTCCAAAGACCCGCAGCTGGACCGCCAGCTCGACGACGTGATCGCCAAGATCGCGGCCGCCCAGGAGCCGGACGGCTACCTGTACACCGTGGGTCAGATCGGCAAGACCGCCGAGAAGCCGATCTGTTGCACGGGCATGACCCGTTGGGTGGACGAGCGCACCAGCCACGAGCTGTACAACGCGGGGCACCTGTTCGAGGGCGCGGTGGCCCACTTCGAAGCCACGGGCAAGCGGAACCTGCTGGACGTGGCCACGAAGAACGCCGACCTGCTCACTCGCGTCTTCGGGCCGGGCAAGAACATGCTCGTCCCCGGGCACGAGGAAGTCGAGATGGGCCTCGTCAAGCTCTACCGCGTGACCGGGAAGAAGGAGTACCTCGACCTCGCGCGCTTCTTCCTCGATCAGCGGGGCAACGCGAAGGGCCACGAGCTCTACGGTCCCTACAACCAGGACCACATGCCGATCATCCAGCAGGCCACCTCGGTGGGGCACGCCGTGCGCGCGGCCTACCTCTACTCGGGCATGGCGGACGTGGCGGCGCTCACCGGCGCCGAGGGCTACGTCCCGGCGCTCGACCGGATCTGGAGCGACGTGGTCTCGACCAAGCTCTACGTCACGGGCGGCATCGGCGCCGAGCACGAGGGCGAGTCGATGGGCGACGAGTTCCAGCTGCCGAACCGGACCGCCTACGCCGAGACCTGCGCGGCGATCGCGAACGCGATGTGGAACTACCGGCTGTTCCGCCTGCACGGCGACGCGAAGTACATCGACGTGCTCGAGCGGACCGCCTACAACGCGATCCTCTCCGGGGTCGCCCTGAGCGGCAACCAGTTCTTCTACGTCAACCCGCTGGCCTCGGACGCGAAGTTCGCCTTCAACGCCGACAAGTCCACGGGCCGGCGCCCGTGGTTCAAGTGCTCGTGCTGCCCGCCCAACGTGGCGCGCTTCCTCGCGAGCTTCGGCAGCTACGTCTACTCCCAGGCCGACGACGGGATCTACGTCAACCTGTTCGTCGCCGGGAAGACGCGCGTCGACCTGAACGGCCGCCACGTGGAGCTGCGCCAGGCCACCGAGTACCCGTGGAAGGGCGACGTCGCGATCAGCGTCAAGCCCGACTCCGCGGCGGAGTTCGCGCTGCACGTCCGCGTCCCGGGTTGGGCGCGAGAGCAGCCGGTGCCGAGCGAGCTCTACAAGTACAAGGACGGCGCCGGTCTTCCGTACACGCTCTCGGTCAACGGCCAGCCGGTGAAGGCCGAGCTGGATCGCGGCTATGCCGTCCTGAAGCGGCGCTGGAAGGCCGGCGACACCGTCCAGCTGTCACTGCCGATGCCGGTGCGCCGCCTCGTCAGCGACGAGAGGGTGGCCGCGAACCGGGGGCGGGTCGCCATCGAGCGCGGGCCGATCGTCTATACGATCGAGTCGGTCGACAACGGGGGCGACGTCTTCAACGTCGTCCTGCCCGACGCCGCGGTCCTGACGGCCCAGCAGCGTCCCGACCTGCTCGGCGGCGTCACCGTGATCACGGGGAAGGCGCTCGGCCTCTATCCCGGAGACGACGGGCGCACGGTGGTCACCAAAGAGCAGGAGTTCGTCGCGGTCCCGTACAACGTCTGGTCGAACCGCGGCGAGGACCGGATGGCCGTGTGGCTGCCCCGGAAGGTCAGCCTCGACTTCACGGTGCCTTAGGACCCAGTACGTCCCGCCTACGCGAGCGCCGCGTTCAGGTTCTCGATCGCCTCGTCGATCTCGTTCGTGCTCTTGTAGCCGACTGTCACGCAATCGACGCCCGCCTGTCTGAACGCGAACCGCATCGCCTTCTTCCGGTCTTCGCGGTCGAACGTGCCCTCGCCGGCGAGCTTCATCGAGATGACGCCCATTCCTTCGCTCCGGACCTTCTTCACGTGCTCGACGACCTCGGGTACGTTCCCCAACTCCTGGGTGGCGTAGTCCTCGGCGTCCATGCTCTTGCCCGTGTGATTCACCCGGATCATGGCGACGTTCAGCCATCGGTTTCCCGGGACCCGTCGCAGCGCCGGCAGGCCGTGCACCGACGCGCCGTGGCTCACCACGGCCTTCTTGGACTCGGCTTCCAGGATGCCGTCCTGCCAGCGGCCGGTGTCGGCGGGCCAGGTGGCGGTGTGCTGCCAGTGCAGCAGCAGGATGTCGAAGTAGTCCGTGTTCGCCAGCATGCGCAGCTCGTCGACCTTCTGCTGCGGGCTCACGCCGTCGCGCGTGGTCACCTTGGACATCAGCTGGTAGCTGTCCCGCGGGATGCCCTTGAGAGCGACGCCCAGCATCTTGTGCATCTCACCGTACGACTCGGCGGTCTCGAAGAAGCGGATGCCGCGGTCGTAGGCGTGGCGCACGAGGCGCGTGAACCCCTCCTGCCCGAGATCGCGCTGAACCTTCCCGCTGAAGCTCCCGGTGCCGAACGCCAGGCGCGTGACCTTCACCCCCGACCTTCCGAGTGTGACGAAGTCGGTTGCCGTCCGGCGCTGTGCCATGAGCGGCAGACCGCCCGTGACGGCGAGCGTTCCAGCGGCCAGCCCCGTCTTCATGAAGTCACGTCTGGTGAAATCAGCCATTGGCTCCTCCACGAGAACCCGGATGAGTCACATCGTACCAAGGCCCTCAGACAGCTTCTGCGAGAATCGACACCCTATGAGCCTGCAGTCCGTCCGGGAGTTCCTGGCGGTGCACGCGCCCGATCTCGAGATCCTGGAGAAGGCCACGAGCACGGCGACGGTGCCCGAGGCCGCAGCAGCCCACGGCGTTGCGCCGGGACAGATCGCGAAGACCCTTTCGTTCTGGCTCAAGGACGAGGTCGTCCTGGTCGTGCTGGGCGGAGACGCCAGGATCGACAACCAGAAGTTCAAGGCGCAGTTCGGGACCAAGGCCAGGATGCTCGACGCGGACGAGGTCGTGGAGTGGACGGGCCATCCCGTAGGCGGTGTGTGCCCCTTCGGCTTGCCGCGTGCGCTCCGAGTCTTCGCCGACGTGACGCTGAAGAGGTTCGACGTCGTCCTGCCGGCGGCCGGTGCGACCCATGCCGCGCTTCGCCTGTCGCCCGATCGTCTGGCCCAGCTCGCCAGAGCGACGTGGGTGGACGTCGCGCAGGAGCGGCCTCAGGAAGCGTCGTAGACCGGGGCGCCCCGGGCCAGTCTACCGGCTATACTCTCCCCCGCGCATGGCCCTGTCCGCATCCGACCTGAAGCTCGTCCTCAAGCGCCTCGCCGACAAGAGCTTCCAGACGAGCCAGGAGCGCGACCAGCTGCTCGCCCAGCTCGCGACCGCCGAGGGGCTCAAGGCGAAGGACCTCGCCTGGATGCTGTTCCGTCCGGACCGCGCCTACCGCGACGCG
>Ga0111539_10005876_pt1 | contig 15847 bp, 17 predicted proteins | sample RhiMethybrSRZTD1_FD_79667 | JGI IMG/M metagenome (GOLD analysis project Ga0111539, IMG submission 79667) | Populus rhizosphere microbial communities from Tennessee, USA - Rhizosphere MetaG P. TD hybrid SRZTD1 (version 2) (version 2) | ecosystem: Host-associated > Plants > Roots > Rhizosphere >... | reverse complement strand
TCAGGCGGTTGGGGGACTGAGAAGGCAGGTGAGGCGCACGATATGGCTCGAAGCGCTGAGTATCGGAGTTATCGGAGTCATCCTTGGAATGAGCCTGGGAGCAGTAAATATTTATTACACTCTGGGGATGGTCCGTCGTGATCTTGGCGGACTGGATCTGGATTACGTTTTTCCTGCGACGATGGCCTTCAGTCTAATCCCCGTCATCCTTGCAGCAGCGTTCATCGCTGCGCTCGGGCCGGGAGAGACAGCGGTTCGGGGGTCCCTCGTCGAGGCGTTGGAATATGAGTAGAACAATACCTGCAGTCTTCTTTGCCCTGTTGATTCTGTCGACACAAGCCGTGGCACAGGATCCCAGAACTATTGTCGAGGAAACCCAAAAACGCTCGTCAGCAAAATCGCAGGCCTATGAAGGGACTTTGCGTGTCGTCAAGGAAGGCAGCAAGATCGCCGAAAAACGCTGGTCTTTCGAGCGTATCGGTTCGCATGGAGACAGCAAGTCCATCCTTCGTTTCTCAGCGCCGGCAGAGGTGAAGGGCGTGGCGTTACTTGTCGTGAATCATCCCGATCGTTCATCGGATCAATGGATGTGGGCGCCGGCAATTGGCCGAGAGCGTCGTATCGCCCTGCAGGATCGATCGCAACGGTTCTTTGGCACGGACTTCAGCTTCGAAGACCTCGAAGAAAGGGATACGGACCAATATGAGTATCGCCTCCTGGGAGAGGAAACGTTTGAAGGCGCAGCCTGCTGGAAGATCGAATCACGGCCGCGTCAGAACAAGGTGTCTCAGTACACTCACTCGCATGTCTGGGTTCGCAAGGACAATTACGTGGTGGTGCAGATCGAAAACTACAAGAACGCCACCCTGGTTCGTAGAGCGAAATACGGCGACATCCAGCGTGTCCAGAGCATCTGGACCGCGCACACGATTGAAATGTACGACATCACCGAGAAGAGTCGAACAATTCTGACCATCGAAAAACTTCAATACGACTTGCCCATGAAAGACGAAGACTTCACGCTGCAGGCCTTCCGTCGGGAGCGTTGATGCCTTTCCTCGCGATTCTGTTTTTTCTATCGCAGGATTTCAACCAACGAGGGTTCGTTCAGACGCAGACGACGGTCTACCCGCAGGATGCGGTCAATGACGGGGGAAACGTCATCGGCGAGACACAGATACGGTATGAAGGGTTCTTCATTCCCTGGGCGGGCTTTCAACTGTCCGGCGCGCTCGATCTCCGCAGCGACACGCATCACCAGACAGACAGGACCTGGCGTCTCGACTGGAAAGACCGTGAACGTCAAAGGGCCCTGCTTTCACTCCGCAGATTCAGTGCTCAGTACAATCACAGCGGACTCACGATCGAAGCCGGCAAGCAGTTCGTGAGATGGGGCAGAACCGACATCGTAAATCCGACCGACCGTTTTGCGCCTCGGGACTTCATGACTGTCGTCGATAACGAATTCCTGGGCATCGACGCAGTGCGGGGTACGTATGAACGGGGCACGCATACCCTGGACGTCGTCTGGGCGCCACGACTCACGCCAAGCCGCACGCCGCTGCTGCACCAGCGATGGTTTATTCCTCCGCCCATCACAGCGCCACTGACGGTGGCGCGGAAGATCCCCGAGGGCTCACAGTACGGTATTCGATGGAGCCATACGGGTGAAGTGGAGTTCGCAGCCGCGTTCTATTCGGGCTTCAATCACCTTCCGTCGTACCAGGTCGATTCGAGCGGCACGGTTGTGGAGGAGACCTACGCGGACCAACGAATGATCGGCGGCGACGTAGGTGTGCCGCTCCAACTATTGTCGGTGAAAGGAGAGGCCGCGTGGTTTCAATCTCCGGATCAGAAGACGGACGATTACGTTCTCTACGTTGTGCAATTGGAACGCCAGGCCGGAGAATGGTTCTTCGTTGGAGGCTACGGTGGTCAACACGTGACGGCGAAAGGCACTCAGAGCGCCGACTTCAATCCGGATCGCGGGATGACGCGAACGATTCTGGCCCGCGCCGGCTACACCATTGACGTAAACCGCAGTATTGCTTTCGAGACCGCAATTCGTGAAAACTTTGATGGATTCTGGTCGAAGATCGAATTTTCTCAAGCGTTCGGCCAGCACTGGCGTCTAACTTCCGGGTTTACCGCGATTCGCGGAAAACCTTCGGATTTTCTTGGACAATATCGAAGGAATTCTCACGCAACAGTCACAGCAAGGTACAGCTTTTGAGCCGCGAGATTCAGAACACTGTTCGTCTGGTCGGCCATTTCTGCTAATGTTTGTGCCCCGGGGTGCCAATTACGCATGCATATACACAAAGAGAACGCCCGTCGAAAGCTAAGGTTGGAAGCGTACAAGCGGCAACAGGCGAGCATTTCACGCCGAAAACTGTATAGAACCACGGCCTTTTATTCGACCTACGCCATAATCGTTCTGTTTTTTACGCTTCGTTCCACGCGCCCATTCATCGGAACGGTTTTTTTCGGATTGGGCTTGGCGTCCTATACGTTTGTCGAATACATCTCGCATCGTTGGCTCTTTCACTATCAGTTTCAGGACAAGCCTGGAATGGATCATTACCTCCACAGGATTTTCGACACCGTTCACAACGGACATCATGAAAATCCCCTCGACGGCGAACACATCAATGGCCGCTTGCGTGATCTGTTGCCTTTGTTTGTGGTAGCCGCGCCTCTGAGCTTTATCGCTCCGATTTACACGTTACCTGTGATGCTGGCCGGCAACGTGCAGGGTTACATCCTCACGGAGTGGATTCATCATGCGATGCACTACTACAAGTTCAGGGATCCTTACTTCCGGTATGCCCGGCGTCACCACTTCTACCATCACAGCCCGAAAGGCATCGATCGGGGCTACGGCGTAACCAACGGATTCTGGGATATCGTTTTTAAAACACGTTACCCCGAAGAAGTACGATTCGCCCTGCATCACCGCCGGAAGGGCAAGACCTTTCGCCGCGCCACGGTGGTGAAGACTGCATGAAGAATGCTCGCTACGCTCTGGTTACCGGAGCTTCGCGAGGCATCGGAAGTCATTTTGCCCGGGCGCTTGCCGCGCGATCATGGAATCTAATCCTCGTTGCGCGTTCGAAGGATCGCCTGGAAGAACTCTCCCGGCAATTAACCGACGCACACGGCATTCATGTCGAACCCATAGCCGCTGATTTGACGGCTTCGGGCGCCGGGGCTGCTATTGCCCGCCGGGTCGAGGAAGAGGGACTCGAAGTCGAACTGCTCGTTAATAACGCGGGACAGGGCCTTCGGGGACAGTTTCTCAGCCTTTCCCTGGAAGCCCAGGCCGACTCCATCCGACTCAATACTCTGGCATTGACAGAAATGACTTACTTGCTGCTGCCGGGCATGATTGCCCGAGGCCGAGGCTGCGTCATCAACGTTTCGTCAACTGCCAGCTTCCAACCCATGCCCTACGCCGCGGTATACGCCGCAACGAAAGCATTTGTAACAAGCTTCTCGGTGGCACTCGCGGAAGAGGTTCGATCCAGCGGAATCCGCGTGGTGACTCTCTGTCCGGGACCGACAGCTACGGATTCCTCTGCAGAGAGGAAATCGCCATCACGATTGCCGCGGCAGCCGGCGGAGGAAGTGGTCGAGGAAGCCTTGAAGAAGGCCTCGGCGGGCGGTGGCGTTGTTGTACCTCGCCTGCTCAACAAGGTGATGGCGTTCTCAAATAGGTTGATGCCACTTCATGTGAGCGCGAAAATTGTTGCCCGAGGGATGGGCGGCACTTCGAAAAACCCTGAAACTTAGACAAAGCTGTCACTACGCCTGAGTCGGTAGGGATTGGAAATCGGACGAATCCTGCATCTCAAAGCCGAAATCCGAAATTGCGAATTGGACCACAGCGCAGTAATGCAGCTAGTCCATTCTGAGATTTTGGCTTTCGGGTTTGAGATGCAGGATTCGTCCGATTTCCAAGCCGGATGATGCTTCAATATGTCGTCACCCTCACTCAGGGGGGACGTGTCTGACGTATAGTGATTGTCTCTGGAGAAGTAGCGTGCCACTGGATCCCGCGATCAGAAGCCTGATCGGACAATTTCGAAAATCGCCGGAGTGGGATGAGTTCCTGGATCTCGAGCTCCTTCAAAAGCTCCTCCCGTCGCTGGTCGGCGAGCAACTGGCCGACGTCATGCGAGTCACAGCAATCTATGGATCGAAGCTCGTCGTTGACGTCCCCGACAAGATTTGGCGTAAGCAACTCTCGCAAATGAAACCCAGGCTCGTCAAACACATCAATGAATTGTGGGGAATCGACCGAATCACGGACATTCAATTCAACGTATGAAAATAACTGAAACCGACGTGGAGTACGTCGCGAAACTCGCCAATCTGGAAGTCGCTGCTGATGAGAAGAAGGAACTCGCCGACCAGCTCAGCAGGATCGTGGAGTATGTGGAGCAGCTGAACAAAGTCGATGTTTCGGCGGTTGAGCCCACCACGCAAATCCTCGCAGGGATGAAACACGCCGTTCGCGACGACAGTGTGGCTCAGCGAACGGGAAGTTCAGAAGCGGGCAAAACGGTGAAATATTTCAAGGTGCCAAAGGTCATCACGGAGCGATGAATCTCAAGGAATTCAGCGCCGAGAAACTTGTGGCGTCGTATCAACGCAAGGATCTTTCCGTTACGGAAGTGGTTTCCGGAGTCTTCCAGGAAATCGAAGTGACCGACAAGCGAGTTCATGCCTTCCTCACTCTCTGTAAAGACACCGCCCTGGAGGATGCGCGGCGAGTCGACGCAAAAATCGCAGCCGGCGAGGAGATCGGGCCGCTGGCCGGTGTGCCGGTCGCCATCAAGGACAACATGGCCCTGCGCGATGTGCCGACAACTTGCGCATCACGCGTTCTCGAGGGATATGTTCCGCCGTACACTGCCACGGCCGTGGAACGGCTGCGTGCAGCCGGCGCGCTGATCATCGGCAAGACCAACATGGATGAGTTCGCCATGGGTTCTTCCACGGAAAATTCCGGATATTTCGTGACGCGCAATCCCCACAACCTCGAGTGCGTTCCGGGCGGATCCAGCGGTGGTTCGGCCGCGGCCGTTGCCGCGGGAATGTCTGTTATCGCGCTGGGATCAGATACCGGCGGATCCATCAGGACACCCGCATCGTTTTGTGGAGTCGTCGGAATGAAGCCGACCTATGGTCGTGTATCCCGCTACGGCCTCGTGGCGTATGCGTCGTCGCTCGATCAGATCGGGCCGTTTACGAAGACGGTACGGGATTGCGCTCTGGTCTCCTCGATCATTTGCGGATTTGATCCCTATGATTCGACGTCTGCTGACGTTGCCGTAGAGCCGTTCCTGCAGGAAATCGAGAAACCTTTGAAGGGCGTTCGAATCGGAGTGCCCAAAGAATATTTCGTACCCGGCCTGGATTCGCAAGTGAAGGAGCGTTTCGAGCAATGCGTCCGGGTTTACGAGGGGTTGGGTTGCACGATGGAAGAGATCAGCCTGCCTCACACCGAATACGCCATCGCTGCCTACTATTTGATAGCGACAGCGGAAGCTAGTTCCAATCTCGCGCGTTATGACGGCGTTCGGTATGGGGTGCGTAAGGGTGGCGACGCCGGTCTGGCGGACATGTACCGCAAGACTCGAATGGCCGGTTTCGGGAAGGAAGTTAAGCGGCGCATTCTGCTGGGAACGTATGCGCTAAGCGCGGGCTACTACGATGCCTATTACCTGAAGGCCATGAAGGTTCGAACATTGATCCGCCAGGACTTCGAGAAGGCTTTCGAGCGCGTGGACCTGATTCTCACCCCGACCTGCCCCACGGTGGCGTTCCGGATCGGGGAAAAAGTGGACGATCCGCTGTCGATGTATCTGTCCGATATCTTTACGATTACCTGCAACCTGGCAGGATTGCCAGGCATCTCAATCCCGGCTGGAAAGAACTCCGCCGGCATGCCGATTGGGATCCAACTGCTGGGTAACCATTTCCAGGAAGGGCGGGTCCTTCAGGCGGCCCACCACTTTGAGAAGGCGTTTCTGCTACAATAATTAGGTTTTTCAATGACCTATTCGGAGAGAGTTATGCGCCCACATTTGAAGAGTGCTCTGTTCATCATGGTCCTTTTGGGATTATGTTCGCCCATGATTGCCGGGGCGCAAGAGACCAAGCTCGCCGTTGTCGACGTCCAGGCGTTGACTCTGGCTTCGGATGAAGGCAAGACGGTCAACGAAAAGTGGGAAAAGCGTTTTCAGGTCCTGAGTGGGGAGATGGAGAAGACCCGCAAGGACATCGAAGCCAAGGAAAACGACCTCCGCACCCGCGACCGGTTGCTGAGCGCCACCGCCAAAGCGCAGCTCGCCCGGGAGATCGACGAGGCAAAACGCAATTTCGACCGAAAGAATCAGGACTATCAGAAAGAACTGAGTGATTTGCAGAACGACCTGCTTCTGCCAGTCGCCGACAAAGCGCGACAGGAGCTGGCGGCCTTCGTATCAGAGAATGGGTACAACCTTCTTTATGACCTGTCTTCCGAAAAAAGCAACGTCGTCTGGTTCAATCCCCAAAATGACGTCACCGCAATCGTCCTGAAGCGACTGAACGATGCCTACAAGAAGTCGGGAGGCGTTCCCGCGGCGCCATCAACCGCGCCTGCGGCGACACCGAAACCGGCTACCCCGCCGGCCACGACGCAACCACGTCCGTCGGTGCCTGCGCCAACGACACCACCTAGTAAGTAGGGTCGCCTTTCGTGCGCTCTTCCAGGAGCGCCGTAAGCAATTTGATCTGTTCCTGCTGCATGGCGACCAACTCCGTCCACTGTTGATCCTGAAGATGATCGATCTTTTCGTGGAGGGCGCAGATCTCGAGCTCCGCCTTTAGGTTGACCTCGTAATCGTGGGCGGCATCCGCTCGATCTTTGGCAGCCAGCCGATTTTGCGACATCATGATCACGGGCGCTTGCAGAGCGGCCAGCATAGACAGGAAGAGATTTAAAAGAATGTAGGGGTAGGGATCGAAAGCCTCTCCTCGACGAACCAACAACCAGGAATTGGCCAGGATCCAGGCGAAGAGCACTCCCCCAAACAGCATGATGAAGGTCCAGGAACCGCCGAAGGACGCTACTCGATCGGCAATCCGTTGGCCCGCCGTCAGGCCTTCATCGAAGGATCGGTTCTTATCTCGGCTGATGCGTAAACGATCGATAAACTGTCGGACGATCTGCTGCTCGCGCTCAGGCAGGTTTTCGATTCCGGATTTGAATATCTTTTTAGCTATTTCCTGTGGATGAACGGACATTGAGTTTCTCCTTGAGTGCGCTCTGGCGCAAGAGCGCACGTCATGAAGAAGGATATGGGGACAGACTCGCAATTCCCAGAATTAGGTATTCGAGTAGTCTGACCCCGAAACTGGATTGGAGTTAACGGTGAACGCCGGGGGCTTCGTGTCCGGTGTGGACGACATATTCTTCGTAGGACCCCGGGTAGAGATGCGGATGTGTCTCCACCCCAGACTCTCCTCCGAGTTCCAAAACACGATTGCTTAGACTGCGCAGGAAATTCCGGTCATGCGAAACGAAAAGCATGGTCCCTTCGAAGTCCTTCAGAGCCCCGATCAGCATCTCGCGGGTTGCGAGATCGAGGTGGTTCGTCGGTTCGTCCAGCACGAGGAAATTCGGCGGGTACATCAGCATTCGCGCAATCACGAGTCGTGTTTTCTCTCCTCCCGATAAGGCGCGGATCCGCTTATCGATATCCTCTCCGGAAAACTGAAAGGCCCCCGCGAGACTGCGCAGCGCACCGATCGACTCTTCGGGGAAATCCTGATGCAACTGTTCCTCAATCGTGAATTCTGGATTGAGCAGGTCCAAGGCGTGTTGGGCGAAGTAACCCATCTTCAGGCTTGCTCCCAGTTTAATTTCGCCCGAGTCTGGCTGGACCGCGCCGGCAACCATCTTGAGCAACGTGGATTTGCCTGCACCGTTCTTCCCCATAACGCACCAGCGTTCACCGCGACGGATATTGAACTTCAATCCTTCATAGAGGACGCGCTTTCCGTAAGCCTTGCTCACACCTTCCAACGTAGCGACCTGATCTCCCGACCGCGGCGGCTGCCGGAAATCGAACCGCACGACAGCACGTTTGCGCGGCAGTTCGATCTTCTCGATTTTGTCGAGGGCTTTGATGCGGCTCTGCACCTGGGCGGCCTTGGCAGCGTGCGTCTGGAATCTCTCGATGAATCGCTGCTCCTTGGCAAGCATGGCCTGCTGACGGGCATAAGCAGCCTCACGATTGGCTTCACGAATCGTTCGCTCCCGTTCGTAAAAATCGTAGTTTCCGGAGTAAGTTGTGATCTCGCCGCCATCGATCTCCGCGACCTTCGTGACGATGCGATTCATGAACTCGCGGTCATGCGACGTCATCAGCAAAGCGCCCGGGAGAGATTTCAAGAAACCTTCCAGCCACACGATCGATTCGATATCGAGATGGCTCGTCGGCTCGTCCATCAACAATACATCCGGACGACCGAGCAGCACTCGGGCCATCGCGACGCGCATCTTCCATCCGCCCGACAGTTCGCCGGCATCCCTATCGATCCGTTCGTCATCGAAGCCAAGCCCAAGAAGGACCTCGCGGGCGTTACTCTCCAGCGCGTAACCGCCGAGATGATCGTATTCTTCCTGGACTTCGCCGAATCGCGCGAGGATCTCGTCGATGTCTCCGGCACGGGTCGGGTCGGCCATCGCGTGCTGCAGGGATTCGAGTTCGTGATGCAGGTTGCCCACACGTCCGCTGCCCGCAATCGCTTCATCGAGCACAGTGCGTCCGGACATCTCGCCGACATCCTGTCGGAAGTAACCGATGGTGAGTTTCTTTGGAACCGAAACGTCTCCGTCGTCGGGCCGTTCCTCGCCGACAATCATCCGAAAGAGCGTGGTTTTTCCGGCGCCGTTAGGTCCAACGAGACCCACTTTCTCACCAGGGTTCAACTGGAATGAGGTTTCTACAAAGAGGAGCTGCCTGCCGTACTGCTTACTGATGTTGGAAAGCGCGATCATTCGAACCCGCGGGGATACTCATGTAGGAGGAAAACGTGTTCTCTAATGAATCCGGTAAGTCGGGTCGATCTTGGAGGACGAGAGATTCGTAACGATGTCGATCCGGTGGAGTAAATGGCTGGCTAGTTCTTCAAAATTCTCGACTTCGCAGATGCGATCCATCTCGGAAATAATCCGGTCGAGCACGCCTTCGATTTCTTCGTAAGTCCCTTCTTTAAAGAAGGTCCGCTGGCATTCCAAGCGGCTCTTATGCCTTAGAAACTCTTCCCTGTAGAAGTCCGAGATAAATTTACGTTTTGCGGCTTCTAATTCCATGTGACGGGTCACTATAGCGTCAACTGTCCAAGCTCGCAAGTCTCTTTCGGAGGAGGTCATTCACCGTCTGCGGATTTGCCCGGCCTTTTGTGGCTTTCATGACCTGCCCGACGAGAAAACCCATGGACGCCTGTTTTCCCGCCCTGTATTGAGCCACCGCATCCGCGTGCTCGGTCATCACCGAGTCCACGATTCCCTCCAATTCGCCGCTGTTGGAGATCTGGAGCAGGCCCTTTTCTTCGACGATCGAAGCGGGAGTCTTACCAGTCTTGTACATGTCTTCCATGACAGTTTTCGCAATCTTGCCCGAAATGGTCCCCTTCTCGACGAGCAGGATCATGTCGGCAAGCATCCTCGGCGTAACCGGCGACGGTGATAAGTCCTTAAGATCCAAGTGGCTATCCTTGAAGAATCGAAGCAGATCTCCCATGATCCAGTTGGCAGCCGCCTTGGGATGACCGCTGAGCCGGGCCGATTCATCAAAAAACTCGGACATCGCGCGGGTTCCGGTCAGGACCCCGGCGTCGTAGTCAGACATGGCATAGGTCTCAACGAAGCGTTTCCGCCTGGCCTCCGGCAGTTCCGTCATGGTCTGACGAATGCTTTCGAGCCATTTCGAATCCAGGATCAGAAGAGGGAGATCCGGATCGGGAAAGTACCGATAGTCGTGCGCCTCTTCCTTGCTGCGCATCGAAACCGTTCGTTCCTCGTCGCTGTTCCAAAGCCTGGTCTCCTGCACAACGCGCCCGCCACTGTCCAACACATCGGCCTGACGGTCGAGCTCGTAGTCAATCGCCTTGCGGACAAAGCGGAAGGAATTGATGTTCTTCAGTTCAGTCCGGGTTCCGAACTTGTCGCTCCCCTTCAAACGGATGGAAACATTTGCATCACAACGCAGGCTTCCCTCTTCCATGTTCCCGTCATTGACGTCGAGGTACTCGAGGATTTCCTTCAGGCGCGTCAGGTAATCGTAGGCTTCTTCCGAGCTACGAAGGTCGGGCCTCGTGACAATTTCGATCAAGGGCACGCCGCTGCGGTTGTAATCCAGGTAAGTGCTTCGCGAAGAATCCGGAAATCCGTCATGGAGAGACTTGCCCGCGTCTTCTTCCATGTGAATGCGCTGAACTCCGATCTTCCTTGATTCGCCATTCACACGGATTTCGATGTGGCCGTGCTCGGCCAGCGGACGATCGTATTGAGAAATCTGGTAACCCTTGGGGAGATCCGGATAGAAATAGTTCTTTCGAGACCACTGCGACTGAAGGTTGATGGTGCAATTCAGGCCGAGCCCGGCTTTGACCGCCATCGCGACAGCGACGGTATTGAGAACAGGCAAAGCTCCGGGCAAGCCCAGACAAACCGGACAAGTATTCATGTTCGCGGGTTCGCCAAATCTCGTGGAACACGAACAGAAGAGCTTGGAATTTGTCAGGAGCTGGCAGTGGCACTCGAGGCCGATGACCGCTTCGTACTTCGAATCCATTCAGACGTAGGACTGTAGCATAATTAGGGATTCGCCGCGGATGACCGCGGATTTCGGTACTTGACAGGCAAACCGTTACCCCGGATTTCTATGATCAAAACCATCGAGTGGACCGACGAAGGCGTGCGCATGATCGATCAGCGCAAGCTACCGACTGTTGAAGAGTACCCGATCTTTCGCACCTACGAGGAAGTAGCCGAAGCCATTCGCGTGATGGTCGTGCGCGGGGCACCGGCAATCGGCGTTGCGGCCGCGATGGGTGTAGCCCTTGGGGTTCGGACGTCAAAGGCCTCTTCGAAGGAAGAGCTCGCAAAGGATTTCGAAAAGGTCTCATCGACCCTCGCCGCCACCCGTCCGACAGCGGTCAATCTGTTCTGGGCGATTGAGCGAATGAAACAGACTTTCGCTCGAGCGACAAAGGCAAACTCGAACCGGGAAACCATCGAGCGGTTGCTGATCGACGAAGCCAATGCGATTTACAACGAAGACATCGAAAACAACAAACGTATGGGCCGGTTTGGCGCCGAACTTCTGCCGCAGTCCGGGACGATCCTGACCCACTGCAATGCCGGCGCATTGGCGACAGCCGGTTACGGCACGGCTCTAGGTGTAATTCGCGCTGCCATCGAAAACGGTAAGCGCTTGAAAGTTCTCGCCGACGAAACACGCCCCTTTTTACAAGGCGCGCGCCTGACCGCATGGGAACTTTGGAAAGACGACATCGATGTTCGCGTGATCGCCGACAACATGGCCGGTGCCTTCATGCGCCAGGGACTGGTGGACGCCGTTATCGTCGGGGCCGACCGGATTGCAGCCAACGGCGATGTTGCCAATAAGATCGGAACCTACACTGTTGCCGTGCTTGCGAAGCAGCACGAAATTCCGTTCTACGTCGCGGCGCCGTTGTCCACCATGGATCTCTCAATACCCGATGGGTCGCACATCCCGATCGAGCAACGCACACCGACAGAAGTTACCCACGTCGGCCCGACGCGCATCGTGCCGGAAGGTGTTGCCGTTTTCAATCCCGCATTCGACGTGACACCGCACGAGCTCGTGACGGCGATTGTCACCGAGCTGGGCGTGGCGCGGACTCCCTACACGGAAAGCCTCGCGAAGCTGTTCAGAAAATGAAAGTGCTCGGGATCGAAAGCTCATGCGATGAAACCGCTGCCGCTGTTGTTGAAGATGGCCGCCACATTTTGTCGAATGTCATTCACTCTCAAATCAAAACTCACATGCCTTACGGCGGAATCGTCCCGGAGCTCGCGTCGCGAGAACACCTGGCCAAAATCCGCGGGATCGTGGATAAGGCGCTCGCTGATGCCGGCACGACGCTCGACGATATCGATGGGATCGCAGCCACAGCCGGCCCAGGACTGATCGGATCGCTTCTCGTTGGTCTGACGTACGCGAAAGCTCTCGCCTACTCGAAGAAATTGCCGCTCGTCGCGGTGAATCACATCGAGGGGCACATCTATTCGGTCTCGTTCGAACATCCGCAGGCGGAGTTTCCCGCGCTGGCTCTTGTGGTGTCCGGAGGCCACACGAATCTGTTCTGGGTGGAATCGAAATCGGGAGACTTCCGCCACCTCAACTACAAACTCGTCGGCAAAACACGTGATGATGCGGCGGGCGAAGCCTATGACAAGGTCGCCAAGCTGCTGGGATTGCAGTATCCGGGCGGTCCGATCGTGGATAGGTTGGCGAAACTGGGCAACCGGAAAGCGATTCGATTTGCGATTCCCAAGATTTCTGATCGGTCGTTGGATTTCAGCTTCAGCGGTGTGAAGACCGCCGTCCTGCGGATCGTAAAGACGGAAGGGCTTGCTCCAAAAGACGAAGAACAATCCCGGCAGGATCCGAGCCGTCTGGACCTTCTCGCCAGCTTCCAGGAATCTGTCGTCGAAATGCTCTGGTCCACGACACAGAAAGCCATCACGCTTCTCCAGCCACGTTGTCTGATGCTTTCCGGTGGCGTCGCGGCCAACAGCCGGCTGAATGAATTCCTGAAGGAGAAGGCGGAGGGGTGTGGGTTGAAGCTCTATGTTCCCTCCCGAATCCTTACGACCGACAACGCCGCGATGATTGCCGCCGCCGGCACTGCGAAATTAATGCGCGGCGAAACCGCGGGCTTCGATTACGACGCGGATCCCAACATGCGGCTGGCCGTTGCCGACAACAGTTTCCCGGATAAACGCTGGAGGGCGTGAGTGGGCGGGACCCTCTCCTGGAGAACAGCTGGCCAGATTTTCCTCGCACCCCTACCCCGGGCTACCATCCTCGCACGCCTCCGGCGTGCAAGAGGCCAGCCCGGAGGGCTGGCAGGAGATTAGCCCCGGGTGGAGCGCAAGCGACACCCGGAGAGAGGGGTGCGAGGATAATTTGGACAAATGGCGTGGCACTTCCTTGCAGTTTCCCTATTGAGTCACTGCTGTACAATCCTTCCCGTATGGCTTTTCTTTGGTCGGACTCATGGATTCTGACGGCAGTCGCTATAGCCTCTAAACAGGCGCCTGCGGAGCTCTGGCAAATTCTTGCGGCTGCGGACTCCCTGGACCACGCCCTGCCGCTCGATGAAGAGCTTCATGGTGCGTTCGCACGACTGTTCGGGGCCCGGTATATGGAAGAGTTTTTCGGCCGGTATAAAATCGGGGCGGCGGTGCCGCCCGACGTCAGAACGACGTTATCCAACGCGAAAGACTACAAGGATGCTGAGAAGTTCTTATCTTCAGAAAGACGCGACACGACAAGCGACGTCGGAGATACTCGCAACCAGGTACGCTACTCCAAATTGACGAGCGAGCAGATTCGCGAAGCGGACAAGAAGTACCGGCGATGGTTGAAAACCAATAAGACGCAACCCGGCAGCTAGTCGACCTTCAGCCCGCCGTCGTTGGTAAACTCGAAATTTCCCGCAGCGACCTTGTTCGCCCAATCGGCTGTCTTCTTGAATCCCCCGAATGGGAAAAAGTGAACCGAGGAAATGTGGCTATTCGGGTTCTTCTCTTTGTGTCCCGCAAGTCCGACCAGGATGTCGTCAGGCGCATTCACGGTCAGCAACTTCGTGAGGCTGGCTGCGCGTTTGGAGAAAGCCTGCAATGAGGCTCCCACGCCGCAATCCATGGCGTATTTGAGCAGGGTCTTCGCGCTGGCAAGTCCCGGCAAACCGACGGTCACGGGAAGCACACCAATGTCATCGAAATTGGCAGTTTCCCAGTTGATGACCGATTCGGAAGTGAACGTAAACTGCGTGACCACGTAGACGTTCGCGCCTGTCTTTGCCTTGTAGGCATTCTTGCGGCGCAAAGCATCTCGCAGAACAGGCTCGGCCACTTCGCGGTGCCCTTCGGGATGGCCCGCGACACCGAGTGTCTTTATGCCGTACTTTTCAAGCAGACCCGACTCCAGCACCTGTAAGCCGCTGGTGAGTTCCCCTTCCGGCGTCGAGTTGTCTCCTGCGACGACGAGCACCTGACGCACGCCCGCGTCCCCGGAGAGCCGCTTCAGAAAGTCTTCCAAAGCTTCGAGGTTCTTGATGCGCCTTCCGACGACGTGCGGTACCGGCTCCATCCCTTCGCGTCTCAATCGCGCGGCGAGCGTCACCGTATCCTGAAAAGCTGTGCCAGGAATATGGGCGATATACAGACAAGTCCCTGCCGGAACGACGTCTCCAAACTTCTCAAGGCGTTCGGCCTGTGGGACAGTGGTTTCGATGGAATAATTCTTAACGAGATTCTGGACAGATGTTTTGTTCATGGGATTGCGCGATCGATGCCCGAACGGACTCTCTCAGAGCTCCTTACACTTTCATGATTTCAGCTTCTTTGGCCTTTGCAACTTCCTCGAGCTTCTTAATGAAGTCGTCCGTGAGCTTCTGAATCTCCTCGAGAGCTTTCTTCTCATCGTCTTCAGAAATTGCCTTGTCCTTGAGCATCTTTTTCAGATGGTCGTTACCATCGCGGCGAACATTACGGACTGCGGTGCGATGATCTTCCAGAACCTTGTGGACATGCTTTGCCAGGGTCTTCCGGCGTTCTTCTGTCAGAGGAGGGATCGGAATTCGAATCAGCCTGCCGTCGTTAGAGGGATTCAGGCCCAGGTCCGACGCACGAATTGCTTTTTCCACCGGTCCGACCAACGAGACATCGTACGGCTGAACCGTGATGAGAGTGGCATCCGGCGTTGTCATCTGCGCCACCTGATTGATCGGCGTGGGAACGCCGTAATAGTCCACCTGGATACTGTCGAGAATGGAAATGGACGCGCGTCCGGTGCGGATCGTCGCAAGGTCCTTCCGCAAATCTTCGATCGCCTTCTCCATGCGATGGCGAACCTGCGCTATATGTTCCCTGGTGCTCATCCAGCCTCCTCAATAGACTCGCGAGCCGATCTTCTCACCCAGAATCACTCGCTTGATGTTCCCCTTGGTCCTCATGTTGAAAACAATAATAGGAACCTTGTTGTCCATGCACAACGAGATCGCAGTTTTATCCATCACACCGAGCCCCTGGGTCAGGACGTCGATATAGGAAATCTCTGAAAAGAATTTGGCGTTCGACACTTTTTCAGGATCGGCATCGTAAATCCCGTCGACCTTCGTCGCCTTCAAGATGACTTTGGCCTTGATCTCCATTGCGCGTAACGCGGCGGTCGTGTCCGTGGAGAAATAGGGATTGCCGGTGCCTGCGGCAAAAATGACGACACGGCCCTTCTCGAGATGGCGAATAGCCCGGCGACGAATAAACATCTCCGCCACCTGGCGCATCTCGATCGCGGACTGAACACGCGTGTGGACGTTCATCTGTTCGAGAGCATCCTGCAGTGCGAGCGCATTGATGACCGTTCCGAGCATGCCCATGTGATCCGCCGACACGCGATCAAAGCCCTTCGCGCTTGCCGTGAGGCCACGGAAGATGTTGCCGCCACCAATAACAATAGCGACTTCGACACCCAGGGCGTGAATCTCCCGAATCTCCGTAGCCATGGTGCTG
>Ga0111539_10005874_pt1 | contig 15848 bp, 16 predicted proteins | sample RhiMethybrSRZTD1_FD_79667 | JGI IMG/M metagenome (GOLD analysis project Ga0111539, IMG submission 79667) | Populus rhizosphere microbial communities from Tennessee, USA - Rhizosphere MetaG P. TD hybrid SRZTD1 (version 2) (version 2) | ecosystem: Host-associated > Plants > Roots > Rhizosphere >... | reverse complement strand
TATATGAAAAAGATGCTTACAGATGAACAAAAAAATCAAATTAGAATATTAAAAGCCTTTTTAAAAAGAATTGGAATATATGGTGCGGAACTATCGGTAGGTGGAATAAGTGGTTATGTAACTGAAGTACTAGTACTTAAATACGGGAGTTTTAAAAGTGTTCTTAAAAATATTTCAATGATTGAAAAGAAAGGTCAAGTAATTGCTATAGATAACAATACTTCTAAAAATAATAATAATAATAATCTTTCTGAAAGTTTTCAAAGTCCTCTAATAATAATTGATCCTGTAGATTCAAATCGGAATCTAGGAACAGCAATCTCTTCTGAAAGTCTTTCAAAATTTATATTTAATGCTAGAGCGTTTTTAAAAAAACCTTCGATAAAATTTTTTAGTACTAATAGCAAGAAAGATAAGATAAACTATGCGCAGAATCTGAAAAAGATCTCGGAACTTTTACCCTACATTGTAGTTTTAGAATTTAAATATAAGAATAGAAGTGCTGATATAATTTGGGGTCAGTTAAAAAAATTAACCTTGTCTATTGCACGACAGTTAAATGATAAAGAATTTGAAGCAATAAAAAGTCAATGCTATATTTATAATCTTAATTCTGCCAAAATTTTATTTATATTAAAATTTATTAATCTTTCAGCTTTTTTTAAAAAAACTGGTCCAAGTATATTTATGGAAAAAGAGGTGTTTCAATTTATTGAAAAGAATAACCAAAAATCATTTATTATATGGATAGGAGATGATATGAGGATTTTGTGTCTTAAGAAAAGGAATATCACAAATGCAATAGAATTTTTAGACCGATCAATTAGATTTGAGAAAAATAATTTAGGAATTCCAAAGGGATTACTCCCTGATTTAGAAAAGGGATTTAAAATACATAGCCTAAACAAAAATAAGCTAAAAAATATACAAAATCAGAGAATTATTTATGATTTTCTATTAAAAGACATGAGTTTATTTGAAAGTACAAATTAACTCTCCATTAATTTCACGATTAATTTCATATCCAAAACTAGACATATATGAATATCATAAGAGGATGATTGATATTTACAAAATAGGAGTTAAAGATGCTATATTAGAAGGACCTACTAAAATATGTGGACTAAATATTTTGGGAAAAGGGCATTCAGGTGTCGTTTTAAAAGTAAATGCATCCCCTACAAAAACAATGGCCTTAAAAATAAGAAGGGTAGATTCTCGTCGAATGGATTCTTTAACTGAGGTCTGTAATCACAAATTAGCAAATTTAGTAGGAATAGGGCCGCAAATTATTGATAATACAAATGATTTGATACTAATGGAATTAATCACTGGAAAAGGAATTTACGATTGGCTTCAGGATTCAACTAATTTTCAGCCTCTAAACAGTACAAATATTAAAAATATAGTTATTGAGATACTTGAACAGTGTTATAGGCTAGACGTTGTTCATTTAGATCATGGAGAATTAACTAGAATTGATAATCATGTTATGGTTTCTAAAAATAAAGACATTTCAATAATAGATTTTGAGAGCGCATCCATTAAGAGAAAGCCAAGCAATGTTACATCTGCTTCTCAAGCATTACTTTTGAGTGGTGGTTCAATTTCAAGAACAATTTGTAAATTTATTCAAATACGAGATTCTGATCGCTTATTAAATTGTTTAAAAAACTATAAGAAAATAAAAAATAGGCAAAACTTTGAGGATGTCATCTCATTGATAAATGAAAAGTGATAGTAAATCCCAAGCCAATTGTATAATTATCTAAAGAGAAATTAGTATATATTCGAAATTTTCTTATTACAGAATATATTTTATGTTAATCAAAAATGACTGAAAAAAGTGGTTCTATAGAATCTTCCAACGATACTATTCCATTCCCTACATTAACAATTTTATACCTGCCCGCAGAAGCCTCAGAGGTTGTAGAAGAAGTTAGCCAAAAGTATCATAACATGACTTCAGAAGACTGTGTGGGCTATTTTCATGATGGAATGAAAAGAGAATACAAGAAGATTACAATATGGAGCCAGGGGATTGATAGTTTATGGTTTAATGCTATAATAGCAAGAATAAAAGAAGTTGCCAAGGTAGACCAAGTACCTATTGTCTCTGGAGGAATAATGTATTCTATATAACCGATTACAACATATTTATATTAGTATTAGTTTTAGATATAAACTATATTATTTCATTATGCAATAACATAATAAAATTATATATCTGAAGAGATTAGAAAGACATTAGTGGTGGAGAATTTAACAACATCAACAACAGTATTCAAAATTAAACAGTTGGTAGACAACGGCTCAAACATTACTCTTTCTTTAAGTGAAGATGTAGAATTAGAAACAGTATCCCAACAACAAATGATTTTGGAAGCAGTAGATCGAACCGTAACAGATGATGAAGTAAAACAACAAATCAAACCTTTGCTGGAAGCGATTTTAAGATCCCAACCTCAAACTGTTATCAAAACCTATCCTAAAACCATCATTCAAATTACTATGCCCAAGAGAAGATATGAAATAATGGGAAAGCCTCAAGTCGGGGAGACGCTACAAGTAGACATTAAGAAATAGTACTCGTAAACTATTTGATGAAAATGATTATATCATCTTGTATATTACTCCTTAAATCGAAAATCAGGAGTAAATAGAGAAAGACCTCATATTTAATATCCAAAAAATCATATTATATATTAATTATAATTTTAGCTTCGGTGCACGAAAAAAACTTTGATATTATTATAATCGGTGGAGGGATCTTGGGTGTATCGCTAGGATATTTTTTAACTTTAAATTCTGATGCAAATATTGTAATACTAGAACGTGAAAAAAATGTTTCCAGTCACACTAGTTCTCGAAACACAGGTAAAGTACACGCACCATTCTTGTACGATCCTATAAAAAAAAAGATTTTTGCAAAAATATCTTTTTTAGGTTATAATATGTGGGAGACGTATTCTAATAACAAAAGAATTTCATTTAAACAAGATGGAGTTTTAGAGATAGCGAAAGAAGAAAAAGATATCAAAGTTTTAAAAAAGTATATTGAATGGGGAATAAAAAATGGATTAGAAGAAAAAGATATTTCCTTTTTAAATGACCAAGAAACCAAAGCAATTGAACCAAATATTGTATGCCACGGATCAATTTATTGTAAAAGAGATGCAAGCGTCAATTATGGTTTACTAACTACTACTCTAAAAAATGATTATCTCTTGGCTGGGGGAAAATTGCTCAATTTGCATAAAGTCATAGGTATTAAAAATAAAAATGATAATTGTATGATCGAAATAGTCACAAACGATAGAGAAAAAAAAATCATCGCTTCAACCTATGTTATTAATACTGCAGGTGGACATTCACTTGATATTGCACATCAATTAGAAATTGGATTAGAATTATTTGATTTACATTTTCGGGGTGAATATTGGAGGGCTCCAAAAGAATATGAAAAACTGACATCTCATAGTGTTTATTCGGTTCCAAAACGACAGAATTTTCCATTTTTGGATCCGCATTGGATCATAAAAGCAGATGGACATTGTGAAATTGGGCCAAACGCGGTTCCTGTATTTGGACCATATTCATATAAACTTTTAGATAATTTTAAAAATTTTCTTCCTAAAACTAGAGAAATTTTTTTTAAGAAAGGATTGTGGGCTCTGTTGTATAATAGTGAATTCATATCATTGTTAACTCATGAAATTGCCGGCTCCATCTCAAAGCGAATTATGATTCAAAGAGTAAAAAAATTTTTGCCAGCTCTAGATACGAAAAAATTTACGACAAGAGGTACTTCTGGGATTAGGTCGTTAATAATCGATGATAAAGGTAAGTTCATTCCTGATACACTACTATTAAAGAATTCAATTTCTCTTCACATTTTAAACTATAATTCACCAGGAGCAACTGGTGCGTTACCTCTTTCGGCAATGATCGCCCAAGAATTAATAAAGGACAAAATTATAAATAAAGTAAATAAATCTAATCAGTTATGGAATATTGAAGATGTTTATGCTAAAATCAATTTTTGACGGGATTTTATAGAAACAATTAAAAATTATAATTACTTCATGATTATTCATATAATAAAATTAATCTTCATCAATATCAATATATTATCTTTGTTATTTATTCTAGGTAAATACTCATTTTATAAAAAGAGCAAAGAAGGAGGGGGGGTTGTAGTCTAGTTTGGTAGGATACCAGCCTCGGGCGCTGGGGATCGTCGGTTCAAATCCGGCCAACCCCATTCAAAGTTCATGGTTGGTTTTAACCATAAAAAAAATTGTATATTTACAGAATATCTATAAAATATATAATTATTTTGTGCTATACTCAATTTTAATTCTAATCATAAATAACTAATTGTATTAATATATTTCCTTCAAAGCATTTAGTACCTTGACTATTGTTAATATTATCACATTAAAAAATTTTCAAATGTTACAGTTGACAAACGATTCACGAAATCATTAGAGTATTTTTTGACAACATACATTCTTCATAAAAAGATAGTACAAGATGAAAAATGACATAATTTACTACTAATTATAATAATATTCAGCAAATTACAAATATTTTATTCTTAGCAATGGTTCTATCATTTCAAGAAAGACTTGTCGATTTTGAATCTAATCCAAAAATAACAAAAAGTGAGACATAGCATTTATGCAACAATTGAGATTATCAGGCTAATTATCATAATTTTATTTCTTAAACATCTTTATTATACTCATTTATTGTGAATCTCCTTTTGCTTCCAAATGGTTTGAAGGCTCTCCCCGCCCCATGATAAAATTTGGAAAAGAATTCAACATAAATCAGCCTTGCTCCCTGAATTCCAGGTTCAAAAACTCCGATGATAATATTAAAAATGTGACCTATTAAAAAGATCATAACACCTAAGAGACTATAAGCTATTGAACTATCTAAAGATTTGAGAAAAATAAAATCAATAACATGTGCAAGTATAACTGATGCAAGTAATATTCCTACAATTCTAGTATAAGAAAGTATGTGACTAATTATTGATGGCAATTCCATAAGTGCCCTGACACCCTCACCATAAAACATCATTCCGATGCCTCCAAGTAGTAATGCAAAATAGCCAGCTCCTTGTATATTCTGTATAGGATTTATATTAACATGATTTATCATTGCTAAACCGATCAGAGCAATTCCCCAACCAAACAATAGCCATCCAATTTTGCTGATTATATGTTTTATCTGACGCTCCCTCATACTGTTGAGGATTCCTAGCACCAAGCCAAACGAAACCATACCTAATCCAACGTATCCACTAATTAACAAAAGTTTACGCAAACCAAAAGTTCCAATAGGATTCAATAATGCCCCATCAGGGGGCAAATTCAAACCAAAATTATTCAAAAATGAAAAGAGATAGGTATTTAGATGGAATCCGAAATAGAGGTCAAAACAAAATCCCAATATAATAGCAATTATACAACCTGGAATCATAGCTTTAGCTAACTTTACCATCTGTGAAGGACGTAAAATTGTTTTAGCGAAATTACGCAAAAATCTGGGCATAATAGTCAAGTTTCGTTTTTTATCCTGCACTCTTCTGATTACCCATAAAGAAACAAGGAGGATTACTAAGCCATATCCAACATCACCTATCATTAAACCATAAAATATAGGAAAAATTAACCCAAAAATCAAAGTGGGATCAAATTCGTTACCAGAGGGTAAAGAGTAAAATCTTACAAATGATTCAAAAACTTTGAATCGTTTGGGATTTGCAAGAAGTGTTGGAGGATTGTCTTTAGTTTCGATTTCATAAATGATGGTTCCCTTGCTATACCTTTCAAATGCTGTTTTGAGATTTTCGATCTGTGATCGCGGTATCCATCCTTCTAGTGCAAACGCATCAGTGGTAACTCCAAACTCTTCAACTACTTCGAGCTTTTGGTTTTCTATTTCTAACTCTTCTTCTGCCCCTTTCAGAAATGCATAATTTGACTTTGAAATTTCAGTAAATTTATTAGTGATATGTTTTAATTTAAGATTAAGATCAACGTGAAGGCTTTTTTGAATGTGGATAAGATCCATTGGTTTTCCTTGTAGTTTGGGAACAGTTTCTAAGTGTACACCATAAGAACTGACTTTTGTAGCAAGAATGTTGGAAGGAAAATTTGGAGGAAGAACAAGCACAAAATATGATAGGTTATCTTTGGTCTGAGAATATAGTATAATAGGTCCCCCATTTGATTCTAATGATTTTTTAAAATCTGGAAACTTTTCTAAAGTAACACGACCAAAGTAAGAGCGGGCAAACGATAAATGCAAAAGTTTTAGATCTTCAGGAAAGAATGAAAATTCTTCCAGGAGCTTTAAATTGTTTTCTGTCTCTTTAATTTGTGTTAATATTGCTTCCTTTTCTCGTTCAAGTGAAGCAATACTTTTATCAATATCCAACGACCTGAGTGTTTGAATAAGTTCTCCAATTGAAGAAAATTTAGATTTTTCCGATACTTTAAAAGGGGGAAGAGAATTAAGGAGTCCCCTAATTCGCAATAATTGATCGGAAATTTCTCTATGTAAATCAGTTTCTTGTTCCTTCATTAAAAATGAATCTGTTTCTTTTGACAGAGGTTCTAATTGAATTACGTTCATTTCATGGATAATCGATATAATCTGAGGTCTATATTTTTTTAATCCGATTACTGCTATTTTAACCATTGCAGCAGGTTTCAGTATCGTACTCATCATCATCTTATCACATCTATTACATTCCTGATAGAAATATCCCTATGATTTTTTTTAGTGTCTGTGGATCTAGTTGAATGGATATAGTTTTGGACTTTTTCTCTGCTTCTGTCATAATCTTATCGGCTTCTTTGGAAGCATTAAAACGACCCTCTTCAATACTTTTTTCTACCAATGCTTCTCCCTGAATTTTAGTTGCAGCAATTGAATCTTCTAGATCTTTCTGCAAATTATTAATTTTTTCTTCAATTAATTTTCTATGTGTTTCAATTTCTAGCTGAACTTTATCCTCTACTTCTTTGATTCGTTTAAGGGATTGGATATACTCTTCTTGCGTATTAGACATGTATTAAATCACCCTAGAAAATATTTTCCTATAAATGAAATTAAAATTATTGTAGCAAGAATGTTTCCAATCTTGAATGCCCTAGAGATTACATAAAATTTTTTTTGCTGCGAATTTACAAAATCTCTTTTATTTTTATTTTTATTTTTATACATTAATCTCTACCTCAGCCTCCTTAGTAATTTCACGTTCCCTTTCTCCCATCTTTCTCTTTACAGTTTTTAACATTATGAAAGTATCTCGTTCCATTTCATCAAGTCGAAACGTAATAAATTTAACTGCAGATACCAATTTAGGGATAAAGACATTTTCTATTGCGTTGGATTTACGCTTTGTTCTTTCTATCTCGTAAAGAAGTTTTCTTAATGTTGTCTCTTTCTCTGCAATCTCCAATACAGTATTATGAATTTTTTGAAAAATTCTTATAGACTCATTTATAGATGTAGGAAGCTCTAGTATATGCTCAGCAAGTAATTCCCGTTGGCCACCAACAATCTTTGGGATATGTACTCCCATAATACTCTTTGACCTCACTTGTAAATTAGCCATTTGTGACATTTTCATTGCTTCATTCTCTAGTCTCATGGAACCAGCTAGCATTTCAGCCAGTCTAATAGTTTCGTACCCCTTCAATAATTCAGATTGTAATGTTCCTCTGAGAGCTGCAGCTGTCTTGCTGGTATTAAAAAATTCAAGAATTAAGGCTTGACGTTTTAGTTTCAAAAGTTTTAGACCTTTTCTTGCAATAACAATCCTACGCTTGGTTCGTATATATTCAAGGCGAGTGGGTCGAATATCGGTTGCTAATGTCATACTTGCTATCTATTCACTTCTCCTTCAGTTTCTTTATCAAGTCGTTTTCTATATTTTGTTATGAATTCAGACTTTATACGTTTCATTTCGGATTCCGGCAGGTTGCTTAATAGTTCCCATCCTATATCTAGAGTATGTTCTATTGATCTATTTTCATCAATCCCTTGATTAACGAATTTTCGTTCAAAATTATTGGCGATTTTAAGAAATTTTCTATCTGTCTCACTTAATGCCTCCTCTCCTACAATTGCCGATAATGCTCTCGCATCTTTTCCTTGGGCATAAGTAGCATAGAGCTGGTCAGCGAGGTTTCTATGATCTTCTCTAGTTCGACCTTTTCCAATACCTTGATTCATTAGACGGGAGAGACTTGTAAGGACATCTACAGGTGGTTGTATATTTAGTCTGTTTAATTCCCTGCTAAGTACGATTTGACCTTCTGTAATATACCCTGTAAGATCAGGAATAGGATGAGTAATATCATCTGCAGGCATAGCAAGAATAGGAATTTGTGTAACAGATCCTTTTCTTCCTTTTATCTTGCCTGCCCTCTCATAAATTGATGCTAAATCTGTGTACATGTACCCTGGGTATCCTCGTCTTCCTGGGACTTCTTCCCGCGCTGCTGAAATTTCTCTTAAAGCTTCACAATAATTGGTCATATCCGTCAATATTACTAAAACATGCATCTCTCGTTCATAAGCGAGAAATTCAGCCGTAGTTAATGCTAGTCTAGGAGTCAGTATACGTTCCATAGAGGGATCGGATGATAAATTTAGAAAAAGAACACTTCTACCAAGGGCACCACTTTCCTCAAATTGTTTGATAAAAAAATTTGCTTCTTCGCTGGTAATACCCATTGCAGCAAACACAACGGAAAAATTTTCAGAAGCTCCAAGAACTTTCGCTTGTCTAGCTATTTGGGTTGCAAGTAGATTATGTGGCAATCCCGCCCCTGAAAATATTGGAAGTTTTTGTCCTCTTACGAGAGTGTTCATCCCGTCTATATTAGACATGCCTGTCTGAATAAATTCAGATGGCTCTTCTCTAGAATATGGGTTAATTCCAGACCCTACTAAATCGTACTTTTCTTTAGAAATAATTTTTGGTCCAGAATCTCTGGGCTTTCCTACTCCATCAAAAGTCCTTCCAAGCATCTCATCAGATACAGAAAGCATGGCAGTTTCACCAGAAAATTTTGTTGAAGTCCCTTCTGTGCCTAAGCCATACGTTGGACCGAAGACTTGAATAACTGCTAAACCCTGGCGTGTATCTAACACCTGGCCTTGACGACGGTCTCCATTTGCCATCTTGATCTCAACTATTTCCCCATATGCGGCATCATTTACTCCTTCTACAAATATTAAAGGGCCAGCTATTTTTGATAATGTTTTAAATGCAATATTCGACATTTTAAATCGCTATCTCCATTAACAATTTGTCAAATTGTTGTTTCATATTTATCTTGATCTGATTGATCAGTGAATCTATCTCTTCCTCTTTGGTCCACTTTATCATAGAAATCTGTTTTCTTACATCCAATGATCCCACTTTTGAAGATGAAATACCTTTTTTTATTGCTTCTGCTTCAAATTTTCCAAACTCTAAGATCACTGAAAGCATCAGATACTGTTTTTTTATAGAAGAATATGTATCCACCTCATCGTACGCACTTTGTTGCAAAAAGTCCTCTCTAATAGAACGAGCTGTGTCCAAAATTCCCTTTTCTGGTTCCGGTAATGCATCATAACCTATTAATTGAACAATCTCTTGCAATTCTGACTCTCTTTGTAATATTTCTAATGCCTCTTGTCTTCTTTTAATCCAATCAGAAGATATGTTATTCTTGTACCATTCATTCATATCATCTGCATACAAAGAATAACTTGTTAACCAATTAATAGATGGAAAATGTCTGCGTGATGCCAAATTGGCGTCAAGAGCCCAGAAAACACGTGTAACACGAAGGGTATTTTGCGAAACAGGTTCAGAAAAATCCCCTCCTGGAGGAGATACAGCCCCAACTAAAGTTAAGGAACCTACTCTTTCTTCCGGAGAAATTACAACTGCTTTCCCACCTCTTTCATAAAATTCGGCCAACCTGCTGCCGAGATATGCTGGATATCCTTCTTCTCCTGGCATTTCTTCTAATCTCCCTGAAATTTCTCTTAACGCTTCTGCCCATCGAGAAGTACTATCTGCCATTAATGCGACATTATATCCCATATCTCGATAATATTCACCCATCGTTATACCAGTATAGATACTTGCTTCACGTGCTGCTACTGGCATATTGGATGTATTAGCAACAAGTATCGTTCGTTCCATAAGGGGACGTTTAGATTTGGGATCTTCTAATTCAGGAAAAGTAGTAAGAATTTCGGTCATTTCATTTCCTCTTTCTCCACATCCAACATATACGATTATGTTACTATCAGCCCACTTTGCTAGTTGTTGTTGTGTTACTGTCTTACCACTTCCAAATGGCCCTGGAATAGCTGCCGTCCCACCTTTTGCAAGAGGGAAAAAAGTATCTAGAACACGTTGCCCTGTTAGCAAAGGAGATTCAGGTGGAAGTTTACTCAGTACTGGTCTCGGCTTTCTTACCATCCACCAGTTTGATAATCCTACATCATGCATGGTACCGTTGGTTTTAATTTGTGCAACATTTTCACTTACCGTATAATTTCCTTCGGTTATTTCAGACAAGTGCCCACTAACCCCATATGGGACCACTATTTTGTGTCTAATCAAAGGAGTTTCTTGTACTTCGCCTATCATTTCACCCTGTGAAACATTCTCCCCCTTTTTTTTCATTGGAACGAATTCCCATTTCTTATGCTGATCTAATGCAGGAATAATTTTTCCTCTACTAATAAAGTCACCACTCTGTTGTCTTAAGATATCTAATGGACGTTGTATACCATCATAAATTGATTTTAGTAATCCTGGTCCAAGTTGTATCGAAAGAGGTCTTCTTGTATTAACTATTTTCTCTCCTGGTCTAAGCCCAGTGGTATCCTCATAAACCTGGATAGTAGCTTTGTTACCCTCCAAACGAATAATTTCTCCTAACAGGCCTAATTCCCCAATACGTACAACATCATACATTTGGGCTTGTTCAATATCAGTTGCTACAACGACTGGACCAGATATACGAGATACAATGGCTGTTGACATATCTATATTACTCCAAAAACATCCTTTTTAATATTTAATATTTATTCCCAGTACTCGTCTGGCTAAAGAAGATATTGATTCTTCTTGAATATCTCCCTTCAACAAAGGCATAAATAAAACTAGAGGTTCTATTGATGCCTCAACTTTTTTCCTAAATATGGATGGAAGATACTCTCTAATGAATTGACTAGCAATAATCATCGAATATTTATGGGAAAAGAAAAGGGTTTCCATTGTTTTAAAGGATTCATCTCCTCCATTAACAATAAATGTATCATCTACTCCTAAAAGTCTATATCCGATGACCAGTTCACGCTCTCCTATAATTGCTATTCTACCCTTTGATTCAGAATGTTGTTCTTTGGATGGCATAAACTATTCTGTCTCCAAAACCAACATGGACGTTATACGTTCTAATGAAAATTCATAACGCTTTCCATAAACAATTCTCTTTATGTTATCCCATTCATACTCTGCAGTAATAATAAAATGAAAGATGGAGCCGAGAGAAAGTGGAACATTTTTTAACCTTTTTAAATATGATTTACTTATAAATTTATCAAAAGCTACCTCAAAATCAATCAGACTATGTGTTTTAATGTAAGTGTCTTTAAGAAGGTCAGTTATATTGTAATGCTTTTGTACTTTTCCTACAAATTCATCAATACTCTTTGATCCTAACATATCAAATAAATCATCTTTAGAAATATTTCCACCTTTTATAAGATGTTTATTAACTAGTTCCCGATCTAAATTCGAATCCTTTCCTTTTAATAGGTTTAAAATATTCCTTTTATCTATTTGAACTCTAAATAGATCCCTAATTATTCCTTCATCACCCTGAAAAAACCTTAATGACTCAATTAAAGTAGTATAATAATATGATATAAGGTCGGCCATCATAGGTCCTAGATCTCCTGTTTTTTGATAAGTATCAAGATGTTGCATCAATATGGGTCCATAACGATATTTTACTAGATGATTTACCACTCCATCTACTCCAGGTTGTGATAAAATAATTTTCATTTCATCATGAGATATATTTCCTGCTGAAATCCCAGCGGGAAAATTTCGACTTGAAACGAGAAATGGTTCAGTTTCAGTGATAGCTCGACCAATTATCTTGGATGATAGAATTAATTCAATATTATGGATATCCCATTTTAATAAATAAGCTCTGATTGCTTCTCTACCGCTAAATGGTGTGGATTCAAGAGCAATTTTATTGATATCGACAATATGTCTGTTCAGGGCTACTTCTAAAAGCTCAGGAGGTGAATAAAGAGATGCAGCTCTTTCGATTTCTGGACCATACCATGTAGACTCTAGGATACGTGTGATTTCAGAAACATCTTTTGCATGCGCTAACGTTTGAAGAATATTTTGAGAAATAAAATTTATTGAAAGGGATTTCAATCGGCCAAAGGAAGAGGAATAAGAAGAACTACCCATCTTACTTCATCAATCTCTCTAAAAGAAAATTCTGAATTTTATCTTCATTGGTACGTAGCAACTCTTCAAAAGTCAAATCTAGTTCCATTGTCCCAGTCTTATTTTCAGCTAAAATTCCTCCAATGGTTTGAATTGAGGAACCGGTAAGAATGTTTAGTTCCTTTAAAAGGATAATATCATCAGTACGACAGTGTATTATGATATCCTGACTACCTAATTTCATTTTAGCGTAATTAATCATTTTTTCCATGGTGATTTTATAATCAGGTTTTCTACTATAGCTTTTTAATTCCTCTATTATTGTATTAATTGTAGAATCCATATTTGCATTAATTGCATCAAAGAGGATTTTTTTTGCCTTTAACCTCGCTGCCTCAATTATTCTGGCGGCTTCCTTTTGAGATTTTGCATTAGCCTCTTCTGAATAATGCTGTTGTATTTCGTTTAGGGTTCTTTCCTTTGTATGCTGAATCCGTGCTACTTTTTCAGATAATGTCAAATCAAGCAGGTTAATTTTCTTTGTTTTTCTTTCCTCGATTTCTTGGATGAATGTATCCAAGTTCATAATGAAACCACCCCCCTACTACTATAATATACCTAGTAATAGAATGATGCCGAGTACGAAACCGATGATCCAAAGAGTTTCAGGTATAACAAAGAAGAAAAGTACCTGTCCAAATTTTTCAGGTTTCTCTGCTATTATTCCCATTCCTGCAGCACCAATACCTTGCTGGGCATTGCCAGTCCCTATTAGACCTCCTGCTATTGCGATGGCAGCAGCTATTGCCAACAATGGCTTTGTTAGACCCTCATTGGTAGAGGGTGAGGGTTCAGCTGCGAATGCTTGAGTAGATAATAATGTAAACCCAGCAACAACCAATCCTGCAATTATTGCAATAAGAGATAATTTTGAACCATTATATCGTATCATTATTAGCTAAGGTTTATTATAAATAGACATTTATAAGAGTTTTCTTAGGAGACAATCTCCTCTTCTATTTTCAAAGAGATGCTAAAGCACATGGGATTGAAAACTTTATAAATAATTAGGAGCCTGCTGTGTTGGTCTAAATAACTATTAAGATAACAAGTAAACAAAATTTTCTAAAATTCATGATTATTATAATATGTATCTAAAAAGTAGATTTATGGAAATTATTTTGAAAGATATTTTCTCTTCTTTACAAAAAATTGGTAGGTATTGAATATAACTCGAGTGAAGTTTGCTAAAAATTTTTCCTAAATAACTAATTTGTCCCTGTTGGCTATTTATGTCTCATTTAGAGCTGGGTAATAATATTTTTAAAGAAATCAAAAAATTTTATAAATATAAATCGCATATCCGTATCTAACAAGAATGTTACTTTGATAAGATAATTAGTTTAAAATATAATATTCTTTTTTTCTATAGTAAAATTTTTACAGATAATGGTATTCGCTATCTTGTAGATTAAAATAAATTTTTGTTGGGGAGATTGTATTCCAATTAATAAAAAAAAGGAATCAGAATAAATAAAGATTTGGTAAATGCTATTTATGAAGCACTACGAATAGCAAAAGATAGTGGAAAAATAATACTTACAAAAAAATAGAAATTTTAGCAAAAACACAAATTACTTTCTTCTTATATATTAGTCTATTTCACTTAGTTTTTTCTAAATTTTGCAAGTTAGTTGATAGATCTTCTAATAAATTAATATAAGAGAATATTTTTAAAAACTTTGATATATTTTAAATAGAAGTATAGAATATATATACTTATGAAGGTAAGCAAAAAGGTAACTCGAAATGGGCCTGATGTTTATAGCTGGAGAGACATGGTAAAAGGCACAGTTATTGTTATTGGAGCATTTAGTCTATTTTATGCATTCATAATGTTTGTTACCGGCGGCTTTAAATAATATCTCTAAAAGAAAGACTAATTTTTTATGGATAATTGAATTATATAAACATCCATTAATTGCTCCAATTTAATTTTAATATTACTTTCTTTCCCAATGCAAATTTTTTAGTTAGGTTTTACATTTTAATAGTTGTGAAAGTATAGGTATTCAAATGAATTTTAAGTGTAATAGTCTAATGAATAATAGCGTTAATAAGATTATTTTGCCATAAAATTCTTATGTTTTGACTCTTCTTCTTTAAGTATTCAGAATATTAGAAGAACATTTGATATTATAAAGAAGTAAGATACATAAACTAATGGTTATGTTTTAATCTTACTTTTGTACATAATTTTATTTTAAAATCCGTATGCTGGCTCTGCAATAAAAGTCACAGAAGAATATGTTATGTTTTCATAGCCAGTTACAATTAATAATAAATTGGGATTGATATCTCTTCTTCTATTTATGTGTCTTCAAAACTTTCTCACGCATATATTTTATCTGTTTTTCAAAGTTTATCAATTCCGCTGAATGATATTCAATATCTAACTTTTTAGATAATAATCGGATAATTCTACGTTCTATAATCCTTTTACCTCCATCAATGGCAAAATGTAGAGCCTCGCTGAGTGCTTTGGGATTTTGAGATGTATTTTCTAGTACAAAAGAATATTTTTCTTCTATATAATCCTGGACAATTTTAGAAACATCTTCCCCCAAGATCAGCATTCCTTCTTTTACGGCACTCGAATAGGCTTTTTCGAAAAATGTAATATTATTAGTTTCCCTTGACTGGTTTTTGTTGTGTCTTTTGTGTATCATAAGTTATGTCTCTTATTCTAATAATTCAGAAATCATATTTGAGATGATTTTAATTTCTATTTCAGACATTCTTTTTATCGTCATCAAGATCTAAAGTTTTCTTTTTTCTTTTTATGTTTTTCTATTACCTCATTTAGTTTCATTTCTCTCAAATTCCTGTAATATTTTTTTTCGTTTTAGCTTGTTGAGCGTGTGATTTTATTTGATGGCTGGATTTTGGTGATTCGTGGGAAATTACTTGTTTAATATCTGATAATGATCCCTCATAATTATCCATAGAACCGATAATTTTCAAACCATCCTCAGAAATAACAAATTCTAATATAGAATTATCATGATAGGATGCTCTCATTTTTAAAAAAACCATGCTTCTTTTCATTTTATATTTGACTTCTAAATATCTGAGAACGATGATATTGTGAAAAAGTGAGAAAGTCTTTGTTCTAGAAGTTAGGTTTGGCTGAGAGAAGAATGGGTTATTTTGATTCATTAGAATTGCCGTTAGACGGTATTTTTTTATTAAACTTACAATTCTTTTGGTTATCATGTACATTTCATCTTTATAGACATGTTCAAATGACGATAAGCTGTCTATAACGATACGC
>Ga0111539_10005871_pt1 | contig 15851 bp, 19 predicted proteins | sample RhiMethybrSRZTD1_FD_79667 | JGI IMG/M metagenome (GOLD analysis project Ga0111539, IMG submission 79667) | Populus rhizosphere microbial communities from Tennessee, USA - Rhizosphere MetaG P. TD hybrid SRZTD1 (version 2) (version 2) | ecosystem: Host-associated > Plants > Roots > Rhizosphere >... | reverse complement strand
GCTTGATTTCCCTGACCTCCCGCTCGGTGCGCCGCACCCATGCGATCGGGTTCTCGTGGCCCACCTTCACGGCGCGCTCGTCGTTGGGATCATAGGGCGGAACGGCGGGACGGTACGCCCCGCTCTCCAGCCCGGCGATCTCGTCGCGAATCGACTCGATCCTGTTCGACCAGTGGTCGATGTCGTCGAGGCAGTTGAACCTGAACGCCTCGTCGTGCGCGTCGCGCACCTCCTCGAGCTGCTCTTCCAGCTGCTCGATCTCCTCGTCGCGGTCCGCCTCGTGCATCAGGCGCAGCGCCGTGCCACGCATGCGGACCATGTCGCGCCCGCTCTCGGGCACCTCGGCGAAGTCGTTCGATCTCTTCCTGCCGCACATCCTGTTCCCCTTTCTGCTGTGCCTGGCCGGTCCGAACCCGGCCGCACCCGCCCGCGCCGGCGGACGAGCCGGATGGTCAAGGCCGAGCGCCAGCGAGAGGCGAAGCCGTGCCTTGACGAGCCGGCCCGCCGGTGCAGGGTGCGAATCAGCCGGCGTTCGGCCGGGCCCGGCAGAACTTCAGCGCCAGCGTCAGGTCGTCCTGTCCCTCGACGCTGCCCTTCTGGTAGCCGCAGCCCGGCCTGTCCTGCAGCATGGCCGAGCTCAGGTCCTGCTCCATCAGCCACTCGTTGAACGGATCCAGCTGCGCCATCACCTGCGCCAGCAGATCCCGCTCGCCCTCCGCCCTGATCAGCAGCTGCATGGCCTCGGCCAGCTGCTCTTGCAGCTCGTTGATCTTCACCGCCTGCGCCTCCCTCTGCTGCAGCGCCTCGAGCATCGCCTTCATCTGGTTCATCATTTTTCCCCTGCATTTTTGCGGCCGAAATTTACGACGCGATTTTTTGCGAGCGTCATCAGGCGGTAGGTCGCGTCCTCTCCCACCTCAGCCACCCCGTTCACGGCCAGGCCCTCCCAGGCCCTCAGTTCGCGGCGCAGCAAACGAAGCTCCGCTTCCGTGTCAGCGACCAGCTCCTCGAGCTGGGCCAGGACCAGGCCTACCTTCACCTTCATCACTGCCTCCTCTTCGGCGTTGCGACTCAACGCAAAAAAGGGGAGGGCCGGAGCCCTCCCCTCGGAGCCTAGGCGGCTCCCTTGTTGGAGTTGTGTGCGGGTGCGACGTTGCCGGTGATCCCGAGCGCCTTCGCCGCCGCCATCGCCGGCGACTCGGCGACGCCCTCGTTGATCACCGGGCGCTTGCCGTAGCTGAAGTCCCGGCCGGTGCTCGCCGTGTACACCTCCTTGGCCGTGTCGAGCATCGCCTCGACCAGGGCGAGCTGCTCGTTGAGCCGCTGCACCCACTCGACCGAGCGCTGCAGGTTCTGCTCGGCGATCTCGGTGCCGTCGTGCGCCCTGAGCGCCCTCTGCACCGCGGCCTTCGCCGTGGGCAGCGTGTTGTGGGTGGTGTACTCGGCCGCGTTGGCGAGCTGGTAGGCGACGCCGTTCAGCAGCTTGTCCTGAATGAAGCCGAGCCGGTTCCGCTCGGTGACCACGCCGTCGCGGTCGGTGTGCTCGTAGGTCTCGGTGAAGATGCCGGCGATGGTGTTCAGCGCCTTCTTGAACTTCGCGATCTCAGTCATTGTCTTGATCCTCTTCGGTTGCCGGGCGCTTCCCGCCCGGTATGGGTAGGTCGGCACGGGCCAAGGGCAGGGGTCACCGTCGACACCGACGGCCGAGCGAGCGGGCGGGCCATTCGCCCGCCAGCGAGCGGCCTGAGCACCGGGACGACGGCTTGCCGGAGGACCGGCTGCGCGACGCCCCTCCCCGCAGGACGACGAGACGGGAAACGGCCCCGGCCGTTGACCCCTGACCGGACCGTGCCAGACCAGCCAGACCGAGGCGGAACGCCCGGCAGAAGAGGATCTCGTGGGACTGGTCACGCTCCTGTTCACTGGCGCTGGATGCCGGCGCTGGCGTCACTCCGTGGCCCAGCACGCTCCGCTCGCTGGTCCAGCGGAATGTCGCTGCAGTGACAGAACGGGTCGCCTCTCGCCTTGACGCGGCGGCGAGTCTCCCCCCCTACTACCCCCCGGCCCCCGCCGCTGAAGGCGCTCCCGCGCATGTCACGAAACACCGCGATCGCGAGCAGCATCCTGGCCGACCCGGAGCGAGAGCTCACCGAGCTGCAAGCCCGGTTCGCCGACGAGTACATGGCGAACGGTGGCAACGGGGCGCTGGCCGCGACGTCCGCTGGCTACGCCCCCGAACACGCGGCCAACGCTGCGTGGCGGAACCTGCGCAACCCCGTCATCCAGCACGCCATCATGCGGGCCGTCCTCGAGCGCATAGGGCTCGCGGCCGTGCCCGCTCTCGGCGTTGTCGAGAGCCTCTCGCGCTCCGCTCGCTCCGACTACGTCAGGCTCGAAGCGGCTCGAGATCTGCTCGACAGGGCCGGTTTCCGGCCTCCCGAGCGGGTCGAGAGCCAGCTGGATGCAGGCCTCACCGTGGAGCTCAACCTCGGTGTCACGCTCGGCAGCGAAGGGGGTTCGAAAACGGTGGCACAGTCACTGGTCACCCACCCGCACACCGGAAAAAGTCGCCCGGAGGACGCCTGGCCTGTCGATTTCCCGACAATTGATGGCGACATCCTCGAAAAAGGCGACACGTCGTGGTCTAAGGAGGGGGCGCCGGGGGGTTCGGGGGGGCCTCGCGTCGATTTTGAGGCGGAAGAGGTCGATTTTCCGACAATCCCGCCCTTCTGAGGGGAGATTCGCCAATGCGGCTGGCGATCGACTGGCATCTCGACGAGCTGATCGAGAAGCAGGGCGGCTTCAGCACCACTTTGAGCTATGGTGACCGGCAGAAACTGCGGGCGGTGGTCAAGAAGGTGCACATGCGGCACTTCCCGACCGAGCTCATCAGCGACTACGAGGCCGACCGGATGATCGACGTGATCGCGCCCGGCACGGCGGCCTACCTGATCCGCCGGGCCTACGAGGAAAGGCAGTCACGCGATGGCTAAGGAAGCTGCAGTCAGGAAGCCCACCGCAGAGGAGCGCAACGATCCGTCGAAGGCGCTCGACCACGACCACGTCGAACGCCGCGATCGCGACGACCGCCCCGGCGTGCACTCGCTGCAGCCGCCCGAGTTCAGGAAGGGCGACCCGGACAAGCTGATGGAGGCGCTCAAGAAGATCGTCACCGACGACGAGCAGGACGAGGCCAACCCGGTTCCGGCGCAGGACCAGGTCGCCGAGCTGCTCAACGAGATGGACGCCGACACGGTGGGCCAGATGCGCGACGGCTTCAAGACGTGGATGAACACCATGAAGGCGAAGTTCAACGAGCGCTCGCAGATCGCCTACAACGGCATCGTCGCCCAGGTGACGCGGGCCGGAGGGAAGTACTGATGGCCGAGCCGCAGGAGCTCGACTCCATCACGGCGCGGGCGCTGCTCGACCAGCTGCTCGCGCATGACACGTCGGGGCTCGGCTCGGCGGCGGACGACGATCTGCGGATGGTGCGCAACCCCTACCGGCAGATCAAGGACCAGCTCGAGGCCGACCTGATCGAGAAGGACAAGGAGACCTACGACGCCATTCTCGCCGAGATGGCGCAGCGCGGGATCTCCGCCTGATGGCATCGGTCGAATCGGACGCGGCAGCCACGCCCCCAGCCAACCCAACCCCGGCTGCCGAGCCTGATGGTACAGCCGGTGTCGTGCTGATGCGGCGACAGGTCGAGGCGCTCGAGCGTCTCGCTGCCGCCGCAGAGGCGCTGGTCGGCGGGTCACCGGTTCCTGCAGGCACGCCGGCCGGTCGCGCCGAGAAGAAGACGCGGCACGGCGGACTGTGAGTGGCGAAGTTCAAGTATGACGTCGACGGCGAGACCCTCGCCGCCTTTTTCGCGTCCGACGCCTTCGTCCGCGGCGTCCGCGGCCCGGTCGGGTCGGGCAAGACCGTCGCCTGCTGCGTCGAGCTGTTCCGCCGTGCGGTGGCGCAGCGGCCTTCCCCCGCCGACGGCATCCGCCGCTCGCGCTGGGCGGTGATCCGCAACACCCAGCCCGAGCTGAGGACGACGACGATCAAGACCTGGCTGGACTGGGTGCCCGAGGCGATCTACGGCCGCTTCAACTGGAGCCCGCCCTTCACCCACAGGATCCGCCGCGGCGAGATCGACGCCGAGGTCATCTTCCTGGCGCTCGACAAGCCGGAGGACATCAAGAAGCTGCTGTCGCTCGAGCTCACCGGCGCCTTCGTCAACGAGGCGCGCGAGATCCCCAAGTCGGTGATCGACGCCATCACCATGCGCGTAGGAAGATATCCCTCGAAGCGCGACGGCGGCGCCACCTGGTCGGGCGTGTTCATGGACACCAACGCGCCGGACGAGGACCACTGGTGGGGCATCATGTCGGGCGAGGTGGTGCCGCCCGACTTCATCACCGAGGAGGAGCTCGCCGAGCTGGTGCGGCCGGCCGACTGGCTGTTCCTCGAGCAGCCCGGCGCCATGCTCAAGAAGGGCCGCACCTACGTGATGAACCCGAAGCGCGAGAACCAGGCCGGCATCGACGACGGCTACTATCTCCGCATGATCGCCGGAAAGACCGCGGCGTGGATCGACGTCTACGTCTGCAACAAGTACGGCACCCTGGTCGACGGCAAGCCGGTCTATCCCGGCTTCGACCGGGCGCTGCACGTCAGCGGCACCCAGCTCGCCCACGTCCCCGGCCACGACGTCTATGTCGGCATCGACTTCGGGCTGTCGCCGGCGGCGGTGTTCGGCCAGAAGGTGCGCGGCCGCTGGCTCATCCTGCGCGAGCTCGTCGCCTTCGACATGGGCATCACCCGTTTCGGCCGCCTGCTGACCGAGCAGATGGCCGAGTTCGGCGGACAGTTCAGCGTGTGGGGCGACCCGACCGGCGACAGCCGCGTCGGCACCGACGAGGACACGCCGTTCAGGGTGCTGCGCCGCATGGGCGTCAACATCCGGCCGACCGAGACCAACGACCCGGCGCTCAGGATCGAGGCGGTCACCGCGCCGATGGAGCGCCTGGTCGAGAAGAAGCCGGGCCTGCTGGTCGACCCGCGCTGCAAGACCTTCATCGCGGGCTGCGAGGGCGGCTACCACTACCGCCGCCTGCAGGTCGCCGGCGCCGAGCGCTACGACCAGAGCCCCGACAAGAACCGCTTCAGCCACGTCCACGACGCCGGCCAGTACATGATGCTGGGCGGGGGCGAGGGCCGCGCGCTGATGCGCGGCAGCGGCTTCGGCAAGGCGGCCAAGGTGGCGACCCGCTTCGACGTTTTCGCCCATGCCCGCGCGGCGCGCCCGCGCAAAGTCACGTTGAAGGGATGGTGAGCGTGCCCGACATGGAAACCAGCCTGATCGTCATCGCCTGCTTCGTCACGGCGATGATCTTCCTCCTCGGCTTCCTCCTCGGAGCATGGAGCTTCTGACCATGTGCCTGCCCAAAGCCCCCAAACAGGACCCGGCGATCGCCGCGCAGCAGAAGGAGCAGAAGGCGGAGGAGCTCGCCCGGCTCAGGGAGGCCAAGGACAAGGAGCTGGTCGGCACCCGCCGCTCGTTGCGTCTGCCCGGCACGCGCTCGCTGCTCTCCCCCGGCAACAGCGGCTCCGGCTTCGGCCAGAACTACACGGCTTAACGATTACCGGACTTTGCATGACATGGGTCACCCCTCGCTCGAGACCGTGAAGAAGGCCTACGACAGGGCGAAGGCGCTGCGCACGCCGCGCGAATCGCGCTTCGACCAGGCCATGCGCTACGCCATGCCCGGCCGCGGCGCCTTCTTCTCCTCCAACTCCGACTCCGAGATCGACGACGTCTTCGACGAGACTGCCATCGTCGCCACCCAGGAGTTCGCCTCGCGGCTGCAGGCCGGGATCGTGCCCAACTTCACCCGCTGGGCGAAGCTTGCCGCAGGCCTCGACATCGACGCGATCGACGCCGACACCGTCAATCGCGACCTCGAGGCGGTGACCGAGTTCTGCTTCGACGTCATCAATGCGTCGAACTTTCCGCAGGAATCGGCGGAGGCCTTCCTCGACCTGGCGGTGACGCTGGGCGCGATCGAGCTGGAAAAGGGCACGGCGCTGGAGCCGCTGCGGTTCAACGCCATCCCGATCAACGAGCTCTATGTGAACAACGGGCCGTTCGACAAGCTCGACCAGTTCTTCCGCAACCGCCGCTACTCGGCCGAGCAGTTCGAGGTCAAGTGGCCCAAGCACACCATGCCCGAGGGCGCCATGACCGACTTCCGCAAGTCGGGCGCCGAGTGGCCGTTCATCGACGCGGTGATGCGCGACTGGGAGGATCCGAACGAGGAGTGCTACTACCGCTCGGTGATCTGCCTCGAGCAGGACGCCGGCATCGTGGCGCGCGAGAAGTACGAGGGCGTCGGCTCCTGCCCGATCATCTGCTTCCGCTGGGGCAAGGAGGCCGGCTCGGTGTGGGGCCGCGGCCCGCTGATGAACGCCATGCCGGCGATCAAGACCGTCAACCTGGTCATGCAGATGGTGCTCGAGAACGCCCAGCTGGCGATCGCCGGCATCTACAACATGGACGACGACGGCACCGTCAACGTCGACACCATCGAGCTCGTCCCGGGGACGATCATCCCGCGCACCCCCGGCACCCGCGGCCTCGAGCCGGTGACGCCGGCGGGCTCCTTCCAGATCGCCGGGATCCTGCTCGACGAGCAGCGCAACAACATCAAGCGGGCGCTCTACAACGACATGCTCGGCAACCCCAACAAGACGCCGATGTCGGCGACCGAGGTGGCCGAGCGCATGGCGGACCTCTCCCGGCAGATCGGGAGCGCGTTCGGCCGCCTCATGGGCGAGTTCATCTTCCCGGTGATGCAGCGCGTCGTGTTCATCCTCAAGGATCTCGGCGCCATCAAGCTGCCGGTGGTCAACGGCCGCGAGGTCAAGGTGACGGCGACGTCGCCGCTGGCCCGCGCCCAGGACCAGGAGGACATCATGAACCTCGACCGGCTGATCACCTTCGTCCAGAAGAACTTCGGCCCGCAGATGGTCAACCTCTTCATCAAGGGCGAGGACGCCACGCCCTATGTCGGCGAGAAGCTCGGCGTGCCCAGCCGCTTCACCCGCAAGCCGCAGGAGATCAAAGGCTTCGCCCAGCAGGTCAGCCAGATGGGCCAGGCGATCCCCGGCATGGAGGGCGAGGCGGGCGTGCCCGGCCTCGAGCAGCTCACCGCCAACCAGCCGGCGGCGGGCGCCATGGGCGGCGCGCAGGGCGCCGCGGCCGAGATGCCGATCGCCGCCAATGCCGCGTGACAACAGGGAAGCCGGGCCGGACGGCGTCACCCGCTCGCCGGACGAGCAGAAACGCATCAACGCCGTACTCGCCGCCGTGTTCGCGTCGGCCGCAGGCAGGGCCGCGCTCGACTATCTCCGGTCCATATCCATCGAGCGCGTCTGCGGCCCGCACGCCACCGACGGCGAGATCCGCCACCTCGAGGGGCAGCGCTTCCTCCTCGGGGTGATCTCGCAGCGCATCGCAGCGCACCACAGGGAGGAATCTCGTGCCACCAGTCGACCCGCCCGCACCGCCCGCGCCTCCGGCGCCTCCGACCCCTCCGCTGCCGCCTAGCGCCGACGAGAACAAGCGCTTCACCGAGCTGTTTCCGGGTATCACCCTTCCCGAGAAGTTCATGAAGGAGGGCCGCCCCGACGTCGGCGCGCTGGTCACCAGCTACGGCGAGCTCGAGACCCGCTTCAACACCAAGACGGAGGATCTCAGGAAGGAGATCGAGGCCGGCCTCGCCAAGGACAGGCCGAAGGACGCCGCCTCCTACACGCTGCCGAAGATCAAGGACGTCGACGAGAAGGAGCTCGCCGAGCACCCGATGATCGGCTGGTGGCGCGAGCAGGCGTTCGAGGCCGGGCTGCCGCAGGCCAGGTTCGCCAAGGCGGTCGAGACCTACATCGAGAAGATGCAGCCGCAGCCGGTCAGCGACGAGGTGCTCAAGGCGCAGCTCGGCGAATCGTTCAAGACCCGCATCGCCGCCGTCGACGCCTGGGCCAAGAAGACCGCCAAGGACGAATCGGAGCTCGACGCGCTCGGCCGCATCGCCACCGACCCGGCCGGCATCAAGGTGCTGGAGCGGCTGGCAGGCCTCGCCGGCACCGGCACCGGCGACGGCGCGCCGCCGCCGCCCGAGGCGCTCACCGTCGAGCAGCTCAGGGCGATGCAGTCGGATCCGCGCTACTGGGACGCCGGGCGCCGCGATCCCGAGTGGGTGAAGAAGGTCGAGGAGGGCTACAAGAAGCTCTACCCGGACAAGAAGGCGGGATGACTTGCCGAAGGCGATCGTGCGCCACGGGCTGTTGAAGGACATCCCCGGCGCGATGCGCCTGGCCGCCGACTTCCACAACGCCAGCGCCTACCGCGACCACCCGCTCGACCTCGCCAAGGTCGACCAGCTCGTCCACAGGATGCTGGCCGACCCGGCCTACTTCTGCGTGGCGCTCGCCGATTCGGTGACCGACGAGATCCACGGCTACCTGCTGGCGATGGCGCACGAGCACTATTTCTCGAAGGTCAGGACGGTGACCGACATCGGCTTCTACATCGAGCCGGAGTGGCGATCGCCGCTGGCGGCGCGCTCGATGGTGGCGCAGCTCGAGGCGTGGGCGTTCGGCGAGGCCGGCGCCGCCGACATCACGCTGGGCATCTCCAGCGGCATCGCCGACGAGGCGACCAGGCGCTTCTTCCAGCGGCTCGGCTACGACCGCGGCTACTACGGCGTCATAAAGTCACGTTGAGCGCGGGCCATGCAAATTTGCATGGTCGCGTCACGACAGGCCCGCCGCGGCCCGGCATGACCGCAAGGGTCGCCGGAACAACTGCAAGGGCGGAACAACCTTCGGATCCCACTCCAACCGAAGGGTTTTCCCATGTCACAGGAAGTCAGCGACGCTTTCGTCAAGCAATACGAGAGCGACGTCTTCGTCGCCTATCAGCGGATGGGCTCCAAGCTGAGAAGCACCGTCCGCACCAAGTCCAACGTCAAGGGCAGCTCGACCACCTTCCAGAAGGTCGGCACCGGCTCGGCCGTGCGCAAGGCGCGCCACGCCGAGATCGCCACGATGGAGGTCGCGCACGACCCGATCGAGTGCGTGCTCGAGGACTGGTACGCCGGCGACTACATCGACAAGCTGGACGAGCTCAAGATCAACATGGACGAGCGCAAGGTGGCGGCCGACGCCGGCGCCTACGCGCTGGGCCGCAAGTCCGACGAGCTCATCGTCAACGCGATGGACACCACCACCAACGTCATCGCGCACGGCGGCACCGGCCTGACGCAGGCCAAGATCGACACGGTGTTCGCCTGGTTCGGCAACAACTCGATCCCCGACGACGGCGGCCGCAGCTGGGTGGTCTCGGCGGCCGGCTGGCTCGACCTGCTCGGCATCACCGCCTTTTCCTCGGCCGACTTCATCGGCCAGGACCAGCTGCCCTACAAGGGCGGCATGTCGGCCAAGCGCTGGCTGTCGTTCATGTGGTTCGAGTTCTCCGGCCTGCCCGGCAGCGCCAGTGACCGCACCACCTTCGCCTACCACAAGACCGCGGTGGGCCATGCCTCCGGCTTGGACATCACATCGGAGATCAACTACGTGCCGCAGCGCGTCGCCCACCTCGCCACCTCGTTCATGTCGCAGGGCGCCTGCCTGATCGAACCGATCGGCGTCTACGAGGTTCACTTCGTCGAGTGAGTATAGTCGACTGTAGTCGACCATAGTCACCCGCTCGATACTTAGGAGAACTCAAATGGCCTTTGCAATTGCCGGCTTCCGCACCATGCACGGTGGCGGTAAGCAGCTCCACCACTACCTGTCGGCCGACGCCCTCGCGACGATCCAGGCGTCCGGCTACTTCAACACGGTGACCAACGCCCTGCACCAGGGCGACGTCATCCAGGTCGGCTCCGGCGCCGGCGGCGTCGCCGCGCTCGATCACCTGATCGTCAGCTCGGCGACCGGCGCCGCCACGGTGACCACGGTCACCGGCTCATAAGCTGCGGCCTTAGGAGCAATGCAGCTTTACGGGGGGAGGGGGGCCGCTAGCCACACCCTCCCCCCACCGCCGCACCGAGGATGATCCCATGGCGCTGACCAAGTTCGACATCGCCTCGTCGGCGCTGATCATGATCGGGGCCAGCCCGGTCGCCTCGTTCACCGCACCCGACTCGGCCGAGCAGCAGGCCTGCGCGCTGCTCTACCAGTCCTGCGTCGACCACTGGCTGAGCCTCTATCCCTGGCGCTTCGCCAGCCGCACCACCGAGCTCAGCAGGCGGCCGGAATCGCCGCCACCGACCGAGTGGCAGTCGACCTACATCGCGCCGTCCGGCTTCAAGGCGATCCAGAAGGTGGTCACCGGGCCGGGCAACATCCACCAGCCGTCGCTTCCGTTCGACCGCTTCGAGAACGAGATCCGCACCAACTACACCGGCACCGAGAAGCTGTGGTGCATCCACACCTATGAGCCGCCGATCAGCTACTGGCCCGGCTACTTCGTGCAGCTGATCGAGTACGGGCTGGCGCACAAGCTGAGCTTCGCCATCTCCGGCAAGCTCGACCTGCAGGCCGACCTCGCCAAGTCGGTCGAGCTCTACTTCCGCCTCGCCAAGAACGCCGACTCGCGGCAGCAGACCACGCGCAAGCTGCCGCTGCGCGGCCGCGGCTCGATCATGGAGGCGCGCCGCTTTTGAGCAACTACCGTGCCCCGCTCCGGCAGGTGAAGACCGACTTCCGCTCGGGCGTCATCGACCAGGCCTTCGCCATGCGCGTCGATTCCAAGGCGCTCGGCACCGGCGCCAGGGTGCTCGACAACGTGCTGATCCGCTCGACCGGCGGCGCCGACCGGCGGCCCGGCACCTTCCTCGTCGGCGCGCTGCCAGGCTCCGGCGTGCTCAACATCACCCGCCTCGAGGCCTTCGAGTTCGACGCCAACGAAAAGTACGGCGTCGCCTTCCAGCACGGCTACGCCCACTTCTTCGACCAGTCGGGCACCATCGTCTATTCGGTGCCCGGCTGCCCGTGGAACTACATCAACATGTGGGAGATGAACTTCGTCCAGCGCGGCGACGTCATGATCCTCGTCCACCCCGACTGGCAGCCGCGGCGGCTCAGGCGCACCTCGCTCAACTCCTTCGTGCTCGAGGTGCTGGAGTTCGGCTCCGACGTCGGCGTCAACGTCATCAACCAGCCGCAGGCCCGCTACTTCCCGCAGGGCGTGTCGCTCAAGGTCAGCGACCCCGACACCGGTTCCGGCCGCACCCTCACCTCGAACGTCGGCATCTTCACCTCGGCGTGGATCGGCGAGCGCGTGCGGATCTGGAACTGCGAGATGATCATCACCGCGGTGGCGAGCTCGACCACCGCGACGGTGACCGTCAAGCAGCGCGTCGAGGAGCGGCTGGGGATCGCGCCGTTCTACATCCGCCAGGGCACCTCGAACATCATCGTCACCCATGCCGCGCACGGGCTCAGCGGCACCGGCACCATCACCATCTCCGGCGCCGTCGATGCGTTCGGCGTCACCGCGGCGCAGCTCAACGGCAGCCACTCGGTCACCGTGCGCGACTCCGACCACTACGTGTTCTCGGCCGGCACGCCGACCGGCACCGGCGACGGCGGCGGCGGCAATGTCCGCGTCGCCCCCGAATCGACCTCCGACACCACCCGCTGGACCGAGCAGATGTGGTCCGCCCGCCGCGGCTGGCCGGGCGCCATCGCGCTCTACGAGAACCGGCTGTGGCTGGGCGGCTCGCTGGGCTCGCCCACCTTCCTCGCCGGCTCCGCCGTCGGCGACTACTACGACTTCAACGTCCGCGACGGGCTCGACGACGAGAGCGTGCAGGGCACGATCAACGCCACCAGCCGCATCGTCCACCTGGTGTCGGGCCGCAACCTGCAGATCTTCTGCGAGAACTCCGAGTCGGTGGTCGACACGCGGCCGGGCGAGCCGATCACCCCGGCCTCGCTCAGGGTGGTCAACCAGACCAGCTACGGCGCCTCGCCGACGGTCAGGCCGCAGCTGTTCGACGGCGCCACGCTGTTTGCCCAGGCCAACGGCAAGAACGTCCGCGAGTTCATCTACGACTACAACCAGGACGCCCACGTCGCCTCGCCGGTCTCGGTGGTGGCGAGTCCGCTGATCAACACCCCTAGGGCGCTGAGCGTACTGTTCGGGACAACCTCGCGTCCCGAGCAGTACGCCTTTTTCGTCAACAGCGACGGCACCGTCGCGGTGTTCCACTCGATCCGCTCGGAGGAGCTGGCGGCGTGGACGCGCTTCACCGCCGGCGGCGGCGGCCTGTTCAAGGCGGTGTGCACGTTCGGCCGCACGGTGTTCTTCTCGGTGCTGCGCAACGGCGTCGAGTACCTCGAGCGCTTCGAGCTCGACCGCACGGACTGGTGGCTCGACGGCGCCAGGCGCTGCGTGCAGTCGGCGCCCGGCGACCCGACCGTGGTGCCCGGCCCGATGTACAACGGGCTCGGCGTCTCGGTCATGGAGAACGGCTGGAACCTCGGCGTCTGGATGGTCGACGCCGGCGGCACGCTGACCCTCGACCATGCCGTCACCGACGTCATCGTCGGCTGGGATCCGGGCGTCCGCATGGAGCCCTACCCGCCCGACCGCGAGATGAACGACGGCCCGATGACCGGCGAGAAGCGCCGCGTGGTGTCGTCGACCGTGCACTTTCACGAGTCCGTGAGCGCCGCCGTCAACGGCGAGGAGGCGCTCGGCTTCAACATGGGCGACGACCCGTCGCTGCCGCCGGCGCGCCGCACCGGCAAGCGCCGCGTCCACCATCTCGGCTACGACCGCGACCCCACGGTCACCATCACCCAGCCGAACCCCGGCCCGCTCGCCGTGCTCGGCATGGTGCAGGAGGTTTCCATCTGATGTGCCCGCCCGTCATCGGCCTGATCCTCGGAGCCGTCGGCTCGATCGCCACCGCCGCCATGCAGGCCGGCATCGCCAGGCAGCAGGCCAAGATCGAGCAGCAGCAGCTGATGGTCGAGATGGAGAACGAGCGCATCAAGGGCATCGGCGACACCGCCGACCGGCTCGAGGAGCTGCGGCGGGCCAGCGCCCAGAACCGCGCCGCGCTGTCGGCCAGCGGGCTGACCGAGAACGTCAGCTACACGATGGGCATCGCGCCCTACAACGCCAAGGTCGCCGCATCCGATGTCAGCCGGCTGGAGTTCAACACCGGCCAGATCCTCGGCCGCAAGAAGTACGAGATCGCGGTCGCCGGCTGGCGCGCCAAGACCACGGCGGCCAGCGCCTTCATCCAGGCCGGCGCCAACATCGCCGGTGACATCGGCACCTATGTCGCGCGGGGCAGCAGCGGCGGCTACAGCCGTAACTCGATCACGGCGGCCAGCTGATGGCCCTCGCTCCCCTCGTCGTCCAGACGCCGCGCGTCTCGCTGATCGGCGGCAAGGAACTGCCGAAGGCGACGGGGGAGGGGGTCCGCGCGCCCGACCTCTCCAGCGCCTTCAACCAGCTCACCAACGAGCTCTCGCGCCAGGACGAGATCAACCGCTCCGAGACCGACAAGGTCGCCGGCCAGGTCGAGATGGAGCAGTTCATCAACGCCAACATCGGCAAGGATCCGCTCGGCTTCTACAAGCGCATGCCGAAGATCGAGGGCAGCCCCTACTACGTGGCGGCCGCCACCAACACGCTCGAGCAGAACTTCAAGGCGACACTGCTCGGCGATTCGGGCGCCCGGCTCGGCGCCATCCAGGCCGAGGTCGGCGTGCCGACGGCCGACAAGCTGGCGCGCATGGCGTCCTATTCCGACGGCGTCATCGAGCAGCTGCCGCCCGAGCTGAAGACGCAGGCCAAGACCTTCCTCGCCACCGATCTCGACCAGCGCCGCAACCAGCTGCTCGCCGAGGACTACCGGCGCAACCAGGCGGCGATGCTCGACGGCATCCAGGACCGCATCAACGACGCCACCTCGAAGGGCATCTCGGCGGCTTCGGCCGGCTCGGTCGAGGAGGCGGCGAAGCAGGTCAACACGGCGCAGCAGGCGGTCGACGAGAAGGTCAAGCTGGGCGTGATGACGCCGGAGGCGGCCGAGCTGCAGAAGGAGCGCATCCGCACAGGCGTGTTCGTCGCCGGCGCGCAGGACCGCATCGCCCGCGCCACCATGGCCGGCGACATCGACCCGCTGCAGCTGCTCGACTTCGCCAACTCGCTCGACGTCGGCGGCAACGTCAACCTCAACATCCACGAGAACGACGTGCCCGGCGCCCGCATCCACGAGGAGCTGCTGCCGACGACGATCGAGATCTCGTCGGAGAAGCTGCGCGGCAGGATCGACGAGCAGCTGGCGGCCGCGGTGTCGCAGGATCTCAGGCAGCTCGCCAACTCGATGCTGCAGGACTTCCGCCGCAACGACGACCGCATGGTGATCGCCGACTATCTCAAGGTCGACCACACCAACACCAACGACCAGCTGCCGGAGACGGTGCGCTCGGCCTACGACAAGATGGTCGACGAGATCCTGCGCACCAAGGGCGGGCTGGACGACCCCGACGCCCGCGCCGCGATCGTGCAGATGACGCTGCAGACCCGGCAGATCACGCCGTCGCTGGTGCAGGCGCTCGAGAACCGCATGCTCGGCACCATCGAGCAGGCGCAGGACGCGCTGCAGATCTGGAACATGCTGACCGCGCAGCGCCAGGGCCAGAACGAGGTCGGCCAGATCGTCAAGCGCAGCGTGCCGTCGGAGAAGCAGGCGATCTTCGACGAGGGCCTCGCCACCATGCGCGACATCATGTCGGGCACCGAGGCCGACAAGGCGCAGGCCTGGCGCAAGGTGATGAACAAGCTCGCCGACAAGACCAACTCGATCCCCTACTGGAAGGAGCAGTACAAGGCCGGCACCGGCAACGACTTCGACGCCGACGCCCGCGCCCTGTTCGCCTCCGAGTACGGCAAGTTCGCCATGCCGCCCGAGTTCGCGCAGGAGCTCGACGCCGCCTTCCGCAACTCGATGTCGATGACCACCAACCCGGCGCCGGGCGAGATCCTGCAGAAGGTCTGGGAGCGGCTGAAGGACCGCTATTCGGCGAGCCCGATCTACACCACCGGCTTCGCCCGCCATGCCCCGTTCAAGAACCCGGAGGGCTACGCCAAACAGCGCATCGGCGGCGTCGGCGGCACGATCGACGAGGGCGCCGCCGCCTTCGGCTTCGAGACCAACGAGAATCTGTGGATCTCCGACTACGTCAGGCTGGCGATCGAGGACGCGCACAAGACCGGCCGGCTGTTCATGGGCGACGACGACGAGCTCAGGCCGGAGTTCGACGAGGTGCTGTCGGCGCAGTCGACGCGCGACCTGCCGCTCGGCACGCAGGTGACGATCGAGCCGATCCCCGGCAATCTCGGCGAGGGCACGCAGTTCACCGTCAACCTGGTGATGCCGGACGGCAGCGCCCAGCAGGTCGAGGTGCTCGACGAGAAGTCGGGCAAGCCGGTGCCGATGCTGATCGATCCCGGCGTGGTGCTGGCGCAGATGAACAGCCGGGCCCGGGCCAAGGCGCAGGCCGACGAGTTCCATGCCGAGCTCGGCGTGCAGCGCCAGCTGCAGATCTACAATCAGAAATTCCAGACCAACATCGGCCTGGCCGACGTCAACGCGCTCGGCACCGGCGCCGCGGCCGACTGGCTGCAGTCGAAGATCGGCATGAGCGACGCCGAGATCGAGAACTGGGTGCTGACCCAGCCCGACGAGTTCCAGAAGAAATACTCGGAGGGCAAGACCACCCGCATCGACGCCTACAACAAGTTCATCCGGCGGCAGCAGGAGCAG
>Ga0111539_10005870_pt1 | contig 15855 bp, 12 predicted proteins | sample RhiMethybrSRZTD1_FD_79667 | JGI IMG/M metagenome (GOLD analysis project Ga0111539, IMG submission 79667) | Populus rhizosphere microbial communities from Tennessee, USA - Rhizosphere MetaG P. TD hybrid SRZTD1 (version 2) (version 2) | ecosystem: Host-associated > Plants > Roots > Rhizosphere >... | reverse complement strand
CGTCGGGAAGGGTTCGAGCGATGCGCCCTGCACCCAGTGGAGGACGCGCGGCATGTGATAGGTGAGGACGTCCTGCGCGTTGGCCGGGAGGAGCAGCGTGGTCGTGAGGACCGCCGCGACGAGGCCAGCCATGCCGACCACCAGGACGCGCTCGGTCCAGGAGAAGGAGTCTTCACCGCGCGCGACGGGAGCGTCCGCTGGCGAGCGAGCGGCCCACAGCCCCGTCATCGCCGCAATCAAGACCCAGAACATGACGGTCCCTGTGCGCGTGAGCGCGTGCCCGAGGCTCAGCGCCTCGCTGCCCAGCGCGAGGAGCGCGCTCCACCACAGGAGCGCCGCCAGGAGTGCGGCGCCGCTTCGGTGGCCGCGGCGGCGGAAGCCGAGGATCAGTGCGCCCAGCGCCAGCCAGGGCAGCAGCGCCGGCATCAGCTTTCCGGCGCCTGCGAGGGCGAGGGCTCGCTCCGCCGGAAGGTGTACAGGAACTGGCGCAGGATGTTGCCCTCGGGGAACGACTCGTCGTCGATGCCGAAGGTCTGCGGATCCTCCTTGCGGAGGCGCGCCGTGCCGAAGATCCAGTCGAAGATCGAGAGGTTGTTGCCGAAGTTGCTGCGCTGCGCGTCGAGCGTGCGCGCGTGGTGCCAGCGGTGCATCTCGGGGCCGACGAAGACGTAGATCAGCGGTCCGATGCGCCAGCGGATGTTGGCGTGGCTGAAGGTGGCGACGCCGGCGTCCACGATCGAGAGGATCAGGAGCGCCTCGTCCCCGGCCCCGAGGAAGGTCAACGGGAAGAGGTAGACCGTGCGGTCGAGGATCTTCTCGAGGGGGTTGAAGCGCACGCTGGAGAACCAGTCGAGATCGCGCGAGCTGTGGTGGGTCTCGTGGAGGCGCCAGAACCAGCCCCAGCTGTGCTTGGCGCGGTGCATCCAGTAGAAGAAGAAGTCGAGCACCACGATCACGGCCACGGCCTGCAGCCAGACGGGCTGTCTGGCCAGGACGGCCACGGGGACCCAGTCGGGGAGGTGCTCCTGCCCGAGGCGCGTGAACTCGATCGCGATCGTGTTCGTGAACACGATGCGGACGCCGATGCTCAGGACCACGTAGATCCCGTCGGTGAACAGCCCTTGGCGAAAAAATGGCTGGTGGCGCGCGGGCCGGAGGTACTCGGCGACGATCGCGATCAGGGCGAAGATCGAGTAGGCGAGGAGCACGCGGGCTGTGCCGATATCGTAATCTGGATTGTGCAGCCGCGCCGAGTGAGGAGTTCGCGAACGCCGCCATGATCGAGATCGCCGTCGTGGGCGCGGGGCACTGGGGTCCCAACCTCATCCGCAACTTCGACAACCAGACGCGCAGCAGTGTCCGCTGGATCGTCGACACGGACCTCGCACGGCTGCGAGCCGCGCAGACCCGCTTCCCCGGCGCGACGTGCACGACCGACTTCGGCCAGGCGCTGGCCGACGCTCGCGTCCAGGCGATGGTGATCGCGACGCCGACCACGACTCATGCCGCGCTCACGCGCGCTGCGCTGGAATCCGGTCGCCACGTGCTCGTCGAGAAGCCGCTCACGACCGAGTCCTCGTCCGCCCGCGCGCTGAGCGATCTGGCCGCGCGCTCGGGTCTCGTGCTCGTCGTGGGGCACGTGTTCGTGCACAACCCGGCCGTGCAATGGGTGAAGCAGCGCCTCGCGAGCGGCGACCTCGGGCGCCTGTACTACGCCTCGAGCTCGCGCACCAACCTGGGCCCGATCCGCTCCGACGTGAACGTGTCCTGGGACCTCGCGGCGCAGGACATCGCCATCTTCGACTACTGGTTCGACGCGACGCCCGAGAGCGTCTCGGCCCAGGGGCACGGCTGGCTGAACGGCGGCAGCCACCAGGACGCGGTGTTCGCCACGCTGCGCTACCCCGGCGAGGTGCTCGTCCACCTCCTCGTGTCGTGGCTCAACCCGCGCAAGGTGCGGCACATCACGCTGGTCGCCGAGCAGCGCATGCTGACCTACGACGACCTCTCCGCCGACGAGCCGATCCGCATCTTCGACAAGCGCGCGCTCCCGCGCTCGACGGATCCGCTCGTCGACACGTACGCGGCGTTCCGGGCTCAGGTGCACAGCGGCGACATCACGATCCCGCCGGTGCGCATGGGCGAGCCGCTGAACCTCGAGTGCATGCATTTCCTCGACTGCATCGAGGACGGGCGCACTCCGCTGACCGGCGGGCCGCAGGCGGTGGCCGTGGTCGAGACGCTGGAAGCGATCGACCGCTCGCTCGCCGCGCGCGGCCGCGAGGAGCGGGTGCGATGAGCGACGCGACACTGCGGAGCGACACGCTCGCGCCGGTACCGCTCGTCGATCTGAAGGCCGCGCACGCCGAGGTGGCCGACGCGGTCGAGGCCGGCTGGAAGCGCGTGATCGAGAACACCGCCTTCGTGCTCGGGCCCGACGTGGCCGCCTTCGAGGCCGAGTTCGCGGCCTACTGCGGTGTGCGCCGCTGCGTGGGCGTCGCGAACGGAACCGATGCGCTGGAGCTCGCGCTGCGCGCGCTCGACATCGGCCCCGGCGACGAGGTCGTGCTGCCGGCCAACACGTTCATCGCGACCGCGCTCGCCGTGCTGCGCGCGGGCGCGAAGCCGGTGCTTGCGGACTGCGACGACGAGCATCTGCTCCTCGATCCGGATTCCGTGGCGACCCGGATCACCGCGCGCACGCGAGCGCTGATGCCCGTGCATCTCTACGGCCAGGTCGCGCCGATGGAAGCGCTGGGCGCAGTGCTCGACGGCGTCGGCCGTCCGATCGAGATCGTCGAGGACGCCGCGCAAGCGCAGGGCGCGCGCCGCAACGGCCGCGCGGCGGGCTCGCTCGGCCGCGTGGCGGGCACGAGCTTCTATCCCGGCAAGAACCTCGGCGCCTATGGCGACGGGGGCGCCGTGATGACCGACGACGCGGTTCTCGCGGACAAGCTCGTCGCGCTGCGCAACTACGGGAGCCCGCGCAAGTACCAGCACCCCGAGCCGGGCTTCAACTGCCGGCTCGACACGCTGCAGGCGGTCGTGCTGCGCGCGAAGCTGCCGCTGCTCGATGCGTGGAACGCGCAGCGTCGCGCCGCGGCGGAGCGCTACGACGCGTGGCTCGCGGCGCTCGAGGACCTGCGTCCCGTGCGCACGCTGCCAGGGAACGAGCACATCTTCCACGTCTACGCCGTGCGCGTTCACGGAGGAGCCGAGCGCCGCGACCGCGTGCTCGCGAAGCTCCACGAGGCGCGCATCGGCGCCGGCGTGCACTATCCGGAGCCGCTGCATCTCACGGGAGCGCTGCGCTCCCTCGGTCATCGCCGCGGCGACTTCCCCGTCGCCGAGGCCGCGTGCGGCGAGCTCCTGTCGCTCCCGCTGTACCCGCAGATCACGGTCGAGCAGCAGGAGCGCGTGGTGGACGCGCTGACGCGCGTGCTCGCTTCCTGAGCCCATGCCCCTCGACCCGTCCGTCTTCGTGCACGAGCGCGCGCTGTGCGAGTCCGACGACATCGGCCCCGGTACGCGCGTGTGGGCCTTCGCGCACGTGATGCGCGGCGCGACGATCGGCCGCGACTGCAACATCTGCGACCACGTGTTCGTGGAGAGCGGCGCGCGCATCGGCGACCGCGTCACGGTGAAGAACAACGTGATGGTGTGGGACAAGGTCGAGGTCGGGGACGAGGTGTTCCTCGGCCCCAACGTCGTCCTCACCAACGACATGAACCCGCGCGTCGCGTTCAAGAAGCCGCCCGAGAAGTTCCTGCCCACGCGCATCGAGCGCGGCGCCACGCTCGGCGCGAACGCCACGATCGTGTGCGGCGTGACGATCGGCCGCTGCGCGTTCGTCGGTGCCGGCGCGGTGGTCACGCGCGACGTGCCGGCTTTCGCGCTCGTGGTCGGGAATCCGGCGCGGCAGCGCGGCTGGGTGTGCGCCTGCGGCGAGAAGCTGCCCCGCGATCTGGTCTGCGAGTGCGGCCGGCGCTACCGGCCGTGCGACGCCGGGCTCGAGGAAGTCAGCTAGACCGCCTCGTCGCCGCGGGTCGCCACGCGGGCGCCGGGGACTCGCTATCCTCTTGCGCGATCGTGGATCAGCCGCATCCGATCCAGCCCTGGAGCTTCGCTCGCAAGCTCGGGTTCCGGTTCGCGTTCCTCTACTGGCTGCTCTACGGCCTGCCGTTCCCGCTGTCGGCCGTGCCCTGGACCGGCTGGATCACCGGACCGTACTCGAACGGCATGGACGCGCTGGTGCTGTGGAGCGGGCACCACCTGCTCGGCATCGAGCGCGAGATCCCGACCGCGCCGACCGGCAGCGGCGACACGACCCTCGCCTACGTGTACCTCGTGTGCCAGATCGGCATCGCCGTGTGCGGCGCGCTCGTGTGGTCGGTCCTCGATCGCCGGCGCGCGAACTATGCGCGTCTCGCTCCCTGGCTGTGGGCGTACGTGCGTCTCTTGCTCGCGACGGCGCTGATCGCCTACGGCTCGTACAAGGTGATCCCGTCACAGTTCCCGAAGCCGTCGCTGGATCGACTCGCGCAGCCCTTCGGCGAGGCTTCTCCCATGGGCCTCCTGTGGACCTTCATGGGCGCCTCCGCTGCCTACCAGATGTTCTCGGGAGCCGGAGAGCTCCTCGGCGGCGTGCTGCTCTTCGCGCGCCGCACGGCCGTCCTCGGCGCGCTCGTGGCGACGGCCGTGATGGCGCAGGTCCTGATGCTCAACCTGGCCTTCGACGTGCCCGTCAAGCTGTACTCGGGGCACCTCCTGGCGATGGCCCTGTTCCTCTTGCTGCCGCACGCCAGGAACCTGTTCGATCAGTTCGTGCTCGGCCGGCCCGCCGCGACGCTCGTTCGCGCGCGCTTGCTCGAGCGCCCGCTCTGGCATCGCACCGCGCTCGTGCTGCGCACCCTCTTCCTCGGGTACGTGGCCTGGCAGTTCATGAGCACGAGCCTCGACGGCTACCGCAGCTACGCCGTGCCCCCGCCCTCGCCCTTCGATGGGGTGTGGCGAGTCGCCTCCTTCGATACCGGCGATACCGGGCCGGACGGAACGACCCTGGATCCGGGCGAGCCCTGGACCCAGCTCGTGGTCGCGAACTCGATGCGCGTCGCCGTGACCCGTGCGTCGGGCGCCTACGAGCGGCTGCAGCTCGCTCTCGAGGAGGGCAGCAAGTTCACGCTCACGCGCCGCGGCGATCCCGGATGGCAAGCGGAGCTCACCTACGAGATGCCCACGCCCGAGCGGCTGAGCTGGACGGGGACGCTGGATGGACGCTCCGTTCGCATCGACTTCGAGCGCCGGCCGGCGCGCGGCTACCTGCTCGAGACGCGCGGCTTCCACTGGATCAACGAGGTGCCCTTCAATCGGTGAGCGGCGCGTCGCTGGACGCCGGCCGCTCGCCGCTCTCGATCGGAAAGACAGTCCATGAAACACGTCCGCTGCTCTCCCTCCTGGTTCTCGATCGGACTGCTCGCCACGCTGCTCGTGTCCGGCGGATGCGGCGGCGGAGGAGGGGGAGGCGGAAGCGCTGGCGCGACAGCCAGCGGTTCGATCCTGTTCCTCGACCCGTCGGGCGCGGTCGTCGAGGCCGAGCCGAACGACTCGCCGGACCAGCCCCACGATCTCGGAGACCTCGTGGCCGGCGGCACGCGCACGATCGTCGGTCAGACGAGCGAGACTCCGCCCGACCCCGACGAGTTCGCGTTCGAGGCCGGCGAGCTGCTGGACATCGATCTCACGCTGACCTTCGACGGCGCCAACGACTTCGACCTGCTCGTGTACGACCCGCTGGCGCAGGACTTTCCCTTCGTCTTCGACTCGACCAGCATGCCCGAGGTGGGCTCGTTCCAGTGGATGGGCCCGTTCCATCTCGTCGTGGTCGCGTTCGCTGGCGCGGGCTCGTACACGCTCGAGGTGGAGGCGACGGCGGCGCGGATCGGGGGGGAGCAGCGCTCCGCCGGGCCGCAGCGGATCGGGTCGCTCGCGCGCGGCGCGGGCGTCCGACTCGGCGGAAGAGGAGGCGTGCTACCGCAGCGGTCGATTCTGGTCTCCCCGTCGCGCGCGGCGTTCACGTGCACGCTGACGGGCGATCCCTCGGCACGACTCGTCCTGAGCGATGCGACCGAGGACGAGCTCGCTCCGAGGGCGCTGGAACAGGGCGGCGTCGGCACCACGACGATCCACGCGGATCCCCTCGAGCTCGTGGCGCTGGAGGTGCACGCCACGGCGCCCTGGACGCTCGACGTGCGCGCTCTGGATCCCGAGCCTGACTCGCAGGCGTTCGTCAGGACGCGGGCGCGGCGGGCGCGAGCACCCTCCGGCAAGCTCGCGCGTCTGGCGGAGCCCGCTCACCTGGGAGCGATCGCTCTGCCGTTCGTGGCCGGTGAGCTGCTCGTCCGCGCTGGAACGAGCGAGCGGGCCGAATTCACGCGCGTGCTCGGGTTCTACGGCGCGCGCGAGATCGAGCGCATCCCCGGCGGCGCGGCGCGTGTTCACGTTGCGCTGCCCGCGGGGCTGGAGGACGAGCACGACGACGAGGCGCTCGGCGCGACGGTCGCCCTGCGCGCCGCGCTCGCCACCGACCGGCTCTTCGACTATGTCGAGCCCAACTTCGTGCGCCAGGCGCTGCAGGTTCCGGACGATCCCTTCTACAACCTGCAGTGGCACTATCCGCTGATCCAGCTGCCCGCGGCCTGGGACGTGACGGTCGGCGACGCGAACACGATCGTGTGCGTGATCGACACGGGCTCGACGGACCATCCGGATCTGGTCGCGCGTCAGATCGGTGGCTTCGACATGATCGCGAACACGACCGTGGCGGCCGACGGCGACGGGCGCGACGCGGACCCGACCGACGTCGGGGACGGCCAGGGCCTGCAGCCCTCGAGCTTCCACGGCACGCACGTCGCCGGGACGATCGGAGCGTCGAGCGACAACGGCTCGGGCGTCACCGGCGTGACCTGGGCCGGGCGCATCGAGCACGTGCGCGTGCTCGGCAAGGGCGGCGGGACCGACTTCGACATCGCGAACGGGATCCTCTACGCCGCGCGCCTGGCCAACGCTTCGGGCGAGCTGCCTGCCGAGCGCGCGGACGTGATCAACATGAGCCTCGGGGGCGCGGGCTTCAGCCAGACCAGTCAGGACGCCTGCACGGCTGCACACGACGCGGGCGTGGTCGTGGTCGCCGCTGCGGGGAACAACAACTCTCCGAACTTCTTCTATCCGGCGAGCAACGAGGACGTGATCTCGGTCGCGGCGGTCGACCTCGACTCGCACCGAGCGCCGTACTCGAACTTCAACGCGCGCGTCGACATCGCGGCGCCCGGCGGCGACACGTCGGTCGACCGGAACGGCGATGGCTACGCCGACGGCGTGCTCTCGACCCTCGTCGACGACACGGCGAATCCCGACGAGTTCGTCTACGTCTTCTATCAAGGCACCTCGATGGCGAGCCCTCACGTCGCCGGCGTCGCGGCGCTCGTGCTGGCGGCGAACCCCGCGCTGACGCCCGACCAGGTCGAGACGACGCTCACCTCGACCGCCACGGATCTCGGCGCAGCTGGGCGCGACGACCAGTTCGGCCACGGGCTCGTCAACGCGTTCGCGGCCGTGACCGCGGCGGCGGGCGCCGGCTCGACGGAGCCGGTGCTCGGCCTCTCGACCCTCGCGCTGGCCCTCAACCCCGGGCTGGACACGGCCGTCGTGCAGGTGTCGAACGTGGGCGGTGACGTGCTCGACGTGACGAACGTGGTCGCCATGACGGAGTCCGGCGGCGCGTGGCTCACCGCGCAGCCGGTCGCCGGCACGAGCAAGACCACGAACGTGACTTCGATCGACGTGGCCGTCGACCGCAGCGGGCTCGCCGACGGCGTCTACGCGGGCTCGATCGCGGTGCAGTCCAGCGGCGGGGACGCGACGATCAACGTCTCGCTGGTGGTCGCGACCACGCCGCCAGTGCAGGACGTGGAGCTCTTCGTCCTCGCGGTGGACATCGCGACCTTCGAGACGCGCGCCCAGGACGTGGTGAACCCGGCCGCGATCCTCGACTATTCCCTGCTCGGCCTGCCCGCGGGCGATTACCTGCTCGTCGCCGGATCCGATGACGACGAGGACGGCTTCATCTGCGGTCCGGGCGACCGCTACTGCGGGTTCTATCCGACGCTCGACCAGCCGCAGCTCGTGACCGTCGCCGCGGGGGAAGCGCTGGCGGGTCTCGACTTCACCGTCTCGACGCAGTCCTCGGTCACCTCGGCCGGCGTACCTGCGCGCGGCTTCGCGCTTCGTGAGCTAGTCCGCTGAGAGCTCCGCGCGGACCTCGGAGCGCGGCAGGACCACGACGAGAAAGGGATGCGTGACCACCTGGCCCTGCAGCATGCCGGGGTCGGGCGTGCGCTCGCGGAACAAGACGTGCACGACGTCGCCTTCACGGCGCGCGCTCTCCAGCTCGACGCCGTACCCGAGCGTCGGCCGCGTCCCGAGCGTGACCGCCACCGCCACGTCGCGGCTCCAGTCCACCTCCGGTGGCTCGTTCTGCGCCACGCCGCCGGCCTGATGCCTCGACCACCAAGCCAGCCATTCTTCGCGGCTTCGCAGGACCTCGGTGCCCGCGACCTCGATCGCGCTGTGCTCGCCGGCGATCAGGGGCTTCGCTTCCACGGGGACCTCGGACGGTGAGGAGCAGCAGGCGGCCAGGACGAGACCGATGACGCCGGCCAGCTGGCGGAGACGCGACGAGTCCGCCGGACAACGCCACCGAGTCGAATTGGTTGCCATCGCGCGTCCATGATCTCACGGGGAGACGTCGAGATCACCCGGGCTGTTTCGAGGTCGGGCTAGCGCTTCAGCCCCAGCCCCATCAGCACCAGCGGCCGCAGGATCGACCACCAGCCGCGGCCGGGCTGCATCTTCGTCTGGCCGAGCGCGCGCGGCGGGTAGATCTTCGTCACCGGCACCTCGACCGTGCGGTACCCGAGGCGGATCGTCTTCAGGTAGAGGTAGGGCTCGAGCTCGTACTCGTCGAGCCAGTCTTGCGCGAGGTCGATGCGCGGATCTTCGAGAACGCGCCGGTGCAGCGCGCGGAAGCCGTTCGTCGATTCGGTGACGCGCCGGCGCGCGACCAGCGAGAAGAGCAGCGGGTGCACGCGCGTCGCCAGGCGCCGGTAGAGCGGCATGGCGCCGAAGTGGGCGTTCTTCTTGAGGAAGCGCGAGCCCTGCACGAAGTCGGCGCGGCCGTCGGCGATCGGGTCGAGGAGCAGCGCAATCTCCTCGGGCGAGTCCTTGTTGTTGCCGGCGATGACGACGAGGACGTCGAAGCCGCGTTCCATGCCGAATCGATAACCCGCGCGCAGGGCCGCGCCCACGCCGCACACGGCGCCCATCGAGTGCACCGTCGCGCCGGCCGCGCGCGCGACCTCGGCCGAGCGGTCGCGCGAGCCGTCGTCGACGACCAGCACCTCGTCCACGAGCGGGCGCGGGGTGCGGCTCACGACGCTGCCGATCTTCGCCTCCTCGTCGTAGCAAGGGGCGATCAACAAGACCTTGAGGCCGCGGTACACGAGCGCTTCGAGCCGGCCGCCGAGATTCGTCGCTACGCCGAGAGCTCGTACGCCGCCGCGAGCCACGCGCGCACCTTCGCGTCGACTTGGCTCGGCGCCTCGAGCTTCACCTCGACGTGCCAGCGGCTCGCGGACGTCTGCTCGTTCTTCACCACGCGCGGCCCGTCGAGCTCCTTCGCCGACTTGACCGTGAGGATGAGCGCCGCCTTGCGCGTGGCGATACCGGCGAAAGCGGTCTTGCGGTTCAGGTGGATCGACGTCTTCTTCGGATCCTCCGTGAACGGTCCGAGCTTCCGCGCCGCGGCGAGCAGCGCCTCGTAGGTGGCCTTGACTGCGGGCTCGCGCCCCTGGAAGTGCTGCGCGACGGTGGGAGTGGGCATGGCCACCATGGTAGTGCCCGTGCCGCGAACGAACAGGTGAGCGCGGAAAGCCCGAGATGGGTTCAAGGTAGGCCCGCAGCGGCATCGAACGAGACCCCTGCGAACCGACCTCTTCCACGAGCCCACCCGATGAAACTCGCTCGAAAGCTCCTGCTCGCCGCCGCCATCAGCTCCTGCTCCTCCACGGTCCTCGTGGAGGTCTCGCCCCGCATGGTCCTCGACCGCGAGAAGACGATCGGGATCGTGGCGTTCGACGTGCAGGGCTCGGAGTCCGGAGCTCTCGACGTGACGAGCCGCTTCGTGGAGGCGTTGCAGGAGGGCCAGCCGGGCATACCGGTCATCGAGCTCGGTAGCTCGGCCGAGGTCCTCGCCGCCGCCGGCAGGACTCGCCTGGACGCCGAGGCGCTGCGCGCGATCGGGGAGAAGTTCGACGTCGACAGGGTGATCGTCGGCACGCTCACGCTGCAGGAGTCGAAGCCGAAGGTCGACGTGAGCCTCGGCCAGGTCTTCGAGAGCGGCTCGCTGCACGCACAGGTGCGTCTCGACGGAAGCCTCGATGCGAAGCTCTTCGACACGGAGCGCGGGGCGACGCTCTGGACCGGCTCGAGCTCGCGCTGGATCGAGCTCGCGTCCATGAGCGGCAGCACGGCGGGGTTCGGCTCGATCGGCGTCGCCGACCGCGAGCGTCAAATCGACCAGCTCGTCTACGACATGGTGCAGGAGACGAGCTGCGACTTCCGGCCGACCTGGGAGCGGCGGCCCGCGCCCTGACGCGTCCGGCGCCGCCGAGCTCGACGGCGCTCTCGACATCGCGGCCGATTCCCGGGGCGCTCCCCCGCTCGTCGGCACGTTCGCCTACTGTCGCCGGCCGTGACGGCGCCGGAGCAGCCCTTGACGGCTGGCCGACGGGCGTTAGCTTTGCACCGCAAAGAACTCTCCGGACCGGCAGGCGACCCATGGAACTCCACATCCGCGACGTCTCCAAGACGTACCCCAACGGCGTGCAGGCGCTGAAGGGCGTCACGCTCACGATCCCCGTGGGCATGTACGGCCTGCTCGGCCCGAACGGCGCCGGCAAGTCCACGCTCATGCGCATCCTGGCGACGCTGCAGGAAGCGGATCGAGGCAGCGTGCACCTCGGCGACATCGACGTGCTGGCTCGGAAGGACGAGGTGCGCCGGACGCTCGGCTACCTGCCACAGGAGTTCGGCGTCTATCCGAAGGCGAGCGCGCAAGAGCTGCTCGAGCACTTCGCGCTGCTGAAGGGCATCGCCGAGCGCCGCGCGCGCAGGTCAGTCGTCGAGGCGCTGCTGCGGCAGACGAACCTGTGGGAGGTGCGCAAGCAGAAGCTGGGCGGCTACTCGGGCGGCATGAAGCAACGCTTCGGCGTCGCCGTGGCGCTCCTCGGTGACCCGCGGCTGATGATCGTCGACGAGCCGACGGCCGGGCTCGATCCGGCCGAGCGCGTGCGCTTCCTGAACCTGCTGAGCGAGCTGGGCGAGAACAGCGTCGTCCTGCTCTCGACGCACATCGTCGAGGACGTGAGCGAGCTCTGCACCCGCATGGCGATCATCGACCGCGGCGAGATCCTGCTCGAGGCCGAGCCGCTGCGCGCCATCGACGAGCTGCGCGGGCGCATCTGGCGCGGCGTGATCTCGAAGGAAGCACTGCCGGGGCTGGAGCGCGAGCACGCGGTCATCTCGACGAAGCTGCTCGCGGGGCGCACCGTCGCGCGCATCCACGGCGCCGCGCGTCCGCGCCCGGACTTCGAGGCTGCGGAGCCCGATCTCGAGGACGTCTACTTCTGCACGCTGGCCGGTCACATCGGCGAGCGCCGCGAGCGACTCGAGCCGGCGGCGCAGCGGTGAAGTTCCGCGCGATCTTCCGCTTCGAGCTCGCGTACCAGGCACGTCGCGCCTGGCTCTGGCTGATCTTCGTCGCGCTGATCGTGTTCGCGTTCCTGATCGCGAGGGACGGCGAGCTCGCCCAGATGCTCTACTCCGACTTCTTCGTCAACTCGCCCTTCGCGATCGCGAAGACCACCGTGGCCGGCGGCATCTTCTGGCTCCTGATGGCGGCCGCCGTCGCCGGCGAGGCGGCGGCGCGCGACGTGGCGACGGGCATGCACCCGCTCACGTACACCGCACCCGTCAGCAAGGCGGCGTACCTCGGCGGGCGATTCCTCGCCGCGTTCGTCATCAACGCGGCCCTGCTGCTCGCCGTGCAGGCGGGCATCGTGCTGGCCGTCTACCTGCCGGGCGTGCACCCCGACCTCATCGGGCCGTTCCGGCCGGCGGCCTATCTGACGGCCTACTTCTACCTCGCGCTGCCGAACGCGTTCATCGCGACGGCGCTCCAGTTCTCGCTGGCGACGCGGAGCGGTCGCGCGATGTCGGGCTACCTCGGGAGCGTGCTGCTCCTCTTCATGGCCACCTTCGTCGCCTCGATGCTGGCCTTCCGTCGAGGCATCGGGAAGCTGCTGGACCCGGTCGGCATGCGCTTCGTCCTCGACGATCTGTCGCACGCGTGGACGACGATCGAGAAGAACTGGCGCCTGATCGAGCTCGAAGGGACGGTGCTCGCGAATCGACTCATCTGGCTCGGCGTCGGAGCAGGGCTCCTCGCGCTCACCTACCTGCGCTTTCGCTTCGCGCACAAGACGCCGAGGAGCACGTGGTGGCGCAGGCTGCGACGCCGTGCCACGCTCGCCCCGACTCCCACGCGCCTCGGTGTCACGGCGAGCGCGCCGATCTCCGTCCCGGAGGTCGCGCGGACATTCGGTTTCGCGCTGCACGCGCGCCAGATGCTCGCCATCGCTTGGACGTCGTTCCGGACGATCGCGACGAGCCGCGCCGGGCTCGGCACGCTCGTGTTCATCCCGCTCATCACGGTCCTCGTCGTCATCGACCAGGTGGCGCACAGCGGCGTCGTGCTCGTTCCCACGACCACGCAGGTCCTGCGCGAGCTCACGGCGCCGCTGTCCGCCGAGCTCAGCCGCTGGGTGATCATCCCGCTGCTCGTCTGCTTCTTCGCGGGCGAGCTCGTCTGGCGCGAGCGCGAAGCCGGTCTGGGCGAGATCACCGACGCGCTGCCGGGGTCGGAGTGGGCACCGTTCCTGGGCAAGCTCCTCGGGATCGGCCTCGTGCTCGGCGTCTACATGGCACTGCTGATGACGGCCGGAATCGTCGCGCAGGCGATCATGGACTACCGCACCTTCGAGATCGCGCTGTACCTGAAGGTGCTGTTCGGGCTGCAGCTCCCCGAGTACCTGCTCTTCGCCGTGCTCGCGCTCGCGGTGCACGTCGTCGTCGACCATAAGTACGTCGGGCACTTCGTGGCGATGCTGGCCTACGTGTTCATCGCCATCGCGCCCGTGTTCGGCGTCGATCACAGCCTGCTCGTCTACGGCGCCGGTCCGACGTGGTCCTACACGGAGATGCGCGGCTTCGGGCCGTTCCTCGCGCCGTGGCTGTGGTTCAAGCTCTACTGGGCCGCGTGGGCGCTGGTGCTCGCCGTCGTGGCGAAGCTCCTGTGGGGACGCGGCCAGGAGCGCGGCCTCGGGTTGCGGCTCCGCCTCGCGCGCCATCGTTTCACGCGCCCCACGACATGGACCGCCGCGGCGGCGGTCGGCCTCGTGCTCACGCTCGGCGGCTTCGTCTTCTACAACACGAACGTCCGGAACGAGTACCTCTCCGCGTCCGAGATCGCGGAGCGCAGCGCCGAGTACGAGCGACGCTTCAAGCAGTACGAAAGCCTCCCGCAGCCCGGGTTGACCGCGACGACTCTGCAGGTCGAGATCCATCCCGAGCGCGGAGCCGTCGACATCCGCGGCACCTACGACCTGGTGAATCGCAGCGCCGTGGCGATTGACTCCATCCACGTGGAGACGGCCTCGAGCGTCGAGACGCGCGACGTGGCGTTCGATCGTCCGGCGTCGTGCGAGCTCGACGACGAGGAGCTCGGCCACCGGATCTACGCGCTGGAGAGCCCGCTCCAGCCCGGCGACGCGTTGCAGCTCGACTTCCACGTGCTCTTCGAGCCCCACGGATTCCGCGAGAGCGGTATCGACGCGCCGGTGGTCGCGAACGGCTCCTACTTCACGAACGCTGCGCTGCCCGTGATCGGCTACCGATCCGATCGCGAGCTCACGGGCGCCGGCGATCGGCTCGCGCACGGGCTCGAGCCGCGCCCGCTCGTCCCTTCGCTCCACGACGCCGACGCGTGCAAGAAGCGCGACGGGGGCAGCGCCTTCGATGCGGTGGTGGGCACCGTCGAGGACCAGATCGCCGTCGCGCCCGGCGCGCTACGTCGAACGTGGACGGAGAACGGACGCCGCTACTTCCACTACTCGACCGACGGCCCGATCGGTGGTCAGTGGGCCTTCCTCTCCGCGCACTACGCGGTGCATGAAACGGCATGGAAGGCTCCCGACTCCGGGCGCGAGGTCGCGATCCGCATCTACCACCACCCGGCGCACACGGTGCTCCTCGATCGCATGGTGCACAGCATCGAGGCCTCGCTGACCTGCTACTCGCGCCTCTTCGGGGCCTACGAGTACGGTCATCTCACGGTCGTCGAGCAGCCCGGCAACGGCGTCGGGATGCACGCCGAGCCCACGCTGGTCACGTTCTCGGAGGGCTTCGCGCTGCAGAAGCCGCTGGATCCGCCGGAGAGGCTCGATCTCCCGTTCGCGACGATGGCGCACGAGACGGCGCACCAGTGGACGGTGCCGTACGCGTTCGTCGAGGGAGCGCCCGTGATGAGCGAGAGCCTCGCGTGGTACTACGCGATGCAGGTCGTGCGCGAGACCTACGGCCCTTCGCAGCTGCGGCGGCTCCTGAGCTTCATGCGGCAGCCTTATCCGATCGAGCCGATCCGGCGCGGCGAGCCGCTGCTACGCGGACTCGATCCGTGGATGTCCTACCGCAAGGGACCCTTCGCGCTCGCGGCGCTGAGCGACACCATCGGCGCGGACAGGGTGAACGAGGCGCTGCGGCGACTGGTCGAGGCGCATCGACGCGAGGACGCTCCGCCGGCGACGACGCTCGACCTGTATCGCGAGCTGCAGGCCGTGACGCCGGGCGAGTTCCAGTACCTGCTGCACGATCTCTTCGAGGTGAACACCGTCTGGGAGTTCGAGACGGAGCGCGTGAAGGCGGAGCCGGCGGACGCCGACGCGTGGCAGGTGACGCTCGACGTGCACGCGCGCAAGGTGGTGGTGGACGAGGCGGGTGTCGAGACCGAGATGCCGCTCGACGAGTGGATCGAGGTCGGGGTCTTCGCTCCGGTCGAGAGCGGCTACGAGCTCGACCAGCCGCTCTATCTCGAGAAGCATCGCATCGCGTCCGGCAACCAGACGATCACGGTGACGGTGCCGCGCCGGCCCGATCTCGCCGGCATCGACCCGTATCACCGGCTCGACTTCATCGAGAACGAGGACGACGACAACATCGAGGAGGTGGTGACAGGGAGCTGACGGATCCTCGCGTGCGGCTCTCGTACGCGAGCTCCCTTGCGGGACTCCTCGGCGGGCTCACCAGACCTGCACGCGCTCGTCGGGCGCGAGGTACAGCTTCTCGCCTTCCTTCACGCCGAACGCGTCGTACCACGGCGTCAGGTTGCGCACCGTCTGCGCGCGGTAGCGGCCCGGCGCGTGGCCGTCCCCGATGACCTGCGCGCGCAGCGCGACGTCGCGCACCTTCCCGCGCCAGGCCTGGGCGAAGGCGAGGAAGAAGCGCTGATCGCCCGTCAGGCCGTCGATCACCGACGCTTCCTTGCCGCCGAGCGACTTCCGGTACGCCATGTAGGCCGCGGTCAGGCCGGCGACGTCGGCGATGTTCTCGCCGAGCACCTGCTGGCCGTTCAGGTGCAGGCCGGGCAGGGGCTCGTAGGCGTCGTACTGCCTGGCCAGCGCGTCG
>Ga0111539_10005868_pt1 | contig 15856 bp, 12 predicted proteins | sample RhiMethybrSRZTD1_FD_79667 | JGI IMG/M metagenome (GOLD analysis project Ga0111539, IMG submission 79667) | Populus rhizosphere microbial communities from Tennessee, USA - Rhizosphere MetaG P. TD hybrid SRZTD1 (version 2) (version 2) | ecosystem: Host-associated > Plants > Roots > Rhizosphere >... | reverse complement strand
TGCGCCGCGTGGTCCCGAAGGCCGACTGGGCCGACGACGACGCCTTCCGCGCGGACTTCTTCGCCACCCCGGTGGAGGAGGCGCGGATCGTGCTCACGCCGGGGTAGCCCGGCGCACGGCCCGACCGGGGCTCAGGCGGGCTCGTCCGGCGCGCACGCCGCGGCGCGCGCGAGCAGCAGCGTGCGCTCGCGCGCGTTGCGCGTGAGCTCGGCGGCGCGCTCGAACTCCACGCGCGCCTCGTCCGGCCGGCCGAGCTTCCACAGCAGGTCGCCGCGCACGCTGGGCAGGAGGTGGTAGCCCGCGAGCGCGGGCTCCTCGGCGAGCGCGTCCACGCGCTCGAGGCCGGCGGCGGGACCGAATGCCATCGCCACGGCGACCGCACGGTTCAGCTCGACGATCGGCGACGGCGTGACGCGCGCGAGCGTGTCGTACAGGGCGACGATGCGCGCCCAGTCCGTCTCCTCCGGCGTGCGCGCGCGCGCATGGCAGGCGGCGATCGCGGCCTGCAGCGCGTACGGACCGACCGCTCCCCTCGTCGAGCCGGCGGCGAGCGCCGTCGCGCGCTCGAGCGCGGCGAGGCCGCGGCGGATCAGGAGCCGGTCCCAGCGCCCGCGGTCCTGGTCGAGGAGCAGCACGGGCTCGCCGGACGGACCGACGCGCGCCTTGGCGCGCGAGGCCTGGATCTCCATGAGCGCGACGAGGCCGTGCACCTCGGGCTCCGCGGGCGCGAGCTCGGCGAGGATGCGCCCGAGACGTAGCGCCTCGTCGCACAGCCCGGGACGCAGCCAGTCCTCGCCCGCCGTCGCCGCGTAGCCCTCGTTGAAAACGAGGTAGACGACCTCGAGCACCGACGCCAGGCGGCCGGAGAGCTCGGCCCCGCGCGGGACCTCGAACGGCACATCCGCCTCGGCCAGCGTGCGCTTCGCGCGCACGATGCGCTGTGCGATCGTCGGCTCGGGCAACAGGAAGGCGCGCGCGATCTCCTCCGTTGTCAGGCCTCCTAGTAGACGCAGCGTCAGCGCCACGCGCGCGTCCGGCGAGAGCACGGGATGGCAGGCGGTGAAGACCAGGCGCAGGAGATCGTCGCCGATGTCGTCGTCGAGCGCCGTGTCGAGGTCGGGAGCCGTGCTCTCGCGTTCCACGACCTCGTGCAAGAGCTCGTGCTGCTTCTCCGCGAGCGTTCGCTCGCGACGCACGAGGTCGACGGCGCGGTTCCTCGCCGCGGCCATGAGCCACGCGCCCGGGTTGTCGGGAACACCGGACTCGGGCCATTGCTCGAGCGCCGCGACGAGCGCGTCCTGCGCGAGCTCCTCGGCCACCCCGACGTCGCGCACGATGCGCGCCAGGCCGGCGATGAGCCGGGCCGACTCGATGCGGAAGACCGCCTCGATCGCGCGCGAGACGTCGGTGGCCATGAGGGCCGCCGATCAGACCATGCGCGCCGCGCTCCGGCCAGGTGCGGCGGAGCGGCACGCCGCCCGCTCAATCCGGGCAATCCGGGCAATCCGGGTCGAACATCCCGTTCAGCTCCCGGTAGCCGATCGCATCGGCGGCGAACGTGAAGGTGCCGTGCTCGAGCATCTCCCGCGCGGCGCGCAAGAAGGCGCCCAGCGCAGCGCGCGACAGGGCGCTGCCCACGCTGACCCGCTTCACGCCGAGCGCCGAGAGCTCCGCCAGGCTCAGCTGGACGCCGCGCAACCCCATCACCACGTTCACGGGGCGATCGACGGCGCGCACGACGGCCGCGACCTCTTCGCGGCTCGTGAGTCCAGGCGCATACAGCACGTGCGCTCCCGCCTCCTGGAACGCCTGGAGCCGGCGGATCGTGTCGTCGAGATCGGGCCGTCCCCACAGGTAGTTCTCGGCGCGGGCCGTCAACGTGAACGGGAAGCGGAGCGAGCGCGCTGCCTCGGCCGCGGCCCGGACGCGCTCGACGGCGACCGGGAGCGCGTGGATCGGATCGTCCGCGCGTTCCGTCGTGTCCTCGATCGATGCGCCGACGACTCCCGCGGCAGCGGCGAGACGGATCGTGTCCGCGACCGCTTCCGGCGTGTCGCCGTAGCAGCTCTCGAGGTCCGCGCTCACTGGTAGCGCCGTGGCCATCGCGATCGCACCGACGTGCTCGAGCATCTCGTCGCGGCCGATGCCGTAGTCCTGCTTCCCGGCGGAAAACGCGTAGCCCGCGCTCGTGGTGGCGAGGGCCTCGAAGCCGAGGCGCGCCAGGAGCCGCGCGGTCCCGACGTCCCATGGGTTGGGCACCAGGAACGCGGTCTCGCGCTCGTGCAGCGCCCGGAACGCGCTCCCCTTCTCGACCTGCGTCCTCATGGTGCGCGCTGCGATTCTACTTCTTCTCGACGCCGAGGCCGATGTCGCGCATGCGCTCCGCGGCCTCGCTCGGGAGGAAGTCCTCGAGCTCGTAGAGCGGACGCACCTCGATCTCGGCCTCGCCGCCCTCGACGGCGGGGTTGGGGAAGCGGCGCGTCCATTCGAGCGCTTCCTCGCGCGAGCGCACCTGGATCAGCGTGTAGCCGGCGACGATCTCCTTCGACTCGGTGAACGGGCCGTCGATGACCTTGCGCTTCTCGCCCGAGTAGCGGATGCGCCAGCCGTCCTTCGTGGGCCGCAGGCCCGAGCCGTCGAGCAGGGCTCCCGCCTTGGCGAGCTCCTCGTGGTAGGCGCCCATCCGCGCGAGCAGGTCTTCCTTGGGCAGGACGCCGGCCTCGCTGTCCTTCGTGCCCTTGACGATGATCATGAATCGCATGGGAGTTCTCCGGTCTTCCTCTGGTTCGTTCGGGTGACTAGCGGTTGGCCTCGATCTCGCGGCGCAGGCGCGCCTCCTGCTCCTTCAGCTCGGGCATGCAGCCGCCGGACTCGAAATCCTCGGCGTCGAAGACCTGGCGGATCTCGATGACCGCCTCGTGGTCGGGCGACGGCATGGGAATGCGCTTCACCCATTCGATCGCTTCCGCCTTGGACTTCACGCGCCAGATCCAGAAGCCGGCGACGAGCTCCTTGGTCTCGGTGAACGGGCCGTCCACGGCCGTACGCTTGCCGCCGCGCGAGAAGTGCACCCGCGCGCCCTTCGCGCTCGCCTGCAGCCCTTCAGCCGCCTGCAGCAGGCCTGCCTTCGCGAGCTCCGCGTTGAACTCGTGCATCTTCGCCAGGTAGTCGGCGGGCGGCATCTTGCCGGCCTCCGAGTCCTCGTCCGCCTTCACGATCACCATGAATCGCATGGGAGGTCTCCTTCGGTTCGTTCGGGGTCGCGAGCCCGGCCCCCGGCGATCTCGCCGGGCTCGGCCCTGACTCTACTCCCGCGTCGAACGGCCCCGGGCGGATCGACAGAGGCCACGGATCTTTGCTGTGCGAGGCTGCAAGTCCGTGAAGAAGCCGTAGTTCCGCAGGTGGGCTGCAACAGCCCACTACTCCAGCTCGCCCAGCCGCCCCGACTGGAAGTCGGCCATCGCCTGCGCGATCTCCTCCAGCGTGTTCATCACGAAGGGGCCGTAGGCGACCACGGGCTCGTCGATCGGCTGGCCGCCGATCACGAGCAGCGCGGCGTCATCGTCCGGCGCCTCGAGGAGGAGCTCCGTGCCCGAACGCTCGAACGTCGCGAGCTGGCTCGCGGCGAGCGGATGCGTGCCGGCCACGTGAAGCGCTCCCGAGCGCACGTACACGGCCATCGAGAAGCCCTCGGGCACGGGCAAGCTCACGCGCGCACCCTTGCGCAGTGCCGCGTCCCACAGGACGACGGGCGTGAACGTCTCGGCGGCGCCCCGCTGCCCGCGCAGCTCGCCGGCGATCAGGCGCACGCTCCCCCCTGCGTCCTCGAGCTCGACGCTCGGGATGCGGTCGCGCTCGAGCGTCTGGTAGCGCGGCGGCGACAGCTTGTCGCGCGCCGGCAGGTTCACCCACAGCTGCGCCATCTCGACCGTGCCGCCGCGGCGCGTGAGCTCGGGCGAGTGCTTCTCCTCGTGCAGAACGCCGCGCGCCGCGGTCATCCACTGCACGTCACCGGGGCCGATCCGGCCGCCGTTGCCGGCCGAATCGCGGTGCACGATCTCGCCCTGGTAGACGACCGTGACGGTCTCGAAGCCGCGGTGCGGATGCGAGCCCACGCCGCGCGGCTCGCTCGCCGGAGGGAACTGCGCCGGCGCGGCGTAGTCCATCAGGATGTAGGGCGAGAGCTTCACGCGCGGTGTCTGCGGCGAGAACACCGAGCGCACGGGGAAACCGTCGCCGACCCAGTGCATCGGCGGGCTCGAGACGACCGCATCGACCTTGCGCACGGTGGACATGGCGCTTGCTCCTTGGTGGCAGCGTAGCAGAGCGTCCGTGCTCCGCCCTGAAACGAGCGGGCCCCGCGCGATCGCATCGAGCGGGGCCCGCGTCCCTTGTCCCTGGACGCTCCTACTGGCCGGCGTCCTTCGGCGTCAGGTCCTTGAAGTGGATCGAGCGGCGCAGCTTCGAGGGCGTGCCGTCCGCGGCGGGCAGCACGTCCACGGGCTTGCCGTCGATCTCCGCCCAGCCACAGGACATGGTCTGGATCGGATCGCCGTTCTGCTTGGGCACGAGCTCGAGATCGCGGCCCTGCCACAGCCACACGCGGCGCGCGTCGAGCGTGCCGAACTGTGCGGCGCGCGCGGAGGCCTCACCCCCGTCGGCGACGACGATGTCGGTCGGCACCCAGCCCGCGTTGGGGAGGAAGTACTCGACCCAGCAGCGGTAGCTCGGATCGTAGTCGGTGCCCTCCTTGTCCGCCTTCAGGCGATAGCCGTACTGCATGCGCGACGGGATGCCCTGCGCGCGCGCGACGGCGATGAAGAGCGAGTGCAGGTCCGTGCAGCAGCCGCCGCCGTTCTTCAGGCAGTCCTCGGCGGCGCCGCGCCCGCAGCTCGGCTTGCTGGGGTCCTTCGAGTAGTGGTCGGCCGCGTCGGCGACCGCGTTCAGGAGCTTCACGACCTTCTTGCGCGGGTCCTTCTCGGTCCCGCAGGACTTGCTCGCGAGCTGCATGACCTGGTCGTCGACCGACATCAGGGGCGCATCGGTGGCGAGCTCGTCGGTGAACAGCTCCTTCTGGATCTCGCCCACGGTCGCGCCATTGAGATCGAACACCGGCGACTGGCGCACGACCGTGGTCTCGACGATCACCTCGACCTTGCTCTGCGCCGGCGTGCGCGCGAACACCATCTCGCCGTTGCTCTCGGGTTGCTTCGCGAACGTCCAGCCCTCGGGGGCCGCGATCACCTTGCGATCGAGCACGTGCTGCCACGCCCCGTCGCTCGGGAGGGCGACCCACAGGCGAACCTCCTTGGCGCCTTCCGGGACGTCGTTGAGCGAGACCGTCTGGCGGATCTGGTAGATGCGCGTCTCGGCGATGCGCGGGACGGTCAGCGGACCGTCGGTGCCGGGCGCGGGCGTGGAGGTCGGGAGGACGAACGGAAGAGCGGCAAGGAAGAAGGAGGTCGACATATCTCCAAGAACGTACCTCGCGACCGCGATCCCCGGCATTTCCCCGTTGTGTTCGCTCGTGCATGCAAGGGCGGCGCCGGCGATGGCGAGAATGCGTAGCCGCCGACGTGGCGCGCGATCCAGGGGAAGCCGCTTCCCGAGGTCTCAGCGGATCGACAGCTCCCGATCCGCATCGGGAGGTAGCCTGTCCGTGCCTTCTCCGCCCCGGAGTTTGACCATGGATCGTTGCTCCCTTTCGAAGCCGTTCCTGCCCTCGCTCGTGCTGCTCGCCCTTTCCGCCGCTGGCAGCGCCCAGCTCGGCTCGGTCGAGTCCGTGGTCGAGATCAGTGGGAGCGAGGCGGGCGAGTTCGGCGCGTCGCTGGCCTGGCTCGGTGACCTCGACGGCGATGGCAACGGCGATCTCGTGGTCGGAGCCCAGGCCGCGAACCGGGCCTGGACGTTGTTCCTGAACGCCGACGGAACGGTGGCGTCGTCGCAGGAGATCGCCGAGGGCGTGGGCGGCTTCGGCGGCGACCTCGACCTCCTGGACTCCTTCGGCTTCTGCGTGGCGACGCTCGGCGACCTCGACGGCGACGGAGTCACGGACGTCGCCGTGGGCGCACCGTTCGACGACGACGGCGGCAGCGGGCGAGGTGCGGTCTGGATCCTGTTCCTGAACGTCGACGGCACGGTCAAGGCCGAGCAGAAGATCAGCGCAACGGAGGGAGCCCTGGGTGGTCCTCTCGACAACGGCGACAACTTCGGCATGTCGATCGCCGCTCTCGGCGACCTCGATGGCGACGGGATCGAGGACATCGCAGTCGGCGCGTCGGGTGACGACGACGTGGACGGCAATTCCGGCGCGCTCTGGATCCTGTTCCTGAACACCGACGGCACGGTCGGCGGAGAGCAGAAGGTCAGCCAGTCGGCCGGTGGTTTCCCGGGCGACCTGTCCCAGCACGGCGTGTTCGGGTCGGCCGCCGCCGCGCTGGGCGACCTGAACGGTGACGGCGTCGTGGATCTCGGCGTGGGCGCGCCGAGCAACGGGCCCCCCCAGCCGGAGGTCTGGGTCGTCTTCATGAACGCGGACGGGACCGTCGATGACGCGCAGAAGCTCGACCTGGGTGAATTCAGCGCCAACTTCGGCAGCTCGATCGCCGCTATCGGCGACCTCGACGGCAACGGAGTCATGGACACGCACTTCGGACAGGTGCTCGCCGGCGGGCCCTTGTACCTCCAGCGCAGCCGCGCGCACGCGGGCTCGGTCGTCGAGTTCGCCGAAACGGTGCCCTTCGACCTCTCGCTCGTCGGGCTCTCCGCGAGCTCGCAGGGCGTGTGCACGGGCGGCGGCGTGTCGCTCTCCAACGCCCTCGACGTCGTCGTCGGGTTCTAGGCGACGCCACCCCGCCGCCCGACGCTGGCCCCCGAAGCGCGGGCACGATGGACCTCCTCCCTGCGCCGCCGCGCTGCCTGGCCGAAGTGCGCTGCTCACCGGTCGTTGCAGTGGTCCGCCGCGAATCTCCGTACTTCCTGTCGAGGGCAGCCGACTCCATTCGACTCGAGGGCGACAGGAGCACCCCATGATCCAGCCCCCGCTCTTCGTGTTCGCCCGTCTCATCGCCGCGACCCTCGTCTCCCTGGTTTCCCTGGTGCGGGACGAGTCGCCCCACGGGACCTCGGCGACCTCGCGCGCCCCTGGAGCGCTCACCGTGACCTCGAAGGACGGGACGCGCATCGCGTTCGAGCGCTCGGGCGAGGGTCCCGTCGTGATCCTCGTGTCGGGCGCCCTCTCCACCGGCGCGGACGGAGCGGGCCTGGCTGCGCTGCTCGAGCCGCGCTTCACCGTGATCCGCTACGACCGCCGCGGCCGCGGTGGCAGCGGGGACACGCCGCCCTACGCGATCGAGCGCGAAGTCGAGGACGTCGCCGCGCTGATCGATGCCGCCGGCGGATCGGCGTTCCTGTTCGGGAGCTCGTCGGGCGCTGTCCTCGCGCTCGAGGCCGCGGTCCGGCTCCCGACGAAGGTCCCGCGAGTCGTGCTGTACGAGCCGCCCTTCGTCGTCGACCAGAGCCGCGCGCCCGTTCCCGCCGACATCGTCGCGCGCACGAACGCGCTCGTCGCCGGCGGAAAGCGGAGCGACGCCGTCGAGCTCTTCATGACCGCGGGCGTCGGCCTTCCCCAGGACATCGTGACGCAGATGCAGGCGCTGCCGATGTGGAAGTCGCTCGAGGGCCTCGCACACACGCTGCCCTACGACCTGACGCTGATGGACGGCACGCAGTCGGGCAAGCCTCTGCCCAGTGAGCGCTGGGTCGGCGCGCGTTCGAGGACGCTCGTCCTGTGCGGCGGCGCGAGCGATCCGTGGCTGCACGCGGGCTCGGCGTCGCTGGCCGACCTCTTGCCGGGCGCCGCCCACCGTGTCCTCGAAGGGCTCGACCACTCGTCCCCGTCCACGAGGCCGCAGGCGGTCGCGCCGGTGCTGATCGAGTTCTTCGCGGCGGAGTGAGGGCCGGCCGGAAGAGAGCCGCAGGAATCTCCGGATCGATGTCGAGCTCCGCCGCGCGGCTCCGACTCTCCGGCGAACGTCCAAAACGTCCCCCGACCCTCGAAAGACGCCGCCCGATGAAGAGCACCCTCTTCCTCCTCCTCTGCTGCTTGCCCGGTCTCGTCACCGTCGCGCCGATCGATCGGGAGCCACCCACCTCGCCCAGGATCCAGACCATGACCCCGCAGAAGATCACGACCTTCCTCTGGTTCGACGACGACGCGGAGGAGGCGATCCGCTTCTACTCCTCGATCTTCCCCGACTCGAAGGTGCTCTCCGAGTCGCGCTGGGGTCCGGGCGGTCCCGTGCCCGAGGGCACGCTGATGACCGCGCGCTTCCAGCTCGCCGGTCAGGAGTTCATGGCCCTCAACGGCGGGCCGACGTTCCACTTCACCGAGGCGATCTCGCTCTTCGTGACGTGCGAGACGCAGGCCGAGATCGACGAGCTGTGGACGAAGCTCACCGCCGGCGGCGGCGAGCCCAGCCAGTGCGGGTGGCTGAAGGACAAGTACGGCCTCTCGTGGCAGATCGTGCCGAGCGTGATGGAGAAGCTGATCAAGAGCGACGATCCGGCGCGCGCGAAGCGCACGCTGGACGCGCTCATGCAGATGACGAAGCTCGACATCCGCAAGCTGCAAGCGGCCCACGACGGCCGTTGATCGTTCCTCGATCGCGCGCGTGGCCACGGAGCGTGGCTGCGCGCGCGTCTTCGTCTCGACGGCATGAGACGGAATTCATCGTCGACGTTTCGCGGACTTAACCCGCCATGCGTCGCGCGCGACCCACAGTGCCTTCGCGCTCACTTGGCGAGGGGGGCCAACGCCGCAGTTCCGTCTCATGGTTCGACTGGCCGATCTCCCGCGGAAGGTCCTGGCGAAGGCTCGACAACCTCTCCTGAGGACCCGCGTCGGCCAGCGCATGCTGCGCTGGTCGCGCCGCGGCGGGGCGAGCTTCCACTGCCCGATCTGCGACTATCGCGGTCCCTTCCTGTCGCACTGGAGCGAGGGCAAGCGGCGAGTGCACGCGCTGTGTCCGGCGTGCGGCTCGGCGGAGCGTCACCGGCTGCAGGTCCTCGTCCTCGAGGAGATCGCCGCGGTGCACGACCTCGAGCGCATGTCGGTCCTGCACGTCGCGCCGGAGCCGTGCTTCCACGCGCTCTTCCGCCGGCGCTTCCGCCGCTACGCGAGCCTGGACCGGAACGGGCGTAACGCCGACTACCGCGCCGACCTCTGCCGCCTGCCCTTCGCGGACCGGAGCTTCGACTTCGTCTTCGCGTCGCACGTGCTCGAGCACATCCAGGAGGACGGCGAGGCGATCGCCGAGATCGCGCGCATCCTGCGCCCTGACGGCGTCGCCGTCGTGCCCGTGCCGGTCATCGCAGCGCACACCGTCGAGTACGGCGCGCCCAATCCACACGAGGCCGGACACGTGCGCGCTCCGGGGCTCGACTACTACGACCGGCTGCACGGCCACTTCCGCAGCGTCGACCTCTACGACTCGGAGCTCTTCCCCGAGGAGTTCCAGGTCTTCGTCCACGAGGACCGCTCGTCGTGGCCCGCGACGATGCCCCTGCGTCCCACGATGGCGGGGACGAAGCACCGCGACTTCGTGCCGGTGTGCGTGCGCTGAACGAGGCTCCGCGCGCGATCCCGACCGACCGCGGAGGCGCGGAGAACGCGGAGCAGCGCGCAGGAAACGTGTAGAGCCCTCCACCATGCCGCTTCCGATCGAGGACTACGCACTGATCGGCGACTGCCAGACGGCCGCGCTCGTCGGACGCGACGGCTCGATCGACTGGCTGTGTCTCCCGCGCTTCGACTCGGGCGCGTGCTTCGCCGCGCTGCTCGGCACGAACGAGCACGGGCGCTGGCGGATCGCGCCCGAGGGCGACGTGCGCTCCGTGCGCCGTCGTTATCGCGAAGGAACCCTCGTGCTCGAGACCGACTTCGAGACCGCGGACGGCGCCGCGACGCTCGTGGACGCCATGCCGCCGCGCGCCGACGGTCCCGACCTCGTGCGCCTCGTGATCGGACGACGCGGGACGGTGCGCATGGGGATGGAGCTCGTCATCCGCTTCGACTACGGCGCGCTCGTGCCGTGGGTGCGGCGCATCCCCGGCGGCATCCACGCGGTCGGCGGACCGGACGCGCTGCGCCTCGCGACGCCGGTCGAGCTCGAGGGCCGCGACTTGAAGACCGTGGCCTCGTTCGACGTCTCCGCCGGCGAGCGCGTGCCTTTCACGCTCGCGTGGCATCCGTCGTTCCGGCCCGCCCGGCACTGTCCGGATGCCGAGCAGACGCTCGCGGCCACCGAGGAATGGTGGCACCTGTGGTCGGGGCGCTGCACCTACGAGGGTCCGTGGCGCGAGCAGGTGCTGCGCTCGCTGATCACGCTGAAGGCGCTCACCTATGCGCCGACGGGCGGAATCGTCGCCGCGCCGACGACGTCGCTGCCCGAGGAGCTCGGCGGCGTGCGCAACTGGGACTACCGCTGCTGCTGGCTGCGCGACGCGACGTTCACGCTCTATGCGCTCCTGCTCGCCGGTTACACCGAGGAAGCGTGCGCGTGGCGCGAGTGGCTCCTGCGCGCGGTGGCGGGCAAGCCCGACCAGATCAGCATCCTCTACGGCATCGCCGGCGAGCGCCGTCTGCCCGAGCTCGAGCTCGACTGGCTACCCGGCTACGAGGGCTCGCGCCCGGTGCGCATCGGCAACGCCGCGTATCGCCAGCTGCAGCTCGACGTCTACGGCGAGGTCGTCGACGCGATCCACCTCGCGCAGCGCCAGGGCGTTCCGTCGAGCGAGAGCGCGTGGCGTGTGATCCGCACGATGCTGCGGCATCTGGAGGCGGCGTGGCGCGAGCCCGACGAGGGCATCTGGGAGGTGCGCGGACCGCGGCGCCATTTCACGCACTCCAAGGTGATGGCCTGGGTCGCGTTCGACCGCATGGTGAAGGAGGTCGAGCGCAACGGCGCCGACGGTCCCGTGGAGCGCTGGCGCGCGCTGCGCGACGAGATCCACGCCGAGGTCTGCGCGCGCGGCTTCGACGCGCACCGGAACGCGTTCGTGCAGCACTACGGCTCGTCCGAGCTCGATGCGGCGCTGCTCCTGATCCCGCTCGTCGGCTTCCTGCCGCCCACCGATCCGCGCGTGCGCGGCACCGTGGCCGCGATCGAAGCGGACCTCCTGCGGGACGGGTTCGTCCGGCGCTACCGCACGCATCCGGAGATCGACGGCCTGCCCGAAGGCGAGGGCGTGTTCCTGCCGTGCACGTTCTGGCTGGCGGACAACCTCGTGCTCCAGGGCCGCACCGACGAGGCGCGCGCGCTCTACGAGCGTCTGCTCGCGCTCGCGAACGACGTGGGGCTCCTCTCGGAGGAGTACGACCCGAGCACGCGGCGCCTGCTCGGCAACTTCCCGCAGGCGTTCACGCACGTCGCGCTCGTCAACACGGCGTTCAACCTCACGCAGCCCCATGGACCGGCGCTGGATCGGGAGCATTGAGTCGCCGCTTCGCGCGAGGTCTGGTACCCTCGCTCCCCGCGCCACCCGGCCCGAGGCCGTTCCTCGCCGCGTTCCTCCTCGTCCCGGTCCGCCACCTGGGTGTCCCATGAACGCGCTCCGCGACCGGGCGCTGCGACCATGAGCTCGAGCGCCTCGAGCCACGCCTTCCTCGCCGGCGGCGGCGCGATGGGCGCGCTGATCCGCGCGCACGACTGGTCGAAGACCGCGATCGGTTCCGTCGAGACGTGGTCACCGGCGCTGCGCATGCAGGTGAGCTTCCTGCTCGCGAACCGCTTCCCCATGCTCCTGTGGTGGGGACCGACGTTCTGCTCGATCTACAACGACGCCTATGCGCCGATCCTCGGCGCCAAGCATCCGTGGGCGCTCGGCAAGCCGGTGAGCGAGTGCTGGAGCGAGATCTGGGACGTCCTGCGGCCGCTGATCGAGACGCCGTTCCAGGGCGGTCCGCCGACGTGGATCGAGGACTTCCAGCTCGAGCTCCGGCGTCACGGCTACTTCGAGGAGGGCCACTTCACCGTCGCCTACAGCCCGGTGCCGGACGAGACGGCGCCGCGCGGGATCGGCGGCGTCGTCGCCACCGTGCACGAGATCAGCGCCACCGTGTTCGCCGAGCGGCGCGTCGCCGCGCTGCGCGACCTCGGATCGCGCGCGGGCGAGGCGCGCACGGCCGAGCAGGCCTGCGCGATCGCGGCCGAAACGCTCGCGGCCTACAGCAAGGACCTGCCGTTCGTGCTCCTCTACCTGGTCGCCGCGCCCGGCGAGACCGACGCGAAGGGCCGGACGGCGCGGCTTGCGGGAGCGGCGGGCGCGACGGCGGGTGACGACATCGCTCCGGTGAGCGTCGCGCTCGACGGAACGGGCGACGGCGGCTGGCCGCTCGCGGAGGCGGCGCGCGACGAGGCCGTGCACGTCGCGGAGCACCTGCACGAGCGCTTCGCGCGCGTTCCCAGGGGCCCGTGGCACGATCCGCCGGACACGGGCGTCGTCCTGGCGATCCCGTCGAGCAAGCCGCACGAGCCCGCCGGACTGCTCGTCGCCGGTGTGAGCTCGCGGCTGCGGCTCGACGAGCACTACCGCGACTTCCTCGAGCTCCTGCGCACGCAGGTGGCGACAGCGATCGCCAGCGCGCGCGCCTACGAGGAGGAGAAGAAGCGCGCCGAGGCGCTGGCCGCGATCGACCGCGCGAAGACCGCGTTCTTCTCGAACGTCAGCCACGAGTTCCGGACACCGCTGACGCTGATGCTCGGGCCCGTCGAGGAGCTGCTCAGCCGCAGCTACAGCGAGCTCTCGCCGGCGGCCAAGGAACAGCTCGAGGTCGTCAACCGCAACGGCCTCAGGCTCCTGCGCCTCGTCAACACGCTGCTCGACTTCTCGCGCATCGAAGCGGGCCGCGTGCGCGCCGTCTTCCAGCCCACCGACCTCGCCGCGTTCACCACCGAGCTCGCGGGCGTCTTCCGCTCGGCGATCGAGCGCGCCGGGATGCGCCTCACGGTCGACTGTCCGCCGCTGGCGGTGCCGGTCTTCGTGGACCGCGACATGTGGGAGCAGGTGGTGCTCAACCTGCTCTCGAACGCCTTCAAGTTCACGTTCGAGGGCGGCATCACCATCGCGCTGCGCCAGACGGAAACGGCCGCCGAGCTGCGCGTGACGGACACGGGAACGGGCATCCCCGCCGCGGAGATGCCGCGTCTCTTCGAGCGCTTCCACCGCGTCGAGAACGCCCGCGGGCGAACGCACGAGGGCAGCGGCATCGGGCTCGCGCTCGTGCAGGAGCTCGTGAAGATCCATGGCGGTTCGATCGGCGCCGAGAGCACCGTCGGCGAGGGCACCGCGTTCACGATCCGCGTCCCGCTCGGGTCCGAGCACCTGCCGCCAGAGCAGCTCCGCGAGACGCGCGCTCCGACGTCGGCGAGCGCGCGCGCGACCCCGTTCGTCGAGGAGGCGCTGCGCTGGCTGCCCGGGCATCGCGAGGGCGACGCGGAGGCGGAGCTCCCCGAGAAGTACGACCCGCTGCCCGTGCCTGCACCCGCGGTACATCCCGGCCTGCGCGACGAGCGCCCGCGCGTGCTCGTCGCCGACGACAACGCCGACATGCGCCAGTACGTCGTGCGCCTGCTCGCCGAGCGCTACCGCGTCGTCGCCGTGCCCGACGGCGAGGCAGCGCTGGCGGAGGCGCGCCGCGAGCCGCCGGACCTCGTGCTGACGGACGTGATGATGCCGCAGCTCGACGGGTTCGGCCTCCTGCGCGAGCTGCGCGCCGATCCGACGACGCGCGACGTGCCCGTGATCCTGCTCTCCGCGCGCGCGGGCGAGGAGAGCCGCGTCGAGGGCCTGAGCGCCGGGTCGGACGACTACCTCGTCAAGCCCTTCAGCGCGCGCGAGCTCCAGGCGCGCGTGGCGGCGCACCTCGAGATGGCGCGCGTGCGCCGCAAGGCCTCCGAGGCCCTGCGCGAGCAGGAGCGCGCGCTCAACGAGGCCCAGCGCCTCGCCCACGTCGGCAGCTGGCAGTGGGACCTCGCGACGGGTGAGCAGCTCTTCTCGGACGAGCTGTGCCGCCTCCTCGGCTGGTCGATGGAAACGCCGATCCCGCCGTTCGACGAGCAGGACGGGCTCTTCTACGCGCACGAGCAATGGGTGCTGCTCGAGAGCGCCGTGCAGAAGGCGGTGCTCACGGGCGAGGGCTGGAGCCTCGAGCTCCAGGGCCTGCGCGCGGGCGAGCCCTTCTGGCTGACGACGCGTGGCGAGGTCGTGCGCGGTGACGATGGCTCGGTCGTGGCCCTGCGCGGCACCGTGCAGGACATCACGGAACGCAAGGCGCTCGAGCTCGAGCGCCACGCCGTGCTCGAGCGCGAGCGCGACGCGCGCGCGGCGGCCGAACGGTTGGCCCGGCTCAAGGACGACTTCCTGGCCACGCTCTCGCACGAGCTCCGCAACCCGTTGAACGCGGTGCTGGGCTGGGCGCAGTTCCTGAAGAAGGACGCCACGGACCCGGCCAAGGTGCTCAACGCCGCGGACGTCATCTACCGCAACACGCGCGTGCAGGTGCAGCTCATCTCCGACCTGCTCGACCTCAGCCGCATCGGCGCCGGGAAGGTCGAGCTCGATGTCCAGCGCGTCGACCTGCCCGTCGTCATCGAGGCCGCCGTCCAGTCGATGCTGCCCACGGCCGAGGCACGCGGCATCCGCCTGTGCAGCGTCGTCGTGCCGGGCACGGGCGTCGTGCGCGGCGATCCCGCACGCTTGCAGCAGGTGATCTGGAACCTGCTCTCGAACGCCGTCAAGTTCACGCCGCGCGGCGGCGAAGTGCGGGTCGAGCTCGCGACGAAGAACGAGCGTGCCGAGATCCACGTGAACGACACGGGTGATGGCATCGCTCCCGAGTTCCTGCCGCATCTCTTCGAGCGCTTCCGCCAGGCGGACGCGTCGGCCTCGCGCCAGCACGGGGGCCTCGGCATCGGCCTCGCGCTCGTCAAGCAGCTCGTGGATCTGCACGGCGGCGAGGTGCGCGTTCACAGTGCCGGCAAGGGCCGGGGCTCGCTGTTCGTGGTCGAGCTCCCGCTCGCCGGAGCCGACAGCTGGCTCGAGCCACGCCGCCCACCGCTCGAGGTCGCGGCGCAGGCCTCGGCGCGCCTGAAGGGCGTGCGCGCGCTGGTCGTCGACGACGAGCAGGACGCGCTCGCGCTCGTGCGGCGCATCCTCGAGGAGAGCCAGGCCACGGTGGGAACGGCACTGTCGGCCGACGAGGCGCTGCGCGCGCTCGAGAGCGGCGAGTTCGACCTCCTGATCAGCGACATCGGGATGCCCGGCCGCGACGGCTACGACCTCGCGCGGGAGATGCGCTCGCGCGGGATCCTCATCCCGGCCGTGGCGCTCACCGCGTTCGCGCGCGCCGAGGACCGCGCGAAGGCGCTGCGCTCCGGCTACCAGGCGCACGTCACGAAGCCCGTGAACGCCGTCGAGCTCCTGACGACCGTGGCCGCGCTCAGCCGGAAGGTGCGCGAGACGTCCGTCGAGCCGAGCGAGCCGTAGCGGAGCGTACTCCCGCCAGGGAGTTCCAGCGTCAACGAGAACCGACCGCGAAGACGCGGAGAGCGAGAGCGGCCAGGAGAAGTTTGGAGAAAGGGCCGCGCGGCTTTCACGCGTTCGTGCAACGGAACGGTCGCCGTGCGAGACAGCGCGCCGCCGGCACGGGGCGGTCTTCCGGAACATCCGTTGCTCGCGGCGCTCCGAGCCGCGGTGTCTGCGAAGGAACACAGCAAAGGAAACCGGAGGTCGATCGTGGCCAATCAAAGGGAACGAACGGGGAGTAGGGAGATGCGCGGCGACGACAGGGGCGACG
>Ga0111539_10005867_pt1 | contig 15860 bp, 13 predicted proteins | sample RhiMethybrSRZTD1_FD_79667 | JGI IMG/M metagenome (GOLD analysis project Ga0111539, IMG submission 79667) | Populus rhizosphere microbial communities from Tennessee, USA - Rhizosphere MetaG P. TD hybrid SRZTD1 (version 2) (version 2) | ecosystem: Host-associated > Plants > Roots > Rhizosphere >... | reverse complement strand
TCTTCCTTGGCCAGGATGTCGTTGCAGAGCTTGACGCACTCGTCGCAGATGAAGACGCGGGGTCCGCTAATCAGCTTGCGTACTTCGCGCCGCTGCTTGCCGCAGAAGCTGCAGTGAAATTCTTCCATCCGACACTTCATTCTTACACAGGGGGGTGCCTCCGCAACAGTGGCCGCCCGCCGGCGCTTTCTTCTGCCACCGCGCGGTTCTGTACGGGAGTGTGATCCGCCCTTGACGCGGCGGGTCAATTCTGGGCACCTAGGCATTCTGTGCGCGTTCTCGTGGTCGCCGCCGAACCTGCCGAGGTCGCGAGCGACCCGGATTCCGCTCTGTCGATCCTCGTCGAGCTCGGCTGTCGCGCCAGCGCCTGTCGCTTCGATCTCGGCGATCTGGACGAAGAGGGGCTGGTGGCGCGCCCGCCCACTCTGGTCGTGATTGACGCCGGCGACGAGCTGGCGCGAGCGGTGCAGGCCCGCCGCAAGCTGGATCAGATTGGGCCGGTGGCCGACACGCCCACATTGCTCGTGGTCACGCTGCCGCGCCTGCCGGGCGTCGACTTCTCGCTCGGTTTCGACGACTTCATCCTCCGTCCCATCGTCCCCGCCGAGCTCTACGCGCGCCTGCGCCAGCTCGACTGGAAGAGCGCCGCCTTCGGATCCGACGAGGTGATCAAGGTGGGGGACCTCGTCATCGACCTGGCCGGCTACGAGTGCGCGCTCGGCGGCCGCCGGCTCGATCTCACCCACCAGGAGTTCGAGCTGCTCCGCTTCCTGGCGCAGAACCGCGGCCGCGTCTTCACCCGCGACCAGCTGCTGCAGAAGGTGTGGGGCTACGAGTACACCGGCGGGACGCGGACGGTCGACATCCACGTCCGCCGGCTGCGCGCCAAGCTCGGACCGGTCTCGAGCGGCCTCATCGCGACCATCAGACACGTCGGCTACAAGATGAAGGCGCCCAAGGGCTCGTGACGTCTCATGCCGGTCCCGTGCGAATCGCTGACTGACATCGAGCTGTTCGCCTTCCTCGACGAAGAGGAGCGGGCCATCCTGGCCGAGATGGTGGACGCGGAGGGTCCGGCGGCCGGGACCCTCCTGTTCCGCGCCGGCGAGCCGGGCGACGCCATGTACGTGGTCAAGTCGGGCGCCGTCGAGCTCTCGGTGGTGGACAACGTGGGGCAGAAGATCGTCCTGAGCGTGGTGACGCCGGGGGACGTCTTCGGCGAGCTGTCGCTGCTCGACGGCGGAGCGCGCACGGCCACCGCCGTCGTGGTCGAGGACTGCGAGCTCATCGTGCTCGACCGCGAGGACCTCGTGGTCCTGTTCCGCAAGCAGCCGGAGGCCGCGCTTCACCTCCTGGCCGCCATGGGCAAGATGACCCGGCAGGCCGACGCGCTCCTGCGCACGCGGGTCTCGCGAAACGTCAACCAGGAGCTCGAGGAGAAGCTCACCCTGGTCGAGAAGGTCGCCGACTGGATCGCCTGGTTCAGCGGCAGCATGCCGTTCCTGGCGGTCAACGTGCTCTGGTTCGGCACCTGGATCCTGCTCAACACGAGCGGGGTGACGCACTTCGATCCCTATCCGTTCGGCCTCCTCACCATGATCGTCTCGCTCGAGGCGATCTTCCTGTCGATCTTCGTCCTGGTCAGCCAGAACCGGCAGGCGGCCAAGGACCGGGTCCGCTCCGACGTCGAGTACGAGATCAACGTCAAGGCCGAGCTCGAGGTCGCCCACCTGCACGAGAAGACCGACCGGCTGCGCGAGGACATGCTCGACCGCCTCGCGAAGCTGGAGCGCCTGCTCGGCGGCGGCCGCCCGCCCAACCCGACCCCCCGGGCTAGCTGAGGTAGAGGGTGGCGATCTCCATGTAGAGGATGAGGCCGGTGATGTCGCACATCGAGGAGATGAAGGGGTTCGACGCCACCGCCGGGTCGATGCCGAGCTTGACCATGAGGAGCGGGATGCCGGAGCCGACCAGCGCCCCCCAGGTCACCACGCAGACCACGGCGGAGCCGACCGACAGCACCATCGGCAGGTAGCGGGTCGATTCCCAGACGGCGGCGCTGCCCATCCCGACCACGCCGAGGATGAGGCCGAGGATGAGGCCGACGCTGAGCTCGCGGATCAGCACCCGCTTGACGTCGCTCATCTGCACCCGGCCGAGCGAGAGCGCGCGGATGACCAGGGTGGCCGACTGCGAGCCGGAGTTGCCGCCCGACGCCACGATGAGCGGCACGAACCAGAGCAGCTTGGTGATGCCGTCGATCTCGCTCTGCGAGAAGTACTCGAGGACGTTTCGGGTGGCCAGCCCGGCGACGAACAGGACCACCAGCCAGGGAGCCCGCGCCCGGATGAGGGTGAGGAACGGGGTCTTGAGGTAGGGCTGCTCGAGGGGCTCGACCGCGCCCAGCCGCTGGACGTCCTCGGTCGCTTCCTCCTGCACGACGTCGATGGCGTCGTCGACGGTGATGATGCCGACGATGTGGTGATTGCGATCGACCACCGGCAGGGCCAGGAGGTCGTACTTGGCGATGACCCGTGCCGCCTCCTCCTGATCGGCGTCGGCCGGCACGTTCACGATGTTCGGGTTCATGATCTCGGCGATGGTCCGCTTGGCCGGCGAGACCACCAGGTCGCGCAGCGACACCACGCCGAGCAGGGTGCCGTTCTGGTCCACCGCGTAGGCCTGGTAGATCGTCTCCTTGTCGGCCGCGGTCTCGCGGATCTGTTCGATCGCCTGCTGCACGGTGACGTTGGCCGGCAGGGCGACGAACTCGGTCGTCATCAGCGCGCCGGCCGAGTCCTCCGGGTAGGCCAGGAGCTGGCGGATGTCGCGCGACTCCTCCTCGTCGATGGCGCTGAGCAGCTCGGTCCTGAGCTCCTCGCCCAGGGTGGCGTACAGGTCGGCGCGGTCGTCGGCCGCCATCTCGTCGGTCAGGTCGACCGCCTTCTCGAGCTCCTTGACCGCCAGGGTGGCGAACAGCTGGGCGCGCCGCTCCTCGTCCAGGTGCTCGAGCAGGCGGGCGCCGAACTCGACCGGCAGGACGGACAGCAGCTTTTGCGCCTGCTCCGGCTCCAGGGCGGTGGCGAGGTCGGCGAGGTCGGCCGGGTGGAGCTCCTCGGTCAGCTCCACGAGCTCCTGCGGGTTGGTCGCGAGCGCCTCGATCACCTCCGGCAGGATGAGACGAGTAGTGGTTTCCATTGGTATCCTGGCTCTGCGTGTTCAAGGTCATCGACCTCACCGCCGAAGGCAAGCCCGAAGAGAGCGAAGATGCCGCCCGGGTCGCGCCGCCGCCGGTCGGCACCGTCCGTTGGGTCGACCTCATCGAGACCGACAAGAGCGCGCTCGAGCTTCTGCGCGAGCGCTTCAACTTTCACCCGCTCGCGCTCGAGGACTGCGCCACCTTCGAGCTCAGGTCCAAGTTCGAGGAGTACGGCGATCACCTGTTCATCGTCCTGCACGCCTTCACCGCCGCGCCGGACGACCCCATCTTCATCCAGATCCACGAGGTCCACGCCTTCCTGTCGGAGCGCTACCTGGTCTTGGTGCACGACAACCCGCTCAAGGCGGCCGAGCTGGCCTGGCAGAAGGCCTCCAGCGACCCGACCATCCTGCAGCGCGGACCCGCCTGGGCCTACTACACGGTGGTGGACGCGATGGTGGACGCCACCTTCCCGGTCATCGAAAACCTGGTCGCCCGGGTCGAGAATGTGGAAGAGAAGGTGCTGACCGGCGGCGAGCCGGTCGACCTGAGCGAGATCTTCTCGATCCGCAGCACGCTGGTGACCATGCGCCGGGTGCTGCGCCCGGTGCGCGACACCATCGCGATCCTCACGCGGCGCGCCGACAGCCCGCTCACCGAGCGCAGCGCGCTCTATTTTCGCGACGTGCACGACCACGTGATCCGCTGCCTGGAGAGCGTCGAGGAGGCGGAGTCGCTCATCAGCAACACCATCGAGGCCAACAAGACCGCGCTGAGCCATCGATCCAACGAGATCATGGCCAAGCTGACCATCTTCAGCGCCATCTTCCTGCCGCTCGGTTTCATCGTCGGCTTCTGGGGACAGAACTTCGACGACATGCCGTTCCACAACGAGCACCTCTTCTGGTGGCTCACGGTCGGCCCCTGCGTGGCGGTCCCCATCGTCCTGATCGTCTGGTTCTGGTGGAAGGACTGGCTATGAAGGAACCATCGAGCGGCGCCGAGGGGCTGGTGGCGGCGGGCGCGACCGACGTCGGCCGGGTCCGGGCGCACAACGAGGACAACCACCTCATCGACACCGACAACCAGATCTTCATCGTGGCCGACGGGATGGGCGGGCACGCGGCCGGCGAGGTCGCCAGCGCCATCGCCTGCCGCCGGGTGCACGAGAGCTGGACCGAGATCAGCATGCAGCGCCACCGGGCCGCCTACGCCGGCCACGGCGACGCCGACGCCCGCCGCGCCCTGTTCCAGGCGGTCCGCGAGGGCGTGATGAACGCCCACTTCCACATCGTCGAGCAGGCCAGCCGCGACGAGAACAAGCGGGGCATGGGCACCACCTTCACCGGCCTCCTGGTCGCCGGCGGCGACGCCGTCTTCGCCCACGCCGGCGACTCGCGTGCCTACCTGGTGCGCGACGGCATCGCCATCCAGCTCAGCGAGGACCACACCGTGCTGGCCCGCCTGCGCGCCGCCGGCGTGGAGGACAGCGACACCGAACCGGGCGAGCCGGCCGCCGGGTCGGCCAGGCACCGCTGGCGCGGGGTCCTGACCAACGCGCTCGGCATCGGCGACGTCACCCGGGTCGCCACCTTCGCGGTCCCGATGTACTCGGGGGATCGCTTCCTCCTGTGCAGCGACGGCATCAGCGAGTACCTGGGCGAGCAGGAGCTGGGCGAGATCGTGCTCAAGGCGCCCAGCCCGGCGCTGGCCGCCAACCGGCTGGTCGACCGCGCCGTCGAGCTGGGCGGCGGCGACAACGCGACGGCCGTGGTGGTGAAGGTGGTCGAGGCCGGCGAGACCGTGGTGCCGCCCGACCAGCGCGATCGGGACGCCGCCGCGCTGGCCCGCTGTCCGCTGTTCGAGCCGCTGTCTCCTCAGGAGCGGTTGCGCGCGCTGCGCATCACCACACCGCGCGAGATCAAGCCGGGCCGCGAGCTCAGCGCGATGGCGCTGGGAGACCGGGTCGCCTACGTCGTGCTCGACGGCGAGGTCGTGCTGGCCGACGGCGACAAGGTCGGACCGAGCGGGCTGGTCTACACCAGCGCTCTGGTCGACGGCACCTCGCAGGTGCGCGACGCCGCCGCCACCACCGAGCTGTCCCGGCTGCTGGTCATCCGGCGCAACGACTTCCACGAGCTGGCCGAGGAGGAGTCCGACCTCGGCGTCAAGCTCTACGCGGTCCTGGCCACCCTCATGGCCCGCGACTGACCGCGCGGCTGGCGACCAGCTTGACGCAGAGGTCGAGCGCGCAGATGAAGGACTCGGCGCGGGCGACGCCCTGGCCGGCGATGTCGTAGGCGACGCCGTGGTCGGGCGAGGTGCGGACGATGGGCAGGCCGAGGGTGACGTTCACCGATTTCTCGAAGTCGATGAGCTTGACCGGGATGAGGCCCTGGTCGTGGTACAGGGCGACCCAGAGGTCGAGGGTCATGCGGAAGGCGGTGTCGGGCACCAGCGGGCCGACGATCTCGATCGACTCGCCGAGGTGGTGGCGGCAGGTCTCGATGGCCGGAACGATGATGGTCGACTCCTCGTGGCCGAACACGCCGCCCTCGCCGGCGTGTGGGTTGAGGCCGAGGATGCCGATCCGCGGGCTGGCGATCCCGAAGTCGCGGCGCAGCGCCTCGACCGCCATCAGCGTGACCGTCACGATGTGATCGCCGGTGAGCTCGTGGGCCAGGCTCATGAGCGGGACGTGCGTGGTGGCGAGGACCAGCTTGTAGCGCGGGCCGACGAACATCATCGCCACCCGCGAGCTGCCGAGCCGGGCGCGCAGGAAGTCGGTGTGGCCGGTGAAGCCGAAGTCGGCGGCTCGGGCGGTCGACTTGCTCATCGGCGCGGTCACCAGACCGGCGATCTCACCGTCGGTGGCGGCGCGCACTGCGGCGTCGAGGTAGGCTACCTGCGCGGCGCCGGCGCTGGCCGACGGCTTGCCCGGCGGCGCCATGTCCGGCGTGAGGCTGCCATACGGGTCGACCAGCGCCACGCCAGCCGGCAGAGTGGCACCTGCCTGCTGCGCCCCGCGCTCGAGGATGCTGCGGCTTCCGAAGAGCAAGAGGCGGCGGAGCAGCTCGGGCTGCGCTTCTGCCAGTGCGCGCGCCACGATCTCCGGCCCGATGCCCGTCGGATCACCGAGGGTGATCCCGATCCGATCCGTGTGCCCCATCCCTACAGTCTCCTACCGTGCCTGGAAACCCTTGCACCGACGGTCGCTCTCCGTCAGGGTTGTAGGAAGAAGTTTATGCGTTTTGGGCAGTGGTTCGGGGCCGCCGGGCTGGTCAGTTTCCTGGCCGCGGGCCTGGCTGCTTGCGGTGCGACCGGAACCGGCGGAAAGGCCAGTGACGAGGCGCCCCCCAAGATGGGTCCGCCGACCGCTCTGCCGGTGGTGGGCGGCATCTTCCGCCCCGGCGAGTCGATGCGTTTCGAGCTGTCGCTGCGCGGGATCGTCGGCGGCGAGGCCTCGGTCGCGGTCGGGAGTCCCGGGCTGGTCGACGGCAAGCGGGTCATCATCGTCCGCTCGCGGGTCGAGTCGGCCGGCGTGGTCGCCGTGTTCAAGGAGGTCAAGGACGAGGTCACCACCTGGGTCGACCTCGACACCGGCCTGCCGCTCGAGCACCAGGCGTCCGTGAAGTTCGGACCGAAGGCGATGACCGTCGAGACCAAGTTCGCCGGCGGCGCGGCGGGGAGCTTCGACGTCGCGGTCACCCGCTCCGGCTCCGAGGTGCGGCGCGTCGCGCACCAGTCGATGCCGGCCGACATCGCCGCCTTCGACGCTCATTCGGTGATCGGGGCGCTGCGCGCCTGGCGCGCCGAGGAGGGGCAGCACGCCTACTTCTTCGCCCTGGTCGGACGCCACCTGTGGCAGAACACGGTGCGCCTCACCCAGCACGAGCGGGTGCGCACCCGGCTCGGCCGCTTCGACGCCCTGCGCATCGACGGCGTCGCGCGCCGGCTGACCCGCGACCTGCGCGAGGATCCCCGCAAGCCGCCGCGCTACTACACGATGTGGCTGTCGGACGACGATCAGCACCTGCCGCTCCTGGTCACCGGCAAGACCGAGTACGGCGAGGTCAAGGCGGAGCTGGTCGAGTACACCGCCCCGTCGCAGCTGCGCGCCGCCAGATAATCAGAACAGGGCGCGCAGCGACTCGGCGTCGCTGATGATGACCTTGCGCCCCTCGGTGCAGATGAGCTTCTTGCGCTTGAACTGCGAGAGGGTCAAGGACACCGTCTCGCGGGTGGAGCCGATCAGGTTGGCCAGCTCCTGGTGGGTGATCTTGAGCGCCACCATGGTGCCGCGCGAATCCTCCACGCCGTACTCCTCGGCGAGGTTGAGGAGCAGCTCGGCCAGCTTGGACGTCACGTCGCGAAAGACCAGGGTCTCGAGCTTGTTCTCCAGCTCGCGGCGGCGGCCGGCCAGGATGCGGGTGAGCTGGAAGCCGAAATGGGCGTGGTTCTGCAGGAGCTTCTCGACGTCACCGCGCTCGAGCTCGGTGATCATCGAGTTCTCCATCGCCTCGGCCATCTCCTCGCGCGGACCGCCCTCGATGAGGCAGGTCTCGCCGAACACCTCCGAGGGACCGCAGTAGTTCAGCGTGAGCGCCTTGCCGTCGCGCGTGACCTTGGAGATCTTGATGCGGCCGCCGTTGACGATGAACATCGAGTTGCCCGGATCACCGGGCAGGTACACCACCTCGCGGCGGCGAACCTCGCGCAGCTGGATCCGCTCGGCCAGGCGTGCCAGCGCCTCCGGACCGAGCTCGGCGAGGATCGGGATCTTCTTGAGGTACCAGAGGGTTCGTTTCGGGTCCTGCACCGAGCGTGAATGTAGCAAACATTGCAATTCTTAACAAGGATGTTGCATCGCTTACGATGACTCTCCCGGCTGGTCTGCCGGATCACCGTCGGCGCAGCATCATGAACAGGCCGATCCCCGCTCCGGCACCGGCTCCGGCCAGGACCAGCTCCGGACGGACGGAGAGCGCCTCGACCACCGGCGCCATCGACGAGTCCGTCAGGAGGAGCGCGGCGCCGTTGTTGAGCGCGTGAATGAGCATGGCAGGCACCAGCGATCCGGTGCGCAGCACGATGACGGAGAGGAACCCGCCCAGGACCAGGGTCGGCAGCGCGCGCGCCAGCGAGAGGTGGAGGACGGCGAAGTAGGCGCTCGACAGGACCACCGCGGCGACCGGGCCGAAGCGGCCGGCCAGCCCGCGCGCGATCGCGCCGCGCACCAGGATCTCCTCGCAGAACGCCGGGACCAGGGCGAGCACCAGGAGCTCGACGGCGAGCGGGGTGTGCTGGGCGAGCGCCCCGGCCAGCACGCGGTCCGACTCGGAGGTGTGCTCGGCGAGGATGGGCGCGACCAGGACGGCGTTCAGGTACCAGAAGGTGGCTCCGAACAGGAGGGCACCGACCACGACCCGCGCCGGCGCCCATCGGAGGGCGAGCGCGCCGCGCACCGAGGGGGTCGCGCCGCGCGCCGCCGCCAGCGCCGGCAGGAGGATGCAGACCAGCTCGATGAGCGGCAACTCGGCATGCCAGACCAGGCCGAGCGCGCCGATCACCGGCGCCACCAGGAGCGCCAGCCCGAAGACCGCCGGCATCAGGAGCAGCGCGACCAGATGCGGGACCGGTCGGTCTTCCACCCCGACAGCTTAGCTCAGCGTGGCTCGCCCGCCGTGAGCTTGACGGTGGCGCCGCGCGCGAGACCGAGCGCGACCGCGGTGCCGGGCGCGACCCGCGACAGCGACCAGTAGAGGTAGTGATTGGCGCCCGTCACGTCGTGCCCGTCCACCGCCGTGATGACGTCGCCGACCGCGAGCCCGGCCCTGGCGGCCGGTGGGCGGACCAGCGCCACCTCGAGCACCACGTCCTCCGGTTCGACGTCGGGCGGCGTCTGCTTGAGCAGGTAGCCGAGATCGCCGCTGCGCTCGCCGCGCTTCTGCCGCATCGGCGCGACCACGACGTCGCCGACGTCGGTGGTGCGTCCGCTCGCCACCGTCGCCAGCATGCGGACGAAGCCGTAGCCGGCGTCGTCCCACTCGATCGGGAAGCCGGCGACCTGCACCCGGCCGGCCGGGGCATTCTCCACCTCGAAGCGACCGTCGGGGCCGGAGATGTTCCTGGTGTTCGAGTCGTCCGTGCGAAAGGAGAAGCCACCGCCGCCCTTCACCGGGCTCACGTGCATGCGGAAGCCGGCCAGCGGCTTGCCGCTGTCGAGCGCCACCACCCGACCGGTGACCGTGGCGCGTCCCTCGAGCCGGATGGTCTGGCCGCCCAGCGACTCTCCCTCGCTCAGCGCCGCGGTGATGCTGCCGTCGCCGCCGGCGGCGCTGGCGGCCAGCTTGAAGCTGCCGGCCGGCAGGTCGCGCATGGTGAAGGCGCCGCCGGTGCGGAAGAAGCTCTCGCTGCGCGAGAAGCCGCGCTTGTCGTCGCTGACCGTGATCGAGAAGCGATCGGGCGGCGCGCCGACCCCGGCGGCCACCACCACCGCGCCGGCGATGGAGCCGGTCGGCCGGATGGTGAGGTCGACCCGCGAGCCGACCGCCACGCCCTCGGCGGTGCTCTCGCCGCCGCCGCGGCGGAACGCGCGCACCGTGTAGCGGCCCGGCGACAGCCTGTCGACCGCGAACCGCCCCTCGGTGTCGGTGAGCACCGGGGTCCGCGCCCAGGCCCAGCGCATGCTGCGGGCCGCGCCGCCCGGCTGGGCGGCCGCCGAGTCGGACTCGCGCTCGGCGTCGACGAACGCGTCGGTGACCGGCACCCCGCCGGCGTCGAGCACGCGCCCCTGGATGACGCCATCGCGGCTCTCCACCACCAGGTGGACGCGCGCGGTGGCGCCCGGCTTGACCTCCAGCTTCTTGCCCTGGTCGTCGTCGTCGGAGCTGCCGGGCGCGCGCAGGGCGTCGCCCCAGCCGCGCTCGCGCATGGCGATGACTCGCTGGGCACCGGGGCGCACGCCCTCGAGCGTGAAGGCGCCGTCGTCGCGCGTGAGCGTGCTCTGCCAGTCCCAGCGCTGCGCCCCGGTCGCCACCACCTGGACGCCGCCGACCGGTCGGCCGCGCTCGTCCACCACCTCACCGGCGATCGCGCTGGTCGGCTCGAGGACGATGTCGACGGTCGCCTCGCCGCTCTCGGCCACGTCGACCTGGACCGGATCCTTCGGCGAGGGGAAGTGCTCGCTCGCGGCGGAGACCTTGTAGCGCCCGGCGACCAGCCCCTCGATGGCGAAGGTGCCGTCCTCTTCGCACTCGTCCCAGCCCCAGCTGCGCTGCGCGCGCGGATCGCCGCCGGCGCTGCGGGCGCTCACCTCGGCGCCCTCGACCGGCGCGCCGCTGGCGGTCTTCACCGCGCCGCGGATGCGCCCGCCGCGCGCCACCATCCAGGTCTGCGCCGGCGGATCGCCGGCGGCGGTCACCGCCAGGTCCGGGTAGTCCTTGCCCTCGACGAAGCCCTGGCAGGAGACCTCGACATCGTAGGTGCCGGGCAGGACCGCCTTGATGGTCACCCGGCCGTCCTCCTCGATCCGGCCGGACGCAGCCTCGTCGCCCTTCGGGTCGCTCAGGCTGACCAGGCCGGCCGGGCAGGGGCCGCCGCTGCCGCTCACCGACACCACGCCGGTCACCACCGCCGCCGGATGCACCTCGATGACGATGTCGTCGACCGTCTGTCCCAGTCCGACCAGCGCGCTCTCCCGCGCCTGGCCGGTGCGACCGGCGGCGGTCGCGGTCGGCTTGTAGCGACCGGGCAGGAGGCGCGTGATGCGGAAGCGCCCGCCCTCGTCGGTGAGCGCCGAGCCGGAGCCGCCGCTCTCCCCGCCGGATGGCCAGTCGTCGGCCGACACCATGGCGCCGGCGACCGGCGCGCCGCTGCCGCGCTCGACGACGCGGCCGGCGAGCACCGAGCCCGGGGTGAGGAGGATCTCGACCCGCTGCCCGGGGGCGATGGCGGAGGTCGAGCCCTCGGCGTAGCCGTCGGCCTGCGCCGACAGCTGCAGGAGGCCGGGCGCCGCCCACAGGCGGAACTCGCCGCCCGGTTCGCTCTGCACCACCGACGAGGCGCCGCGCTCCGACCAGCGATCTCCCGACGCCGCGATCACCCAGGCGCCGGCCACCGGGCCGCCGCCGATGTCCTTGACGATGCCGCTGACCAGGACGCCGCCCGGCTCGAGCACGATGTCGATGCCGCGCCTGGTCTCGCCGGCGGCCAGCCGGACCGGGCCGTCGCGATCGCCCGGGCGCCGGGCGCCGCGCGGCTCGCGATAGCGCCCCGGGACGCGACTGTCGGCGCTGGCGTGGACGCTGTAGCGAGCGGGCAGGAGGTCGGCCAGGCGGTAGCGGCCGTCGGGCGACGAGGTGGCGCAGGCAGGTTCGCGCGTCTCCTCGTCCGACAGCTCGGCGGAGCCGGCAAAGCCGCACACGCGCGCCGCCGCGATCGGCGCGCCCGCCGGGTCGCGCACGGTGCCTTCGATCGAGCCTCGCGCGAGCAGGCGGACATCAAGACTGCGGGCACGCGCCTGCAGCCGGCCACTCGACTCCGCGCCGGCCCGCCCGGCCGCGCCGGATTGCTCCGCCTCGCGTGATGCGCCGCACCCTTTCGACCAGACGAGCAGGGCCGCCAGCCCCAGGGCTGCCGCCACTCCCATCGCGATGTGCGCGCGCTTCATTTGCCTTCTCGACTCGACCCTGCCGTTTGTAGCCATTATTCCCCGTCCATGGAGCGACGACCGATCGGGTCTGTGCTGGCGTCAGCGCTCGTGCTGCTCGCAGCCTGCGGCCGCGCCGGCTACGACCCGATCCACGAGAGCAGCGGCGGCGATGCCGCCGCGATAGGCGACGGCGGCACCGCGGGTGGCGACGCCAGCGTCTTCACCGCCGGTGACAGAGGTGAAGACACCTTCCTCGCCTCGAACCAGCGCGGCGCCAACTTCGGCGCGCTGGACGTGCTGCGGACCGCGCGCGGCCCGGCCGCCACCATTCTCCTCCGCTTCGATCTCGACGAGCTGCCGCCCGGCGCAGAGGTGCACGCGGTGACCCTCGCGATCTCCACCAGCGCCGCCGCGCAGGACGCCGACGTGCGCATCTACCGCGTGTTCGAGGACTGGACCGAGGGGAGCGAGACCGGCGCGCCCGGCGAGGCGAGCTGGGATCGCCGCACGCCCGGCCAGAACTGGCGCTCGGCCGGCTGCGGGGTGGGATCGCGCGACGCGGCGGCGCGCGCCGAGGTGTCGATCGCCGCGCCGGCCACCCGCTACCAGGTGGCGCTCCCCGCTCGGGTGGCGCAGGACTGGATCGACGATCCGGCGTCCAACCGCGGGCTCGCCCTCGTCGCCCGGTCGGGATCCGGCGTCGAGCTGGCCAGCAGCGAGAGCGCCGACCCGGCCGCGCGGCCCGCGCTGGTCATCGAGTGGTCGCGCTGAGCGTCTAGTTCGACACCGCGTCCTGCTGCACGCGATCGCCGCCGGTCGCCGCATACACCTCATGAGGCTCGAGCGACAGGCCGTAGGGGACAACGACCTCGGCGGTGAACTCGCCGCTGGCGGTCGACACCGTGTGGCCGACCAGCTGGGCGCGATTGCCGCCGGCGCCGGCCGGCGCCAGGTAGATGTCGATCGGCAGCCCGGCCACCCCCTTGCCGTCGGCGCCGTGCACCTCGCCCGACACCTCGATCGCCTCGCCGCGGAAACCGACCGGAGTCGCGCCGCTGACCGCGATGAAGGTCTCCTTCTTGCCCTTGCGCGCTTCTTCCGGCATCGGCGGCCGGTCGGTCCCCGGCCCCGGGCGCGGTGGACCGTCGTCGAGGTTCTGGTTGTCGGGATCGAAGTTCGGGTCGACCGTCCCGTTGGGATCGTCGCCGCTTCCGGACCCGCTGCCACTGTCGCCGTTGCCGTTTCCGTTGCCCTCGCGCGGGGTGCGCCCCTCGGTCTTCTGCTCCTCGGTCAGCCCCTTGACCTTGTCGCTCTTGAGGGTGCTGTAGCCGCTGAAGCCGCCATTGGTGTACTCCTCCGGCTTGGAGAACGGATCGGCGCCGCGCGGCCGGTACATCGACTTGCCCTCGGCGTTGCGCACCTCGAGCTGGTTGGAGGCGCCGCCGAGATCCACCCGGATCCAGCCCTGCTCCGGCATCCACACCTCGGTGAAGGCGTGCGCCTCGTTGGCGACGAAGCGGGTCGGGATGCCGAGCGCGTTGGCGGTGATCATGAAGGCGTAGGCGCGGTGGCGGCAGACGCCGGCCTGCTCGGCCACCAGGGTCTCGTAGAGCCTGCGCCCTTCCGGCCTGCCGATGTCCTTCGGTTCGAAGGCGCGGAAGTGGGCGATCATCCGGTTCAGGGTCGGGCCGAGCGGCCCCCGGGGTTCGACCCGGAGGAGGGTGTGGATCTCGCGGGCCGACTCCATCACCTCTCTCGGCAGGCGGGGCAGGAGTGGCGCCCCGCGGGCGCGCGCCACCTCGTCGACCCGCATTCCGGTGCGCGGCATCTGCGGGGCGAAGTAGGTGGGATCCGCCTCGACCAGGAAGACCAGCCGGTGCAGCCCCTTCGCCCCCGGCTCCTCGGTCCTGACGTAGAAGTTGTCGGCCCCGTCCTTCGAGAAGATGAGATCGGTGCGCGGCTCGACCTCGTACGACAGGATGCGCATGTCGGGCGACACCGAGGGGAGCGGCAGGTCCTTGCCGCTGGTGAGATCGATCATCACCGAGCCCCAGAAGCGATCGAAGCCGGGGGTCGGCTTGCCGCCGACGCGGAGATCCGACTGCGAGTACTCGTCGGCGATCTGCAGGGTCCAGTCCTCGCGCACGGCGCCGAGCGAGGTCAGCCGCTTGAAGGGGACGACCGAGGGGTTGAACGCCTCGACGTAGGCCAGCCGCGAGTCGGGCCCGGTGTTGCTGTCCGGCAGGAGCGAGGTCTCGCGATCGGCGCCGAAGTTGTCCTGGCCCATCACCGGCTCTTCCGGCGCCGGCGGCTCGCTCGGCGGCGGCTCCGGCAGGATCTTCTCGCCGGTGCCGATGGCCGCCGGGTTGCGCCCGGCCGCCGGCTCGTCGCCGATGACCGCGTTGGACGAGGTGGCCGGCGGCCGCTTCTCGCCGGGCGGCGTGCCCGCCACTCCGCGGCGCGGCGAGCGCACGTCGCGGTGCAGGATGGGCGCGGGCTGATCGAGCACCTGGGCGGCGGCGGTCACCGCGGCGGCGGCGGCCATCCCGCTCACCACCATCCAGACGGCAAGCCGCGGCCCGCGCACGAGCCTCAGTCTAGCACCAGTCTCCGCCGCTCGAGGCCGCCCGATTTCGCTGTCCCCCCGCCGTCTTCCCCGTGACTCTGAACCGGTATGCGCCGCTGCGCTGCAGCACTCCTGCCGCTCCTACTCCTCGCCGCCCCGGCGCCGGCGGCGGGCGAAGGCGGCGATGCGGTCGCCGCGGTCGACCGGGCCATCTCCGGCTGGGAGCGCTCGTGCGGCGGGCCGACCGAGCTCGGCGCCTGCACCCGCACCCGGACGGTGGCGGTCGACAACCGCTGCGAGATGTCCGGGCGCACGGTCGAGGTGCGGCGCAGCCCGAAGTCGGCGCGCGCCGCCCAGGTCGCGCTCGCCGCGGCGCTGGCCGCCCTCGAGAAGCGGGCCGACGCCGCCCTGCCGGCGCAGGCGGCGGCCGCCGCGCGCGGCCGGAGCTCGCTCGCCGAGGCGGCCTACGAGGACTTCCTCCGCCTCCGCTTTCCGACCGGCCTCGACTTCTCGGGAGCCCGGAAGAAGGACTCGGAGAAGCGGTTCAACGCCTTCTTTGTCGAGGCGAGGAAGCGGCTGGACAGCGCGACGGAGGCCTACCGGCACGTCGCCGACCACCCGGGCGTGACGGCGGAGCTGCGCCTGCGCGCCGCTGCCCGCACCGGCCAGCTGCATGCCCGCTTCGCCGAGCTCCTGCTCGGCGCCGAGATCCCGCGCGACGTGCGCACCGGCGACCTGGCGGCGGACAAGATCGCCGCCTTCTGCGACGTGATGGAGGACGAGATCACGCCCATCGAGGAGCGCGCTCGCGTCGCCTTCGAGGAGTGCAGGGCGCTCGCCGCCGGCCAGGGGCCATGGGCGGCGGTGTGCGACTGGCCCTGATCAGGCGTCGTGCTCGACCCAGGGCACCCCGCTCGCCATCAGGATGGAGCGCGGCGCCTCGCGGTAGCCGGCCCTGCCGCGCGGGTCGGGCCGGACCGCCGCCACCGCGCGCACGGTGACCAGGTCGCCGGGCACGAGGAGCGCCAGATGCACCTCGTCACAGGGAAACGGCGACGGCTCCGCGCTGGCCGGTGCCAGCTGGCGCAGGTAGGCCTGGATGCGGCGGCGGTTGCGATCCACCGTCGCCAGACCGCCGGCCGCCATCTGGACGCCGCCGGGCGGGACCAGGAGGATGCGGCCGTCGTCGCCGGCCACCGAGAAACCGAGGGTGGCTCCGTCGCGCAGCATGACCGGCGAGCCGGCCGCTTCGTGGTGGAGCACCTCGAGGGCGAAGCCGACCGCGTGCACCTTGCCGAGCGGCACCAGGGTGGTCGGCCCCTCCTCGATGCGCCCGCGGAAGCCGACCGCGTTCAGCGCAACCATCGGCTCGGTGGCGGCGCCGAGCGGCCGGTCGCGCTCTCGCACCATGATCGGCGAGGGCAGGTCCTCGGAGAGGTAGA
>Ga0111539_10005866_pt1 | contig 15861 bp, 25 predicted proteins | sample RhiMethybrSRZTD1_FD_79667 | JGI IMG/M metagenome (GOLD analysis project Ga0111539, IMG submission 79667) | Populus rhizosphere microbial communities from Tennessee, USA - Rhizosphere MetaG P. TD hybrid SRZTD1 (version 2) (version 2) | ecosystem: Host-associated > Plants > Roots > Rhizosphere >... | reverse complement strand
GTTTGCACCTGCGTGAGCTTTTGGAGTTTGAACTTCACAACTTACCTGCCGAAGATGTATCGCTCGAGGTCGAGCCTGATAGTTGTGATTTTAGCTTTACCAGTCCTCCATATTTCTCAAAGGAAATTTACTCAGATGAGCCGACGCAGAGTTATAAGCGATACGCGACGTGGGAAACTTGGGTTGAGGGTTTCCTAAAACCGATGATTGACCTTACGCACTACGCTTTGAAACCTGGTGCTAAAGCGGTAATCAACGTTGCGGAGACGGTGCGGATTCGTGGTGGTGAGGTTTGCAATTTAGGTGAAGCAACCCAGCAGGCCGCGTTCGCTCGTGGTTTTATACTTGAGGACGTGCTCCGTTTTCCGATGAGCAAACGCATGAGCGGCTCAACTACAGAGGAAACTGCAGTGGCGTTCGAACCAGTTTATGTCTTTTCTAAAGTTTAGGTTAAATATATCTTGACATCAATTAAATAGAATGTTAAGATCATTAACGAGCGTTGTGCTTTTATGAATGATTCTCAAGAAATGTTTGTGATCGATACCGCCGAGCATCCGACCGTGGATTTGTTTGGAAACGCGGTCGAAATAAAAACGAAACTGCGTGACCGGTTTCTAGAACCACCGTTCTCTGTTCTTAACGCTAACGGTGGCGACTGGATGAAACGCAAACAAGCGTGGTCGCGTTTAGGTATTAAGTCAGAGCTCACTCGTGAGCACATCGAAACTTACGGCGACAGTATTACAAAACTGCGTGCTAAACTTTCACCCGGGTCGAAAGAGCTCGCGACCGTGAGCATATTTGACCCAGTACTCTGCGAGTTGTTTTACCGCTGGTTTTGTCCCGAAGGTGGAGCAATCTTAGACCCATTTGCAGGAGGAAGCGTCCGAGGTATTGTAGCTAAATATCTAGGCTACAACTATGCCGGCGTCGACCTTTCGGTAAAGCAAATCGCGGCCAACATAGAAAATGCAAAAGAGATTTTTAAGACCGAGAACCCGAGCGAATTGCCACGCTGGTTTTGTGGTGACAGCGAAGAGGTTCTAAGCAGTACCGAACGCACGGCGTTGTTTGATTGTGTCTTTAGCTGTCCACCGTATGCCGACCTTGAGGTTTACAGCGACAACGCGAAAGATTTATCCAACATGACTTACCAGCAGTTCGTTGACAAGTACCGACGGATAATCGCGTTAGCGGTTCGCTTACTTAAACGAGGCGGATACGCAGTGTTTGTCGTTGGCGAAGTTCGGGACAAACGCACGGGTTATTACTACGGTTTTGTTCAAGACACAATTAAAGCTTTCGTAGACGCCGGTGCAGGTTTTTACAACGACTCAATTTTGGTTACCGCTTACGGGACCGCGATGTTGCGGACTCATCAATTTACAGCGAACAGAAAAATGGTCAAAGTTCACCAGAATATTCTGGTATTCAAAAAATACTAAATTATGAAACTGCTAATTTGCGGCTCACGCTCAATCACAGATTACGATGTTGTTAAGGACGCCATAAGAGGTCTCAAGTTGCACCCAACCACAATTATTCATGGTGGGGCACGTGGTGTTGATAGCAACGCTGGTGTCTACGCTCATTCACATGGGATAAAAGAAGAGGTCTATAAACCTGATTGGAAGGTACTAGGCAGGAGAGCAGGGTTAATGCGAAATATTCAAATGGTGCATGCTTGTGATGAGGTTCTAGCAGTTTGGGACGGGAAGAGCCGCGGGACCCAACACACAATAGATTTTGCAAAGAGCAAAGGAAAGAAAGTCCACGTGATTACTCAAGGAGAATAATGGAAATAATAATTGAACCGGAAACACTAAGAAGAGAGCTCGGGGTATTTCAGAGCCTCATAGTTAAGGACGCAGCCTTGCTCGAGCTTTCTAACCTTGTGCTTACGGCAACCGCAGAGGGAAAGCTCGTAATCTTTGGAACCGACGGCGACGTTTCGCTCAAGTGTCAGACACCGGAGGGTTCAGTTGAATCGATAACCGCCGGTGCGGTTTGTCTAAAAGCGGACAAGCTTATTAACATCCTTGGCTCAATTGAACCAAAGGTTAAAAGCATCCGGTTAAAACGAGAGGAGAACGATTACACGAGCGTTCTGTTCGGACGGTCGCACTTTACGATTGCCGGCATCAGCGTCGAAGCGTACCCGCGGATAAGTTTTCTTCCCTCGGACGGTGCGAAAGAGTCGTTGACTATTAAAGCTGGGTTGCTGCGAAGCTTGATTGAGAGCACAACTTTTGCGGTCGCCAGCGATGTGAACAAACCTGCTTTGTGTGGAGTAAATCTACAAACAGCGGACGGAGTTTTGAAGTCGGCCGGAACGGACGGTTTTAGGATTGCGTTCACCGAGTCGAAAGGTTCGGAAGCAGAGGTCTTTAGCAAGATTATTCCTCGCAAAGCAGCCTCCGTACTGCTCCGGCTCTTAAACGACGTGCCGGGCGACAGCGGTCTTATCATAACCGCTGATTTTAATCAGGTTTACGTCGCTCTCGGCGAGAAGCATTTTGCGTTCCGTCAGATTACGAGCAAATATCCTGACTATGAACTTGCGATTCCAAAGGAAAATGAGTTCAAAGCTCGGTTTAATTTAGGTGACCTAAAAGGTGCAATTAAGCGTGCGGATTTGTTTGCTGAGAAGAACGCTTTTTCACCCGTAACACTCACACTCCGCGAAGGCGAGGTCGAGATAACCGCTCGCAGTTTTGAGCTAGGAAGCGGACGCGAGATTATGGAAGCGGAGTTCAATGGAACCGAGGAAAAGAAAGTGAAGCTCAAGACGTCGTACCTCATCGACTTCTTCAATAGCTTGAACGGAGTTGGCTCGGAAGCGGTCGTGGAAATGAGCTTTGGTGAAACTTCCGCGACGGTGTGGAGCATCGCAAACGCACAGCACTTAGAGTTTGATTATAAGTGCGTGATAACACGGTTAGGATAGGAGGTTGAAAATGAAAACACTCGGGTTGCTCTTATTGTTGGCGTTCAACATTTCGTTGTTGGTTATGACCTTGAGCGACTTCTTTCTTTTTGTATTTGCGATGATTTGGACAATCGGAAGCACTTACTTTTACGGACATTATTTTGTGACGATGTATGAGGACGTATGACACAGCATTATGTTTGGCACCAGAAAGAAAGGCCACCGGGCGAATGCAACGATTGCGGTCATCCGGACCACTTAGCTGGTAAGTGCACAAACTGCAACTGCGGTATCAGCGAAAGGATTTGGCCGATGCTCGGTCCTCCATGTGCTTCAGATGTATCTGGAATAAGCGGACGTCGAAGCAGAATGGTCGTTAACTGGACGAGGTATACTTAAAAAGGATTTTATGACCGAAGAAACAAGAAACGCAATCGCGGTGCTGAAGGAGTTTATCAACGTCCTCGACGATGAAGTTGTTGACGCCATCGACACCCTCATACGCTCTGTTGAGGCTGACGACGCCGAGGTGGCGAAATACGCGGACGAACTTGAGCAGATTGTTTGGAAAATCAATAACGACGAACGTCACGATTACCCCGACCCCTGCATCGTCTGTGAAGCTAACGATTTAACATTCGCCGTGGTCGAAAAGATGCGGAAGGTTGCAGGGGTGGATTGGAGAGGAAAACCCTACGGAGGCAGCAATGACTGATACGATTCGAATGCAACACGAAGTCGCCGCTGAGTATCACGGATGCTCTAAATGCAAGAAACGTATCTATCCGTATTATTGGGGCAGTAACCGACGCTTTTACTGCGAGGACTGTGTGAAAGAGTTGGTGTCCGAAAAGAAGGCCGAATACGGTAGACACGGAATCACAGCCCCCGGACTTCCGCGCCCACCAAAGAAACCCGAGACGTGCTACAACGAGAAGTGCATCGACACACGCGCCGAGGTCGAGCGTCTCAGGGGCGAGGTTGCGGAGCAGAGGAAACAGATTGCAGATGACTTGCTGAACTTATGTTTGGTGTGTTGTGAGCAACCCCTTCGGTCTTTCGAGGAAGGGAATGAAGCTTCGATGGGCTATCCGATAATGACAGGTGAGGAATGTTGTGGCTGTCCTGTTCCGAAGGTTCCAAAGGAAGTTATTGAATACATCGAGAAACTACGATTAGAGGAGCTGAAATGAACGACACTATCTGTGAATGCACTGGTTGGGTGCGAGATTTTAGCAGAATATCCTTTGACGATACTTTGCCGGGACACCATCCGTACTGTGACGGCACGGGTCAATGGAAAACCGAAGCCCCGAACCGCGAGACTACTCCTGAACTGGTTGAAAAGGCGGCGAATAAGTTCATTTTTCACGATGCCGACCTTTTCAGGATGTGTACCACGCTCGGAATTAGCGTAGATTTCCTAGTCTCGAAAATGGCGACCTTTACAGCCGAGCAAGTCCGCGAACTCACCGCCGTAATGTATGAGACTTGTCATTTTTGTGATAAGTGCGGGGCAGAAGAATGCAGGACACACGCCGAACTCATCGCTAAAAACGAAAGATTCAAAACGGCGTTGGAGAAATATGCCGATGAGAAGAACTGGAATTGTTCTGGTTGTTATGACGGTGAGACTAATTGTAGTCCACCCCATGACCGTGACGTATTTATAGAAGCACCTGTAAAACTTGTTTACTTTAACAAGTTCAACTGTGAAATTTCTTATGCACCGGCTATCGCCCAATCCGCACTCAAAGGAGAAACAGAACCACCCAAACAAAATTCTTGATATTCAACAATATATGGTTTATAAAGGAATTCATTTGAAAGACTCTCATAACAATTATGGATTGGGTAAGCCGACAATACACGGCCAAACATCTAGGAAGGGGTCCACGCAAGGTCGTCGGAGTCATACTGCACGATACTGCCGGAAGTGGAACCATAAATGATGTCAAGTATTTAGCAAATCCATCCGACGGCAGAACAGTTTCAGTAGATTTTGTTGCCACACGCGACGGGGAAGTTTATCAGCTGAACCCCGACCTCGATAACAACTGGACGTTTCACGCAGGCCGAGCAACCTCGTTTAAGGGACTACGGAACGCAGCGGTAAATAAAGGCTGCGTGGGAATTGAGATTGCTCAACGAGCAGACTTAACCCTCGTTCCTACATATACCACCGAGCAAGTAGCCTCGACCGCACGACTCTGTGCGGACCTAGTCAAGCAATACGGTCTTAACCGCGAAGACATCACGACGCACGCCAAAGTAATTACCGACGGTTCTCGCTCGGACCCTCGTAAATTTCCGTGGCTGCAGTTTTGGTCCGCGTTTGAAAGCTTTGGCGGCTCCGGTTCGGTTTTCCATACCGTGATGCCGGGCGACACTCTGTGGGCGCTGGCTAATAAGTACGGAACTCGGATAGAAACCATCAAAGGTCTGAACGGTATGAATGAGTTCTCAAACGTCATAACAGTAGGTCAAATGTTGCGCGTGAGGTAATAAACCAAATGGCCGATGAGCCCACTACTCAGACAGAGGTTGTCACAGAAACCACCACACAAAAACCTGGAGTTCAGCAGGTAGTAACCTCAATCACCGTCACACCACGCGAGCGTATTGCGGTCGTCAAAGCGACTCCGCGTCGTTGGTATGCGTCGGTAGGGGCGAAGCTAACGGTAATAGTTTCAAGCAACCTTTTATTTCAGTTTATCTGGCAGCAGGTCGAGCTGATTAGGAGCTTTGAGCTTCCGGTATATGCGTACCTTGTGGGAAGTGGTATTGTACTCGCGGCGTCGCTCGCGTGGGTCATTTATGTCATTTGGGAAGACCACACGTACAACAAATATCAAAAAGAGATTGACGAGCTGCTGCTTACTCAAAACTCAACACCTGACAACTTGGCCCAGCTGATACCCGCTGACCAAGTAGACCTTTATAGGTATCGAGGATTTAAAATCATTACTCGCGGAGAGAGTAATATTGCCGGCGGACCGCAGCAACCAGTAGAACGCTCGGCAACACCACAAGGGCAATGAAAATTGATATAGAAAGTTTTTGGACTTGGGTTAAAGCAAACAAACTCACCTCGTTGGTCGTTGTGCTCGTCATTGTTTTGATTTTACTTGGTACGTTTCTATACTTTGGCGACTGGGTCAGCAGCAAGTGGAACCAATCAAAGGTTGAAAAAGCTTTAGAGGATGTAAAAAAGAATGAGCAAATTGCAGCCAACATTCTTACAAACATCCACGCGACAGAAAAAGAAAAAATCGAGGCCAAAGCGAACGTAAACGCCGCAATCGCGAACCTCGAGGTAGTAAGGAGCGAAGCAAACGATGCACAAAAAATCGCCAACCAAGCTTTGGAAAATCTTAACGCTATCAACGCTATTGACTTCAATGGCACTAGCACAGACGCCGCTAACGCAGCCCGTTGTCGTGCCTTCCCCGACTCCTCCGAATGTCGTCGTTAGCCAGCAGTTTGTCGATGATGCAGCAAGAGCTTTTGCAGAGGTCGTTGCTCTTCGTGACGCTCTAAAGCGAGTTCAAGATGTAAACAATTTGATGATGAGCTCCGAGCGTAAAGCGGTGGACGCCGCGATTGTCGCATTTAACACGATGATTGCTATCCAAGACAAGCTCATAATCTCGTATACTCAGCTCGACGAAGTGAGGGTAAAGACCATTACGGCACAAGCTTTGATAATCGACCGGCTCATGACCCAGCTCGGCAAGAAGCCGTCGTTTTGGGACAAACTCCTCGCAGCTCTAAAGACCGCGGCGTCAATTGTGTTCGGAATTGCGATAGGGAGAGCAATGTAATGGCAGCAAGATACGAGTACTACCAATGCGGATAGGAACATATTTTGCGTTTGGTGTTTGGACGATGGCTGTTGTCTCTATGTTCTGGAGAGGTATAACAAAATTTTATCTAACACGCTTGCTCGGCGTCGCGAGGAAAATAGGCTTTATTGAAGCCGGCGTCTGGGTTCTCATGGGTATTCTCGCAGCTATTCAAACCATATTGAGTATTATATTTAAGCCGGTTCCGGATGAGATTGAAACGACCGGATTCATTTTGTTGACTTGTTGGACTCTTCCTTTTATAACCCTCGGCATAACAAGTCAAATTCAGTTAAACCATGCTCGTTGTGCTCACGAGGAGTTGAGGAATGAACTGTTTGATACCATACGTATCGGAGACAAACCTGATGCAGAACGACGGCCTCCCGCCACCTGACGGAAGTTGGGTTCAAAACGCCGTGATTTTAATGACGGCGGTCTTGACCGCTTTAGGTATACGAGAGTTGTGGCCTAAGGTTTGGGATACGTTTGCAAACCGGAAGCGTGCTAAACTTGAAGACCGCAAGCTCTCTATCACCACTGACAACTCGTTGCTGGACGCAGCGACGGCGGTCAATAAAGATTACATAGCGTTGTTTAAGGAAGTAACAAACGAATTGAAGGCGACGCTGGAGGAGCTACGCGAGCACCGACGCCAGCTAAGTTTGTTAGAGATAAGATGCAACAGGTTAACCGGACTGATTAGACGTATGCTTTACGTTATGAAAGCAAACGGAATTGAGGACTACAAATACCTTGAAGAAGAGGCGGACAGAATAATCCAACCGTAAAAGGAGAAACAAATGATAGTGGAACATAATTCGGCAGGAAAAGATACCGCAGCACTTTTTGCCGGCGTGAGCGTGCCCGAGGTCGGACGGGTGAAAGGAATCTTTCACCTAGCCGCGTTTGAGCACTACGGAGTTGGACGAAGGAAGGTGACTGCAAAACCAATCTGGGAGCAGCAGTTTTTTAACCTCCTTGCGAACGCCGGAGCGGCACTCGTTGAAGACCTCTTAATTGGTGCCGGTGGTACGGTTTATTCCAACGCCAACGCTTATATTGGCTCGGGTGACTCGGCTACTGCTGTCTCCGCGGCTCACACCGACCTGCAGGCTGCGACAAACAAGCTCCGCAAGGCGATGGACGCAACCTTTCCGTCGCGTGCCTCGCAGACGCTTACGTTTAAGTCTACGTTTGCCACCGGCGACGCGAACTGGCAGTGGAATGAGATGGCAGTCTTTAACGCATCATCCTCGGGCACGATGCTTTGCCGTTCGCTCGTGTCGTCTCCTTTTACAAAGACCTCAGCGTTGTCGATAGTTGCTACTTACACTTGGGTCGTTTCATAAGTAGGTCCTAAAACATGAAAGTAGCTACTCTATTATTGCTTTTAGCAATAACGGGCTTTCCTCAGACCGTTCAAACCGATGCAACGTGGGGAATCGCCCGAATTTCACACCGAGACTGGCAATATCCGCTTTCGAGTGAATATTTGTATGACGCGACCGGCCAAGGCGTGAGGGTCTACGTGGTTGACACAGGCGTCCTAATTACTCATCCCGACTTTGAGGGTCGGGCCAGTAGCGGCTGGTCCATTAATGGTAAGAAGTTCAATGCTACTTGTAACAATCACGGCACACATGTCGCGGGGACGGTCGGTTCCCATACCTATGGGGTGGCTAAACAAGTGACCATAGTTTCTGTCCGTGTCGCTCCGTGTCAAGGAGCGGTTGACCCGTTCGATATTATTGACGGGCTGAATTGGATAGCTACACAACCCCGTGGGGTGGTCAATCTTTCATTTGCTAATTCTATTTTGAGCGGGGTAGTGCAAAACTTAGTAAACCGCGGGTTTGTTGTTGTGGTGGCGGCGGGCAACGGTAATACCGACGCCTGTAATTACTGGGGCAACTCCCCTGGAGCGTTGGTGGTAGCGGCAACTGATAACAGGGATTATAGAAGTGAAACATCCAACTTTGGTTCCTGCGTGGATATATATGCTCCGGGCGTAAATATTCTCTCAACTTGGAACAACGGAAGCTGGGGGGTATTGAGCGGTACATCTACCGCAGCTCCACACGTTGCGGGCGTTGCGTCCCTGTATCTTGAACAACACCCGAGTGCTTCCCCGCAAGAGGTGCACGATGCGGTAGTCAATAACGCAACGCAGGGTATTCTAACCGACGCAACACCGAACATATTTCTTTATTCGCTATTCTAAGTTATGGCTTTTCCGTCAGTAGTTACAGCCGATACAAAAACAGGTAGTGCCACATCGAACAGCACGACGCTGACGCTCACGTATCCGACGAATCTGGCAAACGGTGACCTTATCATTGCTCTGGTTGGGCGTGACGGTGCCTCAAATGCGGGAGCATGGCCTGCGGGATGGGTGACAAGAGCATTCAATGGCAACGGTTCGGCCTGTAATTTGATTGTGGGAAAGAAGAAAAGCGACGGCACGGAAACGGGCAATTTTAACGTTACTAGTCTGAACAGTGAGCAAGGGCCGTGGCGTCTATTCCGTATCCCTGCAGCACAATGGGAAGGTACGCTTGGCACGGGTTTTGACAATGGTTCGGCAGATTGCGGCGCGGTTCCTGTTAACAACTTATTCGGAACCACAGGAGCGACCGCAAACCCTAACCCTGGTTCGATTGACCCTTTTAATTGGGCAACTGAAGACACTTTGTGGATAGCCGTATCCGCTAACGACGGAACACCAACTTATACAGGATTCCCGACGAACTACACACAGGAAGACCACACGACAGCAGGCGGTCACTCGCAAAGCTCGGGCGGCTCGGGCGGCGCGGGGTTAGGCATTGCTTACAGACAACTTGCTGCGTCCAGTGAAGACCCTGGGACATTCACGATGAGTGGTGCAGAGGATAATGTTGCTGTCACTATCGCGGTCAGACCTAAAGCAGCAGCAGCATTCATACCCCAGAAGCCATTCGTTGTTAGTCAAGCAGTTAGACGAGCAAGCTACTACTAAGGAGAAACTATGGGACTTTACAAGGTATTCAACGGGCCAATGCCGACCACGTCTAAAATAACTCCCGTTACAACAGGAACCAACATCAAAACGATGCTACAGCTCAAACTCGGAGGCTCAACAAACCAAGTTGCCAAGATTGTAGCATGGGGTATTAGTTGTGATGGCTCAGCAGCTGCCGTTCCTGGAAGTTGCGAACTACTAAGTACAGGAACGGTTAAAGCAACAGTAACCGAGTTTGTCGCGGCTGACGTTATTTCTCTGAGCGACCCCAACGCGGGCGCCGTAACAGATGACTTTCCAATTGCGTTTACCGCCGCTGGTGATGAGTCGGGTTACACAGCAACCGCTGAGGGTACAATCACAGCAACGCGGACGTTTGATGCTGAGTTGGTCGCTCCTACGAATCAATACATCAAGGAGTGGGCACTGGGACGAGAGCCTACGTTCCGAATGGACGAGTATGTCCGAATTCGCTGCCACTACGCGGTAGCAGTTAACGTTGTTTGCTGGATAGAATTTGAAGTCTAATGGCACGTCTCGGAAGAACACGACCCATCAAGGCACATTATGGGTTCGGGTACCCTCCGGGGATTGTCTACCCCACTCTAGTTTCTCAAGCCGACACGGCGACCGCCGTAGACGCAGCAACCTTTTTAGCAAATGAAACGCAGGCTGATGCTACATCGGCCGTCGACGCTCAATTACTCGCGGGACAAAACAGTCAAGCGGACACAGCAATTGTTGCGGAAACCAACAGCGGTCAACCAACCGTCGTAGTAAATGACACTGCATCAGCGGCGGAAGCTAATTTATTAACAGGAGCTGAGACCCAAGCTGATACAGGAACCGGAGCAGAGGCTCAGGCCGCAGCGGGAGCTTCAACGCAACCCGATACTGCGACCGCAGCCGATACACCAACCCCATCGGTAGCGGTAACTCAGTCGGATACAGCAACAGGTGCAGATACTCCGACGGTAGCAGGAGCACGGACAAGCAGTGACACTGCAGCCTCGGCTGAAACGCAACCGCTAAGTGGAGAGCGGACGAGCAGTGACACGGCCACTGCAGCCGAGACTCAAACCGGACTGACGGATGTCGTAGGAAGCGACACGGGTAATGTTACCGACACACCGGCTGGGGTAGGTCAGAGAGCTGATTCGGATTCAGGAACCGCTGTCGATACCCAACTACTTGCAGGACAAAGGACTTCGTCCGACACAGCAGCAGGTGCGGACACACCTACGACGCAGGCTGGCGTTCTTAGAGCGGACACTGCAGCTGGGGACGAGACGCAGGTGTATGCAGGTGCTACGACAAAGAGCGACACGGCGACCGCAGCGGACATTCCGACGCCGACGGACCCGAGCGGAACGACAGAGGAGCATGAGTTTAGCGACACCGCGACGGTTACAGAGAACCGAGCGTTTGATTACATAGCACCTAACGGCGATACCTGCTCGGCTCAAGAGGCGAAACAATTTGCAGCAGGTCAGGTTCAACCCGATGTCGCAACAACAAATGAAGCCCAGTCGTTCGTGGTTTCGTATGCACAAGGTGAAATTTCCTCGGTAATAGAAAACTTCTTTGGAATTGGGTCTATTATCAATGCGGAAACTGCTTTATCCTCGGAAACGATACAAGCAGGCGACACCTTAGGTCTCTGCAAAGTAACCGACAGACCAACAGGTTTAGCTAAAGTAACTTCATTTAATCCGGTCTCTGCTGATGACTATTTGGCGAAGCCAGTAATGGTAATGGATTTCAAACCAGTAGAAGTAACAGACAGACCAGGTGCAATAGTAACAGTCACGGACAAAGAGGGAGAAGCAGAATGAACGAGTACCATATAGGTGAGGACGTCATTTGCGAAGGTAAGTTCCGGAACCCAGCGAACCGACAGTTATGGGACCCAACCGCTGTGTTTGCGAAGGTAAAAGACCCGGCTAACAATGTTACGAACCACACTTATCCGAGCGCGGAGCTTGTAAAAACAGCCGTGGGGGTGTACCAAGTAACGGTCAGTCCAACGCTTGCGGGCGACTGGTCGTACAAACTTTATTCTACAGGAACCGGAAAAGGTGCCGATGAAGACACGTTTCGCGTATTACCTTCCGCGTTTCCGTAAAAAATCAGGTATAATCGCTTAGTTTTCAGGAAAATTAGAGGAGGAAACAGGTGAATGGTGACAACGATGAGACGAACGTAAGTTTTTGGCGTCGAGTGTTTATCTGGAAGGCACGTACCGTAAACGTGTATGTTAAGTGTTGCTGCAAAAAGAACAGGACACGTGCAGTAATTTCAGAAGTCCGCACCAGCGGTGGCTTCAAAGCAAAAGGAGAAATAAAAGAAATGAAAGCAGAAGTAGGACAGTACGTAGATGTCACCGCCGCTCCGGTTGGTGGGAACGGATTTGAGCCGGGAAGCGAGAAGTTCGTCTTTGGAGCCGTGGGCTTAGATGGAAGCGACGCGAGCTCACAGATTACCGAGAGCCCGGTGCCGGGAGACGAGAGCAACCCGCTGCGGAAGCGTTATCAGCACGACGGTGGTGCCGAGTGCACAGCGACCGTTCTGTTTCGAGCCGACGGAGACCGCGACATTGATGAGGAAGCAGTCTTAGAAGCTTCGCTCGTCATTAACTTTGACGAGAAGAACGTGACGTCGGTCTCGCTTGAAGGCGTCGCAGGAACGCCGGAAACCGGTGGCGGAACTGAGCCCCCGGCAGAGCCGGCAGAGCCAGAAGTGACAAATCCGATTGCGTAGGTCGGAGACAAATCGGTTGGAGCTTTGTGTTGACTTGGGGATAAGCACTTAACTTGAAAACGAGTTGGGTCGCAGTAACACAGAGCTCCAACTGATATTTTTATGGACGAACAGACAAAAGAAAACATCATAGAAAGATACTCACGACCGATAGAGATTCCTCGCGGTGCAAAAGAGTTCTTAAGCTTCGCGAAGTCATTAACTGACATAGCGGACGAGGCCGAGAGACGTTTGAAGAACGGAGAGCTTGTAGATGTTTTTGAGATGTTTCAAGAAGCTAACGACGCAATCAAGTATCCAAAAGACGATGTCTTAAACGACAGCGTAATCACATGAGCATTCCGATGGTATATGGACGCACAAGAGTTCAGCTAACCGACGACGAAGCTCGTGTGCTTAATGACATACGGACCGAGAAACGTCCGTGGGCGATGCCCGAGCGGAAGTCACCGGAGATGACCGGAGAGCTTTGGGAACTCTACGGTGTATTAAAACGGCTTGTTTACAAAGGACAACTAGCTTTTGACATTATGTTCGACGCTCGTTGTATTTTGTTCTATACAACGGAAAGCACAATGAACATGAACCAAATCCGCTGGCTCGCAGACGACGCGACGCTTTCTGCGGAAATAATCGGAGAAAATCAGAAAAAATAACCCAACATCACAAGGTGGTGCGTATGGAGAACAATAACAACAATCAGGAAGACTCAAAAAATTCTACAGGTGAACCATTAAAGGTTAAAGGACGCGGGATGCACCCCAACTCGCTTAAGAATATGCAAAAAGCTGGCACCGCAGGACATAACCCGAAAGGACGTCCTAAAGGAAGCCGCGATAGAGCGACGGTGTTGCGTGACTTAATTGACGTAAAGGTAAAACGTCCTAACCCTCGAAACCCGCTTAAACAAAGGACAATGACACTTTATGAGGCAGCGGCTTTAGGCATATTTCTATCGGCGGAGAAAGGAAACGCTCTTGCTTGGAAGGAAATACAAGACACGCTGCACGGACCGATGCCTCAACAGCTTAAAGGTGACTTCGAGTTTACGTTTGCATCGTTAGCAAAAGACGCAGTAAAAGAGCTGAACGGAGGAATTGATTATGAGTCCGGAAGTAATGGAGACTATAGAGACGGCAATGGAATCAGTGAGGGCGAAGCCGGTGGGGGAGAGCTCTTCTTGGCCGACGGACGAGCAAGCGAAAACGGTCATAACAGCTACGAAATTAGACGAGAGGACGATATGGGTGCAAGTCCCTCAGGAAGCGATGACGAAATAGATGAGTAATGTCAGCAGCTCAAATAATCCAAGCCTGTCAAAACAGGACCGCGTTCTTTGTTCGCAAGGTTCTAGGAGTCAAAAGCCTCACCCCTCAACTCTTACAAGTTTGCGACTCTCTAGACAAGAACAGAAGAACAGCAGTGCCAAGCGGACACGGAGTAGGAAAGACATTTATAGCCGCTCGGTTCGCTTTGCAAAGGTTGTACTGCTTTCCTCCATCAGCAAAAATTATTACTACCGCTCCAACTTGGACGCAGGTGGAAAAGCTGTTGTGGAGGGAATTAAGAAACGCTTATAAAACGTCAATTACACCTCTTGGCGGCGACCTTTTAAGAACAGAACTAAAGTTGGATGAGGATTGGTATGCGGTCGGTATATCAACAAACGAAGAGAGCAGGTTTCAAGGATTTCACGCACCGTATGTCACAATCATTCTTGACGAAGCAACAGGAGTTGACCCGCTAATATGGGAAGCTGCGGAAGGCTTAGCGATAGGGCCGCAAGACCGATTTTTAGCGATTGGGAATCCTACGGACCCGATGTCGGAGTTCAAGAAAGCTTGCGACTCTCCGCTCTGGAACGTCGTACGTCTAAACTCGGAAGAGCACCCGAACGTAATCACTGGACGAATTATCATTCCTGGTGCAGTTACACGCGAGTGGGTCAGAGAGAAGGAGATTCAATATGGTGGCCGTGATACTGCTTTATACCGTGGCAGAGTTTTGGGTCTGTTTCCTGAGCAAGGTGACGACATGCTCATCAGTCTTGCGTGGGTCGAAAAAGCACAACGTAACTGGAGGAAGCCGGATGATTCCTTAATACCACAAGCGTTAGGAACTGACGTCGCACGTTATGGCTCAGACGAAACCGTTCATATCAACATCTTCTCCGATGGAACTGTCGGAGTACCGCGAACACTTAGGGGACAGGATCTTATGGCTACAGCAGGAGCAATTAAGGCTAGCTCAGCAATACGAAAGTCAGTTGATGACGCAGGACTCGGAGGAGGTGTCACCGATAGGCTTCTGGAGCAGAGTGTGGATGTGGTTCCTTACATTGCTGGCGAGTCTCCGTTTGATAAAGAGAGGTTCCTAAATAGACGTGCCGAAACGTGGTGGGAAGTTCGCGAAGCTTTACGTTTAGAGAAAATTACTTTACCACCGGACGACCAATTAGCAGCAGATTTGACAAATATCAAATATACTTACACCTCGAAGGGGCAAATAAAACTTGAGGCAAAAGAAGAAGTGAAGAAGCGTTTAGGAAGGTCACCGGACAGAGGCGACGCTTTAGCGATTGCTTTATACGCACGCGATTGTCCGGTCTTTTCAGTAACCGACGAAGAGAAAGATACGTTCGGTGCTCTTCAGTTTGGCAGGTAACAGTTGATGACTCGAAACTTGGGTAATAGGAGGGTAACAATAAATGGTCAGAGCTAAGTTCTACGTCAGTGGAATTGAGAAAACTTTGTGGAATTATGCCCCGAACCAGAAAGAAATGACTACAATCGTTTTGCGACCGGTTAGTGCAGCCGATGCTAAAGCGGAAGCTTCCGAGAACAAAAAGTTTTGGGAGGCGACGCCATCGGGCGAAATAAAACTAGGCACGGTCAATTTAGAAGCGGCAAAGCATTTCGAACTTGGTGCGGAGTACTACATTGATTTCACTAAGGCCGAAAAGACCGCGTAAAGCAATTCGCGGCATGAGCAAGCCAGCAAGCTTGCTCGCACCAAATGTTACCCAAGGAAGAGTAAAATAATATGTCGTTGTGGAGCAGAACTATGAGTGCAATTAACGCGGGTTGGACCTCGTTTATGAAGGGTCCCGAATACCAACTGCAGAATTTGACTCATGAAGAGCGTCGGGACATGTACTCGGTTGCTTGGGCATATTACCGCTCAAAGATGTTCTCATCTCGCGAGGGTGTGAGCTGGCAAAACTACCTCGAGATGCGAGGGATGTATAAATTCACTCGGCTCATCTACAACCCGATTCCGATGCTTGTGGATTTTTACGTCGACAACATTTGGGAACGTGC
>Ga0111539_10005865_pt1 | contig 15862 bp, 13 predicted proteins | sample RhiMethybrSRZTD1_FD_79667 | JGI IMG/M metagenome (GOLD analysis project Ga0111539, IMG submission 79667) | Populus rhizosphere microbial communities from Tennessee, USA - Rhizosphere MetaG P. TD hybrid SRZTD1 (version 2) (version 2) | ecosystem: Host-associated > Plants > Roots > Rhizosphere >... | reverse complement strand
GCTGACCTGAATGGTGAGCCCGACCAGGAAATAGCCAAGCACCGCCGTGACAAGGAGACCGTAGCCGTAGGCGACGATTTCCCATCGCCGCTCAGCGGTCAGCGATAGCACGGCCAACCCGTCGCCGCATCAGCGTGGAGCGGCGGCAATCCACTGCGGACCAGAATGCGGACGGTACGATCGCTGCCCGTCGCGATCTCGGTCAGCGGTCGGAAATTCGCATCGACAAACGCGCTGAGCCCAGGCGCCGTCGAGCGGAACGAGGATTCCTGATCGCTCAGCATCACGGCAAACGCGACCACCTGCTGCTCTGCGCGATCGATCATCCGCTGCTGATCGGCCTCGGACTGGTAGTAGCCCTCGAGAAAGGTGCTGTGGCCGGCTGCGAACGGACGCTGCGCGTACACAAAGATCTCCGGCGCGTTGCCAGCGACGAGCAACCGATGGCTCGGCGTCGTGCAGCGATCGAGATAGTCGAAGAGGCCAACGAGAGACAGAATGCGGCCGTCAGGCAGTTGCCGCCGATCGTATCGGGCCTTCAGCTGCGCAGTGCGATCGCGCATGAGCTGCGGCAGCGATGACAGTCCCAGGCTCAGATTCGTGCGTGCCAGATGCTCCCGGGTGCGGCCGACCACGACGACTGACGAGGCGGCGACGAACACGAGCGCTGCGGCCGCAGTCAGTGCGAGCGACCGCAACGGCAGCGACGGCACCCGCAGGGCACGCCCGGCCAGCCACGCAGAGACGAGGGCAGCGGGCACGATCGCATCCGGCAGACGAACCGCCAGCGGATCGCGGAGGAAATTCATGTTGGCGAGAAAGGCCAACACGACGAGCGGCGCGCCCATCAACGCGTCATCAATCCGACCGCGCCGGACATCCATCGCGACGAGCGCGGCAGCGATCAGCGGCAGCGCCTGAAACAAGTAGTAGAGGCGCACTTCGTCGCCGGAGCCATACGCAGCAAGGTGGAGCTCGGTGCGATCCGCCTCACGCTGGCTGAACTCCCACGCGCTCCACGCGGCGCTGAAGATCCCCTGGCTGCGTTGGATATAGATCGCGTACGGCAGCAGCACCAGCAGGATGAGCACGCACAGTGTCACGAGACGTGTCTTCATGACGCGCGTGGCGCCGGGCGCGAGCGCCACGGTGACGAGCGCGGTCAGGCCGAGGTTGAGGCCGTGCTCTTGCCGAAAGAGATACGCGACGCCGACGACCAACGCGATGACGAAAAGTCGAAGACCGGTCGGCTGACGGGCCCAGGCCCAGATCGCCAGCGGCCCGAGGACGTACAACAGCGCGCGTGGATAACTGGCCGGCATCGGAAACGCGATGACACACAACCCACACGCCAGCCCGGCGACGACCAGCGACCGTGATGCCCGCCACGCCGCGATCACGACCAGCGCCGACGTCACGCCGTAGGCAATCGCGATCAGCATTGCCTCGGCGAACAGCGATCGGCCCCAGACGATCTGCGCCGCCGCCGAGGCCGCGTACATCAACGGCATTCCGGGATCGGCGAAGTCCCGGGTCGGCCACTCGCCGAGGCGCATCTGCTGCGCGGCCGCGAGGTATTGAAAGTGATCGTTCGAAAAGCCCTCCAGCCCGAGGTATCTGACGAGGGCGGTCGCCACTCCGGCGATCACCGTCACGACGACCACCGCAGGCGGCAGACGCACGTCCCGGTCAGATCTTCTCGAGAACCAGGACACGGCCCTTACGTCCCCAGTCCATCTGGTCCTCGAGGTCGGACCGCGAGCGGCAGCCCTCGAGCACGAACATCAGGCGGAGCATGTCCTTGTTGAGCAGCGTGATGTGCGAAGGATCCAGATCGTCGCTCGTGTTGAAGTCGAGCAGCGTCGGTGGATTCGGGTGGAACCGCGTCGTGACGTAGACGAACTTCGAGGTCAGACGCACCATGTTGGCAACCGCCTTCTTCACCTCGAGCACCGTCAGGTGCTCCAGCACCTCGCGGCAGATGACGAGGTCGTACGAGCCGTCCTTCTTGATAGAGGCGTCGGTCGCATCGCCGATCGCAATGCGGTCCCTGACCTCCGGCGTCGCCAGCTTCAGGCTCATCTCGTTGTAGTCGATGCCGTCGGCTTCGACGCCAATCTCCTGCAGCAAGTGCATCAGCGCTCCAGGTCCGCAACCAAGGTCAATCACGCGCCTGGGTTGAAAGACGTCTTTGATGAGCTGCGGATTTCTCGCCTCGATGCGGCGGCGCGTCTCCAGCGAGTAGTTGTTGTCGCCTGCGCGCCATTCGCCCAGCCAGTAGTTCTCGTCGTAGTGCTGTTGGTTGGTCGGCTTCTGGGCGAAGACGGCGGCTTCGAATTCGACGATGGTCATGAGTCGTGTCGCTGCTCCTCGGTGAACTGCTGAAGGATGCGGCTCGACGAATCGAGCACGGTATCCAGATAGACGACCTCGATGCCATGGTCCGCGCAGATGGTCACCTGCTCGGCGGGCAGCCGCCCCTTCCAGTCGCTGCCCTTCACGTAATAGCGGGGGCGCAGCTCGCGGAGAATCGTCTCGGTGTCGAACTGATTGATATGCGTGTAGGTGATGAAGCGGATCGCATCCACGATCGCGGCGCGCTGATCCTCGGGGAGCAGAGGCCGGTGCTTGGTGCGTACGTAGACATCCGATGCGACATTGCACAGGAGCGGCAGCCCCAGCCCGCATGCCGCGCGGAAGTACTCGATGTGCCCGCGGTGCATCGGATCGAACGCGCCGTCCACCATGGCGACGGCGCCGCGATAGTCCTTGAGTTGTTCAAAAGACACAATCACGACTTGACGAGCAGCCCCTTCTGCTTCAGCTCGTCATAGGCGCGATCGAAGAAGTCCGTCGCGACGTCGGGCGTCGTCTTCGCCCACTCGACCAGCTCCTGGAATCCCTGATCGAGCGTGACCCGCGGCGTGAACCCGAGCGTCGCCTGTGCGCGGGCGATGTCGGCCGTGTTGTGGCGGATGTCGAACTTGCGGCCTGCCTGCGTCACTTCGGGCTCGATCGACTTGCCGAGAATGCGATTCAACGTCTTCGCGATGTCGAGAATCGTCACCGTTTCACCCGAGCCGACGTTGACCGGCAGGAAATCGGCACCGGGCGTCTCGATCATCAGCACCAGGCAGGCCACGACGTCGTGGATCGAGACGAAGTCGCGCAGCTGTCCGCCGTCCTCGAAGACGACCGGCTGGCGATCGTTGAGCAGGCGGCTCAACCAGATCGCGGCAACACCGGCATAGGGGTTGCTCAAACTCTGTCGCGGACCGTAGACGTTGAAGAATCGCGGCGCCACTGACGGAATGCCGTAGGTCTTGCCGATGAGCAGCACCATCTCTTCCTGGTGCAGCTTGGTCATCGAGTAGATGTTGTCGCGATAGAGGGCCTTGTCCTCCGGTGTGGGAATCGAGACGACGTGTTCGTGACAGATCGGGCAGCGCTGCTCCCAGTCGCGCGCGGCCAGCTGCTCTTCAGGGCGGATCGTCGGCGCCACTGAACCATGCGTCGCACAGCGATACGCGCCCTCGCCATACACACCAATGGACGAAGCGACGAGCACTTTCTCGACGTGGTGCGTGTTGTTGACGAGGATGTCGAGGAGCAGTGCCGTGCCCCGTGTATTGACATCCACGTAGCGATCGACCTGATACATGCTCTGGCCGACGCTCACCGCGGCGCCGAAGTGCACGACCGCGTCGGACTCGAGCACGAGCGGCTCGAACACGGCGCGATCGCGGACGTCGCCGCGGATATACGTCGCCTTCGGATTAGCGTACGACGGCCATGTGCCGGAGCGATGGACCTGCGGCTCGAGGTTGTCGAGCACCTTCACGCGGTACTCGCGCGCAACCAACGCATCAACGAGATGGGACCCGATGTAACCGGCGCCGCCGGTAACCAGGATCTGACGAATACTCATCATTCAACTCCCAACGACCAACTCCCAACGGCCAACCACTCCCAACGCCCAATCACCAATAACGCCCAAACTCAAAATGTCGAACCGCGCTCGCCGATTGGGAATTGGAAGTCGGGAGTGGTTGGGAATTGGAAGTTGGACGTTGGAAGTTCCACTAAAGCCCCAGTCCGATCGGCCGGACGTCCAGCAATCCGCCCGCATCGATCGACTCGAGCGCGGAACGCGCCATCAGCAGGTGCCGCGCCGAGTAGCCGTCGGGGTCGGAAAAGTACGCCGTCGATCGCACATTCAGAAACGGCGCGAGATACGAGAAGCCGCCATAGGTGCCGACGAACGCTGAGGCACCGGCGACGATCGCCGTCTGCAGCGCCAGGTTCTCGCGCGGATGCATGTCGTGCGGCAGCGTGCGGACGCCGAACGACTCGGCCTCATCGCTCGCGTGATCGTCGAGACGGAGATTCGTCGCCAGCGACACGACCGGACCGCGCTCGGTCAACGTCTGCAGCGCGCGGCGCACGAACGCGCGATTCTCGGAGGTGTCTGGGAAGCAGTCGTTGAAGTAGAACTTCACGGCCGTGTACGCGGGCCGCTTGCCATCCACGTCGTTCAGGCCAGGCCATGCGGCCGCGACGTGTTCCGTGGTGAGCGGCTGGTACTTCGCGAAGCGGTGCACCCACTCCTCATCCACATGTCCCCACCAGAACGGATTGAACAATCCGTACATCGTCGAGGGATGCAGCATCGATCGGCTGTGGACATCGGTCGTGAGCTCGCGGAGCACCTGCCGTTCGAACGCCAGCACCTGCGTCTGCTTCTGCTCGCCGTTCGCGGCGACGCGCTCGTCGTGGCGGCGGCGGAACTCCTCGGGCGTCAGGTAGTCGAAGATGTCGCGGTAACGAGCGGCGAACGGTCGATACCAGGACGCTGTCCCACCACGAGAGACGATGAGCAGCCGATCCGGCGCCACGTGGAACGTCGTCGCGAACCATCGCAGGAACGGCACCCAATACAGCAACTCGAAGCCGACTTCGCCGAGCCAGGGACCAACCACGATCGTATCGCGCCCGGCAGCGAGTCGGCCCAGATCCGACGACAGGCGGCCGGCATGGACCCGCGCGAGCTGCGCGCTGATGCCGTGCCGCACGGCGCGCGGCACCAGCTGACGGACCAGTTTCATCTCAGCGCTCAGCGAGCCGGCGCTCGGCCTCGGCCCAGTCTGCAGGTGAATCAATCGACAACGAATCCGCGGCGTCCAGAATCAGCGGCTGACACTGCTCGCCGTAAATGTTGCCCCACTTCTCGAGCGTGGCCCGCCAACACGCATACACGGTTCCGTCCCGCGAATACGCTGGCCGGGCATCCTGACGCCGCATCACACGCGCGCCTTCGGCCAGGAACGGACGCAGCACGCCGTCCTCGATCCGCATCACGTAATCCGGAGACAGATGCCGTGGCAGCTCGATGACGGTGACCACTGAGTCCGCCTTCGTCTCCTGCAGCTTTGCGACGGCATCGCGCACATGCGACGGACGACGCAGCGGCGATGTCGGCTGCAAAAGGACGACAACGTCCGTCGTCCAGCCGCCAGCGGCGAGCGCCTCGACCGCGTGCTGAATGACCGGCAGCATCGGCGTGTCGTCCTGCGCGAGGGCCGAGGGACGCATGAACGGAACTTCCAGACCGGCTCGCTTGCCGGCGTCGGCGATGTCGGCCGAGTCAGTCGACAGCACGATGCGATCGATGACGCCCGAGTGGCGGGCGGCGAGCGCCGTGTAGTCGAGAAGCGTTCGCCCCGCGAGCGTTCGAAGGTTCTTGCCGGGCACGCCCTTCGAGCCGCCGCGGGCAGGCACGATAGCGAGAACGCGGCTCAGGCGATCACCGCCGGTTCATCACGGGCGCGGCGCGTTCTGGACATAGCGGATCTCACGAAACAGCTGGGCGACGGCGATCGCATCGGGCAACGCCTGCAGCGTCGGCTGCGTCGGACGGCAGAGATAACTGACGTGCAGGTGATCGGCCGCGTAGGCGGCACGCACGGTCTCGAATCCAGCCCGCCGCAGATACGCCGTGATCGTGTCCTGCGTCAGGTAGAACGGGTGATCGATCTTGATGGCATCCTCCACAGACCAGTTCCGTAAATACGCGGCGCGGAAATCGACGATGTCGATGAAGAGGGAGCCATTCGGTGTCAGCAGTTCGCGCACGCGCTTGAGCGTTCCGGCCACGTCGAGCAGGTGATCGACCGTCTGGCAGATCAGCACGAAGTCGAACCGGCGGTCGCCGAAGTCGTACTCCTCGACGAGACCGGTGATCGTCTCGAGGCCGAACGCGCGCGCTTCCTCCACCTCGAGAGGCGCCGGATCGATCAGGGTGCCTTTGAGGCCGAAGACTTTGGCGAAATGGCCGGCGACGACGCCGGTCGATCCGCCAATGTCAAGCATGGTCGTCAGCCCGGAGCGGGTGAGGAACGGCCGCACGAACTCGGCGCGGTCGTGGGCGTACTCGCGCTGCTCGGCCTGGATCGTGCGCGCGTCGATGATCCGGCCGTGAAAAGCGCTGACCAGCGGACGATAGACGCCGTCGTAAAAGCGGCCGTACGCCGCGGCGGTCATGCGCGGATTGAGGAACACCAGGCCGCAGCGGTTGCAGGCACTCGCTTGTGCCGGGTAGCCATAGCGATCGCGCTGCGTGATCGTCACGAGCAGGTTGGCGCCGCACAGATTGCACGAGTTCAGGAGGTTCTGTGGCTGCGCGGCGTAGTCGTAGCCGAGATCCTGGATACGCCGGAGCCGGTCGGGCGGAATGATCGTCTGCATCAATAGGTGAGGCGCTTTTCGATCGTGAGTGCCGCGGTGGCGAGGCAGTCTGCGATACGCCCGCCGGCGTCGCCGTCTCCGTAGAGGTGATCCGCCGCGGGCCGTCCACACCTGGCGTGCTCCTGAATCGCGCCGGCAATGGCCGTGCGATCGTGCTCGACGTCGATCACGTTGGCGCCTCGCTCGCGTCCCTGCTGCCGCGTGCCGACGTTCACCGCCGGCACGCCGAGGAACGAGCACTCGCGAATCGCGACGCTGGAATTGCCGACGATGGCGGTCGAGTGGACCAGCAGACGGAGAAAGTCCTCGGGGTACATGTTGCGGAACAGGTGCAGGTTGTCCGGCTTCTCGCGCTCGCGGAAGACGCGGATGCCCTTCGACGTCCCGTCGGAACCGGCGTCGACGTTCGGCCAGAACCACAGCACCGGCATCCCGATCGTCTTCACGGCGTAGAGCGTCTCCTCGACCTGACGCCGCGCTTCTTCGTACTCCGTCGTCACGGGATGCTGCATGACGACCAGATAGCCCTTGGACAAATCGAACTTGTTCGGGCCGACACCGCCGTACTTCGCGAACGGATCGAAATCCAGCTCCGGTTTTGCCGCCACTTCGGCCGCGATGTCGATCGAGGGACAGCCCGTGATGACAACTGTTTCCGGCGCCTCGCCGAGCTTCTTCACACGCTCGGCGGCACCCTTCGTGGACACGAGGTGCAGGTTCGACAACTTGGTGACCGCGTGACGGACCTTCTCGTCAATCGAGCCGGTGACCTCCCCGCCCTGGACGTGGACGACCGGGATGTTCATGTACGAAGCGGCGACGGCGGTGGCCAGCGTCTCGTAGCGGTCGGCGATCGTGACGACGGCATCCGGCTTCAGGTTGTCGAACACCGTCGCCAACTCCACGAGCCCGAGGCCGGTGGACTTGGCTGACGTGACCAGGTTCTCGCCCTCCACCACCATGTAGACGCGCGCGGCAATCGGAAACCCGTCGTGCTCGATGGCCTGAACGGCGTTGCCATAGCGATCGAGCAGCGCTGACGCCGCGACCACCAACTGCAGCTCGAGATCGGGATGCTGCTGGATGGCGCGAAGAGCGGTGCGGATGCGCGAGTAACTTGGTCGCGCGGTGACGACGACGCAGATTTTTCGGTTGGGCATCTAGTGGAGGGAGGACACGGAGATCGTCACTGTAGGCCCTCTATGTCCTCAGCGACGAGCAGCTGATCTTCGACGACGGCTCTCGCCAGTTTCTTGCCGACGAGGTCCGGAAGACGGTCGGGCGAAAGGCCGGTACCCGGCTTCTTGATCGCCAGATCGTCAGAGCTGAGCACGGTGCCGCGAGCGAGTGGGCGACGGGCGACGACGCTCTTCGTGAACAGACGACGCAGCGGATCGGTTTCGCGCGCCGACGCGTCTTTGTCCAGCGGGTTGGCGCGCATCCGCTCGATGAAGCGGATACCGTCCACCAGCTGCCGCAGTTCAGCGGTCGTGACGGACGCGATGACGTCGGGGCCAAACATCTCGCGCGACAGCGCGACGTGGAGTTCGAGGATATCCATACCCATCGCCGCGCCGGCGAGACCGGGATAGATCGTGCCCGAGTGATCTGAGAGACCCACCCAGCAGCCGTACCGCTCCCGGTAGACGGGAATGAGATTGAGACCGACGCGCTCGGGTGGACACGGATACGCCGTTGTGCACTGCAGCACGCCCACCTTCGAACTGCGCCCGTTGACGCGCGCGACCGCTGCGTCGGTCTCGGCAAACGGGCTCATGCCGGTCGAGAGCAGCACCGGCGAGCCGGTATCGATCACGCGATCGAGCAGCTGGGCGTTCGAGACTTCACCCGAGGCGATCTTCCACAGCGGCTGCCCGACGCGCTGCAGGAGATCGACCGCCGCCAGCGAGAAGGGCGACGAGACAAACAGCACGTGGCGCTCGGCGCAGTGCGCCGCCAGGCCCCGCCACTGGTCCTCGGTGAACTCCATGCGCTTCCAGTACTCGTAGCGCGTGGCATCCTGCCTGCTGAACTTCACACGGAACGGCTCGGACGGCGTGCTTTCCTCCGCGGCGATGTGCGTCTGGAACTTCACCGCATCGGCGCCGGCCGCGGCAATCGCGTCGATGAAGGCGTGCGCGAGGCCGAGACTGCCATCGTGCGACAACGCCACTTCGCCGATCACGAGACATCGGCCGGAGCCGAGTCCGGCGAGCGCGGGATGCACCTGCGTCATGAGTGTCGGTTCGTGGTACGTCCTTCGTGAATGACTGCGGCCGCTCCGTTGTCGCGGCCGGAGAACTGCGGTCGGAAGCTGGTTGTGACGTCCACACCTTCGCGTATACGACCCATGAGCTTTTTGGGGTTCCAGTAGATGCGTTCGACCAGCGGCACGCGGCCGGCGAGCACAAGAGCGTATATCACGGGGCGCAGCAGAAGCAGCCAGGCCTTCGATGACGTCGGTCGCGGCGACGGATCACGCGCGATCCGCTCAACGGAGTCAGCAAATACCGGCGTCGCGGTCACCTCGGCACCATGTGGCCTGACGAAGTGCTCGACAAAGCGGCGATTCGATCGCACGGTACCGCCCGAGAGGAGACCTGCCAACTGCTGCGTGTGCTCGGCCAGCGAACGGGAGATGTTGAGAAAGCCGTGTGCGGCGTCAAGGAGATAGTGGAAGTGGAAGGTGCCCTCCTGGCTCTCGCGAAACTCCTCCAACAGGATCGTGAACACTGGACGATCGACGATCGCTGATTCGACGAGTGCGCTGGTGTTGAGCCCGACGACGGCCGTGGCATGAAACATCGAATCGAAGTAGTCCGCGCGACTCTCTTCATCAACGGGACTGGAACCCCAGAGCACGACATCCTGGACGCGCGACAGTTCGGCGAGCCGATCCGCCGTCCATTCCGCCGCGCGCTGCGGGTGTGGCCGGACGAGGATTGGCATATCGCGCAGGCGGACATCGCTCGACTGCCGGATGCTCGCGATCCATCGCCGCACGAAAGCGGCCTCCGACGGACTCCCCCTGAACAGCGCCGAACAGACATAGAGCAGGAACGGTCGCGCGCTGGCGAAACCCACGCGGCGGCAGAACGTGTCCCGGTCCCGCGCCGGCGCCCGGTCGAACCATTGGTCGAAACACTGCGCACCGGTGACGACCACGCGATCGGCAGGAATGCCATGGAACCGCCGCGCTTCATCACGCTGCGTGGTGTTCCAGACAATCACCTTGTCCGGCACGACTCGTATCAGCGCCTTGCTCGACAGGTGATCCCAGCTCCACACGCAGAGGGCGCTGCGGATCCCAAGTGCCCGCGCCGCCCGCATGTAATCGAGCTGCGGCGAGCCGAGCTCGATGAGGGGCGTGATGAGTAACACGTCGGCCTGATGTTCGGTGATGAACTCGTCAACACCGATCTGCCGGGGCACGGCTCGCTCGAGCACCGCCAGCACCCGGGTCAGCAGTCCGCGGAAGGGCAGCCTGGCGAGCGCCAGCACCAGCAGCGGCGTCCGCTCGTAGGCACGTTCACGGATCTTCGGCGTCGCCTCGTAGCGCGGATCCGAGTAGCGCAGGTAATCGAGTCCGATGCGCAGTGCGCTCGACAGCCGTCGATAGCGTCCCCACTGCAGAATCGGCGTGAATCCGACGGTGACACGCCCCGGATAGCGGCCCGCCAGTCGATCGACCAGGTCGCGGCCGCCAAGTGCCTCTTCGCGATCCGCGGCCAGATGGACGCGATGTCCACGGTCGGCCAGCGCGGCGATCACCGACTCGAAGTTCCTGAAATAGGTGAAGTGCCGTGCGATGAAGAGAACGTTCATCCGCCTACGCGCCTTCGGCGCTCCGCCGAGACAGGCTCGTGTCGATGTGGTCTATCGTGGCGCCACCGCCGAGTGCACCAAGCGGGTCAACGGCGCGAAGATCGGCGACCGCGAACCGACCGGCGTTCAGCCGGTGATACGCGCGCATGGCCACCGCGACGTGCGCGTGCAGCCACTTCGGATCGACGAACAGCCCCGACGTATCGACGCCGAGGCGCGGCGCCAGCCAGGCGATGCTGCCGCACGTGCCGACAAATGCCTTGGCGCCGGCCACGATCTGCGTCTGCACGCCGAGGTTGTTGCGCGGCGACATCCACGCCCGGGCGCTGATCACACGTCCGCGCGTCGCGAACGTGTAGTCGGCATGATCGTCTTCGAGCACGAGACCGGTATCGAGCAGCACCACCGGCAGCCGCTCCGAGAGCGCAGCCACGGTCGCACGTAGATGCGCGCGAATCTCGGGTGTGTCGGGCAGTGACCGCGCCGCATAGAACTTCACCGCCACGTAGTCCTGTGGCAACAGGGCCGGATCAATCAACGCCGGCGGCGCCATCGTCGTGAAGCGGAGGTGGGCATCGACGAAGCCCATGGCCCGCTGACCGGACCAGTAGAGCGTGAACAGCCGGTACATCAGGCCAGGATGAAGGACGTCGAAGTCGTTGGTGCCAATCCTCCGGGCGACGCGATCGAGGATCTCGCGGTCCATCTCGCCGGGCTCGTAGTGCTTGACGACGCCGCGGGCGGCGTTGCGCTTGGCAAACTCCGCGGGATCGATCTCATCCCAGATCTCGACGTAGCGCCCGGCAACGCCTTGATACCACGAGCCCACGCCGCCGCGCGAGACGGCGACGATGCGGCTGGGATCGATGTGGAAGGCCGTTTTCAGCCAGTGGAGAAACGGCACCCAGTAGAGCGTTTCGAAACCGACCTCGGAGAGCCACGGGCCGGCCACGAGCAGTCGATCGCGCGAGACGATCGTCTCGATCTCGCGCTCGATGCTCCACTCGGTCTTATAGAAGCCCCATCGTTCCTGCAGGTGCGCCTTCCGCCGCGATGCGGCCCGGAGCGGACGTCTCACTGCGCGATACGGGACCTTGATCGCGTTGACCGTGTGGTTACGTGCCGCTTCGGCCAGACGCCGGCCACCGTGCCACACCGATCGCACTTTCTTGTGCGAGACCTTGTACGACCACCGAATGCCGTTCGCCAGCCAGCGCGCGCGCGCCACGGTTCGGCGCACCGCGAACCGGGCGAGATTCTCAGCGCTGGTCGACCAGCTCACCGCGCCGCTCCGATCGACGTGTGATCTGCGCCGGCAAACCCGAGACGCAGCACGTCAGTCGCCCGAAGATCGACTTCGGTGAAGGTGCCGCAGCGCAGCGCCGAGAACACGCGCTTGGCGACCTCGAGATGATCGATGCGGAACCCGCTCGCGTGTGAATAGAACGCCAGCGTATCGGTGCCACAGAGCGGCGCGAGATACGAAAAGCCGCCGTAGGTGCCCACGAATCCGCGCGCACCGCGAATGACCTCGGTCTGCACCGCCAGGTTGTTCTCCGGCGTCATCAGGTGATCGATGGTGTGCAGTTTTCCGCGCAGACTCGGCGGGAAGTCATTGTGGTCGTCGAAGCGCTGCGCGGTGTTCAACAGCACCACGTCCACACGCGACGCCAGATCCGCGAGGTAGCTGGTCACGAATTGCCGGTTCTCCGGTGTCGGCGGCAGCGCCACGTTGCCGTAGAACTTGGCGGCCACATATTGCTCGGGGAGCTGCGCGAGAATTCCCGACGGTGGCGGCGCAGGCAGCGGCGTGAACACGGAGAACGCTTCGATCAGCGTGACCGGAGTGCGCTGCAGCCAGAAGTTGTCGAACAAGTGATACATCTGCGATGGATGCAGCAGCTCGGCGCCGCTGAGCCCGCGCTTGGCCTGCACGCGCGCGAGGATCTCGCGATCGAACGAGGTGACCTCGATGTGCTTCTGCCGGCCGCCCTGCTCGACGATGCGCCGCTCGTTGGCGACGCGGAACTCGTCTGGCGTGAAGAAGGAGAAGATTTCTTCGTAATGGGGCGTAATGTGCCGATACCACGGCGCCGCACCGCCGCGCGACACGACGATGAGGCGCTCGGGATCGAAGTTGCCGTAGGCCTTGGCCCAGGCGAGGAACGGAATCCAGTACAGCAGCTCGAATCCGGTCTCCGACAGCCACGGCCCGAGAATGATCGGCTTGCCGCTGCGGCCGAGCACCGTCACCAGCTCGCGGGTCTCTTTGGCTTCCCTGAATTCCGTGCCGGCGAGTGTCTTCGCCGGATCGCGCTGATGGCCGGCCTTCGGCGTCAGGGTCGATGCCGCGATCGGCGTCGCCTTCTTGCGCCGCTTCCCCGCCGAGATGAATTGGTCGGTGACGCGCTGCTTCACCCAGCGCAAGGCCGACAGCTTCTGACGCTCGTAGCTCTTGCGAATCCGGTTCCGCGTCCGCTTACGCCACGGCTGCGTGCGCAGGTGAATCGAGAGGAGGCACGCGAGCGGCAACATCAGCAGATACGCGAGCGCTCCCGATGCACCGGCGGTTTCTCGCGCCGGCGCCGGCAACGACGCGGCCTGCTCAACCGCGGCTACGAATCGCGGTGTTGCAGCGTCGGCGCGGCCGAACGGACGTACGAAGCTATCAACGAACCGCGCGGCCTTGGGGTCGCCGCCGCCGTGTCCGGCGAGCGCCGCGGCGAGCTGCGGCACGTGCTCATCAAGACTCCGAGACACGCGCAGTACACCAGTGTCCGCATCGAGCAGGTACTGGAGGTGTAGCGTGCCTTCCTGGTTGTTCTCGGAAATCTCCGGCTCGAGGACGGTGAACACCGGCTTGCCGACGACGGCGGCTTCGATGAACGCGCTGGTGTTGATCCCGACGACCGCGGAGCTGTAGTAGAGCGAGTCGAAGTAGTCCTCCTTCGCCTCGGCATCAACCGGGTGCGCACCCCAGAACGCGACGTTGTGATAGCCGGTGAGATCGACCTGCTTCCATTCGTCCAGGCGCGCGGGATGCGGACGAACGAGGATGCCGATGTCCTTCAGGCGCGGATCGGCGCTGCCGCGAACCGCCTGGATCCAGCGCTCGGTAAACGCCGGCTCGAACGTCGTGCCCCTGAACAGCGACGAACAGACATACAGGATATAGGGCCGATCGGACCTCAGACCGACGCGGTCGCAGAACGCCTGATAACTCAGCGCCGGCATCCGGTCGAACCACTGGTCGTAGCACTGCGCACCCGTGACGACGATCCGATCGGCGGGCACGCCGTGCATCTCGGTCGCTTCCGTGCGCTGCCTCTCGTTCCAGAGAACGACGCGCTCGGGGACCGTGCGCAGCAGCGACTTGCTCGACAGGTGATCCCAGCTGGCCACCGGCAGCACCGTTCGCACGCCAAGCCGTTGCGCAGCGGCGAGATGATCGAGCTGCGGTGAGCCCATGTCGACGAGCGGCGTGATCAGTAGGACGTCCGGTGCCTGCGACGAAATGAACCCTTCGATGGCCCGTGCGCCGGGAATCCCGCGCTCGAGGAATCGCAGAATGCGATGAAGGCCCGCGGGCCCGCCGAGCCACGAACCCAGGCTCGAGTTCGCGAGTCGCACGACGAGACGTGGAGCGCGATCCTGGGCTCGCTTCCGGAAATGCATCGTCGTGGCGTAGCGGGGATGGAGGAATCGGAAGTAATCGATGCCGAGCCGCAGCCGGCGCGCGAGTTCCGTCCACGCGCCCGCATGGCGGTTCGGCACGTCGGCGAGCCTGACGTTCGAATAGCGCGCCGCAATCCGCTCGACCATCTGGCGGCCGCCCATCGCCTCTTCGCGGTCAGCCGCGAGGACGAGGTCGTGGCCGTGCGCGGCGAGACCCTCGATCGCCGACTCGAAGAGCCGGAGGTACGAGTAGTGCCGCGAGATGAACAGAATCTTCAGTGGCTACACCTCGATGACTGGCGCGCCCTCGGGAATCACGACTCGGCCGTCGCCCATGGCGCCTTCCTGCAGGCTCAATCGGTCCGTCGCAGGGCGATAGGCCTTGCCCACGCTCACACCCGGCACCTTCGGCGCCACATCGTCGCGAAGGAAAAACGCGTTGGTGCCGGTGGGATCGCACACGACCAGCCGGTAGCCCTTCCGTCGCGCCAGCTTCTCGAGCGCGGCCAGCGACGCGCCGCGATAGGTTTTGGGAATGTCGTCGAGCGTGGCGTGCTTCGGAATCGTGACCGCCCGTTCGCCACCGAGACCGGCGTTGTACTCAACGACGAGCACACGCGGCGACACGACCGTCAGCGCTTCGAGCACCCAGTAGTCGTAACTGTCGATGTCGATCGACAGGAGATCGACCTCGCCCGTGAACCCGTGGTCGCTGAGCACCTGGTTGATGTTCTCAGGCGAGACTGCAGTCGCGACTCCAATGACGCCGGGGTTGTGGCCGAAACGCGCGCGCAAACTGTCAATCGCCTCTGGGACGATGTCGATCATCAGGCCGGACCAGCCACACTCGTAGGCGAGAAGCGCGGCGTTGCCGCCGCTCCTGCCGCTGCCAATCTCGACGAACCGGCAATCGGTCACACCGGCGTGCTCGAGCAGTCCAACGATGATGCCGTCCTCCTCGTTCTGCGACCACAGCCTGAATCGCCGCGCGGTGAGGTCGTGCGGTGGCGACAGCGGCAGCCGAGACAGATGCAACGTCCGCAGCACCGCGTTCAATTGCCGCGCAAAGACGACGCGCCATTTGCGTTCGGTCTTGACCTTGTCCTGCAGCGAGTCGAAGGCGTCCTGCCACCGTTTCTGCACGCGCTCGCCGGTTCGCGTCGCCTCGTGATGCTCGCGCCGCGATGAGTCGCGGGCGTCCTTCTGCCAGCGCTCGAGCGCGTCCTCCCAGCGGCGGTCCTGCGCCTTCTGCGCGTCGAGCAGCTTCTTCAACTGCGCCGCCTGCTTGTGCTGCGCGTCGGCGAGCTCGCGCACGGCCTTGGTCAGCGCGTCGAGCGACTCGTCACGGCTGGCGCCGCCGCCGCGGCCGAGCACGCGGCCGAGGAATGACTCAGGCATGTTGATTCTGCGCAGCGCCGAGCGCGGCTCGCAGCAGTGCCGCATCCCGCACATCGAGCGCGACCAGCGACGCAGTGTTCATGCGGCGGAAGACGCGATCGGCCAGCTCGAGGTGATAGGCATGAAAGCCGTCGCGGTTCGAGTAGAACGCGATCGACGGCACGTTGCAGAACGGCGCGAGATACGCGTAACCGCCGTAGGTGCCGATGAACGCACGGGC
>Ga0111539_10005864_pt1 | contig 15862 bp, 13 predicted proteins | sample RhiMethybrSRZTD1_FD_79667 | JGI IMG/M metagenome (GOLD analysis project Ga0111539, IMG submission 79667) | Populus rhizosphere microbial communities from Tennessee, USA - Rhizosphere MetaG P. TD hybrid SRZTD1 (version 2) (version 2) | ecosystem: Host-associated > Plants > Roots > Rhizosphere >... | reverse complement strand
GCCGCCGGAACTGGCGGAAGAAATCGTCGTCGTCGTCCTGTACCCAGTAGGCGAGCGTTCCGCCCAGGTCCATGAGCGGGTCACCGAGCGTCGCCATCTCCCAGTCGAGGACCCCCACCACGCGGGTCGGGTCGTCGCGGTCGAGCACCAGGTTGTCGAAGCGGAAGTCGTTGTGGATCACGCAGTTGGCGACGTCGCCGGGCTGGTGCTCGTCCAGCCACTCCATGACGCTCTCGCTCTGTTCGATTCTTTGGCTACCGACGTCCTCGGTGCGCGCCGCGCGGAACCGCGCCGACCAGCCCTCGACCTGCCGCCGCACGTAGCCGGTGCCCTTCCCGAGCTCGCTGAGCTCGGCCGAGGAGCCGGGGTCGATCCGGTGCAGCCGGATCAGCACGTCGAGCGCCCCCGTGCACAGCCGACGGACCGCGTCCTCGTCGAGGTACGCCTCGGGCGGGAGGTCGCGCCGCGGGATCACCCCGTCGAGCCGCTGCATCACGTAGAAGTCCGAGCCGATCACGGTGTCGTCCTGGCAGAGGGCCACCATGTCGGCGACCAGCCCGAACGGCTCCTTGAGCGCCGCCTGGATCCGGTACTCGCGCCCCATGTCGTGGGCGCCCTTCGCCTTCCTGCCGGTCGGTGGCCGGCGCAGGATCAGGTCGTGGGTGGGCGTGCGCACCGAGTAGGTCAGGTTGGACGCCCCTCCGCCGAACTGGCGCACGTCGACCGGACCGCCGATGTCCGTGCCCTGCTCGCGCAGCCAGTCCGCCACCGCGTCGACGTCGAACGCGTCCTCGTCGCGGACCTCACCCGCGCCCTCGATCGGTCCGTTGGTCGAGCCCATTACTTCTGTCCCACCTGATCCAGCTTCGCCGCCTGGTCGCGCATCACGGCGTCGTACGACGCGCGGTCGTGCTGCTTGAGCTCCCACGCCTGCCGCGCGGCGTGGTCCGGGAGGATCACCTCGTCGCCGCGCTCGATGCCGGCCAGCACCGCGGACGCGATCTCGTCGGCCGTCACCGGGGAGCTCTCCACGAGACCGGCGACCACGCCGACCAGCGTCGTGTCGGCGCCCCGGGCCGAGGCCATCAGGTTGGTCCGGAAGTACGACGGGCAGACCACGTGGGCGTGCACGCCGTACGACGCGAGCTCGTGGCCGATCGTCTCGGTGAACGCCACCACACCGGCCTTGACCGCGTTGTACGAGCCCATGCCCGCCGGATGCACCAGCCCCGCGAGCGAGGCCACGTTGACGATCCGGCCGGACCGCTGCGCCTTGAACATCGGCACGAACGTCCGGGTGCCGCGCACCACCCCGAACAGGTTGATCTCGGTGATCCACTGCCACTCGTCCATCGTCGCCACGTCGACCCGGCCGCCCCCGGCCACGCCGGCGTTGTTGACCAGCAGGTCGAGCGACCCCCAGTGCTCCTCCACCCAGGCCAGTGCCTCCGCCCAGTCGTCGTCGGAGCGCACGTCGAGCCTGAGGAAGTGGTCCGCCCCGGGCGCGTCGTTCACGTCGCACACCAGCACCTCGTCACCACGACCGACCAGCGCCGCAACCAGGGCCGCACCCAGCCCGGACGAACCGCCGGTCACGACCACCTTCATGCGTGCTTGCCCAGCTCGATCCGGGCGACCACCCCGCGGTGCACCTCGTCTGGCCCGTCCGCGAGCCGCAGCGCACGCGCCGAGGTCCACGCCGCCGAGAGCGGGAAGTCGTCGGAGAGCCCGCCGCCACCGTGGATCTGCATCGCGAAGTCGATCACCTGCTGCGCCATGCTCGGCACCGCCACCTTGATCTGGCTCACCTCCGACAGGGCGTTGGCGGCGCCGCCGACGTCTAGCTTCCAGGCGGCGTTGAGCACGAGCAGCCGGGCCTGGTCGATCGCGATCCGGGCGTCGGCGATCCGCTCGCGGTTGCCGCCGAGGTTGACCAGCGGCTTGCCGAAGGCGGTGCGCGACGTCCCGCGGCGGATCGCGTGCTCGAGTGCCATCTCGGCCAGTCCGACCAGCCGCATGCAGTGGTGCACGCGGCCCGGCCCGAGCCGGCCCTGCGCGATCTCGAACGCGCGGCCCGGTCCGAGAAGCACGTTGCCCGCCGGCACCCGCACGTCGGTGAAGCTGACCTCGCCGTGGCCGAACGGCTCGTCCTGGCTGCCCATGGTCGAGAGCAACCGCTCCACCTTCACGCCGGGTGCGTCCCGCGGCACCAGCACCATCGTGTGCCGGCGGTGCCGGTCGGCGTCGGGGTCGGAGAGCCCCATGAACACCAGGATCCGGCAGTCCGGGTTGCCGACTCCGGTCGACCACCACTTGCGGCCGTTGATCACGATCTCGTCGCCGTCGACGACCGCGGTCGCCTCCATGTTCGTGGCGTCGGAGGAGGCCACGTCCGGCTCCGTCATCGTGAACGCCGAGCGGATCCGCCCGTCCAGCAACGGCTCCAGCCACTCCCGGCGCTGGGCGTCGTCACCGTACTTGAGCAGGACCTCCATGTTGCCGGTGTCGGGTGCGTTGCAGTTGAAGACGTACGGCGCGATGAAGGAACGGCCGGTCGCCTCGGCGATCGGCGCGTAGTCGACGTTGCTCAGACCCTCACCGCCGTCCGTGCCGAAGCGGGCGGCGTACTCCCCCGCGTGCTCCTTCGGCAGGAAGAGGTTCCAGAGCCCCTCGGCCCGGGCCTTCGCCTGGAGATCGGCCAGCAGCGGGAGCGGCTGCCAGGGGTCACCGTTGGCCCGCAGGTCGGCGAGGTCGCGGTGGTACTGCGGCTCGGCCGGCTCCACCTCCCGGGCCATGAAGTCCCGGACCCGTGCGGTCAGGTCGGCGGCGCGGGCAGAGGGTGCGAAGTCCATGGCCCGAGCGTAGGACCTCACCTTCTCAGGTCACGGAGACCGACCCCCCTAGGTTCTTCTCAGGGAGATGAGGCAGGGTGGACGGCGTCCGGGACGGCTTCGCGCCTCCCCATCCCACGTGAACGAGGTCTGCAGTCCCATGAAGCGCACATTCCTGCTGGTCGGCGTCGTCGCCGCTCTGCTCGTCAGCACCGCGGCCTGCGGCGGCCTCAGCGACGACGAGCAGAAGGCCTCGGACAACATCGCCAAGAGCTTCGCCGGGTCGGAGCCCTCCAAGTCCCGCAAGGCGGTCGCCGACTGCTTCGGCGACGAGCTCGTCACCAGCGCCGGTGTCGACCAGCTGAAGAAGGACAAGGTCATCGACAAGAAGCTGAAGGCCGCGAGCCAGCTGCCCGACAAGCTGTCGAAGAAGACCGCCGAGGCGTACGGCGACGCGATCGTCAAGTGCTACGACTTCACCAAGCTCAAGGCCGACATCAAGAAGAGCTCCGGGGCCAGCCAGAAGGAAGTCGACGCCTACGTGAAGTGCATGGACGCGATTGACGACGACGACCTGAAGACCACGATCGTCGACGGCTACACCAAGTCCACCCCGTCCGCGACCGTCAAGAAGGTCAACAAGGCGAGCACGGAGTGCGGCAAGAAGCTCGGCCAGCCCGCGGGCCAGTAGTCCGTCAGCCGGCGACCGTCACCACGACGCGGGCCCGGGTGGCCGGGTCCTCCCAGCGGCTCGCCGTCCGCGCCACGCGGTAGCCGGAGACCAGCACCATCAGCAGGCCGATCAGGGCGGTCAGGTGCCACTGGTCGGTCTCGCCGAGCCCGGAGAACATGAGGCCCACGAACGTGGTGCCGAGCGCCAGCCGGGTCGAGTAGCCGACCATCACGACGGGCGGCGCGGGCGTTGCCCGGGCACTGCGCATGTCGACCGAGAACGGGCGTCGTACCGACCAGCGCATCGAGGCGGAGACCACCTGCGCCGCGACCACGAGGGTGGCGAAGAACAGGGCGACGAGCTCCGGCACGCTCGGGATGCCGGCGCGCAGGGTCGAGAGCAGCACGGTCACCAGGGCCGCGCCGAGCAGTACCTCGGTCAGCACCCACACCCGTGACCCGAAGGCAAGGGCCGGCGCGACCGGTAGGCTCTCGCGCCACAGTGCGCCCCGGGCGTCCAGGCACCAGGTGTTGACGCCGAAGAGCAGCGCCGCACCTGAGGCCACGAGGCCGGGCAGGATGGTGAGCCGGTCCCAGCCGAGCTGGCCGCCGAACGCGATCAGGCCGGGCATCAGGGCGAGCACGAGCAGGCCCCGGCGCAGCGGCAGGGACCGCCAGATGCCGACCCGGTCGACGCGCACCAGGGCCCGCAGGTCGCCGAGGGCGTCGGGGCGGGGCTCGTAGATCCCCGACTCGAGCCGGTGCTCCTCACGTGGCGCGCGGCCGGCGGCCAGCCGGGCGGGCAGGGCGCCGACCAGCACCAGGCCCACGGCGAGTGCGAGCAGCACGGCGCTGCCGACGAGCCACTGGCCCCAGCTCAGCACCGAGCCGTTCAGCGCGGTCACGAAGACCCACACCGTCGGGCTCTGGTCGAGCACATCGGTCACGTGGTGGGTGAGGACCAGAGCGACGAGGGACGCGGACAGCACCCCGAGGAGGCTGCGCACCACGAGCACGCCGCGTGGACCGCGCCGTACCCACTCGAGCAACCAGGCCACGACCGCGCCGAGCGCGGTCGCGAGCACCAGGTAGAGCAGCACGGGGAGCTCGGTGGCCCAGAGGGTTGCCGGGTGCCCGGTGACGTACGCCGTGGTGCCCAGCAGGGTCCAGGCCTGCAGCAGCCAGGCGATGTTGAGCGGCGCGAGCAGCAGCGCGCCGAAGTGGTCGGTCATCGACGACACCGGCCAGGCCACCGCCTGCTCACGGGGCACGATCTCGCGACCGCCCCCCGACGCCGCCGCCGAGACCACGGCCAGCACCAGGAAGCCGAGGTAGATCGACGGCATGATCGCGACCAGCCGGCCCACGTCCTCGCCGGTTTGGGCGCCGGGTGACACGGCCGGCACGACCGCGGCCGCGACGGTCAGCAGCAGCACCGCCAGGCCCGCCACCCGCATCCGGCGCCTGCCCTTCGCGTCGAGGGCGGCCGAGCGGAACCTGAGCAGCGCACCGAGGTCCTCGAGGGCGTCGCGGATGCCGTTCAGGGGTGACCCACCGAACCGGGCCTCAGTCGAGGAGAGCGCGGTAGACATCCGCCCCCTCCTCGCCGGCGAGCTCATGGGCGTCCAGCCGGGCGACCGCGGACCCGCCGCGCAGCACCAGGGCCGTCGAGCAGGCCTGGATCGCCAGCTCACGCAGGTGGGTCGAGACGAGGACCGCTGCGCCACGCGCGCGGGCCTCGCCGATCACGTCGAGGGTGGCGCTCACGCCGAGCGGGTCGACACCGTCGAACGGCTCGTCGAGCAGCAGGACCTCCGGCTCGTGGAAGGCGGCGAGCGCGACCGAGAGCCGTCGGCCCATGCCGTGGCTGAACCCGCTGGTCACCCGATGCGCAGCGTCGCCGAGCTCGAAGCGCTCGATCAGGTCGCGCGCCCGCTGCTCCCAGTTCGACATCCGGCGCAGCCGGGCACTGAGCTGCAGGTGCTCCCACGGCGTGGCCCGCGGCACCAGGCCCCCGACGTCGGGGCAGTATCCGACCAGCCGCTTCACGGCCAGCAGGTCGCGTCGTACGTCGAGCCCGGCGACGAGGACGACGCCCTCGGTCGGCGGCACGACACCGGCCAGCACCCGCATCGTCGTGGACTTGCCGGCGCCGTTACGGCCGAGCAGGGCGGTGCCCTCGCCGGCGCGGGCCGACACGTCAATGCCGCGGACGGCGTCGACGGAGCCGAAGCGGACGTGGAGGCCACGGATGTCGACGACGGCCGGGGGTGTGCCCGGCAGCGGCCCGATGGCGACGGCGGACGTCAGGGAGTCAGGATGCACCGAACCATCCTCCCCGCCGACCGCGGCTCCTGACCTCGAAACGGGACAAACGCCGCGCCTGGGTCGGGTCAGGCGGGGAGCCGCTCGCCCCTCTCGGCCAGCTCGGAGAGGTACGACGGGGGGCGGAAGCGCTCGCCGTACGTGTCGGCGAGCTCGTGCGCGCGCGCCACGAAGCCGGTGAGGCCGTGGCCGGACGCTCCCTCGTAGCCGTGCATGAACTGGGCGGCACCACCGGTCAGCGCTGGGAAGCCGATCCCCATGATCGAGCCGATGTTCGCGGCCGCGGACGACTCGATGACGCCCTCGTCGAAGCAGCGCGCGGTCTCCACCGCCTCGATGAACAGCAAGCGGTCCCGGAGCTCGGCGATGTCGGCCTGCCCGTCGGCCGGCGGGAACAGCTCCGCCAGACCGGGCCACAACCGGGTGCGCCTGCCGTCGGCGTACTCGTAGAAGCCGGCACCCTTGAGCTTCGAGGGGCGGCCCGCCTCGATCATCGCGTCGATGACCCGCTCGGCCGGGTGCGGCGTGTAGGTGCCGCCGTCGCGCTCGACCGCCGCCTTCGTGGCGTTGCGGATCTTGACCATCAGCTCCATGTTGAGCTCGTCGGAGAGCTGCAGCGTGCCGACCGGGTAGCCGGCCTGGGTCGCGGCCCGCTCGACCGACATCGGGCGCACACCTTCGCCGAGCATGGCCAGGCCCTCGTTGACCATGGTGCCGATGACACGCGAGGTGTAGAAGCCGCGGCTGTCGTTGACCACGATCGGGGTCTTCCTGAGCTGCACCACCACGTCGAGCGCCCTGGCCACCGACGCCTCGGAGGTCTTGGCCCCCTTGATGATCTCGACCAGCGGCATCTTGTCGACCGGCGAGAAGAAGTGCAGGCCAATGAAGTCGTCGGGGCGGTCCACGCCGTCGGCGAGCTCGGTGATCGGCAGCGTCGAGGTGTTGGAGCACAGGAGCGCGTCGGGGTTGACCACGTCCTTGATCTCCGCGAACACCTTGTTCTTCAGGGCCGGGTCCTCGAAGACCGCCTCGATCACCGTGTCGACGTCGGCGCAGTCCGCCGGGTCGGAGGTCGGGTGGATGCGGGACAGGATCTCGTGCTTCTTCTCCTCGGTCATCTTGCCGCGGGAGATCGCCTTGTCCAGCAGTGCGACCGAGTACTGCTTGCCCTTGTCCGCCGCCTCCTGCGAGACGTCCTTGAGCACGACGTCCATGCCTGAGCGGGCGGCGGAGTAGGCGATGCCGGCGCCCATCATCCCGGCCCCGAGCACGGCCACCTTGCGGGCGGCGTACGGCGGCACGCCCTCAGGGCGCAGCGAACCGGAGTTGATCGCCTGGAGGTCGAAGAAGAACGCCTGGATCATGTTCTTCGAGTTCTGGTGCGTGATCAGGTGGGTCAGGTAGCGCGACTCGATCCGGGTCGCGGTCTCGAAGTCCACCTGGGCGCCCTCGACCGCAGCGGCGAGGATCGCCTTCGGCGCCGGCATGTCGGCGCCCTTGAGCTGTGTGCGCAGCATCGCCGGGAAGGCCGGGAGGAAGGCGGCCAGCTTCGGGGTCGACGGGGTGCCGCCCGGCATCCGGTAGCCGTCGCGGTCCCACGGCTGCGTCGCGGCCTCGGGGTCGTCGGCGTGCGCCTGGATCCACGCCTTCGCGGCCGGGACCAGCTCCTCGCGGGTGGCGACCAGCTCGTCGACGAGGCCCTTCTCCTGCGCCTCGGCCGGCGTGAAGCGGGTGCCCTGGAGCAGCACTCCCATCAGCGCGTCGGCGATGCCGAGCATCCGCACGGTGCGGGTCACGCCACCGCCGCCGGGAAGCAGGCCGAGCGTCACCTCGGGCAGGCCGAGCTGCACCTTCGGGTCGTCCACGACGACCCGGTGGTGGCAAGCGAGAGCGATCTCGAGCCCGCCGCCGAGCGCGGCCCCGTTGACCGCCGCCACGACCGGCTTGCCGATGGTCTCCAGCCGGCGGAGTCCGGCCTTCACGTCCTGCGCCATCGCGAACACGTCGCCGGCGTCGTCGGGGCCGGCCTGCACCATGGCGTTCAGGTTGCCTCCGGCGAAGAACGTCTTCTTGGCGCTGGTGACCACTACGCCGCGGAGGTCGTCCTTCTCGGCGTACAGCCGGTCGACGGCCACGGCCATCGAGTCGCGGTACAGGTCGTTCATGGTGTTCGCGCTGGCCGTCGGGTCGTCCAGGGTGAGCACGACGATGCCGTCGGCGCCCTTGTCGTAGCGGACGGCAGTCGTGGTCTCGGTCATCAGATGCGCTCCACGATCGTCGCGATGCCCATGCCGCCTCCGACACAGAGCGTGGCCAGGCCGCGACGCAGGTCGCGGCGCTCGAGCTCGTCGATCAGGGTGCCGAGGATCATCGCGCCGGTGGCGCCCAGCGGGTGACCCATCGCGATCGAGCCACCGTTGACGTTCGTGATCTCGTCGCTGATGCCGAGGTCGCGCATGAACCGCATCGCGACCGCGGCGAACGCCTCGTTGATCTCGAACAGGTCGATGTCGCCGACCTCGAGGCCGGCCTTGGCCAGCGCCTTGCGCGAGGCGGGCGCCGGGCCGGTCAGCATGATCGTCGGGTCGGCGCCGGAGACCGCGGTGGCGATGATCCGGGCGCGCGGGGTGAGACCGAGGTCGCTGCCGACCTGCTCGTTGCCGACCGCGACGATCGCGGCCCCGTCGACGATCCCGGAGGAGTTGCCGGCGTGGTGGACGTGGTCGATCTTCTCGATCCAGTGGTACTTCTCCAGCGCCACGTTGCCGAAGCCACCCTGCTCCGCGACCTGCGCGAAGCTCGGGCGCAGCTTGCCCAGGCCCTCGACGGTCGACTCGGGCTTGATGAACTCGTCGTGGTCGAGCACCACCAGGCCGTTGGCGTCGACGACGGGGACCACCGACCTTGAGAAGTAGCCGTTGGCCCAGGCCTTCGCGGCGCGCGCGTTGGACTCGACCGCGAAGGTGTCGCAGTCCTGGCGGCTGAAGCCCTCGATGGTGGCGATCAGGTCGGCGCCGATGCCCTGCGGGACGAAGCCGGTGGTGAGCGCGGTGGCTGGGTCCATGGCCCACGCGCCGCCGTCGGAGCCCATCGCGACCCGGCTCATCGACTCGACACCCCCGGCCAGGATCAGGTCCTCGAACCCGCCGCGGACCCGGCTCGCGGCCTGGTTGACGGCCTCGAGCCCGGAAGCGCAGAAGCGGTTGAGCTGGACGCCAGCCACGGTCTCCGGGTAGCCGGCCGCGAGCGCGGCGGTCTTGGCGATGTCCCCGCCCTGGTCCCCGACGGGCGACACCACGCCGAGCACCACGTCGTCCACGCGCTCGGGGTCGAAGCCGTCGTTGCGCTTGCGCACCTCGTCGAGCAGGCCCACGACCAGGTCGACGGGCTTGACCTCGTGGAGGCTGCCGTCCCTCTTGCCCTTGCCGCGCGGCGTGCGGATGGCGTCGTACACGAATGCTTCTGCTGACATCGTCGTCCCAACTTCCCTGCTCGTGCGGGTCCTGCTGATTCTGACAGTAATACTGTCACGGTCCAAGGGTGCGACCCGTGTGACGCCGGTCTCCTGACTACGGTTGGCGCAATGCCCGCGGACGCCTTCTTCCTCCTCGCCGGCGGCTGCCTGCTGCTGGCCGTCCTGCTGCCCGCTGCCCTGCGCTCGTACGCAGTCTCGCGGCCACTGGGCCAGCTGGTGGTCGGTGTCGCGCTCGGCTGGACGCCGCTCGCCGACGACCTGCAGCTCGACCTGGACGCAGATCGGGCGCTGGTCGAGCACGTCACCGAGCTCACCGTGCTGATCGCGCTCATGGGCGTCGGCCTCGCGCTCGACCGACCCCTGGACCTGCTCCGGCCGGCCTCCTGGCGAGCCTGGTCGCCGACCTGGCGGCTGCTGGGGATCGCGATGCCGCTCTGCATCCTCGGCGTCGCCCTGCTCGGGTGGGCCCTGGGTCTGCCGCTCGCGGCGGCGCTGGTCCTGGGTTCCGTGCTGGCACCGACCGACCCGGTGCTCGCCTCCGACGTGCAGGTCGGAGGACCCGGCTCGTCGATCCCGGACGAGGCGGCGGCGGACCTGCCGTACGCGGAGGACCCGACCGTGAGCAGCGAGTCCGGCGAGGTGCGGTTCGCGCTCACCTCCGAGGCCGGGCTGAACGACGGGCTCACCTTCCCCTTCGTCCAGGCCGCGGTGCTGGTGGCCGCCGGCGGGTCGGTGCTCGGCGGGGTCGGCGCGTGGCTCGCCTGGTACGTCGTCGGCAAGATCGCGATCGGTGTCGGGACCGGGGTGCTGGTCGGCCGGCTGCTCGCCCGCGTCGCGTTCCGCTCGTCCAGGGCGCCGTTGCGGCTGGCCGAGCAGGGCGAGCCGCTGCTGGCCCTGGCCGCCCTGCTGACCGCGTACGGCGTGGCCCAGGTGGCGCAGGGCTACGGCTTCCTCGCGGTGTTCGCCTGTGCGATGGCGATGCGGTCCGCGGAGCGCAAGCACGACTACCACCGCGCCATGCACGAGGTCGTCGAGCGCCTGGAACGGCTCTTCACGCTCCTGGTGCTGCTGCTCCTTGGCATCGAGATCTCCGGCGGCGTGCTCGACCACCTGGACTGGCGCGGCGTGCTGGTCGGGGTCGTGCTGCTGTTCGTGATCCGTCCGGTGTCCGGGATCCTGGCCCTGGGCGTGCGTCCGCGCCGCACCCCGGTGCCAGGTGGGCTCTCGCCCCGCGGCCGGGCCGCGGTCGCGTTCTTCGGCGTGCGGGGCGTCGGGTCGATCTACTACCTCGCCTGGGCGACCGGGCGCATCGACCTGGACGCGGCGCCGTGGCTGTGGTCCACGACTGCGTTCACGATCGCGCTCTCGGTGGTGGTGCACGGCATCGCCGCGACCCCGGTGATGAAGCGGCTCGACGAGGAGCCCGTCAGCTGACCCTCCAGTACGCCGGGCGCGCCAGTCGTTCGGGCAACCGCGTGGCGCCGTCCCCGCGGGCGGCGTTCACCTGGAACTGCGTGAGGAACAGCGCGTCCGAGAGGTCGGTGCCCGCCACGTCGGCCGCCCGCAGGTCGGCGCCCAGCAGGTCGGCCGGGCCGAGGTCGTGGTCGCGGAGGTCGGCGCCGATCAGCACAGCGCCGCGCAGCGACGCGCCGGCCAGCTCGCGGTTGCGGAGGTCCTGTCCGGCCAGGTCCCGGCCTCGCAGGTCGGGCCCGTCGGTGCCCGCACGCACCAGCCCGCTGACCTCGCCCAGCAGGCCGTCAGCCCGGAGCTGGAACGGGGCCACGTCGCCCGGCACGGGGGCACGGCAGGCCGCGTCGAGGACGTCGCGCAGGCCCTCGAGCTCGTGCCGGAGCGGTGCGACCGCCGGGCGGGCCAGGGCGTCCTGCAGGTACCAGAGCAGCTCGTGCAGCCGCTCGACCACCTCGAACGCGGCGAACATCCCCTGCCGGATCTCCGGCGCCGACTGCCAGTCACGCCCGCCGTACAGCTCCTGGACCACACGCTGCCCGGCGCCGAAGCACTCGTAGACGGTGCAGCCCGGGAAGCCCCGCTCGCGCAGCTCGGCGTGGATGGAGCAGCCGAAGTCGCCGGCGAGGTTCGGGCACGGCGTGTGGCTCGGCTTGTCGATCGCGAAGTCCGACGAAGCCGTGAACGCGGGCACGGCACAGCACAGGCCTGCACAGCGGGAGCAGTCCGCACGGAGCTCGGTCACCCCGCCATTCTCGTGTCACAGTGGCGGCGTGCGCGCGACCCCCTACGTCCGGGTCGACCCGGAGATCGTCGACCGAAACATCGTCGCCATGCAGGCGTTCTGCGACTCCCGCGGAATCGCCCTCCGGCCGCACGTCAAGACCCACAAGAGTGCGGAGATCGCGGCCCGCCAGCTCGCGGCCGGCGCGGTCGGGCTGTCCGTGGCCACGGTCGGTGAGGCCGAGGCGTTCGCGGACCAGGTCGCAGCGGCGGGCAAGGACCTGTTCCTCGCCTACCCGGTCGCCGCCGACGTCCCGCGGGTGCGAGCGGTCGCCGCCCGGGTGCCGTTGGTCGTCGGAGTCGACTCCGTCGAGGGCGTACGACGCGCCGCCGACTCCGGCGTCGCCGTCTCGGTGGAGATCGACTCGGGGCTGGCGCGCAGCGGCGTCGCCCCACAGGACGCGGCGGCACTCGCCGAGGCGGCGCGGGCGCTCGGGGTGCCGGTGCGGGGCGTCTTCACGTTCCCGGGCCACGGCTACGGGGTCGGCCGGACGCGGGCGGACGCCGCGGCCGACGAAGCTCGCACCCTGCGGGCGGCGGCCGCCGGGCTGCGCGCGACGGGCGTCGACGACGTGGTCCTGAGCGGAGGCTGCACGCCGACCGCGGCCCTGACCGGCGCGGGAGTCACCGAGCTGCGGCCGGGGGTCTACGTGCTGATGGACGCCGGCCAGCTCGCGCTTGGCGCCGCGACGTACGACCAGGTGGCGCTGACGGTCCGGGCCACCGTGGTCAGCGACGCGGTCACCGGCCAGGTGGTGCTCGACGCCGGCGCGAAGCTGCTCGGCATGGACCGCCCGGCCTTCGTCGACGGCCACGGGCTGCTGCCGGACTACCCCCGGGCCCGGATCGCCCGGATCTGGGAGCACCACGGCGTCGTCGAGGTCCCGGACGGCGCCGCCCGGCCCCGCCTCGGCGAACGCGTGACCGTCGTGCCCAACCACGTCTGCGCGACCGTGAACCTCGTCGACGAGCTGGTCGCGGGCGACGAGGTGTGGCCGGTCACGGCGCGGGGACGCAACACCTGACGATCAGGCCTGCACCGCGACTCCCTGGTCGATGAGTGCGTCGACGTCGTCGATCCCCCACGCTGCAAGGGCTTCGCGGGTCGAGTCGCCCGGGGCCGACGGCCCGGTGGTGAGCGACGCAGCGGTGCGCGAGAAGCGCGGGGCAGGTGCGGGTTGCACGAGGCCGTCGCGGTCGACGTACACCTCGCGGGCCTTGTTGTGCGGGTGCTCGAACGCCTCGGCGAGCGGAATGATCCCGGCGACGCAGGCGTCGGTGCCCTCGAGCTTCGCGACCCATTCGGACTGCGTGCGCTCCTTGATCCGTGCCGCGATGGCGGTACGCAGGTCGCCGAGGGCGGCGAAGTCGTTGCGGTCCGGCACCTCGCCGGCGAGCTCGAGCAGGTCCAGGAACTCCTCGTAGAACCGGCCCTCCAGCGGTGCCACCGAGAGGTGCCGGCCGTCGGCGGTCTCGTAGACGTCGTAGTAGGGCATGCCGCCGTCGAGGAGCCCGGACACCCGCCGGTCGCCGGGGATGCCGGTGGCGTGGAAGACAGCGCCGATCGCGTTGAGGTGCGCGGTGCCGTCGACGATCGCGGCGTCGACCACCTGTCCCCTGCCGGAGACGCGCGCCTCGAGCAGCGCCGCGAGCACCCCGATCACGAGGTACGTCGAGCCGCCGCCGAAGTCACCGAGCAGGTTCGACGGGAAGTGCGGACGAGACGGGTCCTGGCCGAGGCCGAACAGCGCACCGGCGACCGAGATGTAGTTCATGTCGTGGCCCGCAGAGTGCGCCAGCGGCCCGGTCTGGCCCCACCCGGTCATCCGGGCGAACACCAGCCGCTCGTTGCGGGCGTGGCACACGTCGGGGCCGAGTCCGAGCCGCTCGGCGGCGCCCGGGCGCATCCCCTCGACCAGCACGTCGGCCCCGTCGACCAGCCGCAGCACGGTCTCCACCGCCTCCGGCCGCTTGAGGTCCAGCGCCACGCTGGGGCGGCCTCGCGTGAGGATGTCGTGCGGACCGCCGCCCAGCTGGCCGCCGCCCGGGCGGTCGACGCGCACCACGTCCGCACCGAGGTCGGCAAGGATCATGCACGCGTGCGGACCGGGGCCGATCCCGGCGAGCTCGACCACCTTCACCCCGGTGAGCGGTCCGGTGCCCTGTCCGAGTTCGTAGGTCATGGTGCGGAGTCTGGCAGGGCGCTCACGCGTGGTGGTCCTGGCCGAGATCTTCGTGGTCGCGGTGCGACTGCGGCTCGACCTGGAACGTCGCGTGCTCGATCCCGAAGTCCTGGCGGGCGCACAGCGCCAGCTCGTCGAGCACCGCGCCGACGCCGCGTTGCTGGAGGCAGGCATCGGTGACGGTCACGTGCGCGGACAGGGAGGGCATGCCGCTCGTGATCGTCCACGCGTGCAGGTCGTGCACATCTGTCACGCCATCCATCGCCATCAGGTGCTCGCGCATCCGCGCGACGTCGACGTCCTTGGGCGCGGACTCGAACAGCACAGCCCCGGTGTCCCGCAGCAGGCTTACGGCCCGCGGCACGATCAGGACCGCGATCATCAACGAGGCAACGGGATCCGCGCGCAGCCACCCGGTCGCGAGGATCACCACCGCGGCCACGATCGCAGCCAGTGACCCGACCGTGTCGCTGAGCACCTCGAGGAAGGCGCCGCGCATGTTCAGCGAGGCGTCGCGCCGTGCCGAGAGCACCACCAGCGAGATCGCGTTGGCGAGCAGGCCGACTGCGGCGAAGGCCAGCATCTGGCCGGCCGCGACCTCCGGTGGGTCGACCAGGCGCCGGATCCCGGCGTACGCGAGGTAGCCGCAGACGCCCGCCAGCACGACCGCGTTGACGAGTGCGGCCAGGATCTCCGCCCGGTGGTAGCCGAACGTACGACGCTCGTTGGCCGGGCGCGTCGCGACGTACGACGCACCGAGCGCCAGCAGCACGGCCGCGACGTCGGTCAGCATGTGGCCGGCGTCGGCGAACAGGGCGAGCGAGCCGGAGAGCACGGCACCGACGACCTCGACCACGACCACGGTCGCGGTGACGCCCACGACCAGCCAGAGCCGGCGCCGGTCCGCCGCCCGGCCGGCCGCGTGGCCGTGCGCTGCTCCCATGGAAGCCAGCGTAGGCGCGGCGTCCGTCCACTAGCGTGACCCGCATGCCTCCCGTGGCGCTGCACCACCGCGTGACCGGTCCCTCCTCTGGCGCGTTCGTGCTGCTCGGGGGCTCACTGGGCTCCACGCACCGGCTCTGGGACGAGCTGGTCGCCGAGCTGTCCACCGACCACCAGGTGGTGGCGATCGACCTCCGGGGCCACGGGGACTCCCCGTCCGCGGTGGGTCCGCTGTCGATGGCCGACCTCGCCTCCGACGTGCTGGCGCTGGCCGGGCTGGTCGGTGCCGAACGCTTCCACTACGTAGGGCTGTCACTCGGCGGCGCTGTCGGACAGCAGCTGGCGCTGGACGCACCCGAGCGGCTGCAGTCGCTCACACTGGCCTGCACGGCCGCGCGCTTCGGCGAACCGGCCACCTGGCACGAGCGCGCCGCGGCAGTCCGGTCCGACGGCATGGAGCAGCTGCGTGGCCCGACCGCGGACCGCTGGTTCACCGACGAGGTGCGCCTCCAGCAGCCGCTCCGGGTCTCCGAGATCCTCGACCAGCTGGTGGCCTGTGACCCGGAGAGCTACGCCCTCGCGTGCGAGGCGGTGGCCGCGTTCGACAGCCGCGACCGGCTGGGCTCGATCACGGCGCCCACCCTCGTGCTCACCGGCGAGGCCGACCCCACCTGCCCGCCCGAGGTCACCGCGGTGCTGCGCGAGGGCATCCCGGGTGCCGGCCACGTGCTGCTCGAGGCCAGCGCCCACCTCGCGAACATCTGCCGCCCCGACGCCTTCGCGGCCGCGGTCCGCGGCCACCTCGAGGCCCGGCCGTGAGCCACACCGTCGTGCAGATCCCGGTCAGGGAGGCCGAGACGATCGTCCGGCGCCGGGCCCTGGCCTCCGGGTCGCCGTTCCAGCCGCAGGACGGCGGCGTGCTCGCGCACATCACGCTGCTCGGCCCGTTCATCCCGGAGCCGGACATCGACGACGGGGTGATCGGCGACCTCGGGCGGTACTTCGCCGACGTGACCACCTTCGGGTTCACGCTCTCGGGCGTCTCGGAGTTCCCCGGCGGGCCGACCTACCTGGTGCCGGAGCCCGGGGGCGTGTTCCGCCGGCTCACGTCCGGGCTGCTCCGCGTGTTCCCCGAGTTCCCGCCGTACGGCGGCGCGTTCGACGACGTGGTTCCCCACCTG
>Ga0111539_10005863_pt1 | contig 15864 bp, 14 predicted proteins | sample RhiMethybrSRZTD1_FD_79667 | JGI IMG/M metagenome (GOLD analysis project Ga0111539, IMG submission 79667) | Populus rhizosphere microbial communities from Tennessee, USA - Rhizosphere MetaG P. TD hybrid SRZTD1 (version 2) (version 2) | ecosystem: Host-associated > Plants > Roots > Rhizosphere >... | reverse complement strand
TCCGCAGACCAGTGACGGGTCTAATGACTCTAACCGAGCTCGGGTTGTGCTAGCTCAGGGATTCAATGGATACCAGCTTTGGTCGACTCTGATTTGTGTTCGAGCTTGTAGAAATCCAGCATCACTTCGCTTTGTCCACGCAAGTCCCGCTCAAGTCGATCGAGTGCGACCCTGACAACTTCCCGATGATGAACCCTGTGACGAGCGGGTACCTTGCTGACTTCCAGCCAAATCTTGTGAATCAGCTCATCCGTAGTCGCAGCAACCAATGCTGGGGCGAGTTTCTCGTCATAGTCGAGAAGTAGTCTAGCGATGGTTGGGAAAGTCGTACAGTTGGATCTAATTCTAATGTGCGACCTACAGTCTGGTCCGACCGGGGTTGGGGACATCCTTGCGGTCTTTGTCGGAGGCCGGTTCCTGCGCGCCTTTTCGCTCTACCTTGTAAAAGTCCAGCATCACATCGGTGTTTCCGCGTAGTTCTCGCTCCAGCCGCTCCAGCGCCACCCGCACAACATCACGATGATGAACGCGGCGGCGTGCCGGAAGCTGGCTCACTTGCAGCCAGATCTTGTGGATCAGGCTTACATCATCCTCAGTCAGCTCAGGAGCGTGAGCGCCAAGAAAGACGCTGTGTTCGCGATTTTCCGGCCCCACGATCCTGCACCACACCTGGCGGCGTGGTTGTTCAGGCAGCCTTTCCCACGCGCGGCCAAGCTCCCGTGCCTGGTCAATCGCGGTCATCTTCGAGGAAACCCCGGCAACAATCTCGGCGGAGTCCAGGCGCAAAGCGGTCTGGGCCACCGCGTCAAAGACGTTTGTTGTCGGAACGACCACCAGCTCGACCGGTTTGCCGTGTTTTTCGGCAAGCGCAACGACCCGGGTAAATAAGCGTCGTTCGTAATCAGTAAACAGATTAGTTTCAAACAGGTCGCGCTCCCCAGCGTCTGGGCCTCTCATCAACCGCGCAGTCATCACTATTATGTCTCGCGCTTCGGTGTCGGTGCGCTGCAATACCTGATTGAGATGCGAGAGCGTGTTGTAGTCTCGCACAGCAACAAGCAAACTCCCGGGCCGCGCGCGGACAGTAGCAAGGCTCACGTCCGGCTGATAGTTGAGCCTGAACTGGTCGAGGGCGGCGGTTGAATTGTCGAGTTTCCTTTGATTGATGCGTTCGGAGATCGTAAAGACTATGAAAAACACAATGGTGAACGCCACTCCCGCAATTGTCGCCACCTCTTTGGTAATCAGATTGATTCCAGCGACGGAAAGCAGCAGTACCGCGATTACTCCCAGCCCAATGGGGAGTTCCGTGCCCCGCAGATTGATATTGAAAGGTACTTTCCACTCGCGATGCGATTTGTCTTTGAAGCGCAGCACCAGCATTGCCAGGCTGTTGAAAGTAAACGACCAGATGACGCCGAAGGCGTAAGCCTCACCCAGCGCATAAGTGTTGCCGCGCGAGGCAATGATCGCCAACAGTTGCAGGAGCACTATCAGATTGATCATTCGGTACGTCGTGCCATATTTCTTGTGCGGCGCCCGGAACCAGTCAGTCATCACTCCGTCTTCTGAGACACGATTCAGCACTCCGTTCGATCCGATGATCGAAGTATTGATTGCGCCTGAAAGCATCAGGCATCCGACCATCACGATAAATGCTTGAAACAACAGTTTCACAGGCAACGGGCCGGTAAGATACATAGCAATGCCGCTGATTAAGTTGTCCTTATACGTAATCCTGGCGCCATCGGGGATAAGGGAATACGCGAAGAAAGACACGAGCGATGTGAACAGCAGCGAATACACGAAGATAACAAACCCGGCCCGCATAAGATTCTTGTGCTTCGGGTGTTCGAGTTCGCGGTTGACCTGGGCTAGTGACTCTTCGCCGGACATAGCAAGAAACGAATGCCCGAAGGCAATCAGTATTCCGATCAGGCCTAACAAGGCTCCCGCATTGGCCACAATGCCGAGCCGTGACTCCGTCTCGTCGTGGTTTGGCTCGGTTGCTGAAGCCGTTTCGGGTGGAAGCTCACGCAACGCGCCCGGGGCGATGGCCGGCAACCAGCCGACTGCGTCGCGACTGAACGACAAATTGTGCGGTATCGGCGCCGGAGGTAGTCTCTGCTTGTCAGGCTGCGCGATGATACTGTAGCCGGCCCACAGAATAAGCATGATAACCATTGCCGTTGTCACGTACATGATTCGCAGCGCATCCCCTGATGATTCGTGCATCCCCATGGTATTTCGCCACCAGAAATACATCGTGATGAGAATCGCTATACCTGCAGCAAGATAATTTGTTGTTGCTGGGGATGGATTCCAGGGATGGCCGAAGTAAGTTACGGTTTGCGCGACGAGCCCGACGACGTATTGTCCTGCGGAGACGCCAGAGATCGGGCCTGTCAGAATGTAGTCGAACATCAAAGCGGAAACAGAAAGCTTCGCGAGCGTCCCTCCCATGGCTTCCTTGACTACGCGGTAAACCCCGCCTCGCGTGAACATTACGCATGATTCGACGTACACCAAGCGCACGGCATACGAGAAAAGCATCACGCCGAGTATGAACCACGGCGCCGAGCGGCCGACTGCGTGTTCTGCGATGCCGCCGACGTAATAAGCCGAGGACCCAAGGTCGTTGAGCACAATAGCCGCCGCGCGCCAGAACGATATGAAGGACAGCAGGACCGTTGTGGCTACAACAACCCTGACGCGAGTGGGGTTCTTGACGGCGCTCGGTGGCGTGAGGCTGTCTATTGCCATAAGCGTTTAGTTTCTCCCTCGCGACTCAACGCTCCGCGCTTCTTCGTCCGCGCCTTGTCGCAATGTGTCCGGCAACGCCGATCGAATGCGAGGCCTGAACGCTAGAACTTTTCCTTTTGAAGCCAAATCGAAGCTGCCGCATTCAGGACATCGGTAGGCGTACAGGTAGATCTCGGTCTGGTTGATCCTTAACAACCCGGTCGGTAGCTCGACACCGCGACCTTGCCAGGAACATTTGCGGCAGAGAAGGTTCTTGGTTTCTATATTGATTTCGCGACCGACCGATAACATAAGCGTCCGAGACCTCTTTGTGTTACTCGGCCTAAACCAGCGCTACTATCGGAGGCTCAAAGAAGTCTCAATGTCATCGTAGTGGCGCAAACATAAGGATGGCGTAAAAAGTCTATAAAGATTTAATAAGGATGAGGGCGGGTCCCGTTTCCAAACCCAGTTTGGAGAGTTGCGTCGGCCGCTAACTGTGGTTACTCATCTTGAAGCGGAACAACCTGCACAGTCGCGCCGCGCACTTCATTCAGAAAGCGATTAATCACCGAGCCATGAAGCAATATGTCCCATCGCGACCGAGCCGATTGCCCAAACACGACGTGCGTGATCCCTTCGCGCCGCGCGAAGGCGATAAGAGAGTCCGCAACGCTTCTGCCCTTCAACTTGATCACTTCAGCGCCGAGTTCCTTTGCGAACGCTATGTTCCCGGCTAACGCGGCGTGGTCCTCTGGCTTTATGCGACCAAGCTCTTCACGTGGTGTCTCCACGTAGACCGCATACCAGTCGGAGGCTAATCGGCCAGCAATACGCGAGCCGGTGCGCAACAACTTCTTCGCGCTGCCGCGTGACGACATGCATACCATTACTTTCTCGGGTATCGCCGCCTGCTCGAGACCTTCCCGCTCGCGATAGTCATGCGCGCGAGCGGCCTGGTCTTCGGCGACCTGACGCAAGGTCAACTCGCGCAGCGCGGACAGATTGCCCTTGCGAAAAAAGTTCGCCAGCGCCTGCTCGATCTTTTCTACGGTGTATATCTTTCCCTGACGGAGGCGGGTTCGCAGCGTGTCAACCGAGACATCGATGTTTACCACTTCGTCGGCGCGTCGAAGGAAGTAGTCGGGAATAGTCTCACGAACGCGAACGCCGGTTATGCGCGCGATGGCGTCGTTGAGCGATTCGATATGCTGAACGTTGAAGGCGGTTATTACCGGGATCCCTGCGTCCAGGATCTCGATCACATCTTCGTAGCGCTTCCGATTCTTGGAACCGGGCACGTTTGTATGCGCGAGTTCGTCTACCAAAACGACGGCTGGCCGGCGTGCGATGACTGCGTCAACGTCCATCTCTTCAAGCCTGACTCCGCGATACTCGGTGCGCCGCAACGGAACCTGCTTGAGATCGCCGATCATCACTTCGGTGTCAGCGCGGCCATGCGGTTCGATATAGCCAATGACGACGTCGACGCCCTGGCGCTTGAGGAGGTGCGCTTCTTCAAGCATTTGATAGGTCTTGCCGACCCCGGGCGCGGCGCCAAGGTACACGCGCAGGCGCGCTCGACCCGCCTGTTCTTGTCTGGCGAGCAGCGCTTCGGGACTCGGTCTGGCGTCGAGCGATCGATTCGTTGTTGAGTCGCTGGAGACCATAACCTTCAAGATCCAAGTTCAGAGCCCAACCTTCAGGTTGCGATCGCTATCCGCAAGCTGAAGCTCGTACTCTGAACTCACGCCGTATGTCTGATGCTGGCCGGGCCGCCGGTAATCAGGGCAAAGGTGAACGTCGAGCCTTCGCCCGGACGGCTCTCGACACTTACCTGCCCTCCCTGAGCCTCAACCAATCGTTTGACCAGCGCCAGTCCCAGGCCGCCTCCGCCAGGCTTGTCCCCGACGTGGCTGAACCGGCCAAAGATTGACGGCAGGTGCTGTTCGGGGATGCCCTCCCCGGTGTCTTTCACGCTGAGATATACCCTCCCCACATGCTCGCTCGCTTCGACTGTGACTATGCCGTCGCGCTCCGTATGGCGTATAGCGTTAGACAGGAGGTTATCGAGAATGCGCGCGGTCGCTTTTTTGTCTGCGACCACCCACGACATGTCAGGCCAGACCTTGTTTTCGAGCTTGATCTGCTTTTGCTCCGCCGCCGCACAAAAGCGTTCGATCGCATCTCGGGCCAGATCGATTGGCCGCACGCGCTCGAGCGACAGGCGGCGAGCGCCTGAATCGATCTCCGCAAGCTCGAGCAGATCGCTCATCAACTCGTCCAGCTTGTCCGCGTTATCCCTGGCGAGCGCCACCATCTCTTTCTGCTGATCGGTCAGCTCGCCGACGTAGCCCTCGATCACCGCGTGAAGCGCAAGCCGCAATGCGTTAAGCGGCTCCGCGAGTTTGCTCGATGCAACGGAGATAAACTCTGTCTTCAGCTTGTCCACCTCTGTGATTGCCGTGATGTCTTCAAGCAACGTCACCGCACCGACCAGCCGGCCCTCGCCATCGCGCATCGGCGTGGCGCGCAATCGGAAGTCGCGTTCCGCGCCCGCCAACTTTATTGGCACAATCGCGGCGTCGCCGTCAGCTCCCACCGGCCGCTGCATCGAGAGAGCATTGCGCACCGCAAACAGTATGCGCTCGCCGCCTTCGAACCGCTCGAGATCCACGTCGTGGCCTCCCCTTCCTGGCTCGGCGCCAAACAACTGCCGGGCGGCGCGGTTGATTTTGACTATGTGATCGCGCGAGTCGGTTACGATCACCGGCTCGCAGATCGAGTCGATCACCGCGTCTGATTTCTTCTGCTCTATAAGCAATCGTCCGTAATCGGATTTTCGCAGGTCTCGCAACCGGACAAGCATTCGGTTGAACTCCGTCGCAAGCACTCCGATTTCGTCTCTGGAGGAAACGCTTATGTGCTGATCGAAATCACCCTCGCCCACGCGCTTTGCCTTCTCGGCGAGAAGCGAGATCGGATCGACCACATAAGCAGTGAATCGCCATGCGAATAAGAGGGCCAACCCCAGCCCCAGCGTCGCTACGATAGCGGTCGAGATCTCCGCCCGCAAAGACTGCGCCTGCGCGCGCTCGCTGGCCGCGACCATCGACTGCTGGTTCAGGTGCAGGAGATCGTCCAGTCTGCCCTTGAGCGCGAGAAAACCGGGTTCGAGCCGCGCGAAATAAATATTGGACTGTTGGGCAGTAGAAGTCCCGGGCGGTGAATTAAGGAACTGCTCGATTTGCTGTTTGTAAGCCATGGACCGCGCCCTGATGTCTTCGATGATCACGTCTTCACCGACCTCGGTAATGTTCGACGCGGCTATCTTAAACTCCTCGGCAAATCTCGTTTCGTTTTCCGAGAACTGTTGTCGCGCCTTGCCGGAGTGCGAGGCTATGTGGAACATCGCCGACGAATCTATCCGTTCGAGCGCCTCTTTCATATTCTCCGCGGCGGTGATGCTCCTGTAGTTGTTGACAAGGATTACGTCGACGGCTCGGCCGAGATGAACCAGGTGATAAATCGCCCACCCGCTTACGGTGAGAATGATGATGATCAGCAATCCGTAGCTGAATGCGAGTTTTTTCTTCAAGCTGTTCACGGATAGGTTCTCTCAAATGATCTTTTCACGGACTCGGGCTGCCGAAAACCAGCCTATCCCCCATCGGTCGAATGTCGTCGAGCGCCAGGTTTAGCTCGAGGACATTAACTCGCGGCTCTCCTAGAAATCCGAGCTGTCTGCCTTCAGTATGGTAACGAACAAGTTTGCGCACTTCCTCGGGGATCATGCCTCTCTCTTTTGCAACGCGCGGAATTTGAAACTCGGCGGCGGCCGGGGTGATGTGTGGATCGAGCCCCGATGCAGATGCCGTCACCAAGTCGATTGGTATCGGCGAGCCGGGATTCTCTTCTCGTAAGGATTCCGCGGCGGTCTTGACGTTGTCCATTAGCTTTTGACTGGTCGGACCGAGATTAGTTCCGGCCGAGGCAGTCCCGTCGTAACCCGCGCCCGCAGCGGAAGGCCGCGAATGAAAATAACCCGGCCCGCTAAACGGCTGGCCGATCAAGCTCGATCCGATTATCTTCCCGTTCTTTTCAATCAGGCTCCCGCCCGCCTTCGCCGGGAACATCACCTGAGCGAGCCCGGTGATGATCAGAGGGTAAATGATCCCGAGCAGCACCGTGAGCACCACGGTCATTGCGATTGCCGGATAGACCTGCTTGATTATGTTCATAAGTTGACTCTTGAAAGGCACCAACTCCACGATCACGCAAGCCCTATTGCGTGAATCACTACGTCAATGATCTTGATCCCGATAAACGGGATGATGATCCCGCCAAACCCGTAGATCAACAGATTACGCCGAAGCACCGCTGCAGCGCCCATCGGGCGGTACCTGATTCCCCGAAGCGCAAGCGGGATCAGCGCGACAATGATCAGCGCGTTAAAGATCACCGCCGATAGAATCGCCGATTCTGGGGTCTCGAGCCGCATTACATTCAGCGCTCCAAGGGGACCGGTCGTTGAGCCAGCCAGCGCATACAACGTCGAGAACATCGCCGGGATTATCGCGAAGTACTTGGCGACGTCGTTTGCGATAGAGAACGTCGTCAACGCCCCGCGAGTCATCAACAGCTGCTTTCCGATCTCAACGATTTCGATAAGCTTTGTCGGGTTCGAATCCAGATCGACCATATTGCCCGCTTCTTTGGCGGCCATAGTACCGGTGTTCATCGCTACGCCAACGTCGGCTTGAGCCAGCGCGGGAGCGTCGTTGGTGCCGTCGCCAGTCATCGCCACGAGCTTGCCCTCGGATTGTTCGCGACGAATGAGGACCATCTTGTCTTCGGGCTTTGCTTCGGCGAGAAAATCGTCAACGCCCGCTTCGCGAGCGATGGCTGCGGCGGTCAGCGGATTGTCGCCCGTGATCATCACTGTCTTGATGCCCATCCGCCTCAACTGATCGAAGCGCTCTTTCATACCGCCTTTGACGATGTCCTTGAGATGGATGATCCCGAGCGCGCGATTGTGATCCGCGACGGCTAGCGGTGTTCCGCCCGAGCGTGCTATCCGCTCGACGGTTTCCTTCATCTCCGGTGGTGCTACTCCGCCTTGAGTGTTGATGAACCGAGTAATCGCGTCGACTGCTCCTTTGCGAATCGCGCGGCCGTCGATATCGACTCCTGACATGCGAGTCTGCGCGCTAAACGCAATAAACTGGGCCTCGTGGGCCGCCAGTTCGCGGCCTCGCAACCTGTATTCCGATTTTGCAAGCACCACTATTGAGCGGCCCTCGGGTGTTTCATCCGAAAGACTTGAGAGCTGCGCGGCATCGGCAAGCTCGTTTTCGGAAACCCCACCCATCGCGATGAATTCGACGGCCTGCCGATTGCCGAGCGTGATTGTCCCCGTCTTGTCGAGCAGCAGAGTGTTGACGTCCCCGGCGGCCTCGACAGCTCGTCCGGACATCGCCAGGACGTTGTGTTGAATCAACCGGTCCATTCCGGCGATGCCAATCGCCGATAGCAGCCCCCCGATCGTCGTCGGAATCAAACACACAAGCAACGCCACTAGCACCGTTACCGTCGGAGGCGACGACTGAGCGAATCCGGTCGAGGGGTCCGAAGCGTTCACGCTGTAAATCGCATACGGCAGCAAAGTGACGACAGCGAGCAAGAAGATGATCGTCAGGCCGGCCAGCAGAATATTCAGCGCGATCTCGTTAGGGGTCTTCTGTCGTTCGGCGCCTTCGACAAGCGCGATCATTCGATCGAGAAATGTCTCCCCCGGATTCGACGTGATTCGCACCTTGAGCCAATCCGAGATTACTCTGGTGCCGCCGGTGACTGCCGATCGGTCTCCGCCTGATTCACGAATCACCGGAGCGCTCTCACCGGTGATGGCGGATTCATCCACCGAAGCAACGCCTTCGATGACTTCGCCGTCGCCCGGTATGAACTCTCCCGCATGAACGAGTACCACGTCGTCTCTGCGCAATTTCGTCGCTGCGACGTGCTCGATCTTGACTCCTTCGACTCCGGTGCTCAATTCGCCAATAATCCGATTTGCAATTGTTTCGGTTTTGGCTTTGCGAAGGGAGTCCGCTTGAGCCTTGCCGCGACCTTCGGCCATGGCCTCTGCGAAGTTTGCAAATAACACTGTGAACCAGAGCCACAGGGTAACCTGAACGGTGAACAACAAGTTGGCGGCATGTCCCTGCGCAATGTCGCGAATGATGAGTAGAGTAGTGAGGATGCTGCCGGTCTCGACGACGAACATGACCGGGTTCTTCGCAACCAGCCGTGGGTTTAGCTTTACAAATGCGTCTTTGACGGCCCGCCTGACGATCGACGGGTCAAACAGTTGTCTCTTTTGTGCTCTCTCTGGCATAACCCTCTTATTTCTAGTTTCTGGTCTTTTGGTTTCTGGCTCTTGTTTGAACGCAATCAGAAACTAGAAACCAGAAACTCAGAACATCGTTCCCGAGTTCATCAAGTAGTGCTCCACTATCGGTCCGAGCGAGAGCATCGGGAAAAACGTCAACGCTCCGACAATCAAAATCACGCCTATCAGCAGCATTACGAACAATGGAGTGTAAACCGGGAATGTGCCCGCCGATGGCGGCACGATCTTCTTCGCCGCCAGATTCCCGGCTATCCCCATCATCGGGACTATCATCAAGAACCGACCGACCAGCATCGCCAGCCCAAGCGTGGTGTTGTACCAATAAGTGTTGACTGTAATACCGCCAAAGGCCGAGCCGTTGTTTCCAGTCGCTGACGTGTACGCATAGACGATCTCCGACAAACCGTGCGGTCCGTCGTTGGCGATTTTGGAGGCGCCGTACGGAGCCACACTCGACCATGTTGAGAAACACAGGATCGAAAGAGCGAAGACCAGCAAATAGAGCATCGCCATCTTCACATCCTTCGATTCGATCTTCTTCCCGAGATATTCCGGAGTCCTCCCAACCATTAATCCGGCGATGAACACAGTGAGCACGATCATCACCAGCATGCCGTACATACCCGCCCCAACACCTCCAAAAATTATCTCGCCCAGCATGATGTTCAGCAGCGGAATCATTCCTCCGAGCGGAGTGTAGGAATCGTGCCAAGAGTTGATCGCGCCGCACGACGCATCGGTGGTGATTGTCGCAAACAGCGCCGAGTTCGCGACGCCGAAGCGGACTTCCTTTCCTTCCATGTTGCCGCCAGCCTGCTCTGCTCCTTTTGTTTCAACGGCAGTTTGTTTGACACCATATTGGTCGAAGTTCGGATTGCCGCGGGCCTCGAAGTAATAGGCAACCAGGAAACCAGCAAGAAACAGACTCGTCATCGCGGCGAATACCGCCCATCCGTGCCTTTGATTGCCGGTCATCCGCCCGAGCGTATAAGTCAGGCCGGACCCAATCGCGAAGATTGCGACGATCTGGAGAAAGTTAGTCAGCGGTGTTGGGTTCTCAAATGGATGCGCCGAGTTCGCGTTGAAAAAACCACCGCCGTTTGTGCCCAGCTCCTTGATGATCTCCTGAGAGGCAACCGGTCCCTGAGCTATAGTCTGGTCCGCATGCGTCTCGGTCGTTTCTTCTCCGGTGTCGGCATCGGTCTTTGTAAGTTGCTGCGGTTCTACCAGCGCAGCTTGTGTGTAAGGCTTAAAGTTCTGGACGACGCCTTGAGAAACGAGCGCCAATGCTCCAACGATGCACAGAGGCAACAGCACATAAAGCGAACACCGTGTGAGATCAACCCAGAAGTTACCTATTGTCTTTGCCTCGCGGCTTGCGATTCCGCGTATGAACGCGATTGCCAGAACGATGCCTGTGGCCGCGGACACGAAGTTGTGGAATGCCAGTCCAGCCATCTGTACGAAATAGCTCATCGTCGATTCGCCGGAGTAGGCTTGCCAGTTTGTGTTTGTAGTAAAGCTGACAGCCGTATTAAAGGCGAGATCGGGATTCACTCCGCTGAACTCCTGCGGATTGAGCGGCAAATAATACTGGAGCCGTTGAAACGCATAGAGTACAAGTAGTCCCGCAACGCTGAACATCAACATCGCCGCGGTGTAGGTGGTCCAGTGTTGTTCGTTTGCGGCCTCGACGCGGCACAACCGATAGATCAAGCGTTCGATAGGGCCAAACACGCGGCTTAGGAATGTCTTCTCGCCGGAGAAGACTCGAGTCATGTAGACTCCAAGCGGTTTCGTAATGGCAAGCAGCACGAGAAAGTAAACCGCGAGTTGTAAGAATCCGTTGAGTGTCATCTCATTTCCCCACCTCTGAGAAACATTGCGATCAGCGTATCCCGGAATGGCGAGCCATGATGCCTGTGCTCTCAAAACCTCTCCGGTTTGAGCAGAGCGTAAATCAAGTAGATCAGCAGCAACAGCGCAATGATCCCGCTGGTAACGTATTCCGCATTCATTTCTCGATCCCTCTGCTCGCTCTTCGTGTTGCCGCAGAGACAAGCGAAACGTAAAGAAGCATCATCACTACAATCGCGATCAGGTTCTTTGAGGTTTCCGGGTCCATATACCTCATACGCGCTCGCAAAAGCGCACGTACCAAAATGCGATGCCAAAGAAAACGATAACCAATGCGATGAATATCAGATCCAACATCTCGATCCTCCACTACCATGAGCCTTCCTTTCGGCCAAACCACCAGATCATCCCAAGTGTCGCGGTATTCTGATCCTTCTTCAGAAGGCCCCGGGTGCCCGACAGGAAGAAGGGCTGATTCGAAAAATCGCGACGCCATTCAACGCGTAACAGAAACCCTTCGGCAAACTTGAGTTCACTCGTCAGAGTTGTTTCCTTAAGAGCTTGTGTTACGCCACTGAACAACCCGCCGCGATCCGACAGATACTCGCCGCGACCGGCCAGAGCGAACTTCGGCGTGAACTGATAACGCGCATAACCGACGCCGCCGCTTATGTGCACCGGCGCAGAGATATCTTGTTCACGATTGACGACGTAGTCGCCTTCGGCGGCGAGGATCAATTTGTCGGTCACGTTCCAGGTCGCATACGAATCGAAAATGTGCAGCCGCCCGTTCCGGACCGGTTGAATCACGTTTGTTGAGAATCCCGGCTGCGTCGGCAAACTTGGAAACCCAGGATTGAGATCCGGAACGAGGTCGCGCTGCTCCTGACCAACGTAGTAATTCACTTGCCACGATACTCTTTTCACCGGTGTCAGGATCAACGCGAAGTGCTGCGACTTGAACCCGTTGAAGTCCTCAGTCTGGTTGATCCCGTTCATCAGGTGGTACATCACTGTGACTTTGTCGTTAACCGGATACTTCGCGCGCAAACCAAAATGATAGAAGGGCAGAAAGTTGAAATAGTACGAGCGCGAATAATTGAAGTTGTCCTTCGTGTAGTTGGTCTCATAACCGAGACTGCTCCCGAACTTGCCGAAGTCGAGCGTCAGGCCCTCACCAACCGGAGCGACATATGAGCCAAAGGCCTGCCACACCGGACGATATGCCTGGGGCCGAGGCTCGTTTGCAGCGTTGCCTTGCACGGTTTCGGTCGCCTGCCCGTACATCAAATCGAGTCGCGCGCCGAAACGACGGCCTAACTCTGATTTCGGCGCACGCTCGATCACTATAGTCGCTTGATTCAGACTAAAGCTGTTGCTCTGTACGTCGTATGCGCGGAGCAGATTGATACGACCGATTGGTTTGTTGAAGTTATAACCGTAGTATCCGTCGATAGTGAGGTTGAATGTTGTATCGTGGAGGAAATCCAGAACTCGGCGATCATCCTTGCTAGTCAGGACTTGTCTCACCGGTTCGTTGCCGGTCTGCTCTGGTTCTTGCGCCGCTTGGCCGTTAATTGACGGAAGCTGTTCTACGCCCAGCCCACTGGCAACCGTCTGAGTTGCGACGCACTCTTGCTTGTGAGCAGTGCGTGACTCTAAAGCAAACAAGCGCCGTTCCAGCATGGCTATTCGGTCGAGCAACTTCCGTTCGCCTTCGCTCAACACAGCGGATGTTGCTGGCGCAGTCGTTGCGCATCGAGAGGGCGCGTGTGAGGTCTTCGCCGCATTCTCCTGCTGGGCATGAACCCCACCTTCAAACAGAAGCAAAGTTATGAGCGCGGCCACTATGTTGTTGGGCTGATGGATTTTCATATGATGAGAAGCCTCCCTGAGAGAGGTGTGACAGGCCGTCCCCGCAGCGTTGGAGCATGTGAATATGGGCGATGAGTCTATGAGTAATCACGAACATCGTGCGACGATGAGCGCTTGTCGCCTCTACGGTTCTCGGCTGTGCGGACGAGGCCCGTCAAGTTAGGTTTAGAATCGGGCTCGGTAGTCCAAATCCACCTGTCGTCGTCCGTCGATAGTGGGTGACGATGCTGTTTGGAACCAAGGCGGGGAGTCTCGAGTAAGCGAGGTCCAGCGTCAATGCCGGCGCTCCCGCGGCTGTTGGGCCTACGCTCCAGAAAAAAATGACGCAGCAACAGCAAACCTAATGTAAGGGCAAACACGCCAATTGTCCCAATAGTCTGAGCGCTCATCTTTCCTCGCCGTGATACCTTCGAAAAGCGCGATAAGCGAGTCCGAAGTCATCAACATGATGAGGCTAGCACCGAGCGCATAAGGGTGGCGCAAAAGGTCCATAAAATGTTTGTAAGGACCGCGAAGTATTAGAGAATGGTGTTTCTTACGCGCCCGGATTGAAGCGATAACCGATCCAGGGCTCGGTGAGGATGTAGCGAGGCGTGCTGGGGTCAGATTCGATCTTCTTTCTGAGTTGTCCGATAAAGACCCTCAGATACTCGGTTTGCTCCACGTAATTTCCACCCCACACTGCGGCGAGCAGCGTTCGATGCGTGAGCACTTTTCCCGGATGACCGATCAGATAGACTAGCAGGTCATATTCCTTAGGCGTCAGATGAACCTGGCGATTTCCGGCTGTAACGATGCGAGCTTCCAGGTCAACGCGAAAGTCTCCAGCTTCCAACACCGTCGAGGCGACGCTGGCCGTTTTTGTCTCGGGGACGCGCCGCAGCGCCGCGCGAATACGCGCAAGGAGCTCGTCGATGCCAAACGGCTTGGTGACGTAGTCGTCCGCGCCGGCGTCCAGCGCTTCAACCTTGGTCCGCTCCTCGCCCTTAACGGAAAGCACGACGATCGGCACGGGAGAAAGCTCTCGCAACCGCCGGCAGAGCTCTATTCCGTCGAGGTTGGGCATCGACAAGTCGGTGATGACAAGGTTGGGAGAGAAATCGCCAAACGTCTCGAGCGCTGACTCGCCATCGGCTGCGCTTCGGACGTCATAACCGTGACTGGTTAAGCTTCGCCGCAGTACTCGAGTGATCTGCGGTTCGTCGTCAACGATAAGAATCCGATGTTTCTCGCTCATCGTCGCTCTCAGATGGCCTTCTCGGCGTCAGCTTCGAGCAGCGGAGCGCCGGCTTCATCGTCATCTCCAAGCGGAAGCGTGAGCGTCACTCGCGTCCCTCGCCCTTCGCTCGCGCTTTCGATCCAAATGCGTCCGCCGTGAGCTTCGACGATTCCTCGCGCAATGGCAAGCCCCATCCCGGTTCCTATTGGTTGCACTCCCGAATCACCGTCGCGCATCGCGCGGAAGAACTTGTCAAACACCCTTTCGCGCAGGTCTAACGCGATGCCCGGTCCCCGGTCTTCAACTGTCAACCGCATCATGTCATCAACCTGACTGGCGCTTACCTCAATGCTCGTCCCCTCGGGCGAGTACTTGGCGGCGTTGTCGACTAACGCGTAAACAACTTCGGCGACCGCCTTGGCATCGACGCGAACGATCGGCAAATCCTTTTCGATCGAAACTTCCATCGGGTGCAAACGGGTGAGCGGCTTTGCGCGCGCGAGCGCATTCATCACGATCTCGTCAATGGTTCCCCACCTGCGGCGAAGATCGAGCTGGCCCGCCTCGATGCGCGCAAGCTCGACCATGCTTTCGACGAAACGGTTCAACCGATCCGCTTCTTCGTCGATGACTTCGAGCATCTCTCGCCGGCCTTCTTGATCGAGCACGGCGTGCTCGGTAGTCGGCCCGCGCAACTCATTGAGCAGAGTTGTGACCGATGCCTTGATCGAGGTGAGCGGCGTGCGAATGTCGTGAGTCACTGCGTCCAGAAGCGCGGACTTCAATCGCTCGCTGCGACGAAGAGCTTCCGCTTCGCTCGCGCGTTCGAAAGCTTCGCGTAGCTCGGTATATAGGCGCTCGATCTCGCGTCGTCCAACTTCGGCTTCTTCGGCTCGGCGCTTCGCCCGGGCGGAAAGTTCGCCGGCGGTGATGGCAGTGACCAAAAATGCAGCAAGGGCGACCCAATTCGCCGGTTCGGCGATGGCGAAAGTTCCGACCGGCGGCAGGAAGAAGAGGTTGAAGCAGAACACGCCGCCAATCGATGCCAGAACAGCCGGGCCTGAACCAAATCTCGTGGCCACAAACAGCACAACAAGCAATAGCGCGAGAGCGACAGTTGTGGGGTTGATATGGGTGCCGAAGAGTCTCAGTAACGCGGTAACAACGCTGATGGCCAGAATTGCCAGGACATATCGATCCGCTCGTTGAAGAACTCGCCGCATAGAACGATTATGTAACCGATAAACATCCGATACCAGTTACTTACTTCGCCATAGCGCCTTGAGATGATCACGATTCATCCGCGAGATGAAGTCGAGGCTGATTTCCTTCGGGCACACCGCTTCACACGAACCCATCACCGTGCAATTACCGAAGCCTTCTTCATCCATTGACCTGACCATATTCAAAACACGGCGATCCTTCTCGAGCTTACCCTGCGGAAGTATGTTCAAGTGAGAAACCTTTGCTGCCACAAATAGCATCGCCGATGCGTTTTTGCAGGCAGCCACGCAAGCGCCGCAGCCGATGCACGCGGCGGCATCCATCGACAGATCGGCGTCCGGTTTAGGGATCGGGATTGCGTTACCGTCAGGCGTGCCACCGGATCTCGTAGAAATGTATCCGCCGGCCTGAATCAGCCTATCGAACGCACTGCGATCCACGACCAGGTCCTTGATCACCGGAAACGAGCGTGCGCGCCAGGGCTCGATGGTTATCGCCTGACCGTCTCTGAAGTGTCGCATGTGCAGCTGGCAAG
>Ga0111539_10005862_pt1 | contig 15868 bp, 16 predicted proteins | sample RhiMethybrSRZTD1_FD_79667 | JGI IMG/M metagenome (GOLD analysis project Ga0111539, IMG submission 79667) | Populus rhizosphere microbial communities from Tennessee, USA - Rhizosphere MetaG P. TD hybrid SRZTD1 (version 2) (version 2) | ecosystem: Host-associated > Plants > Roots > Rhizosphere >... | reverse complement strand
GGCCTCGACGCTGTGAGGAGGACGTAACAGGCGTAGCTGTCCCGCGCTGCACGTGCTTCATAGACGACAACTCGAGTGTTCCTGATTGTTTTTCCATCCGCGGACTCAATCATGAACTCTTCTGCCGGTGCGACGTTCTCCGGCCAGTTCGGATCCGTGAATTCATGAACGTCCAACATGTGGTCAAGGCCAGCGTTCTCCCGGTTAAGCGCTAACTCCAGCACTCCCCTTGGGGTGAAGCCGTCCATTCTCCAGGCAGCCACGCCCATCTCCATGACTCGTATTTGAAACTTATTATCCTCGTTACCTTCAGTCACGTAACCGTTTTCATAAAGCGTCCTGCCGGTTTGCAATTCAACTTTCTCCTCTGTTTTTTTAAAGGGCTTGGGCATCTCGAAGTGAACGGTGTATCCGTGGCCCCAGATGGAAGCCTTGTTCCACTCTGGCGGCCCACAAGCGCTCGAGAGGAATACGAGACACATGAGAGAAAGCTTACCTACTGCGTTTAGAGGTTTCATTAGGGGCTTCGAGCAGCCGTTCAGATTTGCTGGAGAACGTGAGGACCTCGGGAATTCGAGGTACTTGATTCTATTTATCGGCTGAGTCCCAGGTCAACAATAAAGTTGTTGCCCGACCCGATTCGCCAAGGCTAGACTGTCGTTGACTTGGCTTAGCACTAAGCCAACCTCATTACAGCCAGCCTGACGAATCGACATCCTTCAACAAAGACTCATCCCCCATGTCTCGACAAAAATGCACCGAATGCGGTCTCGTCAACTTCGCCGACGAGGAGTCGTGCAAGCGCTGCAAGTCCCCTTTACACAAACTGCCTCAGCCGACGCGCGAAGAGCGTCAGGCGAAGCTCGACGAGGCGTATGCGATGCAAGGAAGCGCCGACCCACCTTCGTTGGGCACTTTCAACGGAATCGGCACCAGACTGCTCGGTTGGCGACACCACGAAGACGGAACGGCGACCGCTACCGTGTGGCTCACTGTTTTCTACCTGCCTTTATTCCCGATGGGTCGTTGGCGGCTTGTTTCGCCCACGAAGGACGACTTCGAGCCCACCTTCTCGATGCGTCAACTGCTTACGGTACTCTCACCTTCTAAATCCGTGACTACCGAATATCAGTTCGTCGAGTGGCTCAAGATCTCAGGACAAGAAGTTCTCTTCACGTATTTCTACGCGTACCTCTGGGTTCCCTTCAAAGTTTTCTTGCCACTCTGGCTGCTATTTCACTTCACACCAACTCCTGACAAAAACGACGGGTCGATGACATCAGCGTTGATCTATGGTCCCTTGATGATGGTTTGGATGGGTTATGTGCTGGTAGTACTCACACGACTACTTCATCAGACGCGCGGTGGGCACTGAAATACCCGGACGTTTATAACTGCGCCAGCTCCATGTGAGTCGCGAGAATGCGGTTCTCGTGTTGCTGATAATACTGGCAGTTCTCTTTCTTTTGGACCTCGCGCATTTGCATCTGGTTGCGCGGGCAGCCGCCGAGACACGACGGCAAAAACTCACAGCCGCGACACACCGGATTCGCCAGCGGTGTCCATTCTTTCCATTTCACGGCGTTAGCGTGATTGCTGTCGAGCTCCTGGCCCAACATGCCGATCGCTTCCGTTGAATCGTCGACCGCGAGACCGCACTTGTGAATCTCGCCGTTCGGATTGAAGATGAAACCATTGTTGCCGATGGCGCCGCAGTTGTAGAGCTTCGGTTCCGGAAACTGGTACAAGGCCTGAAACGCTACCGGCACGCCATGCTCATGTAGTCGCTTCATCCAGCGCGTATTCGTCTCCTGAAACTCGTCAATAGAACACACCTCAGTCGCCACCGAAGCACAGGCATCGGTGAACGGTGAGATGCGCGCCAGGTACGGATAGAACGCGATGTCAGCTCCCAGCCATCCCTGCTCCGCGAAGAAATCCAGCAGACGCCAGGCTTCCGGGAGATTGTGCTTGTCGACGTTGATACGCAGCCGGATCACAAACTTCCCTACCACTTTACCCAGCCCGAGAATCGTTTGTTCAAACGACGAGATGACACGCAGTTTACTCGGCCGGCGCACGTCGTGTATCTCCTTCAACCCATCAAGCGTGATCTGAAGACGATCGACACCGGCGTTCGTCATCACATCAACTGCTTTGTCGGACATCATCGTGCCGTTCGTGATGACTTGAGCGCTGTAAGGCGTCTCGTATCGCGCACAAAGATCGAGAAACGCCGCGGACAGGTACTCGATCGCAGGCAGCGCCAGCAGCGGTTCGCCGCCAAACCAATCAACCGACATACGCGGAAACTTCTGGTTCTCAAACCGCTTGGTGACAAACTCGATGATCTGGTCCTGGCGCTCGCGGTCCATCGCGCCTTTTTTCTTACCGACAAAGCAGTAGTCACAACCGAGATTGCACCCAAACGTCGGCAGAATCGTCAGCAAAAACTGCGATCGACTGCGCTCGCGGTTGTACTGGTTTTCGATAAAGGCGAGCTCATCGAAATCCTGGTCGACGACGAAACTGCCGGCGATCAGATGAGCAAACAGATCGTCACTCTCGATCGAAGCTTCGAACGGCTTGCCGTGCGGCGCACTCGCAAGGATCGTTTCGCAACGCGTGAAAGCGCCCGGTGAGAGCTTCACCAGTGCCCCGCTAAGTCCGTTGTAGACCACGCCGTCTCCGCTATTGAGCGGAATGAGATGGGTATAGTGCGACGCCTTCCAGGCCATGAGCGTGCCCTCCAGTTGTCTGATTGGAAGAAGAAGCTAGACGATGCAGGTATCGCCGCCGAAACACGGATCGGCGCGTCGCGAAAGTCCTGCCTTATCGAGCGCGGCCTGAAGATCAGCCTGCACGACAATGCCCACGTCAGGACGCATTACACTTGCCGCGACACAGGTGTCGCCGGAAAAGCAGATGTCATCTCCTCCTCGGAAACCGAGCTTCTGCAATTCAGCTACGCTCATGGCCTTTGGCAAACGAAGCCACATCACTACTTCCGGAGAAGCTGTGGTGGCGGTGGTCTTCTTGGATTTGGTGGATTTTTTCTTACTGCTCTTCCTGGTCGGCATACTGAGGCAACTCCTTTCGACCGGTTGTGAGTTAACGATTAATTGTTCGCGAGTATGCCGCTCAAATTAAACCTGTCGCACTATTCTGTCAATGCCGTTTTTATTACGGAGGTAACAAACTTTAAATCGGCGTGTGGGTGTGCTTGCGCAGGACATTCAGGAATGCCGCGGCGGCTGGAGAGAGCTGGATGCCGCGGCGATGAGCGGCCCAGAGGGTTCGATTATGCGTGAGTCCGCGCACCGGAACGCTTACCAGCACGCCTCGCGCAAGCTCCTCGCGAACGCACATGCGCGGCACGAAAGCGAGTCCCACGCGCTTCTGTACGAACCGTTTGATAGTCTCGATGGTCGCCAACTCGAGCGTGATATTCAACGGCGTGTGCTGTCTCGCGAAGGTTTCGATCACTTTGGCGCGGGACCCGGAATTCACGTTATGGGCAACGAATGGTTCGTTCGCAAGTTCCTTGACCTTCACCGTTGGGCGCCCAGCCAGCGGATGCCTGGGACTCATTATCAAAACCAACTCGTCCTTGAGCACCGGAAACGCCTCCAGTTCCCGATCGACTGGTTCGAAGGCCATCAATCCGAAATCGATCTTGCGGTCCAGCAACTCTCGCGGAAGACGGTTCGAGACCTGCCGAAAGATCTCCACCTTCACGTCGGGAAACTGTTCCCTGAAACTAAGAATCAGTTCCGGCAGCAAATAGAGAGATGTACTCTCGTTTGCTCCTACCCGAACTCGCCCTGTCTTCAGGTTCTGCAGATCTCGAATTGCCTGCCCGACGTCATCACGTAGACCAAGAATTCGCTGCGCATACTCGTACACGATCTGCCCGGCGTCGGTAAGTACAGGTACTTTCTGGTTGCGATCGAGCAGCGGTAAACCGATCTCCTCTTCGAGCCGTCGAATGGCGATGCTGACAGCCGGTTGCGTTCGAAACACGCTCGATGCAGCCTTAGAAAACCCCTTCTCCTGCACCACTCTTGTGAAGTATTCCAACTGGGCCATTTCCATGGTCCTCATATTTACCACAAGTCACCTCCGTTAGTCGATGAATCAGATTTATATTTCCCTTAAAAAAATAAATTTTACAAACATCGCGCATAACGCTAAATTCGCCACCCCGTTAGCGGAGGAGCTGATGAGTGCCCAACCGTCAATTGTCGAAGTCGTGAGAAAACAGGTTTCAGTTGAGCCGGACCTTTCTGGACCGACCGGGGCCGAGATCCTGATGGATGCGCTTATCTACGAAGGGGTCGACACAATCTTCGGTTACCCCGGCGGCGCGGTCCTGCACATCTATGACGAACTGTGGCGCGTCCGCGAGCGGATCACGCATTACCTGGTCCGACACGAACAAGGCGCCGTACACATGGCCGAAGGCTACGCGCGGGCATCGGGCCGGGTTGGCGTTGTGCTAGTCACGTCAGGTCCGGGTGCAACAAACGCAGTGACGGGCATCGCCAATGCTTACATGGACTCCACTCCCCTCGTCGTAATAACTGGCCAGGTTCCCAAACACCTGATTGGCACGGACGCGTTTCAGGAAGTCGACACAGTCGGCATAACGCGTCCGTGCGTCAAACACAACTACCTCGTGCGCGAAGCGAGCGATATCGCCGGCGTCGTGCGCGAAGCGTTTTATCTCGCGCGCTCAGGCCGTCCTGGCCCAGTCGTGATTGACATTCCGAAGGATGTCAGCGCCGCCAGAACAACATATTCAAGACTGGACCATGTTGGATTTCCCTTCTCCAATGACGTGGCGCGCGTCGAGCGAGCGTCTTTTTCCCAAGCCCTTGATGCCGTGCTGAATGCGAAACGCCCGGTCTTGTACGTGGGCGGCGGAATTGCAAACTCGGGCGCTGATGAATCACTGCGAAGTTTCGCCGAGACGTTGCAACTGCCTGTAGCACCGACATTGATGGGGCTCGGCGGGTTCCCTTCTGCTCATCCACTCTGTCTCGGTATGCTCGGAATGCATGGTACCTATGCGGCAAATATGGCCGTGGCCCAAAGCGATCTGCTGATTGCAGTGGGCGTGAGGTTTGACGATCGCGTCACCGGCAAGCTCGCCACCTTTGCGCCAAATGCACGAGTGATCCATATCGACATTGACCCGGCAAACATCGGAAAAAACGTCGCCCCAACCTTCTCAATAGCCGCCGACGCACGACAAGCATTGTCGGAGCTGCTGGATTTAAGTCGAGGACAGGCGAAAGACAAACTTCGGCAGTCGATCGGCGCCAGAGAAATTTGGTGGGAGCAGATACGCGCGTGGCAACGTTCGCAACCACTTCGATTCACCGGTTCTCTCAACCAGATCAAACCACAAACTGTTATCAACGAGCTGCATCGCCTCACGAAGGGCGAAGCGATCATCACGACCGACGTGGGTCAGCATCAGATGTGGGTGGCGCAATTCTATCCGTTTAAGAGATCGCGACAACTGATTACGAGTGGCGGCCTGGGAACGATGGGTTTCGGCTTGCCCGCCGCAATTGGAGCTCAACTCGCATTGCCGCAGCAAACGGTTTTCGTCGTCGTGGGTGACGGCGGCTTTCAAATGACGAACCAGGAACTCGCAACTGCGATCCAATACGAGCTGCCGGTGAAGATTCTGATCATGAACAACGGCTATCTCGGCATGGTGCGGCAGTGGCAGGAGATGTTCTACGACCGCACCTATTCGGAGGTCGACATCTCGGTTGCGCCTGACTTTGTAAAACTAGCCGAGGCGTACGGAGCTTTAGGCTTGCGTGCCGAGAGGCCGTCCGAACTTCACGACGTTCTTGCCGCAGCGCTCGCCCACAAAGGTGTCGTTGTCGTCGACGTTGTCATTTCTAAAGAGGAGAACGTTTTTCCGATTGTGCCGGCGGGCGCCAATTCCAGCGACATGATTCTGCAGAGTGAAGGCGTGTAGGAGAGAGATTCAAATGCGTCACACACTCTCAATCATCGTTGCCGATCAGCCTGGCGAGCTGTCGCGGATTGTTGGTCTGTTCAGCGCACGCGGCTTCAATATTGAAACGATCTCCGTCGGCGAAACACTGGATCCGCACTGGTCGCGCGTCACCATCGTGACGCGCGGCGATGACCGAACGATCGAACAAATCGTCAAACAGTGCGAACGCCTCGCACGCGTGCGTGAAGTTCACGATGTAACTACTCGACCTCACATCGAACGAGAGATGGCGCTGATCACTGTAGAGGCGTCCGCTGGCGTTGCGCGACAGGAGGTCTTGAGTCTGGTCAGCGTGTTTCGGGCGAAGGTGGTAGACATTTCGCACTCGCAATTGATCGTCGAGGCTTCAGGTAACAAGGAGAAAGTCGACACCTTTATCGAGTTGCTACGGCCAATCGGGATAACAGACATAACACGCACGGGACACATTGCGATAAACCGCCTGGCGTCGGTTGAAGGGGTCAAAGAAAGGAACGAAGATGAATATCTATTACGATAAGGACGCTAACCTTGAACTGCTACGGCAAAAACAGATAGCCATTATCGGCTACGGTAGCCAGGGATTTGCGCAGGCGAATAACCTGAATGACTCCGGTTGCAAAGTTGTTGTCGGCCTACGACGAAACAGCGCGTCGTGGCAAAAGGCTGAAAATGCTGGCTTGAGAGTGTTGCCGATCGCCGAGGCCGCAGCAGAGGCAGATATCGTTATGATGCTCGTGCCGGATGAACTCGCGCCCGACGTCTACGCGCGTGAAGTCGCCGAGTCGATCACGCCGGGTAAGTATCTTGCCTTCTCCCACGGTTTCTCCATTCACTACAAGTTCATCGAACCGCCTGCCGATGCAAATGTGTTCATGGTTGCGCCCAAAGGTCCGGGTCACCTTGTGCGCCACGAATACAAGCGCGGTGCGGGTGTTCCCTGCCTGCTCGCCGTCAATCAGGATCCGACTGGCGATACACGACTGATCGGCTTGTCGTATGCTTCGGCGATCGGAGGTGGGCGTGCTGGCATTATCGAGACCAGTTTTCGTGAAGAAACGGAGACGGATCTGTTCGGCGAGCAGGCGGTCTTGTGCGGAGGGCTCACCTCGCTGATCAAAGCTGGATTCGAGACATTGACCGAGGCTGGTTACTCACCGGAAATGGCGTACTTCGAATGTCTGCATGAAATGAAACTCATAGTCGATCTACTATACGAAGGCGGCATCTCGGAAATGCGCTACTCGATTTCCAACACCGCCCAGTTTGGCGACATGACGCGCGGTCCGATTGTCGTCAACGACGAGACGAAACGTCGCATGCAGACGCTACTTGGCGAAATTCAATCCGGCGCGTTCGCGAACGACTGGATGAAGGAAGCTAGAGATGGCCGGCCGTTGTTCAAACAACTCGACGATGAAGCTCGCGAGCATCCAATCGAACGGGTAGGCGCTAAGCTGCGTGAGATGATGCCGTGGTTGTCGGAAGGTCGTTTGGTCGATAAGACGACGAATTGAAGGAAGGTATGAACAAGGATTGAAGAGCAAACGCAGCCATGCGATAACTCGCGGCATCGAGCGCGCGCCCAATCGAGCAATGCTGCGCGCGGTCGGATTTGAAGACGCCGACTTCGAAAAACCAATCATCGGCGTCGCCAACGGCTACAGCACCATTACACCTTGCAATGCCGGTTTGAATCAGCTTGCCGATCGCGCCATCGAGACCCTTCGTCAGTCGGGCACAATGCCTCAGGTCTTCGGCACGATCACGGTGAGTGACGGCATCTCTCAGGGAACAGAAGGAATGAAATACTCCCTCGTTTCGCGAGAAGTGATTGCGGATTCGATTGAGACGGTGTGTCAGGCCCAGGCTGTCGACGGTCTGCTGGCGATCGGTGGTTGCGACAAGAACATGCCCGGCGCAATGATCGCGATCGCGCGTCTCAACATTCCTTCGATCTTCGTTTATGGCGGCACGATTCAGCCGGGTCATTTCAACGGCGAAGATTTGACCGTTGTCAGCACCTTTGAAGCTGTCGGTCGATATTGTGCGGGCCAGCTTAGTGAACACGATCTCCTCGAGATTGAGCGTCGAGCGTGTCCGGGGATCGGATCGTGCGGCGGGATGTTCACAGCGAATACGATGTCTTCAGCGATCGAAGCGATGGGAATGAGCTTGCCACACTCGTCCACTATGGCAGCGACGGATGCGGAGACGGTAGAAGGTGCGGCTGCGTCAGCGCGTGCTCTCACGCACGCGGTACAGGAACAGATTCTTCCCCGCGACCTTTTGACGCGTAAGGCATTTGAGAATGCAATCGCCGTCGTAATGGCAGTCGGCGGCTCTACTAACGCCGTGCTGCATCTTCTCGCCATTGCTCATGCTGCCAAAGTGAAACTAGCACTCGACGATTTTGAGGAAATCAGAAAGCGCGTCCCGCTCATCTGCGATCTAAAACCGTCGGGCAAGTACGTTGCGACGGATCTACACAAAGCCGGCGGCATTCCGCAGGTCATGAAAATGCTGTTGAAGCGAGGACTTCTTCACGGCGACGCGTTGACCATCACCGGCAAGACTATCGAGCAAACACTCGCCGAGGTTTCCGACAAACCGCGATCCGATCAGGACGTGATACATACGTGGGACGACGCGCTCTATCCCGAGGGACACCTCGCGATCCTGCGCGGCAACCTGGCCACCGAAGGCGCCGTCGCGAAGATCTCCGGCGTCAAGACGAAATCGCACACTGGATCGGCTCGCGTTTTCAATTCTGAAGAAGTCTGTCTACAGGCAATACTCTCGGCGCAAATCAAGCCGGGAGACGTTGTCGTGATCCGCTACGAGGGCCCGCGAGGCGGTCCCGGCATGCGCGAAATGCTTGCGCCGACGTCCGCGATCATCGGAGCAGGACTCGGCGATTCTGTGGCTCTAATCACCGACGGCCGTTTCTCGGGTGCTACGCACGGTATGGTTGTCGGTCACGTCGCGCCTGAGGCCGCGGTCGGCGGCAATCTCGCGCTTGTCCGTGAGGGCGATTCGATTACCATCGACGCCGAAAGTGGTTTGCTGCAACTGAACGTGTCGACTGAAGAGTTAAGCAGCCGATTGGAACGGTGGACTGCGCCGGCGCGACGTTATGAACACGGTGTGCTGGCGAAGTACGCCAAACTCGTCTCGAGCGCCAGCCTCGGCGCCGTCACTGACCTCACTTGACCCTCCTGTCACCTTCCCTCTAAAGTGGCTGACTCCAAATCGAATCATCTAGTTACAGGAAGCGATAATTGTGGCGATACGCATCGAGAACCAGTACGAGGGAAAACTGCCGAAAGGCGCGGTAGAGCAGATCGAAGAGGCTTTTGACAGCCTGCCGCGAGAACATACGCGCGGGCTCGAGCGGATCAGGTTGGTGCCGTACATCAACGATCCGCGAATCAGGGGTCCATTTCAGGCCACTGAGCTGCCGGGACTCTACCATCCGCGTCAGGGACCAAAAGGGCCTTGGTTCGAGATCGCGGTCAATGTTTTACTGCCGGCGAATAAACCATTTCACAAGCGCATAATCCCGCGGCTTTCGTTCAAGAGTAATCTGGTGGCGCTGGTGTTTTCGCTGGTGGGTCAACACTATCATCTGACTCTCCGGCACTCGCTGAAGAAGACGCAGCTCGAACCGGCGATTCGCCTGTACACCGAGAAGCAGTTGAAACAGTGGAACGAGAGGAAGCACAGTTTCCGCGCGCGGCTATTTAAGCCGTTGCAGCCTACGTTTGAACGTTGGGCGAAGTCGTTGCAGAAACGTGCTGCTGCTGAGAAGAAGAAGAGTTTGGCTTCTAAATGAGGTTTTAATCCGTGCTCTAAACAGTCGCGGCGGGTTCCTCGTCGATCTCGTCCGCGACGGCGCGCAGAATCAGCGCCACTTCCGCATCACTCACCTGCGTCACTTTAAACCGGACCTCGACATTGAAATCACCTTCAGGTGAAGCATATTTGAACGCGTAAGGTTTTGACTCGGGAACCACTCGCGGTCCCATCTCCTGTCGTCGCGCTTCCCTTGCATCGTTGCGCTTCAAACCCTGTGACGCGATCTGCTTGGCAAACCGGCGCATCGACTCGTCATCCGGCTGGCGAACAATCTGAAGCAACGACGACTTCGCCGTAATCTCACCCTCGCGGCAAACCTCGCGCACGTCTTCCGGAATCTTCGCGATCGCCAACGCTTCCGTCACCGTCGATCTGCTTTTACCAACCTTGCGCGCGACGTCGTCGTGCGTGTAACCAAACTTGTCGCACAACGCCAACAACCCGTCTGCTTCTTCCCAAACCGTGAGGTCCTTGCGCTGCATGTTCTCGATCAGCGCAATTTCCGCGACCGTGCCATCGTCGACTTCCATCTCGACGCACGGCACTTCCTTCAATCCCGCCCGCTGCGCGGATCGCCAACGACGCTCGCCGGCGATGATCATCCACCGTCCGGTCAGTCGATTAGGCTTTACGAGCAGTGGCTCGAGCACGCCTTTCTCGGCAATCGACGCCGTCAACTCCGTCAGGTCGCCAAACTCGGTGCGCGGCTGCTCGGGGTTCGGGTCCAACTTGTCCACAGGAATCATCCTGCCGATCTGTGCCGGCCGATGCTGTGAAAGTTCTTCGACGTAATGCGCATCGTGGCGCATTTGCAGTCCTGTCGGGAGTCCCCTTTTAGACACGGCTGATTACCTCTTCACAAAGTTTTCCGTACTCAACTGCTCCGGACGAATTGGGTGCAAAACTAAAGATCGACTCCTTGTACGCGGGCGACTCTTCGAGCCTGACGCTCTTCGTGATCACTGTCTCAAACAACTTCGGACCAAACACGTTGCGAATCTGTTCGTGGACCTCGCGGGCCAACGTCGTGCGTTTGTCGTGCAGCGTGACCAACACACCGAGCAGTTCGAGGTTCGGATTGGGCCGCGCTTTGACCTTCTCGATCGTTTCGAGCAGGTCGTCAGTGCCTTCGAGCGCAAAGTATGACGACTGAATCGGAATCAACACGTGCGATGCTGCGACGAGCGCGTTGACGGTGATCAGACCCAACGTCGGCGGCGTGTCGATCACGATGACGTCATACAGCTTCCGGAACGGCTCGAGCCGATCTTTCAAGCGAAACGGCGCGTCGAAATCGCCGACCAGTTTTGCCTCCATCTTGGCGAGACTGATGCGCGCGGGAACAACGTCGAGGTTCTTCACCGGTGACGCGTAGACCGACTGCTCGACTGGCGCCTGTCCGTCCATCATCAACTCGTAGGCGGACCGATCGATGTTCACCGGATCGAGAAACGATATTGAGCTGTTGGCTTGAGGATCGAGGTCGAGAAGTAGGACACGTTTTCCCTTGCGGGCGAAGGCGGCGGCCAAATTGATGGCGGTAGTGGTCTTCCCTACCCCACCTTTTTGATTGGCGATGGCAATTACCATTCGCTGCACAGTGGCAAACTTTCGCTCCAGTGGTCCATAAGGCTACATAGGCCCCAAGTTACATGGGAAGGTCACCGGCTTCGCCGATAACGTCGGGCCATTCCTCTTCAGTCGAGGGCATCTCCGAATCTTCTACATCTTCCGTTGGTATTGTATTACGCGACGCTTTGATCACTTCCATGTCGACGTAGATCGGACAGTCGGCGCGCAACGCCAGCGCGATCGCGTCAGACGGCCGCGAATCGAGCACCATGCGATTTCCTTCGCTGTTGCGCATCTCGATCACGGCGAAGAACGTGTTGTCACGCAGACTCGTCACTACAACTCTTTCCACCTGGACTCCGAGCTGGACGATCAAGTTTCGCAGGAGGTCGTGAGTCATCGGCCTGGGCGGCGCAATCTTCTCGATCTCCAAGGCTATCGCGTTTGCTTCGTAAGCACCCACCCAGATCGGCAGCATCGTGTCGCTCTGCACATCTTTGAGAATGATAATCGGAGTCCCGCTGTTCGGATCCATCATCAGGGCTCGGATCTTTACTTCGATTTCCATACGTACCCCTTACACTACCGCTGCCCGATCCACCAATTGCCCGTAAAGACTATTGGTTTTGGCTCCAGTCACCAAGACGTCCACAATTTCACCTTCCAGATTGCGGTCGCCGGCAAAGTTCACGACCTTGTGGCAGGTGGAATGTCCGGAGAGATCGCTTTCCGATCGCGAACTCTGTTTCTCCGCCAACACGCTCAACGTGCGCCCTACGTACGAACGATAAATCTTCTCCTGAGTTCGTCGGTGAACCTTTTCGAGTTCAAGGAATCTGTTTGTCTTTTCTTTTTCCGATACGTTGTCGTCGAAGTTTGCCGCGGGCGTGCCGGCGCGGCGCGAGTACTTGAAGATGTAAAGGCTGTCGTACTCGCACTGCTCGACGAGTTCGATCGTCTGGCGGAAGTCGTCCTCAGTTTCGCCGGGAAAGCCGACGATGATGTCGCTGGTCAGCGCCAGGCGACGGCTGGAGCTCTTGATACGTTGGATCCGTTCGAGATAGTCGCTGCGCTTGTGTCCGCGGCGCATCAGTTTCAGGATGCGATCGCTGCCTGACTGGACTGGAAGATGGATCCAATCGCAAAGATTGGCGTGCTCTTCGATTGCAGCAACGATGTCCGGATGAAAATCGCGCGGGAACGAAGTAGTGAACTTGATGCGCGGCATCCCGGTGGCTGCGACTGCGCGCAAGAGACGGCAGAACGGAGTTGCGCCCGCGAAACCTTCGAGACCGTCTTCGACAGGCGGCCGGTAGCTGTTAACGTTCTGACCGATCAGGTGAATCTCTTTGTAGCCGAGCGACTGGAGTTTCTTTGTTTCAGCGACGATCTCGCTGGCTGGGCGGCTGCGTTCGCGTCCACGAGAATACGGTACGATACAGAACGAACAAAACTTGTTGCAGCCTTCGATGATCGGGATGAATGCGACGTGCGGCGAGTGCCGTTCGACAGGAGAAACGTCCCATGCATCGTGCTCGCCTCGTTCGTCGAGATCGATGACTTTGCGTTCGCCTTCTCGGGCGCGTTCGATGAGCGACGAGATGCGATCGGTGGCGCGAGTGCCGATCACCATGTTCACTGACGGCGCGTGTTCGAAGATCGAATCGCCTTCGAGTTGGGCCACGCAACCCATCACGCCGACCAGCGGAAGCGATCGTCCCGTTTGCGCGGCGCGAATCTCGCCAATGCGCGTGTAAACCTTTCGTTCCGCTTTCTCGCGCACCGAACAGGTGTTGATGAGTACTACATCCGCACCATCAGCCGAGTCACAAAGATCGTAGCCGGAAGCGCGTAAACCGGTAGCTGCGCGCTCGGAGTCGGCCACGTTCATCTGGCAGCCAAAAGTTTCGATGTACACTCGCGGCTTCATTCAGCAAAAACCGATGCAACAATAGCGACAGTCTACCAGAAATCATTTGTCAAACGCGATAGTGAGACTTTCCCGTTGTTTGACGTGAGAATCGAAATTTAACGCATGCTGAAAATGGGTTCGCTTGATTCTTCGTTTCTACCTTAGTAGTATCGCGAGCGTTGGAAAACTCCCGTAAAAAGAAAGGTTCCTCATGTCCTTTAACAAAGTGATTCTCGTGGGAAATCTCGGGCGCGATCCCGAGCTGCGTTACACCGCTCAAGGCACCCCAGTTTGTTCCTTCAGCATCGCCACGAATGAACGCCGTAAAGATCGAAACGGCGAGATGCAGGATCACACGACGTGGTTCCGCGTGACGCTGTGGAACCGCCAGGCGGAGACTGCCTCACAGTATCTGCAAAAAGGTCGCCAGGTTTATATCGAAGGACGCTTGCGCGTGGAAGAGTACGTCGATCGTGATGGCAAGCCGCGCCAGTCGCTGGAAGTGACTGCCACCGATATGCAGTTCATCGGCTCGCGAGGCGATGAGAACCTCACGGAACGAGCGGCATCAGCCAGCGCCGGCGGCGGCCCTTCGGAACCACCAGGCGACCTCTCCGACGACGACATCCCGTTCTGAAGTGAATATCTGAGAAGGTCGTTGTGTGCGCTTGTAGCCTTCCGAAGGAGTATCGCGTGTACCGTTTCAACAATTGCCACAAACGCGATCATGTTTACCTCTACGGCAGGGACGCTTTCTTCGATCTCGAAACGACCGGCCCGCAGGCTGAGGTGGCCGACAGGCTGGCTCGCGATCTTAGCGCAGCTGAAACGTGTATCGTCGCAACGCCGAAGATCAGAGGCGACGTGACGTCTGATATTACGTTTGATTCGTATCAATTCTCTCGTTCAGAGGTAAGGCGCGATCGCGAGAGAAATGTCGACTGTCACGTGTACTTTGGCAAAGATAGCAAGACCGAGACTCTCTCCCGCGCTCACGCGAAACGCCATCCCATCTACAAAAACTTCTTTAATGTCAAAGGACACTTCAAGCGGCCATCGGTACTGCGCGCAAAATAACTTCTTTAATTTGCCCATTGTATTCAAGACCGTGGCGGGAGCTCGGCTTAGGTGGATCCGCGTCAACGGCAAGAATATTTAGCCCTTCGGCGTCTCGGCATCGGAAGTGCCCCAGCGACCGAAGCCGCGGAGTTTTTGGTAGCGGCGACTTAACCTGTCTTCGGGCGAGCAGCTCACTGCTTCCGCCAATCGTTCACTCAATGCTGAATCGAGATAACGAGCGGTTTGATCGTAGTCGTTGTGGGCGCCGCCTTCGGGTTCGGGGATGATCTTGTCGATGATTCCCGTTTCATAGAGATGTTGGGCGGTGAGGCGAAGACCTTCCGCTGCACGATCTGCCTTAGTTGAGTCTTTCCAGAGAATCGCCGCGCAACCCTCGGGACTGATAACGGAATAGATCGAGTTCTCCAGCATCAGCACCTGATCGCCGACGCCGATCGCCAACGCTCCTCCCGATCCTCCTTCACCGATCACCGTCACGATGATCGGGACTTTGATCTTCGCCATCTCGCGCAGGTTATACGCAATGGCTTCGGCTTGTCCGCGTTCCTCGGCGTCGATGCCGGGATACGCGCCGGGCGTGTCGATGAAAGTGAAGATGGGCCGGCCAAACTTCTCGCCGAGTTTCATTACACGCAGCGCTTTGCGATAGCCCTCCGGCTTCGGCATGCCGAAGTTTCGAAAACTGCGTTGCTTGGTGTCGCGTCCCTTCTGATGGCCCACCACGACGACCGGCAAACCATGAAACCGCGCGAGGCCGCAGACAATCGCCGGATCTTCAGCGAACCGTTTGTCGCCGTGGAGTTCGACGAAATCTTCGAAGAGCCGCTCGATCAGATCGAGCGTGTATGGCCGATCGGCGTGGCGCGCAAGCTGAACGCGCTCGAATGCAGTGCGCGTTTCGATCGGTTTTGGAGGTGCTTCTTCTGTGTCCTTTTTTCGCATCTTTGGGGAGCTCATCTCACCACTCTGCTTATCGGGGTTTCTTTTTCAAAACTGATCACGCAGCCAATCTTCTTCAACGCTTCTTCCAGTTCGTTACTTCGTCTGACGCGCAAGGCGTTGTTGGCCTGAATACGAACGACCAGCCCGTCGTCCGTCTTCGTCTCGATCGTAACGTCGGTGTCGCCCGGGTTCGTGCTCAACACACTCAGAATCGAATCGTACAGCGTTGAAAGATCCTCCTCCTGTGGCGGACGCAGGACCAGGAACTCGTTTTGCCGCGCTGACGCGTCCATGCTTTGAACCTGGTCGACGATGATCGTCGGCGGATTGTCTTCGCTCAGTTCGAGTCGACCAATGATCACAGCGGGCAGATCGTTTTGCAGCAGGCCCGAGTGCTTGCGGTAAACCTCGGGCCACAACACGCACTTGGTGCCGCCAGCTTCGTCTTCCAAACGCAGCAGCGCGAACTTGTCGCCCTTCTT
>Ga0111539_10005861_pt1 | contig 15875 bp, 12 predicted proteins | sample RhiMethybrSRZTD1_FD_79667 | JGI IMG/M metagenome (GOLD analysis project Ga0111539, IMG submission 79667) | Populus rhizosphere microbial communities from Tennessee, USA - Rhizosphere MetaG P. TD hybrid SRZTD1 (version 2) (version 2) | ecosystem: Host-associated > Plants > Roots > Rhizosphere >... | reverse complement strand
GAGGCGCCAGCCGACCTTCGCTAGCGTGGCGCGGCCGAGCTGCGCGTCTGCATCGGCTGTCGTCGCGACGATCGTGGCATCGGTGGAGCTCACGAAGCGCATCCTAGGTGCCGCGGGCGGGCGCGGCAACCGCGCGACGTTGGCCGAGCACCGTGAACCCTCGTAAGCTCTGCGGTCGAAGGCTGGAGACCGATCTTGAACACCATCGCAGCGCAACCGGTGCGCCGCTATCGCTACTACGACCTCGTGCTCGCGGGCTTCGTCGCGGTGCTGCTCTGCTCCAACCTGATCGGCACGGCGAAAGTGTCCGAGGTGGCACTGCCGATCGTCGGCACCGTGTTCGTGTTCGGCGTCGGCAATATCTTCTTCCCGATCAGCTACATCTTCGGCGACGTGCTGACCGAGGTGTATGGCTACGCACGCGCGCGCCGCGTCATTTGGGCGGGCTTCATGGCCATGGTCTTTGCGAGCGTCATGGCTTGGGTCGTCGTGAACTTGCCCGCGTCGCCGACCGAGCCCTTCAACGAGCAGTTGCAGCCCGCGATCCAGGTCGTGTTCGGCTACACGTGGCGTATCGCGATCGCTTCGATGGTCGCATTCTGGGCCGGCGATTTCGTCAACGCTTATGTACTAGCGCGCATGAAAGTGCTGACGAAAGGGCGCTGGTTGTGGACGCGCACGATAGGCTCGACCGTCGTCGGGCAGGGCGTCGACAGCTTCATCTTCTATCCGATTGCGTTCGCCGGCATCTGGACGAACCAGACGCTGTTCGCGGTCATCGCCTCGAACTGGTTCTTCAAGGTCATGGTCGAGGTCGTCATGACGCCGGTGACCTACGCGATCATCGGCTGGCTCAAGCGCCATGAGCACGAGGATTACTACGACACCGACACGAACTTCACGCCGTTCTCGCTGAAGGACTGAATTTGCGCGGTGCACTGGCTTTAAGGGATGATCGCGCCCCCTATTAGCTACTCCGCGACCGCCATGACCAGCGAACCGATGACCATCGCCGACGACAGCGTCGTCTCGTTCCACTACACGCTGCGCGACGATACGGGCACGTTCAATGAGAGCTCGGTGGGCGGCGACCCGGTCGTCTACATGCACGGCCACGGCAACATCGTGCCGGGCCTCGAGAAGGAGCTCACGGGCAAGAAGGGCGGCGACAAGCTCACGGCCACGGTGCCGCCGGAAGAAGGCTACGGGCAGCGCAACGAGAGCGCCGTGCAGCGCGTGCCGGTGAAGCACCTAGCTACGAAGGGCCCGTACAGCCCGGGGCAGATGGTCATCGTGAACACGAATGACGGCGGCCGGCAGGCGCGCGTCGTCAAGGTCGGCCACTTCAACGTCGACTTGGATCTCAATCATCCGCTCGCCGGCAGAACGCTGACGTTCGACATCGAGATCGTCGACGTGCGCGCCGCATCCGAGCAAGAGCTCGCGCACGGCCACGCGCACGGCCCGCACGGCCACGACCACTAGCCAGCGCCGCAGCAGCTCGCTCCCGGCAAAAGAAAAGGCCGGCCGAGTTGCCTCGGCCGGCCTGCAATTGCCGCGAGAACACTCCTAGAAGTTCATTCGCACGCCTACGCCGACCTCGCGCGGGCGATCGACGGTCGCGAAGTCGAACTGCCAGATGTTGTGCAAGAACCCTGAGTTCAGCTGGTACTCGTTCGTCAGGTTCGTGCCGTACAACGTGACCTGGTAACGCGCGTCCTGCGGCTGGAACGCCAGCTGAGCGTTGTAGCGCCAGTAGTCTCCCGACTCGTAGCCGCGCGCCACGCCGTAGGCGTTCTGACGCAACGACGGCGTCGGCGAGCGCCAGTACGCGCCCGTGTACGTCGCGTCGAATCGCGTCGTGAACCGGCCGCCGCCGGACAGATTCGCCCTGTGCTCGATCCCCAAGTTGTACGTGTTGTCGGGCGCAGCGGAGAACTCGGTATTGAGCGTGACGGCCGGGCTATTCGTCTCCGTGTACGCCGTGTCGAGCCAGCCCAAGTTCGCGTTCAGTGTCAGGTTGTCGGTCGCCGCGAAGACCATCTCGAGCTCGACGCCTTCGGCATTCGCAGCCGCCGAATTCTGCAACACGAGCTCCGTGATCTCCGCTCCTGTGCAACGGTCCTTGACCGTCGAGAGCAGCTGGATGTCGACCCAGTCCGTGTTGAAGTACGTCGCGTTGAGTCGGACTCGGCCATTAGCCAAATCCGAACGGAGCCCCAGCTCGGTATTCTCGATCGTCTCCGGATCGTACGCGGATTCCACCGATCCCAAGCAATCCGAGTAGGTGGCGAGACCGCCCGAGTTGAAGCCCTCGGTGTAGCCGGCATACAGCATGACGGTATCCGTGAGGTGCCAGCTGCCCGAGATACGATACGTGTCGGCGTCGAATGCAACGTGCCGCGCGGGGTCGGGCGTGCGGATGCCTTCGTAGACTCCGCCCGAGGCCCACTCGAGGTTCGGGCCCGGCGGCTTCGCCGCCGTGACGCCGGCCGCGACGCCGGCATCGACGTTGAACGCGTAGGAATCTTGCGACTGGTCGTGGTAGCGATAGCCGACGGTCAGGTCGAACTTGTCGGTGATGCCGATCGTGACTTCGCCGAACAGTGCATAACCGTCGATGTCGTCGCCGGTCAATCGGTCGCCGGCCGGCGGTCGGGCGCCACCCGCGAGCGCCGTCACCCAGTCCGCGGGGAACGGCGGACCGAAGGGCGGGCCGGGGATGAATCCGCACGGATACGGCCAGCCGTTGATGCTGTTGACGTCGAGAGAAGTCGTTGGGACTTGGGCGCCCGGGGGTCCGACCATCGGCGGAACGTAGCCGGCCGCGACATGCGGCGCCCAGCTCGTGATGCCGCGCTGCGCGGGCGTCATCTGGCAGGCCGCGCTGGTCGGAGCGCTAGTCGGAACGCCGGCCGCGTTGACCGTTCGCCCTAGGACTTGAGAGTTGTAATTGAACTCCGCGGTGGAGTTCGGGTAACTGCCGGGCTGGCCCGGCGGGTTGGCCTCGACCCAGTCGGCCATCGAAAAAGCCGGGTTGCGCGCGCGGCCCGTCTGATCCCAGAGGTACGCGCCTCCGACCCACGTGAATCGATCACGGCCGCCCGTGAACTGAAACTCGTGGCTCGTCAGGTCGAGCTCGTTGTTGAAGTAGTCGATATAGAAGTTGAACTCGCCGGCGTCCCAATCGTTGTACTGGCGCGTGTCGTTGAACGTGTGGCCGAGTAGATACTGGAAGCCGATGTTGTCGGTGACGTCGACCTTCAGATCGACGGTCTGCTGCTCGAGCCACTCGCGCGAAGGCACCGTCGTGTCCTGACGGCCCTCCCACTCGCCGACGAGCCCGCCGGGCTCGCCTGAGCAGGTGTAATGGCAGTTCCACCGGCCTCCGCTCGCGAGGTCGTAGGCGAGCGAGAGACCCATCTGGTAGCCGGAGTTGAAGCCAATCTGATTGCTGATGAACGTGTTGACGCGTGCCTGCGTGTCGACGACCGTGTCTTGCTGGGCGTTGAAGCGCAGGCTCACGCGGTCCGACGGCTCCCAGATGAAGTCCGCGCGAACGACGTCGTTCTGGAACGCGCCGGTCTTTTGTCCCGTCGTCAAGCTCGTGATGTAGCCCTCGCGGTCGTAGCTCGCGAGTGTGAAGCGCGAGCGGAACGTATCCGTGAACGGCAGATCGAGCGTGCCCTTGATGTCGCGACGATCGAGATTGCCGACCGTCATGTCGAGCTGCACGCCGTACTGGTCGGACGGCCCCTTCGTATAGAGCCGGATCGCGCCACCCGTAGAGTCGCGGCCGTACAGAGTACCCTGCGGTCCGCGCAACACTTCGACGCGGTCGACGTCGACGAACTCGCGCAGCAGCAGGCCATTGTTCGATACCTGCCAGATGCCGTCGATGTAGGTGCCGACGTTCGGGATGCCGCGCATCGTGAACGACGCCGTGTTCGTTCCGGCCAAGTTGCCGGCGACGACGAGGTTCGGCACGACGGCCTTGAGGTCCTCCATGTTCTCGATGCCCTGCCGCTCGAGCATGTCGCCCGTGAAGGCGACGACGGCGAGCGGCACGTCTTGCAAGTTCTGCTCGCGCCGGGTCGCCGTGACGACGATCTCTTCGAGGCCTTCGTTGGGTTGGTTTTGCGCCCACGCTATCTGCGTGACGGCGGCGGACGATCCGGCTAGTGCAGCCACGATCGCCGTGTGCAACGTCGTTCTCTTCATCGGTCTTACCCCCCGGTAAGCGTTTCGGTTGCGAATTGACCACGTCGGTCAAGCGGGGGATTTTGCGACTGAAGTTAACAAAACGCTATGGGTGGCGACAGACCCACCCTCGGAACGACCTCGGGGGCGTAGCGACCGCGCTACAACTACCTAACTGGGCAGATATTTTTGCTCGCGAGGGCGGGATGCCGAAAACGCCGACGGCCGGGAGCTCGCGCCCCCGGCCGTCGAAACGATCGAGAAACCTCGTCCGTTAGAAGCTGCGCTTGAACGTGATGGCAGACTCACGCGGGCGGGACGGCTGGCCGTGGATATAGCCCGCCGGACCCCAGAGGTCGAACAGCGTCACGTAGTAGTACTCGTCCGTCAGGTTCGTGACCTCGAGCGCCGTTTCCCACGCGTCGTTCCCTGAGCGCCAGGTGAGACGCGCATTGGCCAGAGTGTAGGCGTCGATGAAGTTCGTCGGCGCGTTGACGGCGTTCGAGTAGACCTCGCTCGTGTACGCGACGTCGAGCCGCGGCGTGAAGGTCCCGCCGCCGGGCAGCATGAAGCCGTATTGGATGCCGAGGCTTGCCTTATCCTCGGGCGTATACGGCGTGATCATGCCGAGCGTGACCGCCGTCGAGCCCGGGATGATCGTCGTGTACTTGAAGTCGAGGTGGCTCAACGACGCGTCCATCGAGAACTGCTCCGTCGGATGCCACTCGGCTTCGAGCTCGACACCCCAGACCTCGGCATCGCCGACGTTGTTCTGGCTCGCGCACGGGGTCTGCTGACCCGGCGGCGCCCACGCGCAGACCGTCGTCGGCAGCTGGATGTCGACGTAATCGTTCCAGAACACGGCGGCGTTCAAACGCGTATTGCCGCCCAGCGTGCTCTTGAAGCCGACCTCGTAGCTGTCGAGCGTCTCCGGCTTGAACGCGTTCAACTGACTCGGGAAGAACGGCCGCGCGTTGTTGCCGCCGGCCTTGTAGCCCGTCGAGACCTGACCGTAGAGCATCGTCGCGTCGCCTACGTCATACGAAAGCGCGACTCGGTAATCGGTGCTGTCGCTGGAGTACGAGACGGACAGGTTATCCAGACCGAACACACCGCAGTTCGGCGGGTTCGCTGCTTCCCAGAACCAGAAGGTCGTGCAGGCCTGGACCGGCGTCAGGTCGGGGTTGCGGCGGCGGAAGGTGTAGCTCTTCTCATCCTCCGAGTAGCGCACGCCGAGCGAGAGATTCAATCGCTCCGTCAGGTCGAATGCCGCATGCGCGTAGGCGGCCTTGTTCGTCGCCGGCACCAAGTCGGGGCCGTGGATGAAGTCGAAACCGACGTAGGGCAGGTCGACGCGCGCGTCCTCGGCCGTGTCTTGGTCGAGGTAGAACAGGCCGAACGTCAGATCGACTCGGTCTCCGACTGCTGCGCTGAGCCGCAGCTCCTGCGTCCACTGCTCGTGGTCGAGATGTTGCAGTAGTTGCTGGACGACGAGCGGCGAGCCGTCGGTGTCTTCTGCGAACGAGTTCTCGTAGGTGCGGTAGGACGAGACCGAAAGCAGCGAGAGGTTGTCGGTGATCTGCCAATTCAGGTTGATCGCCGTATCCCACGCCGAGAGCGTGTTGACGGGATCGATGACGTACGGCTTGAACAGGTCCGTGTTGGCGCCTGTCGTGCCGCCTTGGAACAACGGGCTCGGAGTGCTCAAGCCGTCGTTCACGTAGGTCGCGTAGTTCATGTACGTGCCGCCCGTCACGAAGCGGCTGTCGTACGGAACGTCGATTCCGGCCTGAAAAGTGCCGTTGCCGTTGTTGTCGAAGTAGGTCGGCACCGTGCCGCCCGCGTTCGGGTCGAACGTCGGGTTATTCGGCACTGGGGATGCAAACGGCGGCGTGACGGGACCGTTTGGCGAGAGCCAAGGGAAGTTCGATCCGGAGTGGTCCTTAGCGGCAACCAGCACGCCAGCCTGTGACTCCGAGTCGTCGTTGACGATGCTCGCGGCGATGTCGACCGTGAAGTTGTCGCTGGCCTCCCAGCGCAACGCCAGGCGGCCGGTCGTGTACGACTGGCCGCCCTCGGTGCCGAGGTCGCAGCCGTAGGTTTGTGCGAAGGTCGGGAGCCCGCCCGGTGTTCCCGGGCGCGGCGATCCGTGCGAGCACGCGTAGTCGACACGATCCACGTAGCCGTCCATCGCCTTCGCGATGCCCGCGACGCGCATGTAGAGCTTGTCTTCAACGAGCACGAGGCCGGCCGCGCCTTTGATCTCGGTGCGGTTGAACTCGCCCTTCGTCAGCGACACGTTGATGTCGTCGTCGCCGTCGGGCTTGCGCGTGAACAGCTTGATCGCTCCGCCGATCGCGTTGCGCCCGGCGAGCGTGCCCTGCGGCCCGCGGAGGATCTCGACCCGATCGAGGTCGAGCAGATCGAGCAGATTGCCCGTGATCGTCGAGTAATAGACGTCGTCGACGTAGATGCCGATGCCGGGCTCGACCGACGGATTGAAGTCCGTCTGCCCGATGCCCCGAATGAACGCGACGAGTGCGCTGCCGAACGAAGAGCCGGCCGGACGCAGCGATACGTTCGGAGCCTGCGCGGTGATTTGCGCGAGCGTCGTTTGCCTGCGCGCTTCGAGCATGTCCGCGTTTACCGCCGTGATCGCGATCGGCGTGTCCTGCACATTCGCTTCACGAAACTCGGCCGTAACGATGATCTCCTCGAGAGCGCCTTCCTGCGACCAGGCGACTTGCGTGCCCGCCGCGGTGTAACCCGCGAGCGCGGCAACGATCGCCGAATGCAATGCTGTCCTCTTCATTGAAAATCCCCCGGGCGTATGAGTGGAGTTGCGAATTGACCACGACGGGTCGACCCGAAAGATTCTGCGACTGCATATGGAAAAACGCTAGCGGCCGCCAGAGCGACAAGTTCGGCCGCCATGCGACGGTTGCGCTGGCGCGACAGGTAAGCTGACGGAATCGTCAGCTTCGAGCCGAAAGGGGTGGCGAAACGAGCGCGGCCCCGCGAGGGGGGCCGCGTCGAATTAGCGGGCGGGGACTGAGGTTAGGCGAAGATCTCGTCGTCGGTGGGCACCTTCTTGTTCGTGATGACCTTGCCGATGCGCGAGACGTTCATCAGGTGCTTGTAGTCGAGGTTCTCCGAGATCGAGTTGCCGCCCCAGGAGCCGCAGCCGAGCGTCGTCGTCGGCGCGAAGCCGTTCGTCAGCGACCCGCCGGCCGTCAACGAGCTCGCCTGATTGACGACGAGCCGACTGATCGGCAGCTCGACGCCGGCCTCGCGGATGTTGCTCTCATCGTTCGAGTGCAGCGCCGCGGAGTGGCCCGCGCCCTCGACGAGCAAGTTCGCCTTTGCTTTCGCGACGGCGTCCTTGAACGTCTTGTACGGCAGGATGGCCACGACGGGGCAGAGCTTCTCTTTGGCAAGCAGGTCCGCAGTGCCTGCGCCCTTGGCCGGCAGCAGGATGATGCGCGCGCTCGCCGGCACGTCGATGCCGACCAACGCGCCGATCTCGCGCGCCGATTTACCGACGACGTCCTTGTTGAGGTGGCCGTCCGGAAAGACGAGCTTGCGCAGCTTCTCGATGTTCGCTTCGTCGTCCGTGAACCAGACTTTGCCCGTGTCCTTGAAGAGCTTGACGGTCTCGTCGTAGCTCTCTTCGGGCGTCAGCACGAATTGCTCGTGCGAGCAGATGATGCCGTTGTCGAACGCCGCGCCCGTGACGATCTTGCCGACGGCGTCTTTGAAGTCGACGCCGCGGTCGATGATGACGGGCACGTTGCCGGCGCCGACGCCGTACGACGGTTTGCCCGACGAGTACGCCGACTTCACCATCGCGCCGCCGCCCGTTGCGACGACGACGTCGACCGACTTCATGAGCTCCTGAGTCTTTTCGACCGAGCCCTTCTTGATCGTTTGCACGAGGTTGTCGGGGCCGTCGTGCTTCTTGACGATCTTCATGAACTCGTTCGTCAGGTGCTCGGTGCACTTCTGCGCCTTCGGATGCGGCGCGAAGATCACGGCGTTGCCGGTCTTCAGCGCGAACATGCCGTTGCACATCGGCGTGGCGATCGGGTTCGTGACGGGGCACACGGAGGCGACGATGCCCATCGGCTTCGCGACGAACACGAGGTTGTTCTCGGGATCCTCGCCGATGACGCCGCGCGACTTCTTGCCCTTCAGGCTGTTCCAGATGACGCGCGCTTTGCCTTTCTTCTTGAGGACCTTGTCCTCGTAGTTGCCGATGCCCGTCTCGTCGACGGCCATCCGGGCGAGTGTCTCGGCGTTGTCGTAGACGTACTTCGCCATGTCGCGCACGATGGCGTCGACTTGCTCTTGCGAGAAAGCCTCGTAGACGGCCTGCGCCTTGCGGGCCTTGGCCACCAACTCTTGTACTTCGTTATCGGCGGCGACGACGCGTTCCGGTCTGCTCATGGGTGCTCCTGCACGAACTAATGGCGAGGTCAGAGCCGGGTATTATCCAAGGTTGACGCGGCTTCCGGCAACCCGGCACGATGGCCGGCGTTGACAAAACAAGGCCTTACGACGGTGCGTAGCGGCTATTGGCAGGACCTCACGACGACCGATTTCGGCCGCGTCGACGCCGAGCGAACGATCGGCTTTCTGCCCGTGGCGGCCGTCGAGCAGCACGGCCCGCACCTGCCGCTCGCCACCGACGCCCTCATCAACGAGGCGCTCGTCCGCGCGACGCTCGAACGGGCGCCCGAGGGCGCGACGCTGCTCGTCCTGCCCGCGCAGAACGTCGGCCTGAGCCCCGAGCACACGAGCTTCGCCGGCACCTTGTCGATTCGCGACATGACGTTGCTCGACGCGTGGACCGATATCGGCCGCAGCGTCGCGCGCACGGGCATGCGCAAGCTCATCGTGCTGAACACGCACGGCGGCCAGAAGACGCTCGTCGATCTCTTGGCCGTTCGGCTTCGCTCCGAGCTCGGCATGCTCGTCGTGCGCACGACGTATTTCGCGTTAGGCGCGCTGCCCGGTTTGTTCGACCCCGTCGAGGTCGTTCACGACATTCACGGCGGCGAAGTCGAGACGTCGCTGATGCTGCACATCAAGCCCGAGCTCGTGCGCACGGCGGCGCTCGCCGACTTCAAAGGATTGCCGCACGAGCTCGCGGCCCGCAACAAATTGCTCGGCGCCGAAAAGCCGATCGGCTTCGGCTGGCGCGCCGAGGATCTGAATTCCGCCGGCGCTTGCGGCAACGCCGCGCGCGCCGATGGCCGCCGCGGCGCGCAACACCTGTCGTATCTGGCCGACCGCCTCGCGGCGCTCGTCAGCGAAGTCGCGGCCACGCCGCTGACGATTCTTCGCTAGCGTTACGTCGTGGCGCGCAAGCCGCAACCGAACGTCGACGAGGAGCTCGCGGCGCTCGACGAGTTGCCCGACGAGCGCGCCGCAAAAATTGCCACGCTGCAACGCGCGCTCGCGGGACACTACCGCGTCGTCGCGAAGGCGGCGCGCGCGGCCGAGGATGCACTGCTCTACGAGTTGCTCCCCGCGCTCAAGTCTTCGTATTCGCGTCTCCTCGACAAGCCGCTGAAGCAGGATCCGAGCTGCTTCGCGAAGAAGGCGCTCGCGCGTGCGCTCGTCGCGCTCGACTGCAACGATGTCGAGTTCTTCCTCGGCGGGCTTCGCTATCGACAACTCGAGCCCGTGTGGGGCGGCACGGCCGATACGGCCGTCGACGTGCGCGCGAGCTGCGCGATGGGTCTCGTCGCCTCGGGCTATCCGCGTGCCCTCGTCGAGCTCACTGCGCTCATGAACGATGCGGACGCGGGGGCGCGTCTCGGCGCCGTGCGGGCGATCGCCTGCGGCAACCAGCGCGAGGCCGAGCTGCTGCTGCGCGCAAAGGCGCTCGGCGGCGATGCGGAGCCGCAAGTGCTCGGCGAGTGCTTCACGGGCTTGCTCGCTATCGCACCGGAGGAATCGATCCCGTTCGTCGCCGCCTACCTCGCGCACGCCGACGACGCGCTGCGTGAGCTCGCGGCGCTCGCGCTCGGCGGATCGAGGCTCGACGGCGCGCTGCGACCGCTGAAGGACGCGTGGAGCGAGGTGCTGCTCAGCGAGGAATTTCGTCACGCGCTTCTGCGCGCGGCCGCGGCGCATCGCAGCGAGGCCGCGTTCGACTGGTTGCTCGAAATCGTCGGCGACGCTCGCGTGCCCGTTGCCGTGGCCGTCATCGAGGCGCTCGCGGCTTACAGGCACAACGCGCGGCTCATGCAGCGGCTTACCAGCGCCTTGAACGAGCGCGGCGACGAAGCGCTGCTCGAGCATCTCGTCGCGCTTGCTCGGTGACGGGCCATGTCCGATTCGCACTTCGAGGTCCGCCGCGCCACCGAGAAAGATGCCGCAGAGCTCGCACACCTTGGCGAGGTCACGTTCACGGAAACGTTCGGACATCTCTATCCGCCGGCAGACGCCACCGCCTACATCACCCGCGCGTTCACGGAGAAGGCCTGTCTCGAAAAGCTAGCGGATTCGCGCATGGCTTATTGGTTGGCGCACGCCGAAAGCGAGCCAGCCGTGGGATTTGCGCTCGCCGGTTACTGCAAGCTGCCGGTTCCGAATCTCGAGCCCACGGCAGGCGAGCTGCGCCAGCTGTATGTCCGTGCGGGATACCAGAATCAGCGTCTCGGCACGCTGCTGTTCGATGCGGCCGTCGACTGGCTCGAGGCGCGCTATGCGCCGCTCTATATCGGGGTTTGGTCGGAGAATTACGGCGCGCAGCGCTTTTATGGCCGCCACGGATTCGTGAAGATCGGCGAGTATGGGTTTCCGGTCGGTAAGACGGTCGACCGCGAGTTCATTCTCAAGCGTTCATCCCGAACAGCAGCATCGACGGTGAAGCGATGATCTTTCGACGAAGCATTGCGGCCGTCGTCGTCGCGCTCGCGCCGCTCGCCGCAGCGACGGCCGTTTGGTCACAACCGAGCGACGAGTTGCCACGCCGCGCGGCGCTCGGCGTCGCGCTTGCCGTGAACGATGCCGGCGCGGTCTCCGTCAGCGGAGTGGGCGACGGCTCCGCGGCCGTTGCGGCGGGCATCAGGGCCGGCGACGTCATTGCGGCACTCGACGGAACGCCGATCGCGACGACGGCGCAAATGCAGTCGATCATCGGCGCGCATCGCGGCGGCGACGTGCTCGCGATCGACGTGGAACGAGGCGGAGCGCGAAGCCGCTTGCTCGCGACCCTGCAGCCGTTTCCGAGCGAACGTTTGCCGAATACGACATTCAGCTATGGCCACGTCACGCTCGACGACGGCACGCGTCTGCGCACGATCGTTTCGACGCCGATGAACGCAAGTGAGCGCGCCCCCGCGGTGCTGATGATCCAAGGCGGCGGGTGCAGCTCCATCGACGTGCCGCAGGCCGGCAGCACGGGCCCTAATGCGCTGATCCACGCGATCGCGACGCGGGGATTCGTCACGATGCGGGTCGACAAGCCCGGCGCCGGCGACAGCGACGGTCCGCCGTGCGCCGAGATCGGTTATCGCGAAGAGTTGGCCGGATACCGTGCAGCGCTCCGTGCTTTGGTGGCAAATCCCGCGGCCGATCCCGACCGAGTCTTCTTGCTTGGCCTGTCACTCGGCGGATTCTTCGCGCCGATCATCGCGCAAGACGCCAAGATCGCCGGCATAAGCGTCTACGGCACGATCGCGTTCACGCCGACGCCGTATCCCGGCCGCAGCGAGCGCTTCTTCCGCGAGATCGCGGAAGTCGACGACATCCTCGAGATTTGGAAGCAGGTCGACGCTCGCGTGCAGGTCCTGCACGGCACGTACGATGCGACGGCGACGGCAAGCGATCACGCCAAGATCGCCGCGGCCGTCAACGCCGCGCATCCCGGCCACGCCGAGCACCGCGAGCTCGAAGCGCTCGATCACGGCGCTACGCGCCAACCGTCGCTCGACGCCGGCGAGCGCAATCCCGGCGGCGGCGAGCAGGTCACCGACCTGCAGGACGCCGTGCTCGAATTCTTGAGCGCGGGCTGAGCCGTTGACGTGGGTAGGCTCTCGGCCGACCCTAGCGACCAATCCGAATTCGAAAATTTTGGGGGAGTCATGCACAGCGCGATCTCGATGCGAGTGATCGGAGCGGCCGTCGCCGTCATCTTCACGGCGGCCTCACAAGCGCAGCCGCCGTCGGCGCGCGAGGTGCTCGAGCAAGCCGCGACCGCGATGGGCGGTTTGCAGCGACTGCAGGGCCTCGACAATCTCGTCATGACGGGCTTCGGCCAATACGTCAATCAACAAGGCGGCAGCGCGCTGTCGCCGGATCCGCACGCGCCGCTCAAGTGGACCGTCGCGCACGACGCCGAGCGGATTTTCGATTTTAAGAACGAGCGAGCGCTTAACCTCGACCGGCGCGGCTCGCTGTTCCCGTTCGCGATCGAGCGACCGTGGGATCGTACGAGCCAAGTGCAGACCGGGGTCGCGGCGCTCGACCATCCCGTGCCCGCTGTGCTCGAGGCGCTCGATGCCGACACGCGGCTCGGGCCTGTCAGCGTCGAGGACGGTCTCCTCGTCGTTCCGTTCACGACTGCACAGGGCCCGACGGTGTGGCTCGCCGTTGATCCCGCCACGAAGCTACCCGCGTGGGTACGCTCGATCGGGCCGAGCACGACGCTCGGCGACATCACGACGACGACCTATTTCACGGGCTACTTGCCGTTCGGCGATCTGCAGCTGCCCGTCGGCCTAACGTCCGAGATGGATTGGCGCCACGTGACGTCGATGATGTTCAACGTCGATTCGTATCGCATCAACGCAACGAACCTGCCGCCGTTCCCGGCGCCCGCGGCTCCGCCGCCCGCGGCCGAGCGCCGCGCCGAAGCGAAGAAGCTCGCCGACAAGGTCTGGGACGTGCGCATCGGCGGCAACGGCGGGGCCGTCATCGAGTTCGCCGATCACCTCGTGATGTTCGAGGCCTACAACAACGAGGCCGATACGTTCGCGCGGCTCGACGTCGCCGACGCGCTCGTGCCGGGCAAGAAAGTCACGCAGGTGATTGTCACGCACCACCACTTCGATCACAGCGGCGGCTTGCGCGCCGCGGTCTCGCGCGGGCTCACGATCATCGCGCGACGTGGCAATGAGGGAATCTTCCGCGAGATGGTCGCGCGCCCCGCGCCGAACTTTCCGGACGCGCTCGCGCGCAACCCGCAGCCGCTGAAGTTCGTGCCCGTCGACGATCAGCTCACGCTCGACGACGGCACGATGCGCGTCGACGTCTATCGCGCAATAGGCCACCTGCACATGGCCGAGGCGGTCGTCGGCTACATTCCGGGCCCGCGCATCTTCATGGAAGGCGACTTCACGACCTACGACTGGGATTGGAACTGGTGGGGCGGTGCGTATCTCGACACCGTCGAGCGCTACGGGTTGAACCCGGCCATGAACGTCCCGGTGCACGGTATCGTCACGACGTTCGACGAGGCGATCGCGGCGATCGAGAAGCAAGTGAAGAACGCGCGCGACTATTGCACGCGGCAAGCGCGCGCCGGCGTGTTTCCCGCGGGCTGCCCGGTTCAGTATTCGCGCGACGCGAGGCGTTAGTGACGGCGCGCGGAGCCAGTAAGGCGCTGCGCCGCATTCTCGGCACGGACCTGCCGCTGATCCAAGCGCCCATGGCGGGCGTGCAGGGGAGCACGCTGGCCGTTGCCGTGGCCAATGCCGGCGGCCTCGGCTCGCTCCCGTGCGCGATGCTCACGGTCGAGGCGATGCGCAAGGAGCTCGCAGCGACTCGCGCCGGCACCACCAGCCCGTACAACGTGAATTTCTTCTGCCATACGCCGCCGGCGCCGAGCGCCGCGAGCGAAGCCGCGTGGCGAAAGCTCCTGAAGCCGTACTTCGACGAGTACGGCATCGATGCCAATTCCATCCCGCCCGGCCCCGGCCGCGCTCCGTTCAGCAGCGAGTGGGCCGATGCGCTCGAAGAGTTCCAACCGCGCGTGATCAGTTTTCACTTTGGCCTGCCGCCGACGCCGCTGCTGGCGCGAGTCAAGCGTTGGGGATCGGTGATTCTTGCGTCGGCGACTACGGTGGACGAGGCGCGTTGGCTGGAGGAGAACGGCGTCGACGCAGTCATCGCGCAAGGTGTCGATGCAGGCGGTCACCGCGGCACGTTTCTCTCGGAGGACTTGAGCACGCAGGTCGGCACGTTCTCGCTCGTGCCTCAGATCGTGCAGGCCGTGAAGGTCCCGGTGATTGCCGCGGGCGGTATCGCCGACGCGGATGGCGTGGCAAGCGCGATGGCGCTCGGTGCCGCCGGCGTGCAAATAGGGACTGCTTATCTGCTCTGCCCGGAGGCCACGACCAGCGCCGTCCACCGCGCGGCGCTCAAGAGCGCAGCAGCAAGGCATACGGCTCTGACCAACTTGTTCACGGGACGGCCGGGTCGCGGCATCGTCAACCGTTTGATGAGAGAGCTCGGGCCGATCAACGGTCTTGCGCCTGTGTTTCCGTTAGCGACGTCCGCCGTTGCGCCGCTGCGCGCAAAAGCCGAGGCGGAGGGTAAGGGTGACTTCTCGCCGTTGTGGTCCGGGCAGAACGTGACCGGGTGCAAAGAGATTCCCGCCGCCGAGCTCACGCGAGATCTCGCCAGGAAGCTGTAGTAGCTAGCCGCTCGATTTCTCGGCGAGGTCGAGGTGACCCGCGCGCTCGTGCTTCGCGCGCAAGTAGCGTTCGTTGTGCGAGTTGCTCGTCGTGACGAGCGGTAGCCGGCCCGTGACCTCGATGCCGTGGTCGCGCAGCGAAATGATCTTCTGCGGGTTGTTCGTCAGCAGGCGAATCCGCCGATAGCCGAGCTCCATGAGCAGCGCGGCCGCGACGTCGTAACTGCGCTCGTCGGCAAGGAAGCCCAAATGACGGTCGGCGTCGACGGTATCGAGCCCGCCGTCTTGGAGCACGTAAGCGCGCAACTTGTTCGGCAGGCCGATGCCGCGGCCTTCCTGGTCGAGATAGAGCAGCACGCCGCCGCCAAGCGCTTCGATGCGCGCGACGGCCGTGCGCAGCTGCTCGCCGCAATCGCAGCGCAAGCTGCCCAAGAGATCGCCCGTCAGGCACGCCGAGTGCAACCGCACGGGCACCGAAGTCGCGGGATCGGGTTTGCCGATGACGACGGCGACATGCTCGCCGAGACTGTGCTCATCGCGGAACACCGCGATCTCGCACTCGAGTGCCTCGGCGAGCGGCACGCGCGCGCGGCTCAGGAGCTGCAGCGCGTGATGGCCGAAGCGCGGCGCGTGATGCGCGACGTCGCCGACGGCGATCGCCATGACACCCGGCAGAGCATCGGTGCCCGCATCGAAGCCGATCAGCGCCGGTACGAGCCGGCCGGCTTTCGCGAGCTGAAACGATGCGGTGACGAGCGGTGCATTTGGAGGTGTGGGATCGACGTCGAAGCCCGCGCCGCCGACAGGCCCCATACCCGCGACACCCGCGAGCGCCCGCAAGCCATCGAGATCGAGATCGCGCAGACATTCAGCGACTGTTGACCCTGCGCGTCCTCGAGCGCTGCGCCGAGGAGGGCCTTCCGATCTACCTGTACGGCTCGACGGAGTCCACATTGGAGCGACTGGTCACCTCGCTCGGCGCCCTCCTGCCGGCCCTGAAGGTGGCCGGCGCGGAGCCGTCCAAGTT
>Ga0111539_10005859_pt1 | contig 15880 bp, 17 predicted proteins | sample RhiMethybrSRZTD1_FD_79667 | JGI IMG/M metagenome (GOLD analysis project Ga0111539, IMG submission 79667) | Populus rhizosphere microbial communities from Tennessee, USA - Rhizosphere MetaG P. TD hybrid SRZTD1 (version 2) (version 2) | ecosystem: Host-associated > Plants > Roots > Rhizosphere >... | reverse complement strand
GCTCTTCCTGGACGGTCCCGTCCAGGTCGTCCGCGCCGAACCAGAGCGCCGTCTGGGCTACGCTGACGCCCGTCGCAATCCAGAACGCCTTGATGTGCGGGATGTTGTCCAGCATCAGGCGGGCCACCGCGTGGACGCGCAGCGTGTCCGACGCGGTCGGCGCCGGCAGCTTGCGCATCTGGTTGTTGTCGGGGTGGAACGCCAGCGGGATGAACGCCTGGAAGCCGCCGGTCTCGTCCTGCAGCGCCCGCGCGCGCATCATGTGATCGACGCGCTCCGCGCTGGTCTCGATGTGCCCGTAGAGCATGGTCACGTTCGAGCGCATGCCGAGGCGGTGGGCGATGCGATGGATGTCGAGATACCGCTCGCTGCCGCATTTGTCGTGCGCGATCTTGCGGCGGACGCGCTCGGCGAAAATCTCGGCGCCGCCGCCGGGCAGCGAATCGAGCCCGGCGTCCATCAGCTCGCGCAGCACCTGCTCGTCGCTCTTGCCGTAGAGATCGGCGAAGAAGGCAATCTCCACCGCGGTGAAGCATTTCAGGTGGATGTCGGGCCGGATGCGCTTGAAGCCGCGCAGGAGCTCCGTGTAGTAGTCGAACGGCAGATCCGGGTGCAGCCCGTTGACGACGTGGATTTCAGTGAGCGGCTGGTCGGCGCGCCGGCGCAGCTTGTCCCACGCCTGCTCCAGCGACATCGTGTAGGCGCCCTCGTCTCCCGGCTTCAGGCGGGCGAAGGCGCAGAACAGGCAGCTGGCGACGCAGACGTTGGTCGCTTCCAGGCGGATGTTGTAGTTGTAGAAGGTGCGGCCGCCGTGCCGCTTCTCGCGCTCACGGTTGGCGAGCCAGCCGACCGCGAGCAGGTCGGGGGCCTCGAACAGGCGGACGCCATCCTCGAAGTCGAGGCGGACGCCGGCATCCAGCTTGTCGGAGATGTCGAGGAGTTGCGCGGAGGCCAGGCGCGAGCGCATCGCCCGCGCCCCTCAGGAAACGCCGAAGATCTGAACGCGCAGCGACCGCGCGCGCGGTCCGTCGAGCTCGGCCATCAGAATCCGCTGCCATTGCCCGAGCACCACCTCGCCGCCGCTGATCTGCAGCGTCAGGTTGTGGCCGAGCAGCATCGCGCGCAGGTGCGAATCGGCGTTCATCCGGTCGCAGTCCGAGTGGTTCGGATCGTTGTGCATGTACTCGGCGTCGCGGGCAACCATGTGCTCGAGGAACCGCTTGATGTCGGCGAGCAGCGCGACCTGGAATTCGTTGATGAACAGCGTGCAGGTCGTGTGCATCGACCAGAGGCTGACGAGACCCTCGCTGATGTTGAAGCGCCGCACGAACTCCATGATGCGGTTCGTCAGATCGATGAGCTCGATGCGCTCTTCGGTCTCGACGACGAATGTCTCGCCATGAATGGTAAGGCCGCCAACCGTCGCGCTCGCCACGCCTTCGACGGGCTTCTCGCGGACGGTGACAGTCGAACTCTTGCTCATGCGTTCCCCTTCAGTTGGCTCGGTAAGTCGCGTCCCATCTTCGGACACGATCGGCCAATGTTACGAGAAAACAACGCTGAGTAGCAACCCTGCTATACTCCGCCGCTGCGGGGTTCGCCATGCCGGCGGGCCGCGCATTAGCGACGCATCAACCCCGGCGGCCACGCGAAGTGGGTGCGAATCCCACACGGTCCCGCCACTGTAAGCGGCCACGCTTCGCCGAGGTCGCAGCTTTCCGGTCCGTGTCGCCGGAACGCCGCGGCCGCCACTGAGCCCTCAGGGCTTGGGAAGGCGCGCGAACGCGGTTTTACGCCGCAAGTCAGGAAACCTGACCCCGGGGGCGTCCAATTTCCACGGCGCGCGAGACGCCGAAGGAGTCCCTCATGCGTTGGTCCTGCCTTGCGCGGCTGGCTGCGGCCTGCCGTCCGGTTGCTCTCCTCGTTCTCATCAACGCGACGGTCGCCACGGCTGCGCCGCGCGAAGACGGCGCGCAGCGCGCCGCCGAGTCGAACCGATCCCGCGCCGCGATCAGCGGCACGGTCGTCGATCCGCTCGGCGCGATTGTGGCACGCGCTGCAGTCGCCCTCGTTCGCGACGACGGGCGGAACATTGCGGACACGTCGACCGGCGCGCGCGGCGAATTCGCCTTCGACGCCGTCGACGAGGGACGCTACTACATCGAGGTGCGCGCCGACGGGTTCCGGCCGCGGACAACCGACGCCATGTTCGTCGCCGCCGGCGCCCGCGCGGCGATCGAGATCGGGCTCCAGATCGGCGCGGTCGCGCAGCAGGTGGTGGTCAGCGCCACGGCCGGCGAAGTGCCGCAGTCGCAGGTGGGCGCTGCCGTCTCGGTCGTCGACTCGGCGCTCGTCGACGCGCTCGGCAACACCGATCTCGTCGAGTCGATGCGCGCCGTGCCCGGCGCCGCGATCACGCAGGTTGGCGCGCACGGCGGCACGGCATCGATTTTCATCCGCGGCGGCGCATCCAATTTCACCAAGCTGCTGGTCGACGGCGTGCCGGTGAACGACATCGGCGGCGGGCTCGACCTCGCCGATCTGGCGACGACGGGGATCGATCGCGTCGAGGTGCTGCGCGGGGCGAACAGCGTGCTCTACGGCACCGATGCCCTCGCCGGCGTCATCAACATCACCACCCGCCGCGGCCAGCGGCGCATTCCCGAGGCGAGCTTCGCGGTCGACGCCGGCAATCTCGGGACGTCGCACGAAGAGGGGTCGTTCGGCGGGGCTCTCCAGCGCTTCGACTACTTCGCCGCCCTGTCGCACCTGCAGACGGAGAACGCCGTCCCGAACAACGATTATCGGAACACCACGCTGGCGACGCGACTCGGAGTCGTCGCCGGCGCACGAACCGTCGTCAGCGGCACGATCCGGCGGATTGGCACGGCGCTCGGCAGCCCGAATGCGTTCAACTACTACGGCGTCGCCGACGATTCATCGCAGGAGCGCACCTCCACATATGGGTCGATCGCGGCCGAGTCGATCTGGTCGCCGCGATGGACGAGCACCGTGCGCGTCAGCGTTGCCAGCCAGGACTACCACTACGTCAACCCGTCGCCGTCGGGCGAGCGATCCGATCCGTCGCCGTTCGCGAACTTCCTCGGCAACCCGGTGGCCATCTCCGCGAACGGCAGGACCGTCACCGGCCGGGCGATTCTCGATTTCGGAGGCGACTATCCATCGCCGTTCGACGCCGGCTTCTCGCGACGCCTGCTCTACGGCGACGCGGTCTTCCGGGCCACGCAGTCGTTCGACGTCGCCGGCGGCGTGCGAGTCGAGAGCGAGGATGGCAGGTCCGGCAGGTCTTCGAAGACCTCGCGCGTCAACTCGGGGGCGTTCGTCGAGGCGCGCGGGGCGTTGCGCAACTACCTCTACGTCAACGGCGGGCTCGGCTTCGACAACAACGACGTCTTCGGCTTCGCGTGGACGCCCCGCGTGTCGGCCGCGGCCTACCTGCGGCAGCCGTCTTCAACCGCGGCGCTCGGCGACACCAAGCTGACGTTCAACGCCGGCAAGGGCATCAAGGAGCCGAGCCTCGGCCAGGAGTTGTCCTCGCTCGTCTCGTTGATTCCACCGGCAACGGCGACGACGCTGGGCATCGAGCCGGTCGGTCCGGAACGGAGCCGCAACGTCGACGCCGGCATCGAGCAGGGGCTTGCCGGCGGCCGCGGCCGTGTCCGCGTCTCCTACTTCAACAACGAGTTCTTCGACCTGATCGAGTTCGTCAACCGGAGCGTGCTGCCGCGGCTCGGCGTGTCGGCCGAGGCGGCATCGGCGGCGGGCTTCGGCGCCTACGTCAACGCGCAGTCGAACAAGTCGGCCGGCGTCGAGGTGTCGGCAGAGATTGCGGGCGGTCCGCTGAAGCTGCTCGCGTCATACACTTACGTCGACGCCACGGTCACCAAATCGTTCAGCAGCAGCGCGCTCAGCCCGGCAATCAACCCGGCGTTTCCGGGCATCCCGATCGGCCAGTTCTCGCCGCTCGTCGGCGCACGACCATTCCGTCGTCCGGCCAACTCGGGCAGCATCATCGTCACCTACTCGAGCCGTCGCGCGCAGGCGTCGCTCGCCGGCTTCTTCGTCGGCAAGCGCGACGACAGCACGTTTCTGACCGACCAGTTCTTCGGCTTCTCGCTGCTGCTGCCGAACCAGGACCTCGATCCGGCGTATCAGAAGTTCGACTTCAGCGCCTCGTACCAGATGCATCCGCGCGTGCGGGTTCTCGCGGTGATCGAGAATCTCCTCGATCGGAGGTTCGAAGGCGCGGCCGGCTATCCGGCGCTGCCGCGGACGGTCCGCGCCGGCGTGCGGCTGGGATTCTGATGCTCCGCAAGCCCCGTGCGGCGATCTCCTGGAGCGGCGGCAAGGACAGCTGCGCGGCGCTAGCCCGCGCGCGCGGCGAATACGACGTGGTCGCGATGATCACGATGTTCGACGAGACCGCTTCGCGCAGCCGTTCGCACGGGCTGCGCGCGGCCATCCTCGCGGCGCAGGCGGAGCGGCTCGGCCTTCGCCAGGTGATTGGCTGCGGCAGCTGGGACGGCTACGACGCGGCATTCGCCAGGGCGCTGCAGGAGGTCGGGGCCGACGGTGTGACGCACGTGATCTTCGGCGACATCATGTTCGACGAGCATCGGCGCTGGGCGGAGCGGATGTGCGAGGGCGCGGCGCTGACGGCGGTCGAGCCGCTCTTCGGCATGTCGACGACGACGCTGTTCGAGGAGTGGACGGCATCCGGCGCCGACGCGCTGATCGTCACCGCGCGCGCCGCGCTGCTCGACGCGACCTGGCTCGGGCGGCCGCTGCGGCGCGAGATGCTCGACCAGTTCGCGCGGCTCGGCGTCGATCCCTGCGGCGAGCGCGGCGAATATCACACGCTCGTCGTCGGCTCGCCGCTTTTCACCCGTCCGCTGGCCGTCGCGGCCGGTGAACGGGTGCAGCGGTCGGGCTGCTGGGCGCTCGATCTCATTCCAGTCGATGCTGCCCTACCGGGAAGCCAGGATGCTCACCGCAGCTGACGTGTCGTTTGCGTATCGGCGCCGGGGCGGGCCCGATCACCGTGTGCTCGACGGCGTCTCGCTCACGGTCCGCCGCGGGTCGGTGGTCGGGCTGCTCGGCCCGAACGGATCGGGCAAGACGACGTTCCTGCGGATCCTGGCGGGCGTGCTGCCGCCGCAATCGGGCAGCGTGACCATCGACGGGCGGCCGATTGCGGAGATGAGCCGCCGCGAGCTCGCCCGGCGTGTCGCGGTGGTGCCGCAGGAGACGCACTCGACGTTCGACTTCAGCGTCATCGACATGGTGTTGATGGGACGGTATCCCCACCTCGGCACCTTCGAGCTCGAGGGTCCCGACGATCAGGCGATCGCGCGCGACGCGCTCGCCGCAACCGGCACCACCGCCCTCGCCGCACGCGCCTTCGCGACCCTGAGCGGCGGCGAGAAGCAGCGGGTCGTCATCGCCGGCGCGCTCGCCCAGGCGTCGGACGTGCTGCTGCTGGACGAGCCGACGGCGGCGCTCGACCTCGGCTACCAGCTCGAAATCACCGCGCTGCTGCGCCGGCTCAATCACGAACGCGGCACGACGATGATCGTGTCGACGCACGATCTGAATCTGGCGGCGGCGCTGTGCGAGGAGGTCGTGCTGCTGAAGCAGGGACGGGTGGTGGCGCAGGGCGCGACCGAAGCGACGCTGACGTCCGAGCACGTCCGCCTGCTGTACGAGGTCGACGCCGACGTGCAGTTCCACCCGCTTGCCGGCCACTTGACGGTGGTGCCGCTTGCCCGCACGCGTTGACGCGATCGGCGGCGTCGATCGGCGTGCACCGGTGCGCCGGCGGCTGTTCTGGACGATCGCCGGCTTCGGCACGCTGGCGGCGGCGGCGTGCCTCCTCGCGCCGCTGGTTGGCAGCACGCGCATCTCGCTCGGCGCGGCGTTCGATCGCTCGATTCCCTACGCCGAGAACGTCGACGCGCAGATCTTCTTCGTCGCGCGCCTGCCGCGGGTGCTCGCCGCGGCGCTGGTCGGCAGCGCGCTGGCGCTGGCCGGCGTCGTCTTCCAGGCGCTCCTGCGCAATCCGCTCGCGTCGCCGGACACGCTCGGCGTGTCCGCCGGCGCGGCGCTGGGCGCGATGATGGCAATCACCTTCGGGCTCGACTTTTCGCTGCTCGGGATCTCCGCCGTCCCGCTCGCGAGCTTTGCCGGATCGATGGGCGCCCTGGCGATCGTCTACGGCCTGTCGACGGCGAGGCGCCGCGGCACGTCCGCGGTGGTGCTGCTGCTCGGCGGCGTGACGGTGCAGGCACTGCTCTCGGCGGTGATCGCCTTCGTCCAGTACCTCGCCGACTTCACGCAGACGTTTCGCAACGTTCGCTGGCTGATGGGATCGCTCGACGTGGCATCGTACGCGCCGATCGTCGCGGCTCTTCTGCCGCTGGCGGTCGCCTGGGCGGGATTCGCGACGCTGCCGCGGGTGCTCGATCTCATCAGCGTCGGCAGCGAGTCGGCGGCGGCGCGCGGCGTCGACATCGCGCGCACCGAGCGGGTAGCGCTGGTCAGCGCGTCGCTCGCGACCGGCGCTGCGGTGTCGCTGGCCGGGCCGGTGTCGTTTGTCGGCATCATCGTGCCGCACCTGGTGAGGTTGATCGTCGGCGCCGATCATCGGCTGGTACTGCCGGCGTCGGCGCTGTTCGGCGGCGCATTCCTCATCGGCTGCGACCTGGTGGCGCGGACGATCATCGCGCCGCTGGAACTGCCGGTCGGCATCGTCACGGCGATCATCGGGGGGCCGGTGTTTTTATGGCTGCTGTTTCGAAGAATGTAGCGGCAAGTGTTGCGCTGGCGCTGTCGCTGGTCAGCGCTGGTGTAAGTCTGAAGTTCGAAGTCAGAAGTTCGGCAAATTCCGGGCCTAGAGGGTTACCCGCGCTTCTGACTTCGGACTTCGAACTTGCAGCACAGGAAGTTCCCCGCCGCATCATCTCGCTCATCCCGGCAACCACCGAGATGTTGTTCGCCATGGGCGCGGGCGATCGCGTCGCCGGAGTGAGCAACTATGACCGCTTCCCGCCCGAGGTCGCGCGCCTGCCGAAGATCGGCGGCCTGCTCGACCCCGACGTCGAACGGGTGCTCTCGCTCAAGCCGGACCTGGTGATCGTCTACAACACCCAGGTCGAGCTGAAGCGGCAGCTCGAGCGCGCCCGCATCCCGATGTTTCCCTACGTGCACCGCGGTCTCGCCGACATCACCGAAACGATGCGCGCGCTTGGCGCGCGCGTCGGCGCCAAGGCCGCGGCCGACGCGGCCGCCACCCGCATCGAGGACCAGCTCGCCGTAATCGGAGGGCGGGTCGCGGGGCGCAGCAGGCCGAAAACGCTGCTGGTGTTCGGGCGCGAGCAGGGGACGCTGCGGCACGTCAACGCCAGCGGCGGCTACGGCTTCCTGCACGACGTGCTCGAGATCGCCGGCGGCGCCGACGTGCTCGGCGATCTGCGCAAGCAGTCGGTCGACATGAGCACCGAGATGATCATCACGCGGGCGCCGGAGGTGATCATCGAGCTCCACTACAGCGGCGCGATGAAACCGGACGCATTCGAGGCCGAGCGGCGCGTCTGGGATGCGCTGTCGTCGGTCCCGGCGGTCAGGAACAAGCGCATCTACCTGCTCGACGGCCAGGAATTCGTCGTCCCCGGGCCTCGCATCGTCGTTGCGGCCGAGCGCTTCGCGCGCACGCTGCACCCGGAGGCGTTCCGATGAAGAGGGTGCTGGTCTCGTGGTCGAGCGGCAAGGACAGCGCCTGGATGGTGCACGTGCTGCGGCAGCGGGGCGACGTGCAGCTCGCGGGCCTGCTGACGACGATCAACCAGGCGGCCGACCGGGTGGCGATGCACGCGGTGCGGATGGACGTCCTGCAGGCGCAGGCGGCGGCGCTCGAGCTGCCGCTGTGGCCGATTCCGATCCCGTCGCCGTGTCCCAACGAGATCTACGAACAGGCGATGGCCGAGGCGGTCGCGCGCGCCGTCGCCGAGGGGTTCACGCACGTCGCGTTCGGCGATCTGTTCCTCGAAGACGTCAGGCGCTACCGCGAGGAGCGGCTCGCCGGCTCCGGCCTGGAGCCGATGTTTCCGCTGTTCGGCGCCGACACGCCGCGGCTCGCGCGCGAGATGATCGCCAACGGCCTGCGGGCGCGGATCACCTGCCTGAACCCGAAGGTGCTCGATCGGCGCTTCGCCGGGCGGGAGTTCGATGCCAACCTCCTCGCCGAGCTGCCTCGCGAGGTCGACCCGTGCGGCGAGCGCGGCGAGTTCCACACCTGCGCCTACGACGGGCCGATGTTCGCGCGCCGGGTGGAGATCGACACCGGCATCACCCTCGAGCGTGACGGCTTCGTCTTCACCGATCTCACGCTCTCAGCTCTGGCGCCGGAATATCACGTCAGCCCATGAGCCGCTACCCGTCGCGGATCGTCTGCCTCACCGAGGAAACGACCGAGACGCTGTATCTTCTCGGCCAGGGCGACCGCATCGTCGGCGTCTCCGGCTACACGGTGCGGCCGCCGGAGGCGCGCGCCAAGCCGAAGGTGTCGGCCTTCATCAACGCGAAGTTCGACAAGATCGAGGCGCTGCGGCCCGACCTGGTGCTGGCGTTCTCGGACCTGCAAGCCGACCTCGCGGCCGAGCTCGTGCGCCGCGGGATCAACGTCGTCGTCTTCAACCAGCGAACGATCGCCGAGATTCTCCAGATGATCGCGATGGTCGGCGCTCTGGTGGGTTGCCAGGCGGAGGCCGAGCAGCTCGCGGACACGCTGGCGGCGAACCTCGACCGCATCCGCCAGAGCGCGTCGCGTTTTCCCGTGCGGTCGCGCGTCTTCTTCGAGGAGTGGGACGATCCGCTGATCTCGGGCATCCGCTGGGTGGAAGAGCTGGTCGAGATCGCCGGCGGCACGCCGATCTTTCCCGAGCTTGCGAACGCCGCGCTGGCGAAGGAGCGGATCGTCGATCCGGCGGACGTGGCGCGCCGCGATCCGCAGATCGTGTTCGCGTCGTGGTGCGGGAAGAAGATGAAGAAGGCGACGATCGTCTCGCGCCCCGGCTGGGGCGAGGTCAGCGCCGTCCGCAACGATCACATCTACGAGATCAAGTCGACCTATATCCTGCAGCCCGGGCCGGCGAGCCTGACCGACGGAGTTTCGCAGCTGCATGCGATCCTGCAGCGCGTGGCACACGGGACGACGTAGCGCAGCCCTTCAGGGCTGCCCCGCGCCGCCGGGGAGCAGGGCTGAAGGGCTGCCCTACGAAAGAAAAAGCGGTGCGTCGCCTCGTGGGATGATGCCGTTCTCTCGCGCCCGCTCGAACAGCAGTTGCACCGCCCGGCGCCCTTCAGGGCCTAAATCGACCGAGTACTCGTTCACGTACAGGTCGATGTGCCGGTACATCACGTCCTCGCTCATCTCCTGCGCGTGCTCGCGGACGAACGGCAGGCTCGCCTCGCGATGCGCGAAGCCGTACTCGACGCTTCGCCGCACCAGCCGGTTGAGCGTCTGCTTCACCTCGTCGGCGAGCGCTCGGCGGACAACGATCCCGCCGAGCGGGATCGGTGCGGCGGTTTCGCCTTCCCAGAACTCGCCGAGGTCGATGATCTTCCGCAGCCCCTTCGCCGCGTAGGTGAAGCGGTTCTCGTGGATGATCAGGCCGGCGTCGAAGCGGCCGGCTAGGAGCGCGGGCTCGATCTCGGAAAACACCAATTCAGTGCGGTCGCGCGCCGCCGGGAAGGCGAGGCCGAGGAGGAAGTTGGCGGTCGTGTACTGGCCGGGGATGGCGATCCGCAGGTGGCCGGCGGCGACGTCCTCCGGTGCAATCGGCCGCTTCGAGATCAGGAGCGGGCCGCAATTGCGCCCGAGCGCGCTGCCGGCATCGAGCAGGACGTAGCGATCGGCGCAGTAGGCGTAGGCGTGGTAACTGAGCTTGGTGACGTCGACGCTGCCGGCGAACGCCGCCTTGTTCAGCGCCTCGACGTCGTCCATCCGCACGTCGAAGCTCAACCCCTCGAGATCGATCCGCCGGTTGACGATCGCATCGAACATGAAACAATCGTTCGGGCACGGCGAGAAGCCGAGCGACAGCTTCATGCGCGATCGAGGATGGCGAGCGCCGCCCGCGACAGGCTGCCGATCGCTTCCGCCAGCTGCCAGGCGCCGCGGTTGCGCTGCTCGACGATGTTGGAGACGGCGCGGACCTGGGCAAACTGGACGCCGCCGATCCGGCAGGCGCACATGAACGCCGCCCCCTCCATGCTCTCGACCTGCGGGTTGAAGCGTGCGGTCACCTCGGCGATGGTGCGCGCGTTGCCGTGCACCGTGTTCACCGAGATCGCGCGCACGGCGGGAAGCTCGCGCAGCGCCTGGTTGGCCGGCGGGTCGTCGTTGAAGAACTCGTAATCGCCGGGCAGGTTCAGTTCCGCGATCGTCAGGAACGTTTCGTCGTCCTCGGCGCCGAGCTCGGCAATCCGATCGGCGACGACGTGAACCACGGCTCCAGGCGGCAGCGCCGGGTCGAAGCTGCCGCAGACGCCGAAGTTGAGCGCGAGATCGTAGGCGTTCAGCGCCAGGGCATGGGCGCACAGCGCCGCCGTCGGGACCATGCCGACGCCGGTGACGAGCACGTCGACATCGTGCGCGGCGTGTGTGTGGCTGGTCAGGTTGCCTCGGCGCTCCGCGGTGTGATGGAAGGCGGCCACCAGCGGCGCCACTTCCATCTCGGTCGCGGTCACGATCAGGATCCGCATCTAAACGTCGTCGTCCGGGCTCGTCAGCACGTAGGTCCGGGACGCGCGCTTGACGACGATGGTCAGCCCGAACAGCACGATGACCGCCGACGCGGCGAGGCCGAGGTAGATACCGATGCCGGCGTCGGTCGCCGGCGCCGCGTCCAGCGGGCGATTCTCGACGATCGCGGCCGCCTGCGACACCGTCTGCGCCCGCTGTCCGGCGAGGCGCGGCAGGATGCGCCACGACAGGAACATGATGGCGAGCGCGCAGAGGCCGACGACCAGCAGCGGATGGCGCGAATTGCGGCGCGTGATCAGGCTGAGCAGGGCCAATACCGTCGCCAGCGCGCCGAGGCCGACCACCCACAACGCCCACATGTCGGGGAAGCCGGCGGTCGATTCGCCGTCGACGATCACCCAGGGGAGAAACGCGCTGGCCGCGAGGATCAGGCCGGCCGCCAGCGGGACGAAATACGCGCGCATGCCCGGGCGGAAGATTCCGCCCGAGAGGTTCATTGCGCGTCTTTCCATTCTTCGTACCAGGCCATCTGGATCGCTTCGAGCTTCGCCTCGTTCGACGTCTTCGGATCGTCGTTGAAGCCGTCGAGCGCCATCACCTTCTCGCGCAGATCGGTGAAGCGGACGGTCAGCGGGTCGACGCCCGGAAATTTCTCCGCCAGCTCGATGGCGATGTCCTCGGAATCGGTCCATTTCATGGCGTCACCGCCTGCGACTTGCGCTCTTTCCGATCCGACTTCCCAAGCTGGATGCCGCCGCCCTCCTGCACGTAGTTGCGCGTGTACATGGGCAGCTCGCAGACAACGTCGCCGGAGATCACCGCCTGGCAGCCGAGCCGCGACTGCGCCGTCAGGCCCCAGGCAGTATCCAGGCGGTCGAGCTCGTCGTCCTGCATCTCGCTCAGGTTTTCCTCGCCGCGGCGGATGATGACGTGACAGGTGGTGCAGGCGCAGCTGCCGCCGCAGGCGTGCTCGAGCGGCACGTCGAAATTCTTGGCGATGTCGAGGAACGACTCGGGCTTGCCGTGATGTGAATACGGAACCTTGCCGTGCTCGAACTCGACGACCGTCTCCTCGCCGTCGATGATGAAAGTGACTTTGGGCATAAAGTTCTCAACGCTCGGAAACAGCGCTACATGTTGTCGATGTTCTTCCCGGCGAGGGCCGCCTTGACCGAGCGGTTCATCATCACCTCGGCGAGGTGGCGGGTGGCGTCGTTCAGCGCGTGCGTCCACTTCTGGATCGTCTCGCGATCCGACGAGTTGAGCACCATCCGCAGGCCGGCGACGATCGACTCGATCTTCTGGCGCTCGCCCGGGGCGAGCTCGCTCTTCTCGATTTCAGGGAATTCGGGGCTGCGCAGCGACTTCTCGGTGGCCTGGATGACGCTTTCCGCCTCGTTGCGCGCTTCGATCAGCAGGCGGGCGGCGAAGTCGGCCTCGGCGTGCTCGAACGAGTCGAGCAGCATCCGCTCGACCTCCTCGTCGGTGAGGCCGTACGACGGCTTCACCTCGATGGCCTGCTCGACCTCGGTGCGCAGCTCGCGCGCGGCGGCGCTGAGGATGCCGTTGGCGTCGATCTGGAACTGCACCTGCACGCGCGGCAGGCCGGCCGGCATCGGCGGGATGCCGCGCAGCTTGAAGCGCGCAAGCGAGCGGTTGTCGGCGACCAGCTCGCGCTCCCCCTGCAGCACGTGGATGTCGACCGCCGTCTGGTTGTCGACGCCGGTCGTGAACATCTCGCTGCCGGTGGCCGGGATGGTCGAGTTGCGCAGGATGATCTTCGAGACCACGCCGCCCATCGTCTCGATGCCGAGCGAGAGCGGCGTGACGTCGAGCAGCAGCATGTCGCGGTTGCCGGTGACCAGGATGTCGGCCTGCACCGCGGCGCCAAGCGCGACGACTTCGTCCGGGTTCAGCTCGCTGTGCGGCTTCTTGCCGAACAGCTCCGCGACCGCCTGGCGCACGCGCGGAATTCGGGTCGAGCCGCCGACCAGCACCACCTCGTCGATCTGCGACGGCTGCAGGCCGGCATCGGCCAGCGCCTGCCGGCACGGTTCGAGGGTGCGAGCGACGATCGGCTCGATCAATTCCTCGAACTCCGCCCGGCTGATGTGCTTCTTGTACTCGCCGACAACGATGTCGGTTTCGGTGCGGTCGGAGAGGTCCCACTTCGCCTGGATGACCGCCTTGCGGATCTCCTGGATCTGTTCAGGGGTCAGCTTGTCGGCAGCCCTGAAGGGCTGCGCTACGGCCGAACCGTCGCCGAGCTCCCGCAGCACCACATCCATCAGGATTACGTCGACGTCGTCGCCGCCGAGATGGGTGTCGCCGTTGGTCGACAGCACCTGGAAGACGCCGTCCTCGACCTTGAGGATCGAGATGTCGAAGGTGCCGCCGCCCAGGTCGTAGACGGCAATCAGCCCGGCGTGCCGCTTGTCGAGGCCGTAAGCGAGCGACGCTGCTGTCGGCTCGTTGATGATGCGCAGCACCTCGAGCCCGGCAATCCTGCCGGCATCGCGGGTGGCGGTGCGCTGGGCGTCGTTGAAGTAGGCCGGCACCGTGATCACGGCGCGATCGACTTCGTTGTCGACCTCGCCCGCGGCCGCGAAGTGAGCCTCGGCGCGCTGCTTCAGCTCGCGCAGGACCAGGGCCGAGATCTCCGGCGGCGTGTACTCCTTGTCGCCGAGGCCGATGCGGACGACGCCGCCCGCCTCGCCGCTGACGCGGAAGGGGAAATGCTCCGCCTCGTGCTGGACGTCCTCGCGCCCCTTGCCCATGAAGCGCTTCACCGAGTACACGGTGCGCCGCGCGTCGGTCAGCAGCCGGCGCTGCGCCTCGCGGCCGACATGAATCGACCCGCCCTCGCCGACCGAGACCACCGACGGCACCAGCGCGTCGCCGCTCGCGTCGCGGATCACCACCGGCGCGCCGTCCTTCACGTAGGCGACGAGCGAGTTCGTCGTCCCGAGATCAATTCCAACTACCTTGCTCATGTCGAAGAGAGTTCCCTCTCGATTGTGGCCAGGAGGTTCGCGATGTAATTGCGTTCGAGGAACCGATCGCGCAGCGACTCGAGGATGGCGCGGCGCTCGCCGTCAGAGGACCCCGCATCCCAGCGCGCCGCCAGCTCCTCCAGCTGCGTTTCGTGCTCGACGCGCTTGCGCTCGATCGGCTGCCGCGCCCGCTCGAGCCGCGCACGCCACGTCTCCGCCGGCGCGCCGTCCGCCCGCTGCTCGCGAATCTCGTCGAGCTCCTCGTTCAACGCGAAGACTTCCTCGAGCAGCGACGGCGGCACCTTCCGCGACGCCTCGGTCGGGTTGTCCGGCGCCAGCCCTTCGAGCTTCAGCAGATACTCGATGCGGCCCGCCGGCTGGCGCAGCGTACGATAAGCGTCGTTCAGGTACGACGAGCGCTCGAGGCTGGCGCGCCGCTCGGCAGGCGTCGCGTTGTAGAAGTAGTCGGGGTGAAACTGCCGGCTCAGCGACCGGAAGCGCTCCTCGAGCAGCGACGGGTCGAGGTTCAACCGCCGCGGCACGCCGACAAAGCTGAAATAGTCGGCGCGGCGTGGCAGCGGGAGAATCTTGGTGCACTGCGGGCAGAAGTGCGCGTCGAGCGGAGCGCCCGCACCGCAGGTCGGGCACGCTTGCATGGTCGAGCGCGGAGTATCAAGCTCCGAAGGAGCTGCCACAGCCGCAGGTCGATTTCGCGTTCGGGTTGTTGAAGACGAAGCCCTTGCTGACGAGGTTCGTGTCGTAGTCGAGCACCGTGCCGTTCAGAAAGAGCAGGCTCTTCTTGTCGACGAAGATCTTCGACCCTTCCGGCCCCTCGAATACTTCATCGCCCAGGCGCGGTTGTTTCTCCCAGGCAAAGGTGTAGCTGAGCCCGGAACATCCGCCGCCCTTGACGCCGACGCGCAGCCCGCCCTCGGTGATGCCCTGCTTGGCCATCAGCGTTCGGATCTTGCGCGCGGCGACTTCGCTAATCTCAATCATCTTTCCGTCAGCCATCAGCCATCAAGCGGTCGGCTGGACGACCTTCTCCGCCGTCTTGCCTTCGACGGTCTGCTTCTTCTTGTAGTCGGAGATCGCCGCCTTGATCGCGTCCTCGGCGAGCACCGAGCAGTGAATCTTCACCGGCGGCAGGCTCAGCTCGGTGACGATGTCGGTGTTCTTGATCGCCAGCGCCTCGTCGACCGTCTTGCCCTTCAGCCATTCCGTCGCCAGGCTGGAGCTCGCGATCGCCGACCCGCATCCGAACGTCTTGAACTTGGCGTCGTCGATGATGCCGGTCGCCGGGTTGACCTTGACCTGCAGCTTCATCACGTCGCCGCACTCCGGCGCGCCGACCAGGCCGGTGCCGACATTCGGATCGTCTTTCGGCATCGAGCCGACGTTGCGCGGGTTCTCGTAGTGGTCGATTACCTTTGTCGAATAAGCCATTTCTATCCTCTTTGGGCAGCCCTGAAGGGCTGCGCTACCGATACATCCGGCAGCCCTGAGGCTGCGCTACGGCATCAATGCCCTTCGGTCTGCCACACCATCGTCGACAGGTCGACGCCTTCTTTCGCCAGCTCGTACAACGGAGACATGTCGCGCAGCTTGGTGACCACCGCGGTCAGCTTGTCCGCGACGTAGTCCACTTCTTCCTTGCTCGTCCAGCGGCCGAGGCCGAAACGGATCGACGAATGCGCGAGGTCGTCGCCGGCGCCGAGCGCTTTGAGCACGTATGACGGCTCGAGGCTGGCCGAGGTGCACGCCGAGCCCGACGATACCGCCACGTCGTTGATGCCCATCAGCAGCGACTCGCCCTCGACGTAGGCGAAGCTGATATTCAGGTTGTGCGGCAAACGATGTTCCATCGAGCCGTTGATGTAGATCTCGTCGAGCTGTTTGTGCAGCCTGTCGTTGAGGTAATCGCGCAGCTTCCGCAGGCGCTCGTTCTCGGCCGGCATCTCCTGCTTGCACAGCTCGGCGGCCTTGCCGAAGCCGACGATCCCGGGAACGTTGAGCGTCCCGGAGCGCATGCCGCGCTCATGGCCGCCGCCGTCGATGATCGCCGACAGCAGCACGCGCGGGTTGCGCCGCCGGACGTAGAGCG